>Ga0316193_10001056_pt1 | contig 18189 bp, 22 predicted proteins | sample MerIslsedime2_MG_FD_207735 | JGI IMG/M metagenome (GOLD analysis project Ga0316193, IMG submission 207735) | Coastal sediment microbial communities from Maine, United States - Merrow Island sediment 2 | ecosystem: Environmental > Aquatic > Marine > Coastal > Sediment | place: USA: Maine... | reverse complement strand
CACGGCGGCGCGGTTGAGATCGTGGTCGATCTCTCGGTTGAGTCAGAGTCTGACAATACATAACCATCCGGTTATGAATGCTTTCTTCGGTGGAAAGCAAGTCGGCACAGTGTTTCTTAGCACTCGTGATACGGCTATCGCGCAAGGCGTTGCATGAAGCTCGTAGTAGTAGATTCGTTTTGCCTCACGTGAAGCGTCACGATGACGCCTGTGTTGACCTGTGGAAAACGTTCGACGTTTTCCAACGGCACTGTGGGACGCTGCGACGAAAGTCCTAGCGAGGCCCTAGCGAGCGACGGTAACTTTCGCGCAGAGTTCCATAGGGCCGGTCAGGTCTGCACAGGCTGTACCGCGCTGCGATGGAAGAAGACAGCCGCGAGCGACTAGCGAGCGTCCTTAATTGCGATGGTGCGATGGCGAGCGGAGCTGCATTCCATGAGCTATGACAGGTTCCTCCTGGCATTGCTCATGGTGCAGCGGAGCGAGCTGCACGGTGCGTGACAGGTTCCTCCTGGCACGCAGCGTGCTGCGCGGTGAACGGAGCGTAGCGAAGTGAACACAATGAAGCTGCGCGAGCGGAGCGAGCGTCCGCTACGAGCGAGCGCAGCGAGCGAGAAGCCCCCCCCTTGAGGGGGGGGTGGGGGGGGGTGGGGGTGGGGGGTAGTCGATGAACCATGTTAATGTCACCCCTCCACATTATCCCCCCCTATGATGCAACACTGAACCCCGATCTAGGAATTGTGATACCGTTTCTTCATGCCATTTGGATCAGGAGCCGCGAACGTGCGCGCCCGGTTGTCAGAGGATGACATTGGGAACATCTTCATATTGAGGGATGATGGTAAGGGTGTGCGCGAGATCGCGCGCATTCTTGGTGTTGCGCCTTCTACGATCAGCAGGATTCTCAACGGCAAGACGTGGGGATCGGCTAATGTAGTAGATGGAAAATTTGGAAGGGATGGCAAATGAAAGAGCAAGAGCAGGATCAATCGGTTATGGCACCTGAAGTGAGGCAGCGCGAGGGTCAGTGCGAGCAGTGTGCTGACGCGAGCCACCTATCGATGGCGGCGAAGCGCAACCGCAAGTCGGAGGCGGGATTTGTCCCCGGCAAGTGTGTTGAGGAGCAGGTTGCGAATTGGGGGGCAGACGAATGAAGCTCAAGAAGCCGTGGTCATACGATCCTATCAACCGGAACTACACCGTGAACGCGACGTTCTACCACGTCCAGAGTTTCCTGGTTGTGGTGTTCTTCCTCGCTCTTGTGGGCATTTCGTTCTTCGGTGGTGGTGACGTTCCTCCGGTGCCCTGATGTCTAACACGATGCGGAAGATGAGGCGCAAGCATCGAGTCGAGGACAAGGCTCTACAGAGGATGGGCGAGGCGAAAGAGCGCGGCATCAAGAATCCTCCCGATCTGCCGGCCGTAACCAGTCTTGAGAAGTCGACGCGCAATCGTGGAAGGAAGAAAGCCAAGCACGAGAGCGCGATGGCGAAGCGATACCACGAGCAGGGCGTCACTGACGACAAGACGAACGTGCGTATCACTACTCAGATCAAGGGCAAGGCGAAGGCGAACGAGATCAAGTACAAGAAGCGCAGCGATGCTCGGAAGAAGAAAGCCGCAGCTAACTACCGCAATGGAGCGAAAGCGTACAAGGACTGAGGAGGGGGCTTGGATATGGGATGCAAGAAGAAGAAGAAAAGCAAACCCAAGAAGAAGCCAAGGGACAGACAGTTGAGGAAATGATTTCACGCACCGATGTTGTCCTCAACGACGAGGACAGCGGTGTTAGGAAGCTACAAGTTGCACGGGGTATGAAGGAGGTTCTTTGTCAGATCCTGACACGCAGAGATACCGGGTGAAGATGAAGGCTACTGAGCCTCAAGCCAAATTTCATCGTTCATCCAAGAGGTTCAGAGCCTTTGTCAGCGGCATTGGGGCGGGGAAAACCTTCTCTGGTGCCGTTGAAATTCTGCGTATGCCCCCTGGCACGGTTGGTTTGGTTGCTGCGCCGACCTATCGCATGCTCGAGGACGCCACAATCGCCACTATCAAGGAGATTTTCGGTGATCTGATTGTCGAGTTCGTGAAGTCTGACATGACGATGAGGCTTGTGGACGACAAGAAGATCCTGCTGCGCTCCGCAGACGACCCTGAAAAGCTGCGCGGTCCCAACCTCGGCTGGTTTTGGCTGGACGAGGGCGCAATGATGGGCGCGCTCGCTTGGAAGATCATGGTCGGTCGCCTTCGCCTCCATCCTGGCCGCGCATGGGTCACAACCACCCCGCGAGGCAAGGTCAATTGGGTCTATACGAACTTCGTTCGTGATGGATTGGCCGATCTATTCGAGGTTATCCAGTGCTCCACCAAATCGAACATCTATCTACCTGACTTTTTCATCGATCAACTCGAGGCGCAGTACACCGGGGCGTGGCGGCAGCAGGAATATGAGGGCGAGTTCGTCGATTTCAACCAGAACGCTGCTTATCACGAGTTCAAACGCTCTCTCAACGTCGAGAAGAACGTCTTCGAGAGGTACTACAACCCGTACAAGCCACTGATGTTCGGCTGTGACTTCAATATCGCGCGCATGTGCTGGCCTGTGATCCAGGTGACGCCTGAAGGTCAGCCTGCAATCATCTGTGAGCTTGAAGAAACCGGCCGCACGAACGTTCACAACATGTGCGGCTTGCTGAAGAAGCGATTTCCTTCACACGCTGGCGGTCTGCATTTCTATGGTGACGCATCGGGGCAGGGCGGCAGTTCTCAGACTGGTTTCAGTCACTACGACCTGATCGAATCTGAACTTCGCAACCACACTTCAGAGGTTCAGTTCTTCCTTCCTCGATCCAACCCCAATCCGCGTGACAGAATCCTCACCGTCAACGATGTCTTGCGCGGGACCGGCCTGTGGCAGCCCATCATCATCGATGAGGACGAGGCTCCTGTGATGATCGATGACTTCGAGAATGTCATACTGAATGACAACGGGACCGATGTGGAGAAGGTCAAAAGTGCAGACGACGAGCGTTACCTACTCACCCACGCGACGGACGGGTTCGGGTATTGGGCCTGTGTTGAGGCTCCCAACTCCTCGTGGCAGGTGGTTCAGTCACTCGAGCAAGCGCGCACTGACCTCCGACTCGAGAGAGAATACCGGCAAGAAGATTCACAACACGCACAAGGGCTGTGGGGGCTTTGATGGCTGATGACATTGATTTGATGGACGAGAACCCAAGGAACGTCAACGATGTTGGGCGCAGACCCGGCATTCAAGTTTCTATCATGGAGCAACCACTATCTGTTCGCTTGAATCCACGGCATCCTGATGGGCTTCATGGCCGGCTGATCACTGAGCTTGGTCAGAAGGTGCGCGCTTCACGCGAGCATATCGAGCAGCGGTATGAGGATTGGGACAAGGTTGACGAGAACATGCGTCTCTACGTCGACCTTCGCCGTGGGGCAAGACAGGGAGACAAGACATACGATCCACATAAGAAGGAGATGCCATTCAAGCGAGCAATCGCCATCCCTCTTACCTACTCCACGATTATGACTCGTGCCGCTCACATCTATTCCCTACTCACGCAACGAGATCCGTTCCTTCACTATCAGCCGAGAGAGTCAGCAGACTTCAACGGTGCGCGCATGCACGAGGTTCTTGCTGCATACGACATGGAGCAGTCCGAGATCGATCTTCAGGTGTGGCAGATGGTCATGGCCGAGGAACGGTACGGAATGGCTATCTGGTACGACACATGGGAACAGGAATATGGCGAAACAAAGTCCCAAGTCGAAAAGCTCGGAATCGATCCAGAGCTTGCAGCCGCCCTTGGTTTGTCAACTTCTGACAACTATCAACTGCTCAAGGAGTGGAACAATGTCCGGTGCATTGATCCGCGCTATTTCCTACCCGATCCTCAGTTCCCGATCAGCGAAACTCAAAAGGGTGGTTACGTCGGGCATACGGATTTCTTCTCGTGGCTGTATCTTCAAGAGCGACGTTTGGATCAGGACCAAGGCCCCTATTTCAACGTGGATGAAGCTCGTCGACTGAAGCTCGGAACCTACGAGCAGCGCGACACAGATGCGCGAAACGTCGATGGAGACTATTCATCCGATCTCGGCCAGCGCAAGTATCCAATCATGCCGCTCCATCGAATTCAGTGGAAGCTCATCCCGAGAGAGTGGGGATTGAGCGATGATGACTACCCTCAAGTGTGGTGGTTCGATTGTGTGGGCCAGTCTCGCGGCGTGTCCTGCGAGCTTATCGTTCGAGCGCACAAGTCGGTGTACGCTCATAATGAGTTCACCTACTCAGTGGGTCAGGGCGACATGGATCAACACGCTCCGTTCGTACCGGGCGTAGCACAACAAATCATAGGCATGCAGGACGCCGCGAACTGGTTCACCAACTCCCACATGGCGAACATTCGGAAGCTCGTGAACGATCAGGTCATCTACAACGATGATCTGTTCTCGCGTGTGGATATGAATTCACCCGGCCCGGCCCGTCATATTCGCCTGACCAAGAAGGGCAAAGGGCTCCACGAGCGGGGCATCCTCCCGATTCAGAACATGTACGCTCAGTTCGCAATCACCGATGTCACTGGTGGACATCTCAAGCTGACAGAGAATTTCTTGACCATGACGCAACGTTTGGCGGCAACGCCTGACACGATGCAAGGAATGCCCCTGTCAGAAACCAAGACGCTCGGTGAGGTCGAGACAGTGAACCAGTCTGCCACGATGAGACTTGGTGTGGTCGCAAGAATGCTCGACAGGCAGGTCATCAAGAAGGTTGCGGAGCGCGCAGTCTCCAATCGGCAGGAGTTCACCACCCTTGAGCAAGCGTATCGGATCAGCGGTGCGCTCGCTGAGACGATGGGCGCACAATCCATCGTGATCAGCCCCGAAGACCTCGCCGGTAACTTCGACTACATTCCGAGAACTCCAACGATGGCTGAAGACCCCGCACGGTCGGCGGCTTTGTGGGGCAGCATCATGCAGATTTTGGCTCAGGCTCCACAATTGATGCAGCCAGGTGCTGACGGCCGAGTGATCGATGTTCAGAAAATTTTCAATGAATTCTTGAAGGCGAACGGAATCAACTTCTTCGACAACTTCTACGTTCAGTCACAACCTAATCCGATGGGCACCCTGCCGGGTCAAACTCCTGAGATGACACAGGCACCACAGGGGGGCGGCGCACCCGCAGGCGTGGTTGATGACCAAGAAATTGCTCGTCAGGTCGAGATGGGCAACATGGTGCCAATGAACATCATGGGAGGTGTATGAGTTCAAGTCGTGAAGAATCTGTGGAGGAGATGGGGCGATGGCTGAACGAGAATCGTGCAGCCTACGAAGAAGGCATGCAGAAACTGTCAGATCCTGTTTGGGTTCGCAGCATGTTGCGAATCCTGAAAGAGCAGTTGAATGACGTTCTTTTGTATTCTGCGCTCCAGCATGAGCCGCATGTCGCAGTGTTTGCGGTTGGTCGTGTTCAGGTTCGTACCGAAACTTTATTTGGGAATCTTCTGCTGCTAGATCAGTGGGAGGAAGAAAAAGAGCGGTATGATGAGGCATTAGCGGAGTTACCACCCGAGGAGGGCGAAAGCCCCGACCTCGGATAACCAGCGGCGACCCACAGGGACCGCAAGGAGGCGTCGAAAAATGGCAGAAGAAAAAACGGAAGAACAGGAGACGACTCAGGAGCAGTTGTCAGAACTTGACAACTTCGCAGAGGAGTATGGTGCTTCTCGCCGCCCTCAAGATGACGTGGCTGAACTGACCCCCAACACCGAGCAGACCCCTGAACCTGTCGAAGAACCGCAGCAGGGAACTCTCGATCTCGAGGAGCAGTCCACAGACGCTGAAGTCAAGGACGACGAAGTTGTTGAAGAACCGACAGCCGAGCAAACGGTCGAAGAACCTGTTTCTAACCAACCGAAGGCTTACACCGTTCCTGACGATGAGGTCTACGGGAAACTCCGTGGCACGAAAGCCACGGCTGCGGAACTAGAGGCAGCAGGTCTACTTGACAGACTTTTGACGAGAGATCACCAGGAGCTTCACCACGTCAAGCTCTACCAGGAAATGAAGAAGGACTTCGATGCGCTCAAGGAACAGATTGCACAACCGGCTCCAGAGGAGCCGCAGTCGCAGCAGGTTCCACCTGAGCAGTTTGCTGAAATGATCAAGGGGCATTACGGCCCTCAACTCAAAGAGCAGGCTGAAGCTGGAGCGTTCGAGCCGGACTTCCTGCATGTGTACCCCAAGGTCGCTACCCAAATCGAACATCGGTTCCAAGAAGGTGGTCGCGCCCTGATGGGGATGCTCAAGCAGGTTCACGAACTGTCAGAGTACGTGGGAATGAAGCGGACAGAGGATGCGACCATCGACGCAAAGGCTTCGGTCGAATCGAAGATGGATTCTCTGACTGATGAACTCCCGGCATTGTCAGACACCGAGGTCCGAGGGCGATTCGTCCAGTGGGCCATTGCTGAAGACAACCCATTGACCAACCGCATGTCGACAAAGGATGAGTCAGAGCTCACCGCGCAGGATTTGCGTGGAGCTTTCGCCGCCTATGTCGCCATTACCGGAGACGGCTTGCAGGTTCAAGGCACTCCTCAAAAGCAGCAGAAAAGACAGCAGCGCGCGAGGATGGCAGCAGGTGGTTCCGGTGGTGGTGGTGGGTCCGCTCCTCAGAGTGGCACTACAACGAATGAGTTCGAGGACTTTGAACGGGAGTTTGCTGAAAGTCGAAGGTAGTCTGCTTCTCCTGTTTCGAGGGAGAAACAGAACATGGGAGATCTTGCCGCGTCAACAGTGTTTGGCATGAGCGGTTCGGGAAACTGGGCAGATCCAGAGCTTCGACCGCTCAATTACAGGGAACTGGCTTTCAAGCTGTTCCCCGATTCTCCGTCACCTTTCACAAAAATTCTGTCGAAGCTGCCGTCTTCGACGACCGACGATCCGTACTACCACATCTTCGAGTGGCGTTTGCCGAAGATGGCATTCATCACAACGGCTGTGGATGCTGTCGTCACGACAATTCCGCTCAACAACGCAGGTGACGAGCCTATCGATCCCGCGCAGGGATTGAAAGAAGGCGACCTCCTCAAGAACGAGTTCACTGGTGAGATCGTTCTCGTTACCGATCCTCCGACAAACCCGTGGGTCGACATTGAGGTTCAGCGGCATTGGGGTGGGACCGCTCCCGCAACCGGAATGCTTGCCGATCAGGTTCTTCGGTGGGTCGGTTCGGCCTACGAGGAAGGCACGAAGGCACCGGGGGCTGTGTCCCGCCGTGCGTCAGTCGTGCTGAATTACACCCAAATCTTCAAGGACACCGCAGATGTCACCGGCACCGCCGAGCAGATGCGTACCCGTCCCATGAAGCCGTGGCCGCAACTCAAGGGTGAAGCCCTCGAGCGGCACATGATCAAGATGGAGTATGCGTTCCTGCATGGCATCCAGAACGCAGAGACTGGACCGGGCGGCAAGGAAATCCGCACCACTGGTGGATTCCGCGAGCAGATCGCTGCCGCGCAGGGTCTTGTGGACATGTCCGGCATGGACATCGATCTGCTTGAGAACAACATGCAGACCGCGTTCCACTACGGGTCCAGTACCAAGATCGGCCTGATCGGGTACACGGGTCTGAACTACATCAACAAGCTCGTGCGCGAGAACACGCAATTCCAGTTCAATGCCCCGCTGCCGAAGGAGCAGACATACGGATTGAACGTCACGGAGCTGCGTTCTCCGTTCGGATCTCTGATGCTCATTCCTCACCCGCTGATGGCAGAGTCCGCTCTGTACACTGAGGAGCTCTACATCATCGATCCGAAGTACGTGGAGTACGTCTCCATGCGCTCCCGTGATACGAAGTGGAAAGACAACGCTCAGGACAACGATGAGGACACCCGCAAGGGTTACTACCAGACAGAGTGCGGCATGCGCCTCGCTCTGCCGGAAGTCCACGCAGTTTGGACACTGTTGGGAACTCCGTAATCACAAACTGATGGGAAGGGCGGGGCTTCGGCCCCGCCCCTTATCCCGCGAAGGAGGAGAAGATGTTCAAGGTCTACAGGACGATTTCAGCGTATCCGGTTGTCAAACTTGCTGCCTCGTATGCCAATAAGGAGCTTGTCATTCGTGGCAAACTCACAACCGATGATGAGGACTTGCAGGCTTTCATCGAGAAGAAGGGCTCTTTCAAGAGAGGGTTCATCTACATCGATCAAGAGATGACGGATGCTGCCAATGATGGCGTGTCAGAATCTGACATCGATGAATACGTCGATGGTGCTGATGATGCTGATGTCGTCCAGCCTGAACTTGGGAAGGTCTACGCGATGAGTGACCTTCTGAAAATGAAGGTGCCAGAGCTTCGTGGCATTCTCGGGAAACTTGGTGTGAAGTACGTCGGGCTGAACAAGCAAGCACTCATCCAGTCAATTCTTCATGGGAAACGCTGCGAGTAGGGAGCGAACATGCTGGTTTCTACAGCGGTACAGAACGTCATCGATCAACTCGATGTTGGAGAGGGCAGATACCCACTTACTGTTGGTACGCTTCATGTCAATCAGGCACTGGTAGACATGTCGAGGGAATATCAATTCCCATACGACAACACTGTCAGCACGTACAACATTCTTGAGTCTGAAGATCCTGGTGGAGATGGAGACGAGTACGCAAGATACCCTGGAAGTGCTCTGATTCGATCTGTTCTCAGGGATGACTTTCTGATTCCAGATTTCATTTGGGGCGCATGGCTTGATCCCGCTGATAAGAACCAACAGCTTGCAGAGCCAGAGTTCAACGTGCTGATGCGAGAAGCCGGCGACATGGTTGGTGATCCTACTGCATTCTGTCTTTGGGGTAATCGAATCTGGTGGAGGCCGATCCCTCCAGTCGGAGAAGTCCACACAATCAGATTCAGCTGGAAAGGGTTCCCTCGTAACTTTGAGGGGGTAGAAGAACCGGCATGGCTGGTGTGGGCACCATTCGCTGTGATCTACAAGGCTTGCGAAATAGCATCACAGTGGTTGCTCGAGGATGAAAGAGTTCCAGGGTTTCAAGCACTGCGGCGTGAGCAGATGCAGAACATCGATGTAACGAACAGCATGCGCGGCGACTCTCACCAGACAGCCGCAGAGGAGCCGGGATAATGGCAATTCTTGGAGCAGGACGGTCAAATGATTCGACCCTTGTTTCTTCGATTGATGACGTAATTCAGGAACTCGAACTCGACCTTTGCCAGATTCTCGGCATTGAGCCGGGGCAGCCTGTGAACGCATCTATCTTTGGCCTTGGTGCCGGTCAGGGTGGTGACGGTTATCCGATTCAGGCAGATGGATCGATTCGTTCAATCATCAACATGACACTCGGGTCTGTTTCAAGTTCGCCAAACAGCGGGTGTGGGTTTGAGTTTTCAGATTCTCAGGAGGCATTCAGGCTCGTCCTCGTTAACAGCGAGCTTCGTCTGTATCAAGAGGATGCTGGAACGTGGGTTCTTATCAGCACTCTGAGTTCTCCTGTTGATCAAGTCATCGATTTGTCAGATGTTGACATGCCGGTACTCGATGACACTGTTGATGGATTTAGGGTTGTCATCGACACCACTACGGTCCCCGGTGAACACAGCTTCAAGTTGGTGTCTCCTGCTGTTGGTGAGGAGTTCAAAATTCTCGATGCTGAGGACATCGTTGCTCCTGCACCTGGCTTTCTGAATCAGTACCTCACGCTGTTTGAGGATGCCAGCGGCTACTTCGTTGGCTATGATCCAGGCGGCGGTCCAGGCGGCGGTCCTTATTACGTCGGTGAGTTGATCGACGCTCCAGCAGTTCCTGTTCCTCCAGTTCCAGCAGATGCTGGCTCTGTTCTCATGCAGGGCTATGGGGCAGAGGCAAACACTTTCATTCAAAACAGGGTTCTTGCCGGGTCCGGTGGAGGCACGACGACCAGTGAAGTTCCGGGTGATAACACCTGGAGCCAGATACTTTTCAGCGGGGATACCTTCGGTCAAGGCGGTGGTGCTGGCGCGGAGTGGAGATCGGACGAGTTCTTCACTGATGGCAGCTTGAACATCGTCATGCCAGAGGCTGGTTTTTATTTCGTCAAGTACGTTCCTAACTGGCCGCAGAACGTAGCGGGAAATCGTCGTGGCGTTCGCCTTGTCCTTGAATCTGGTGGCGCGAATCTCGGCGGTGGTCAGTTCCTTTCACCGAAGTTCAGAATCAACAACGGCGGGAACCAGCCTCCGCTTGGTGGTGGGAACATCATCTCAGTTTCTGGACCGCAAGAGATTTTTGACTTCATCAGAGTAGATGCTGGAACAGTTCTTCGCCTCGAGGTCAATTGGGACATCGGTGAAGATTTCTCAGAGTTCATTGATGCGTCAGTTGGATTTATCAAAATCCGATAGGGGGGCCTGTGGCAAGCAGGAACGAGCAAGGGCAAATTGGCATCCCTGGGATGGGGGTCCGTAAAGACGTTAATGAGCTCGTGTCAACTTCTGACATGGCGATTGATGCGTCGAATGTCATGGTCTACGACGCAACTATTCGTCCTCGGCCGGCACTTTCGCGCGAAGGCTTCGGTCAGAGTGCAACATCCTGGCAGCAGATTTTTATAAAAAAGGACAACGATCCAGACGGGACCAGAATTGAACTCATCGGACAGATAAACGATGGTGATTTGATCATTGTCTTGATGCGTAATGAAATCACCTCCGAACGCTTTATCAGATACAGCGTAAACGGTGGATGGACCTTCGTTGATGACATGATCTCTGACCCTCCTCCGCTAAGTGGTCTTGATTTTGGTGCTGGTACGACGATTGCTGTGAAGTTCATTCAGGTTGGAGACAATCTTTATTGCTTCCAGCAGAACGATCACTATTACCAGACTGGAAGAATCTACGTCGCTGACGTTTCAGATTATCCGAATGTGCCGATTGTCTTCACTGAATTTTTGACTTATCCAGATTCTGACCCACTCATCATCGGGGCAAATCCGCAGTGGATTCAGTACGATCCGGTGACAGATTCTTTGATCGTGCAGAAAGAATATCCTCTTGGTGGATTCCTTAATGTGCCTCCTGTAGATCCTTCAATTGGCAGAGATGGACGCCCAAGAGAAACCATTGAAAACGACAACATTTTCTACTATCCGAACTTCAGCACCATCTCTAATAAGAACGATATTCAGAATGTAGGTGGCTCAAGTTTCAGCTTCAAGACCTACAGTTACGGAGGGTTCAGATCCAGATTCATGGGATTCCAGGGTGGGTTGATTTGGTTCAAGTATGACTATGAGTTCTGGTCGAATCCAAATGGTCGACCAGAGTTCGGAACCAACACTCTCATGCGGAATCGAAATGTGCTCCACGGGTTCGTTCCTGGTCAATGGATTAGTGCTTCAAGAGGTGCTTGGACAACCCTTGGCGTCAGAACGGATGTGTTCAGCCGCGATCCTAGGAGGATCTATCCCGGTAGCGATAATGACCACATCTTTGTGCTATGGACAAACGGACTTCAGGAAATTGATCTGCTCGCAACAGGCGTCAATTGGTATGATCAGAAGTACTATCAACTCGATCCAGCAGTGCCGCCGATTGGTCCGAGTCCAGACGCTCGGCTTGATGTCTACCATCCAGGCATCAGCCCGACCGATGAAGCGAGACAGATGTTCACTGGAATGAATGAGACGTTCACCATAGTCTCAAAGCCAGATCCAGAAGCAGATGTTTTAGAGCCGTGGGATGACTTCACTGGTGACACCAGCAACGAGCGTGTGTCAGAACTCATATTCAATCCGACGTGGGGATACGGAACATTTTATCTTACCACCGGGCCATCAATCGGGTGGAAGGAATACAATCGATTTATCAACGTCAGATCAGATGCTAAAATGTACATCGTTCCAGGCAGCACAGCTCCTCCGAACTTCGAGGATTCTGCCGATTCAGGAGATGTGACATCTATCTTCCAGGCAGACCTCGACCGCGATCCGAATGCTGTTGTTGTCGGAACCACAACCAAGATTCTCAGACTGAATCGAGCTACTGATTTTTGGGATGAGATTACGAGCACCGGAACAAGTTTGTATCCACTTGCTCCTAACACTAGACTCAGTGGAGAGTGGGGTCTGAATCCTGTTATCTTCAGGATCTTCGAGTCAGGTTCCAACCGTGGTGATTCTCGCACCTGGCTACTTGCTACCAACGGTGTCGATCCCCCGCTTGTGTTCAATGAAGATTTGCCCAATGGAGTCATGCGGTTCATGGGCAACATCATCAATCAGTCACCAAATGATCAGATAGATCCAGGCTATATCGAAACTGATTCAGACCCGTTCGGTATTGCTGCTCCTGTTGCTCGGTGCATGGCCGTGGCATCCAACCGTGTCCTGCTTGGGAATCTCCCAAACGTGTCAGGATACGCAGTTGACGTGTCAACGTTCAACGACATGGACAGAGGATGGGGTCGTGTTCAGAGAACGCTTGTCGGTGACACCCCCGGCGAGATCGTTTCGATGAATGAAATCAGCGCGCTTCAGGTCGCCATCTACAAGACCGATGCGATCTATTCCGCTGTCGCTCAGGTCGACTTCATTACCACTCAGGCACCGTTCAGATTCGAGCTTGTGAAGGCTGGTGTTCCAGGCCCATGCAGTCCGATGTCAGTTCTCCGCATGCACACCGGGGAGCAGGCATATCTCGGGCGCGATGGAGGGGTCTACGTCTACGACGGTGTGGCACCACGAGATGTTGGCAGGAACGTGCGCCGGATGGTTCAGCCATACCTCGATACGAATAACTACGGTCAGGCGTGGGGCATGGTCGACAACTCTCGCAAGCTACTGTGGTTCTTCTTCCCAACTAAATCTCAGAACATCAATCGCGGTATCGTCATGTCCACAGATCAGGGATTACCGTTCCCCGTTTGGCCGATTCAGATGCCTCCAGGTTGGCAGATGACAGCAGGCGCACGGTGTTTCTTTGTGACTGACACAGCTATCGGTGAGCTTCCAGAATCGCTCATCTCTCAAGATCCGAAGACTCTCGGTGACTACCAGACCGGGCGTGATGAGATGTGCATTGGAAGGATTAACAACTCTTGGTTCACTCAGAAGTGGAATGATGACGGAGACTACACCGACGACGGCATTCCTATTGACGTTTATCTCAAAACTGGCTGGAATCCTATTGGTCCAATCATCCAGTTCAAGACTGTCCACGAACTCTACCACCTGTTCAAAGCTGAAGGAGATGAACTCTATGTCAACATGAGCGTTGCTGCTCATCAGGCTGATACTTCATCGATCATCTCCGGTCCTGAATTGCTGAACAGGTTGTCTCCGCAGCTTCGTACAAACCACAGGGTTACCGGCACACGGTTCAGCCTCGAGATGAGATCGCAGATTCGCCGCATGTTCAATTGGGGTGGAGCCACAGCTACGTTCAAGACCAGAGGCATGCGCTGATGGCAGACCAAACAGAACTCAACAGGCTGTTTCCAGACACGTCCCTGCCGTCGATTCTTCCGCTGCCAAAGCCGCCGGACAATCCAGAGCAGGCTGTTGATTATCTGAAGGTTCTGCATCACGTTCTGTCAGATCAGCAAGCGAAGCTGGTTCGTGCGCTCAACGTCCTCAAGGCATACACTATTTCAATCGATCCAGACATTCAGAAGTCGCAAGCTATTGGATCTGGACGACTTAACATCGATCCAACCACGGGGATAGCTTGGTACGACGCCCCTGTCCTCGGCAATAATTTGTCAGAATCTGACATCTTGCAACAGGCAGAATGGCGTCAACTAAGCGTTCCGGCACAGCAAATATCGTTTGCGTCTGTGTCATATGGGTATCCAGCCTCATTCGGCGCGCTCGAGCCTGTGGTTGCCCTTGGTCAGAATCCACAGGTTTGCCTTGGTGACAGCATCGTCGTTCGTAAGATCCCACCAGCAACTGAGGGGGCGCATGTTGATCAACCCTCTGATTTTCTCTGGACTGTTGAAGGCGATATTGTCATGGCTGAAAGCGTGGCGGTGACGTAATGGCATGCGGCACCGGCTTCCCGCATGTCGATCTCACCGCTGAAGAAGTACACGTCCCTGGGTACGTGCAGGCTTCTGATCCTGGTGCTGTCGGTGCTGGCAAGCTGTGGATAGATACCAGTGGCGGCACAGGCAAGTGGGGTCTGAAGATTCGCAATCTTGCAGACGACGGATGGGAACTTGTCGACTTCGAGTTGCCGAGCGGCACGACTGTAGTTGCAGTCAACTATTACGAGGTTCAGGATGACGACCTCTATCTTCTCGTGGTGGTTGTCGATGACGCAGAAGTGGTTCTCCCGAACGCTACAACGTATGATGGACGTGTGGTTCACATCAAACGCACAATGGTGAATGCGTATGACGTAGAAGTCACGGTTGATGGTGGAGGATTGATCGAGGGGGCCGCTTCATATTTCTTGAAGCATCAGTACGAAGCAATCACGTGTGTTGCTATAAACAGCGAATGGTTCATTTACTAGGGAGGCAGAATGTCGCACATCAGAGAAGTACCGGATGCTTGGAGGAACTTCCTCACACTTGAGGACACCCCATCAGATTACACAGGACTCGGTGGGCAGTTCCTTCGGATAAACGCCACGCCGGATGGGTTGGAGTTCACAGACGACGTTCTCCAAAAATCCGGTGGGACGATGACCGGGGATCTGATCCTCAACGCCGATCCAACCGTTGCTCTCGGTGCAGTCACCAAGCAGTACGCAGATGCAATTGCCTCTGGGTTGGATTGGAAGCAATCAGTTCGTGTTGCTACCACCGCTGCAATCACTCTGTCTGGTGAGCAAACCATCGACGGTGTGAGCGTCGTTGCTGGTGACCGGGTTCTCGTCAAGGACCAAGGGACAGGGGTAGACGTAGCCAACGGCATCTACGTCTGTGCTGCTGGCGCATGGTCGCGTTCGCCGGATGCAGACGAGGACGCTGAAGTCACTTCTGGTATGGCGATGTTCGTTGAGGAAGGAACAGCCAATGCTGATTCTGCATGGGTTCTTACCACGAACGATCCGATCACTCTAGGAATCACCGCCCTCTCCTTCACGATCTTCGCGTCTCCTGGCCTGTATACCGCTGGCACCGGCTTGACCGAAAGCCCTGCACGAACCTTCAACGCGGACTTCGAGGATACCGATGGGAACATCGAGGATGTTGGGACTCAGGCGGCCGGTACAAGCGACAAGGTTGCTCGAGCCGATCACGTCCACGCTCACGGAGATCAAGGCGGCGGGACGCTTCACGATGAGGCGACGATTACTGTCAACGGTTTCTTGTCAGCTTCTGACAAAGTGAAGCTGAACGCTCTGCTTGCTGGACTCAATGCAGGGACGCTCTTAGGACAAACCCTTGTTTGGGACGGAACCGACAAGTGGATCGAAACCAGCAGCATCTTCAACGACGTGGCGAACGCCAAGGTTGGAATCCAAACAACCACGCCTCATGCAACCCTCGACGTGAATGGCTCGCTCGCCGGTAAGCTCGTGACGGTGACTGCCACTTACGACATGACAGTTGGAACGAATGCTGAAGTTCGGACCATCTCAGTAAACAACGCAGCCGTCGCCACCATTGCGCTTCCGAGTGCGGTAGGAATCGAGGGCCGCGAGTACATCGTCAAGAAGGTAAGTGCCGGTGGTGCCGCTCGCTACGTGAACATCACTCCTGACGGCGCAGAAACCATCGACGGTGCTGCAACCTTCCAACTGAAATCGCAGTACGAAGCGATCACCTTCGTCTCTGACGGGGCACAGTGGTTGATCGTATAATCTGATGGCCTACACCGACCAGATCCCAGACCTGGCCCTCTCTGATTTGCAGAAGGATTGGGTGAAGGCCCACCTTCTGTCAGATCAGACAATCTCTGAGCAGACCTGGACTGCTCTTTCGTTCGGTGCGTCTGACTGGGATACTGAGAATTACTGGAGCAGCGGGAACCCGACACGATTGACGGTTCCCGTTGCCCACGGTGGTCTGTACTTCATTCGCGGCAACTGCGTGTGGGAGCAAGTGTCTGAGGACTGCTCTACTCAGGGCAGAATCTATCGGAATGGTATTGCGATCCCGGCGAGTCATTCAGGTCAGTACGTCAACCGCGCCGCTGGTGGTGACGTGTGGCTCCCAACCAACAATCTCGTCAACTTTGAAATGGAACTCAGCGCAGGAGACTACCTTGAGTTCTTCGTATGGTGCAGCTTGAGCCTCGGTGCAAGCATGAAGGCTGTCGGCAACACCAGCCAGTTGTACGCATCGTGGTTGAGCATGGAAAGGATCGGATGATGGGATACCAAGACAGGCTTGCACCGCACATCGACGCGATGGTTGACGAGCTTCCAACGACAGCCCTGAAGCTGGAACTGGCAGAGGCACTTGCATATGCCTTCCAGTGGGAGACATGGCGGCAGAGCCAAGACCCGCCACCGGCAGACACCCAAGCTAACCGGATCTCGTTCGCAAAGAACCGATGGGCGTGGGCGATCAACAACCAAGTCAGATCATGGATAGCGGCTTACCGCAGACGTGGTGATGACGAGCAAAGCGAGATTGACTGATGCTTCACAAAGACCTCGTTGATGAAAACCTGCATGCTGTTGGTGTCATCTCCGCATCTGACCCTGGAGCAATTGGAGCGGGGAAGATGTGGATTGACTCATCTGGTGGGACAGGATCGTGGGTCATACGAATCAGGAATGAGACAGACGACGGTTGGGAAGAAGCCACCGTTGCCGCTGGAGTCTCACCACATGATCACGACTATACTGATTATCAGATTGAAGTTGTATCGAACGGGAGCATTTCTGCTCCAGAAGTTGTGTTCGCCGGGGGCGACGTGGTGAGCATTGACATACCGACAGTGAGAACGACGGAGGTTAACTGATGGCAAAGCATCCAGAACTGGTTGGTGAGTTTCTGCACGTTCCGGGTTACGTCCAGGCGACTGACCCCGGCTCGGTCGGAGGCGGCAAGCTGTGGATCGACACGTCTGCCGGTTCTGGAAACTGGCAGACCAAGATCCGCAACGCGGCGAACACAGCATGGGAGGCTGTCAGCGGAGGAGGTGCAGGGGCAACCAACTTCCCCGCACTGACAGACACTCCTGCCAGCTATGCCGGTGCAGCCAACTACAAGGTGGTGGTGAACGGCACAGCAACAGGGCTTATCTTTATTCCTGACTCAGCCGGCGGCTCATTCCTGCCGCTTGCCGGTGGAGTGATGACCGGCGACATCGACTTCGACGATGCTAACGAGGGCATCCGGTTCGATGACGGGAACGGAGTCAAGTTCGATGGCATTGTCTTCGATCCTCTTGGTGTAAATGGTCCTGAAATTATCATTGGTGAGGAGGCCCCCGATGTTGGCGGTCATCCGATCATCAAGGCCAATACCGTTCTCTTGAGAATAGGTGAAGGTGCAGGGGTAAACTTTGGCGCAATCGAGATGTGGAGCGGTGCCGGTGGTGGTTGGGAGCCAATCATTACCTCGATCTCGGACAACATAGGCGATCCATTTGAGATCAGCAACGGCGATCACGCGACCAATATCAATGGGTCTGAGACTCGTCCAACCTACAACGGTGCTGACCTCGCTCTGCTTTCTGACGTCCCAGGTGCCGGTCTGCCACAGGTGACGCACTATAACGTGGGAGTAGGAACAGAGTCGATCAGCTGCCTTCAAATCCACATCAACGCTACGCTGACAGGGAACGCGACGATCTCTGCCTACGACGTGATTCGGGCGATCAATGGCGGCGCGGCTGGTCAGAACTTCCAGCTTGATTCATCTCCGTTCGGCGGTCCTGGCCCCGGTCCAGTGAACGCTGAACCAACGCTCGCAACTCTTACCTTCAACGCAGGACTCCACATCGGGGTCCAGCAGGTCAACGTAACCTACGGTGCAAACACCGTACTTGTCCCTGTGATTGTGCAATAACATGACTGACCGGCGACGGGAAGGCGTCAACCGTGTCACGATGTCAGACGGCAATGGAGGGACGTTCGACGTGTACACGATGACAGCGAGCAGGGTTAAAACATGGATCAGCCTGTTGCTTGCTGTTGGGGCATTGGCGGCAATGGTCTTCGGTGCGGTCCGCTTTGGTGTGGGCTACGAG
>Ga0316193_10001054_pt1 | contig 18198 bp, 18 predicted proteins | sample MerIslsedime2_MG_FD_207735 | JGI IMG/M metagenome (GOLD analysis project Ga0316193, IMG submission 207735) | Coastal sediment microbial communities from Maine, United States - Merrow Island sediment 2 | ecosystem: Environmental > Aquatic > Marine > Coastal > Sediment | place: USA: Maine... | reverse complement strand
CGCGACCCTCAAGACGAAACCACGCGTCCTCAAATTCCAGGGAGATCGCCGCTATATCATCAGCTGTCAGCTCCCGGTCCAGACGGCGGTCGATGTCATCCAGGATCTGCAGGTACAGCGGTAGTTCGAGGGCGCGATGCCAGGCCAGGAACGGTTTTAACTGGTCATCCAGGAACTGGTCCTGGACCGTGTTCAGCTCGACGTAGTCATCGAGATACCAGGGCAGGAGAAAATCCAGTCGGTTGTAGACGAAGGTGGTACTACTGCAGCCCCCCAGCACCAGCAGGGCGAGTAACAAATACATTCTGCACGCTCGAAACACCGCTTTTCTCTCCCGGCATCAACGCCAGTCCGGTATGGTTTTGTCCAGTGGCATAGTCGGCTCTATCGCGGACTCCGCCAGCTCGACGCGATTGCGCCCATTGCGCTTGGCCAGGTACAGGGCTGCATCTGCCAGGTTAAGCCAATGATCCACACCGTCGGCCACGGACACATCACACACACCCACACTGATGGTCATGCCTACCTCTGGCACAACCCGGGTGTTCTCCACCGCCGCACGCAGTTTCTCAGCAACCGGCCGCGCATTGGACAGAGGAGTCTCAGCCAGCAATACCACAAACTCCTCGCCGCCGTAACGACACAGGGTATCTACGTTGCGAATATTGCGGGAGATCACATCCACCAGGTTTTTGATAGCAGTGTCACCCACGCCATGGCCGAATTTGTCATTGATACGCTTGAAGTGATCGATGTCGATCAACAACACTGACGCGGGCCGCTGGTAGCGCGTCCAGGTTTCCAGCACCTGCTCCAGCTGCAACTCCAGGTAGCGGCGATTGTAGGCGCCGGTGAGGGGGTCGGTAATGGCCATGTCCTTGAGGCGGCGCGACTGCTCCGTCACCGCGTACACCAGCCAGGCACTAACCAGCCAGGTAAGTCCCATACTCGCCCCGATCACAATCGCCGTGGTGTGGTCATACTGGGTAAAGACCAGAGGCGCCGCCACCAGGCCACTGAGTACGCCCAGCAACACCGCCCAGCGGGTTTTCAGCAGTATCGGCAGTGCAACCAGCAGGGGATACAACAAATAGAGGTTGTAATTCTGCCCGTAGTAAATGGACAGCATTACCAGTGAGATACTGAGCAACAGCACCAGGGGCGGGGTCAGGAAGGCTTCCCGGTTCATGCTCAGCAACAGGATGTTGATCATCAGGATACCCAGCAGCAACAAACCACCGACGGCCGGCACCATTTCACCGCGGTACAGATTGTGGGCATCAATAGGCAGCAGGATAACCGCCAGCAACAACAGGATATAGCGATAGGCATTACGCTGGCGCTTTACGCGTTGCTCATCCACCCGCTCCATATCATGAGAGCGGCGCCGGTAAACCAGTTCTCCTGAAAAAGACTCACTGAAATGGCGCTTCAGGCGCAACCAGCTGGATTCGTTTGTTATCGTCAGATGACTACCCATTCACCATTACCGCCGGGTGCGACGGAGTGCGGATCCGCCACGTGGAGTGGGTACAGGTTTTATCACAATAATCCCGCGATTTACACGGGATTATTGCAGAGCGCCCCGGCCGTATCAGGGTGCGGTCACGCGGCGGCGTGTTGCTCGCTCGCCGCCGACTTGTTAATGGCGCCAAGGATGCCGTCCAGGGATGCCTGGATAATATCGTGGCTGCGGCCAACACCACAGAAACGATCACCATCGACGTTCAGCTGTATATAACAGATCGCCTCGGCGTCAGCACTGTGACTCAGGGCGTGTTCGTTGTATTCAACCAGAACAATCTGCTTGCCGGTGAAACGCTGCATGGCATCCACAAAGGAAGCCACCACACCGCTACCGTCCCCACTCAGGGAGTGGCTGGTGCCACCCTGCACCAATTCGGCCTGCAGTCGGTCGACTTTGTCTTCCCGGGTCACCTGGTAATTGCCCAGGCGCCAGTAGCCCTCATTGTCCAGGTAGGTCTGCTGGAACAACTGGTAAATTTCCTCGGAACCGACCTCGGTCTCCCGCTCCTCTGCAAAAGCCTGCACAGCGGTGCTGAAATCGATCTGCAGCCAGCGCGGCAGCTCAAGGCCGAAGTCCCGCTCCAACACGTAGGCGATGCCGCCCTTACCGGACTGGCTGTTGATGCGGATCACTTCCTGGTAGGAGCGGCCGATATCCGCCGGATCAATAGGCAGGTACGCTACTTCCCAGGGCTCCCGTTCGTCGCGCCTGGACAGGCACTTTTTGATGGCGTCCTGGTGGCTACCGGAAAACGCGGTAAATACCAGCTCGCCCGCATAGGGGTGTCGCGGGTGAACTGGTAACTGGGTGCATTCACGGGTGGTGCGGATAATTTCGTCCATGTTGCCCAGGCGCAGCTCGGGATCCACCCCCTGGCTGTACAGATTCATCGCCATGGTGACGATATCCATATTGCCGGTGCGCTCACCATTACCCATCAGGGTGCCCTCGACCCGGTCGGCACCCGCCAGCACGCCCAGCTCAGCGGCGGCCACCGCGCAGCCCCGGTCGTTGTGGGTATGCAGCGAGATCAGCAGGCTTTCCCTGTTGTTCACATGGTCGCAGAACCACTCGATCTGGTCCGCATAGATATTGGGGGTACTCATCTCCACTGTTGCCGGCAAATTGATGATCACCGGGCGCTCAGGGGTGGGCCGCCAGACCGCAGTCACCGCGTCGCATACCTCTACCGCGAAATCCAGCTCGGTGCCGGTAAAGCTCTCCGGGGAGTATTCAAAAACCCAATCCGTTTCCGGGTATTTTTCGGCACAGGCCTGCAGCAACTCAGCACCGCGCACCGCAATATCGACAATGCCCTGACGCTCCAGGCCGAAGACCTGCTCACGCTGCACCGTGGACGTTGAGTTGTACATATGCACCACTGCCCGGCGCACACCCTTGAGGGCCTCGAAAGTTTTGTTGATCAGGTCCGCGCGCGCCTGGGTGAGCACCTGGATGGTGACATCCTCGGGTATGCGGTTATTGTCGATCAGGTCGCGCACGAAATCATAATCGTGGCCCGATGCCGAGGGAAAGCCCACCTCAATTTCCTTGAAGCCGATTTTCACCAGCTGATCCCACAACTGGGACTTCTGCCGTGTGGTCATAGGCTCGATCAGCGCCTGATTACCATCGCGCAGATCCACGCTGCACCAGTGCGGCGCGCGCTCGATGACCCGATCAGGCCAGCGCCGGTTGCTCATGGCAATGGGCTGGAAGGGCTTGTATTTGCGATGATCGAAACTGCTCATGCCGATTTACCTGTACCTGTGAATTTAGAGGCTGCTCACCCGTCCGGATTCCGGGGTACCTGCCCTTTTGGGGCTTTGTACGGATACAGCGACGATAGGGGTAGTTCGTCGCTGTTCACTGCACCGGGTGATTTACCAGCCGAGCGCATAGTATAGGCGGTGATGCTGAGCAAATGAATGCAAATATTGCGCTAATATCAGCTTTATATGCAAGATATCTCTATTAAATAGATTTATTGTGCATATAATCGCTACACTATCGCCTAATAGGCATATTAATAACCAGGCAGGCCGGAGCTCATATGAAGTTGGATCGCACGGACAGAAGAATTCTGCAGGCAATGCAGCGCAACGCCCGCATCAGTAACCTGGAGCTGGCGGAAACCGTGGGCTTATCTCCCACCCCCTGCTCGCGCCGGGTCAAGCGACTGGAGGAGTCAGGCATCATTCGCTCCCATGTGACCCTGCTCAACCAATCCATGCTGGGGCTCAAGCTAACCGCCTATATCAGCATCAGCATGGATCGCCATACCCCGGAGCGCTTCGAGGCGTTCGAGGCAGAGGTTGCCGGCTACCCCGAGGTCATGGAGTGCTCCGTAGTCACCGGGCAGTCGGCGGATTACCTGCTCAAGGCGGTGGTACCGGATATGGAGTACTACGAAAAATTCCTGCTGGGCAAGCTCACCCGCATAGAGGGTGTCAGCGGTGTACATTCCAGCTTTGAGCTGCGCCGGGTGGTACAGCGCACCGAGCTGCCATTTGAGCACATAAGCGACCAGACGGTACTTTAGGCCGCCTCCCTGTAATAAGGTTCTTCGCATATTAGCGGGTTGGTGAGAACCACTTTCCCGCCCGCGCCCTCGGTGGGCGCCTGTCCAGTCCAATCCCGGAGCTTGACGATGAACCTATAATAAACCGTCAATGCCAGTGGCCGTTTCGGGGCTTCACTGCAGCATCGCGCCCGCGCAATATGGTGTCCCCATAATAAAGAGGTTCATTCAGGAGCAGCTATGATAGACATGGCAGGTAAAGTCGCACTGGTAACCGGCGGAGCCAGCGGCATGGGCCAGATCATTGCGCGCCGGCTGGCGGACCAGGGCGCGCAAGTCGCTATCTTCGACGTCAACGAGCAGGGACTGCAGGAGACGGCCGCCGAATCGGCAAATATCACCCCATTCCATTGCGATATATCGAGCCTTGAAGATGTGGATGCCAGGGTTGCCGCTGCGGCGGCCGAACTGGGGCCTGTCGACCTGCTGGTCCACGCCGCCGCCCTGATGCCAGCTCACAAACTCAGCGAGCACTCCCACGAGGACATGGAGAAACTGTTTCGGATCAACTACTTCGGCACGACCTACATGATAAGGGCGGTGCTGCCGGCCATGGTGCAGCGCGGTTCCGGTCGCATCATCGCCTTCGGCTCCATCGCCGGCATCGCGCTGGTTCCCAAAATGGGTGCCTACTGTGCTACCAAGGCCGCAGTAAATGCCTACGTTGAGGTGCTGCAGAACGAGATTCGTGACAGCGGCGTGCGCGCCCACCTGGTCTGCCCCCCCGCGGTCAATACCCCCCTGGTGGACCAGACCCTGGCCAGTGACAGCCCCGGCAGTATCCTGGAGGCCAAGAAAGGTGGCCGCCTGGCGAATCCCGAGAAAATCGTTGATGCCATAGAAAAAGGCGTGCGCAAGGACAAGGACATCATTTACCCCGGCGAGGCAAGGCTATTGTATCTGTGGCGCGCACTGCTCCCGAAACTGTGGTGGAAGGTAGTAATGAAGTTCGAGAAATAGCCTCCCACGCCCCTGGGAAATACGGGGTCCGCGCCCCGCGCAACAGGGTTTCCTTTGCTTTAAGCCGGGCCATCGGCTAGCATCGCCGCCCCATGTCCGAGCGATACCTGCATCACGAATCCCCCTGGCTACTGGCATTACTGGCAGCCATGGTCGCTCTCGGCCCACTCAGTGTGGACATGTACATTCCCGCCATGCCCAATATGATGGTGGCGCTGGATACGTCTATCAGCGGCATGCACCTGACGATGAGTGCCTACCTGACCGGCTTCGCCCTGTTTCACCTGATTTGCGGCCCACTGGCAGACCGTTACGGGCGCAAACCCATACTGTTATGGGGTACAGCCGTGTTCGTGATCAGCAGTCTGGGCTGCGCACTGTCCACCACCATCGACCAACTGTTACTGTTCCGGCTGCTACAGGGCATTGGCGCCTGTGTGGGACCGACCCTGGCGCGCACTGTGACCCGCGACGTGTTTGGCCCGACCCGCGCTGCCAGGGCCCTGTCTCTAATCGCAATGCTAATGGCACTGGCCCCGGCTGTTGCGCCAACGCTGGGGGGGCTTATGCTGCTGGTGTTGCCATGGAACAGCATCTTCGTGTTTCTCGCAGTCTATGCCGCGGCCATGATCGTGCTGATTTACCTGCTGCTGGCCGAATCACTGCCCCAGCGACAGAGCCTGCACCCGCTGGCTATCGCCCGCAACTACCGGGAACTGGTGATGGATCCGTTTTATCTGTCGGTCACCGTGGGCAGCGGCCTGGTGTACGCGGGCCTGATCGCGTACCTGTCATCCTCCAGTTTTGTGTATATCGAGATGCTGGGTGTGCCGGTGGAGTATTTCGGCCTGGTTTTTCTCACGGCGGTAGCCGGGTATATGATCGGCAGTGGCATCAGCGCCAGGCTTGCCAGCCGCTTCGACTCGGAACAGGTGATGCTGCTGGGCTCAGCACTCGCAGTGTTCGCCTGCGTCCTGATACTTGGCGCCGCCTATATATGGCCACGCAGCGTCCTGGCGCTGATGCTGCCGATGATGTTCTACGCTACCGGCCTGGGCCTGGTATTACCCCACGCCATGGCCATCGCTCTGCGCCCCTTCCCCCACATTGCCGGGACCGCGTCGGCGCTGCTTGGCTTCGTCCAGATGTCCCTGTCTGCAGTGGCAAGCGCGCTGACAGGCGTGTTCCTGACGGATACGCCGTTGCCCATGCTGTGGGCAATGCTGGTCATCAGTTTACTGGCCATGGCACTGGCGTTGCGCTCTCACCGCCTCTACCACCGCAGCAATCCCTGACCCGGCAGCCCGGCTGTGGCATACTCTGCGGGAAATTTTTGCGGAGAAGACACCGTGCACACCGCCGCTGATGTCACCCAGCTGATTGGCAACACCCCCCTGCTCCTGCTGAAGCGCGTTTCCGAGCAGACCGGTTGTACCATCCTGGGCAAAGCCGAATTCCTCAACCCGGGGGGTTCGGTGAAAGATCGCACCGCTCTGGGTATTATCCGTGCAGCGGAGGCCGCGGGAGAAATACAGCCCGGGGGGCGCATCGTGGAGGGTACCGCCGGCAACACCGGCATAGGCCTGACCCTGCTGGCCAATGCCCTGGGCTACCGCAGTACGGTGGTCATGCCGATCACCCAGAGCAAGGAGAAAATAGATACCCTGGAACTGCTGGGTGCCGACCTGCACCTGGTGGGCGCTACCTCTTACAAAGATCCCAAGCACTATATCCACACGGCCGAACGCCTGGCACAGAAATATGCCGCCAAGGAGGAGCGTGGCGCTATCTGGGCGCGCCAGTTCGACAACCTGGCGAACATGGCAATCCACCGGGACACCACGGGAGCCGAGATCTGGGAGCAAACGGACGGTAAGGTGGATGGCTTTGTCTGTGCGGTAGGCACTGGCGGCACCCTGGCGGGTGTTTCCATCGCCCTGAAGGAGCGCAATCCGGATATCAGGATAGGCATCGCGGACCCGGCGGGTGCCTCACTTTACAACTACTTCAACAGCGGCACGCTGGAGCCCAGTGAAGGCAGCTCGATCATGGAGGGCATAGGCGTCAATCACATTACGGAAAACGTCGCCCAGGCCAGGGTGGACTCCTCATTTGCCATCCCGGACGAAGAGGCGCTGCCCATCATTTTTTCGCTGCTGCGGGACGAGGGACTCTGCCTGGGTGGCTCCGCGGGCGTGAATATCGCCGGCGCCGTGCGCCTGGCGCAGGAACTGGGTCCGGGCCACACCATCGTGACCATCCTCTGCGACTACGGCAACCGCTACCAGAGCAAGCTGTTCAATCCGGTGTTCCTGGAAAACAAAGGGCTGCCGATACCGGAGTGGCTGGCGATCTGACCATCGCTCTGTTGTCGCTTAAGTCCTTAAGTTCGCCGCTAGCTGCCCCTGGCCTCACGCTCTTTCGCGATAAGGTAATCGGCGACTTTCAGCATACCGGCCTGGCTGCCTGCCTGGCGGGTACTAACGTGGTATTTGCCGTTGACCATCAGGGCGGGGGTGCCGGTAATCTTGGCGGCACGGGCGCGGGAGTTGGCCTGGCGCACCTGGCTGGACACGCCGAAAGAGTTGAAGGCCTTGTCAAAATCTTCCGCTGCGACACCATTGGCGGTAAACAGCTCCTTGATTTCCTCTTCAGAGGAGAGACGCTTGCGATCCACATTCATCGCCTGGAATATGACCGGGTGCATGGTATCCAGAACTCCCAATAGCTTTGCCGTGTAGAAGGCCCGGGCGTGGATCTCCATTTTCGCATTCCAGATTGCGGGGGAGCCCTGGAAATCGACGTCTTCCGGCAGGGTTTTCTTCCACTGGTTGAGTACCGGCTCAAATGTGTAGCAGTGGCCACACCCGTACCAGAAGAACTCCGCTACCTCGATTTTATCGGGGTCGGCGGTCCTCACAGCGGGCGTGATCAACTCATAATCCTTGCCCTCGACATATTCTTCCTGCGCTGCCGCGCTCGGGGCTACCACCCACAGGGCGAGGGGAGCCAATAAGGTCAGGGATAACAACAGGCGCTTGATCATGCTTTTCTCCAAAAAGACTTGCTGAACTAATAGGACACTTTTGTGGGCGTGAGGTTCTCCCGCCGATAAAAAAAGGTGGCTGAAAAGCCACCTTTTACGGGCGGGCAACGGCTTATTTCAGACCGGAAATATAGCTGGAAACTGCGTCGATTTCACCATCACTCAGGCCAAATGCGGTGGTGCGCATAATTTTCGAGTCGCCATCGTTGGTGCGGCCTGCGGCATTCTCATATCCCTTGCGGTAGGCGCGCAGCTGAGTGGCAATATACTCCGCGTGCTGCCCACCCAGGGCGGGAAAGCCGGCGGGGGCATTGCCCTTGCCCGTAGGCGAGTGGCAGGCGGTACAGGCGGCGACATTGCGCTCGGCCACACCACCGCGATAGACCTTCTCCCCCAGCGCCAACAGTGCCGGGTCGGTCTGGCCGCCGGAGCGCGTTTGGGAATCGTAGAAGGCGGCGATATCAGCCAGGTCCTGGTCGGATTTACCGTCCAGTTGCCCCACCATGGTGGGTATCGGGCGGGCGCCATCACGGATATCCATCAACTGCTTGGTCAGATATTTCTCACCCAATCCCGCCAGCTTGGGGAAGGTCCCGACGGCACTGTTGCCGTCCGCACCATGGCAAGCGCTGCAGACCACGGTCTGGTCCTTACCGGCAGCGGCATCGCCGGCGGCATTCGCTTGACCCATAATGCCAAAGGGCGCCCAGCCCAGCACCAGGCTGAACACTATTGCTACTTTCTTCATGTCTATTCCACTACTCGTTGGTGAGATACCCGCTTACTGTGCAGGTTTTGCCATATACTCTATCAGGGCCTTGTAGTCATCGTCGGTGCAATCGTTGCACATACCCTTTGGCGGCATGGCGTTAAGTCCGGTGTTCACTGACTGCACCAGTGCGTCCATGCCCTTGGCCATGCGCGGCTCCCAGGCGGCGGCATCGCCGGTTTTGGGTGCGTTGGCGACGCCAGCAGCGTGGCATATCTGACAGCTTCTGGCGTACTTATCCATGTCGGGGGCAGCCATTGCGCCCGCCGCTGAAACCATCAACACAACAGCTAAAATCTTCTTCATGAGATACCTCTAGTTCACTATGGTCCTTATCCGCCATGCAAGCTTCTGATAACAGGCGAAAAAAGCTGTGGCATTATATACGAGATGACCACACCAAAAAAGGCACTACCTCGCAATGTCCGAGACACCAGCAGAACCGCAGCCCCCCACACCTAACTTTCGTGCGGCCCAATTCATGACCAGTGCCAGCAAACTGTCCCAGTGTCCACCAGACGAGGGCTGGGAGGTCGCGTTCGCCGGCCGCTCAAATGCCGGAAAATCCAGTGCAATCAATAGCTTGACCGGCAACAAGAAGCTGGCTAAGACCTCCAAGACCCCGGGGCGCACACAGCTGCTCAACTTCTTCGCGCTGTCCGCAAGCCAGCGCCTGGTAGACCTACCCGGCTATGGTTTCGCCAAGGTGCCCCAGGCGGTTAAGCGGGAGTGGACCAGGCAGCTGGAGAATTACCTGCAGCGCAGGGAGTCACTGCGCGGCCTGGTACTGATGATGGATGTGCGACACCCACTACAGCCCTTTGACCAGCAGATGCTGGGCTGGGCCCTGCAGGCCACTATGCCGGTACATATCCTGCTGACCAAGGCGGACAAACTGAAAAAAGGACCTGCCAAAAGCACCCTGCTCAAAGTACGCGCGCAGCTGAAGGACCAGGAGGAACTGGTTAGCGTACAGCTGTTTTCCGCCCTGAAACACAGCGGTCACGAGGAGCTACAGCAGGTGCTCAACGCCTGGCTGACAGACATCAGCGTCTACGAAGAGGATACCGAAGAGACGCCGGGGGAATAAAAAAACCCGATTGCCTCTAGGGGGAAAGCAACCGGGCCACATAGAGTCTCTGGGGATTAGAGACTTGCTCAGTGCGGCCCATGGAGACAGGCCGCAATAGGGATGTAGCATGCGCTACGGAACTTATGACCGGGGCTTTTGGTAATAGTTCACAGGTTTGAAAAATATTTTCTCCCTGGGTGGGCCGCCGCATCCCGGGAAAGGGCGGCATTTGCCTTTTACCTCGAAAACGGTAAAACGAGTGAAGCAGGCCCTAATGGGCCTCATCCCAGTTATCCCCTACCCCGGCCTCGACCAGCAGCGGGACTGCCAGCTCGGCGGCGGCGGACATCAGGCGACAGACCTCGGCGCTGACCTCTTCCACCTCCCCGGCGGCGACTTCAAATACCAGTTCATCGTGCACCTGCATGATCATGCGGGCGTCTGCCTCACCGCGCTGCAGCCAGTCGTCTACCGTCAGCATGGCGCGCTTGATGATATCCGCCGCACTGCCCTGCATGGGGGCATTGATGGCGGTGCGCTCGGCGGCCTGCACGCGCATTTTGTTGCGTGCATTGATTTCCGGGAGATACAGGCGCCGGCCGAACAGGGTTTCCACGTAACCCTGCTCTTTGGCCAGGGCCCGGGTGCGGTCCATATAGTCCTGCACACCCGGATAGCGTTCAAAGTAGCGGTCTATGTACTGCTGCGCCTCGTTGCGACCCAGGTGTAGCTGTTTCGCCAGGCCGAAGGCGGACATGCCATAAATCAGGCCAAAGTTAATGGCCTTGGCTTTGCGCCGCTGGTCCCCGGAAACCTCCTCCAGGCCCACATCGAAAACCTCCGCCGCGGTTGCCCGGTGCACATCCTGCCCTTCGCGAAAGGCATGCAATAAGCCCTTGTCCCCCGACAGGTGGGCCATGATACGCAGCTCAATCTGGGAATAATCCGCCGCGACGATACGATAGCCATCGGGCGCAATAAACGCCTGGCGGATGCGCCTGCCCTCCTCCGTGCGGATGGGGATATTTTGCAGGTTGGGGTCTGAGGAGGACAGGCGACCGGTGGCGGTAACCGCCTGGTGGTAGGAAGTATGCACGCGCCCGGTGGCGGGATTGATCATCTCCGGCAGCTTGTCGGTATAGGTGGATTTGAGCTTGCTCAGGCTGCGGTATTCCAGCAATACCTTGGGCAGCGGGTAATCCAGCGCCAGTTCCGCCAGCACATCTTCCGCCGTGGAGGGCGCGCCCTTGGGTGTCTTCTTGATCACCGGCAGTTCCAGTTTCTGGAACAGGATCTCGCCCAGCTGTTTCGGTGAGCCCAGGTTAAATGGCTGGCCCGCCAGCTCGTGCGCCCTCTCCTGCAGCTGCGCCAGCCGCTTGCCCAGCTCATCGCTGTGTTGTCGCAGCAAGGTGCAGGACAGCAGGGCGCCGCGCCGCTCAATGCGCGACAGCACCGGCACCAGCGGCACCTCGATGTCGCTGAACACTGCACGCAGTCCGGGCTCCTGCTCCAGCCTGGGCCAGAGGGCCTGATGCAGGCGCAGGGTAACGTCGGCATCCTCCGCGGCATAGGGAGCCGCCTCCTCCACCTTGACCTGGTTGAAGGTCAGCTGTTTGGCGCCTTTGCCGGCAATGTCCTCGAAATGAATGGTCTTCTGGCCCAGGTATTTCAGCGCCAGGCTGTTCATGTCATGGCGCGTGGCCGTGGAATCCAGCACATAGGACTCAAGCATGGTGTCAAAAGCAATGCCGCGCAAGGTGATGCCGTGATTGGCCAGCACACTGGCGTCGTATTTCAGGTTCTGCCCCACCTTGGCCTGGCCTTCGTCCTCCAGCAGCGGGCGCAGCTGCTGCAATACCCCGGTGCGGTCCAGTTGCTGCGGCGCGCCCAGGTAATCATGCGCCAGCGGCACATAGGCAGCCTCCCCCGGCTCCACGGCAAAGGACACCCCCACAACCTGCGCTTCCATGTAGTTCAGGCTGGTGGTTTCGGTATCAAAGGCGAACAGCTCAGCACGGCGCAATCTCTGGATCCAGCTATCCAGGTCAGCTTGCGCGGTCACAATCTGCCAGTCAATTTCCACCGTCTGCGCAGGCTCGGTTTCGCCCCCCTCCAATAGCTCTTCCAGCCAGGAGCGAAACTCCATGCGCGTATACCAGTCCACCAGCGCATCCCGGTTGGGCTCGCCGTTGTGCAACTCCTCGGGCTTTAATGCCAGCTCGACATCGGTCTTGATCGTCGCCAGGGCATAGGACATATAGGCATTGTCTCTCTGCGCATCCAGCTTGGCTGCCATGGTCCTGGCACCGCGAAATTCCAGGTCTGCCACCCTGTCCAGGGCTGCATAAATATCGTCCAGGCCCCCCAGGCCCTGCAGCAGTGCCAGGGCGGTCTTCTCCCCTACCCCGGGCACCCCGGGAATGTTGTCGACCTTGTCGCCCACCAGGGCAAGGAGATCGATGATCAAGTGCGGACCGACACCAAATTTTTCCGCCACGCCGCCTTCATCCATCACCGTGTCCGTCATGGTGTTGACCAGGGTGGTGTGCCGATCGACCAGCTGGGCCATGTCCTTGTCACCGGTGGAAATCACCACGTCCCTGCCCTGGGCACTGGCCTGGCGCGCCAGGGTACCAATAACATCGTCCGCCTCCACCCCGGGCTCACAAATGAAGGGCAAACCCATGGCTTTAACAATCTCGTGGATAGGCTCTATCTGTTCGCGCAGTTCATCCGGCATGGGAGGCCGATTGGCCTTGTAGTCCGGAAACATGTCGTCGCGAAAGGTCTTGCCCTTGGCGTCGAATACCACCGCCACCGGGCTGTCGGGGTAGTCCTTGCACAGGCGGCGCAGCATATTGATAACACCCTTCACCGCACCGGTGGCCTGGCCTTTGGAATTGGTCAGTGGCGGCAGGGCGTGAAACGCGCGGTAAACATAGGAGGAGCCGTCCACCAGGACGATGGGAGCGGGATTATTCGACATAAGGTACTTCTTACCGGGGCAGCATTCAGGCTATAAAACGGGCCCCAAAAGCAGGGCCCACGCACAGCACGCATTAAAGCCCATACACCAACAAATTACCATGAGAGCGCGGTGGCCAGGCCCGGGAACGCAGGGCAGAGCCCTGCCGGAGAGTTAAATCCAAAATAGAACTTTGTGGTGCTGGCACCTTGGCCATACCCTTTGATGGGAGGCCACTGCAGGGCAACTGGCGTATAGCGTAGATAGCGAGACCCACCGTCATCAGGCCATGTTTGTTAGTGCCGTGTTTGTTAGTGCCAACTTACTTTAAGCGTGAGGGTTTAATGGTCATAGTCCCAAAGCGCGATGACCGAGCGATAGGTGATTTTCATTTTCGCGAGATCCAGCGGTGCTTTGAAAAAGCCGTGGTAATCTCCCATGGGATTAATAAGTACCACATTGGCACTATGGTCTACCAGATAGTTCTCATCCTGCCCCGGGACTTTACGGAAGGGCGTATTCAGCGCAGTGGCAAAGCGGTGGATATCCAGGAACTCGCCGGTGACCCCTATGAAGTCCGGATTGAAGTAGGGCACATAGCCAGCAAGCTGCTCCACCGTGTCCCGGGCCGGGTCCACAGAGACCAGCACCACCTGGGTATCCTCTGCCTCAGTGCCCACCAACTCGCCCATCAATTGGTTGAGGAAGGACATGGTGGTCGGGCAAATATCCGGGCAATAGGTAAAACCAAAGAATACCAGGCTCCAGCGGCCGGTGAAGCGCGCCTTGTCAAAAGGCTCTCCACGATGGTCAATCAATGCTATTTCGCCGAAATTTCGCGGTGTTTCAAGCAAATACAGCCCATTTATCTTCATTTCGGTCGCCGTCATTACCCGCGGCTGCTGTACCCGGTAGACGAACCCGGCCACAATCACGAAGATGAACAGCCCAATCACCAGTAGCGTGAGCTTGATACCACGCGACTGGCTGGGGCTGACCTTGTCATTCAGTATGCTCATAAGCCGGCCACCGGGAACAGGTAATGATCCACCAACATGACCACGAACAGGGCCATCAGGTAGGTAATCGAGTAGCGGAAGGTTTCCATGGGCGCATTGGGATTTTTGCCGCGCATCAGCTCCACAGCCCAGTAGAGAAAGCCGCCCCCCAGTACCACCGCGCCCACCAGGTATAAGGGGCCACTCATGCGAGTGGCGAATGGCAACAGGGTAATCAGGAACATAATAATGGTGTAAAGCAGGATATGCAGTTTGGTGAAAGCGACGCCGTGGGTTACCGGTAACATGGGGATATCCACCGCGGCATATTCCTCCCGGCGGTGAATCGCCAACGCCCAGAAGTGTGGGGGAGTCCAGGCAAAAATAATCAAAACCAGCAGCAGGGCGTGTCCGTGGATCTCGCCGGTTACCGCGGTCCAGCCCAGCAGCGGCGGAGCGGCGCCCGCCAGCCCGCCGATAACGATATTCTGCGGCGTGGCGCGCTTCAGGAACATGGTGTAGACAAAAGCATAACCAACCAGCGAGGCCAGGGTCAGCCACGCGGTCAATGGGTTTACCCAGATCAGCAGAATCGCCATGCCCAATCCACCGATCACCGCGGCGAAAATCGCTGCTTCGCGGGTGCTCAGGCGCCCCTGGGCTATGGGGCGCTTATAGGTGCGGGCCATGCGCTGGTCGATGCGCTGGTCCACCAGGTGATTGACCGCCGCAGCGGCACCCGCACAAAGCGCGATCCCCAGGTTACCCAGGATCAGCGCATTCAGGGGCACCATGCCCGGTACCGCCATGAACATGCCGATGGCGGAAGTCAGGATCATCAACAACACCACGTTGGGCTTGGTCAGCTCCTTGTAGTCGCGCCAACCGGCGCGCTCTGTCATTACTGCATCAACCATGGCGCTATTACTCACTGGAATTCTTCAGCAGGAATTTGAGGTCGGAAATAACGTCCTTGTAAGGAACCTCATCATTGTAGGACATCATCACCCAGCCGGCAGGATCAACCAGGTACCAGGTACTGGGGTCTTCCAGGTACTCACGAAACAGGGGTTGCAGCAGGGCGGGGGAGGCCGCAAGGCTGTTGACTCCGCGGTGTTCGCCCTCCAGCAGGTCAGCTACGGTGGGTGGGGCAGTGTGCTCATCACTGAGGCTGGCAACGCTCAGGCGGGTGTCTGCGGCGGCCACATCACCGACGTACAGGCGGCGCAGGCGACTGAAGCCCTTACCCATGGCCACGTGGATTTGCCGGGTAAGATACAGGCTGCGTTCACAGGAGTCAGTGCATTCTGCACCCGTATTGGGGACCAGCATGGTCCACCTGGGCTCCATGTCGGCGTAGCGGAACACATAGCCCTGGTCATCCCGCAACTCGACATCATCCAGCTGCCGTGGTGGCCGCACCAGGCTACCCCGGTTGGCGGTGCCCAGGGTGCCCACCAGGTCCAGCTCGCCACGCACCACGAAGTACCACAGCCAGGAGGCCGCCAGTATCATGGTCACCGGGATACCGGCTATCAGCAACAGCATCATGCGGTTTTTACGTATCTGGTCGATCTGTTCCATCTACTGTCCTTGCCTCCCCGTGCCGCGAAATAACTGCCATATATTGCTGCAGCGCAGAAAATAAAATATCCCCAGCACCGCCGCCATGCTGAACCACTGCACGGCGTAGCCCTGGTGTTTTTGCGGACTCACATTGATTACCTGCCAGTCCACTGTCAGCGCCCCGGGGGCGTCCGCATCGATGCGCACCACGTAGGGGAACACCTTTGGGCCCGCCAGTGCCTGTAAGGGGGGCGTCAGCTTGTCCATCTCTACCGCCTGTATCAACTTTGGCCAGCCCGGCTGCAACTGTTGTTCCTGCAGCAGGTAAGGGGAGCCCGGCGCCACGTAGACATGGCCGGTGACCGCAACCGGCCCATTTACCGCCGGGACATCCGGTTTGGTCAGCCTGGCCGGGTCACCAGCAATCCAGCCCCGGTTCACCAGCACCGTTCCCGCATCGCCGGCCAGAGTCATGATAGCGAGCACCTGGTAACCGAAGCGGCGGTTGTGGGTACGGTTATCCAGCAGAAAATACTCCCCGTCCCGGAAACTGCCCCGCAACTGAACCGGCAGGTAGGCCTGTTCCTGCCCCGGCTTATCCCACAGCTGATGCAGCGGGGCAGGGGGCCTGGCCTGGCGCAGCTCAAATGCTGTGGCCAGTGCCTCCTTCTCCCCGGCACGCTGCAGTTGCCAGAATCCCAACCCGGTCATCAGCGGCACCAGCAGCAGCGTAAACAGCGTAATGCGCCATTCCGGATCGAACTTGAATCCCAGCCCGGCTGCCGCCATGCTATGCTGATCCGCCCCACCCGATCAGGAGGGGTTCAAGTTGCGCTACTGTGCCTGAGGAGATAATCATTGTTAAAAGCTGCGATAGTAATATTGTTACTGGCACTGGTAGCCAGCCTGGGAAGCGGGTTCTATTTTCTGATGTTGGACCAGGGGGACAAAACCAAGCGCCGCACAATGCACTCCCTGGGCGTCAGGGTAACCCTGGCGGCCGCCCTGCTGGCACTGATCACCTACGGCGTTGCCAGCGGCCAGTTGGGCCACCGCAACCCCTGGGATGCGGGACCTAACCCACAGCCACCCCAGGGCTCCTCGTCTGACTAAACGTCTTTACAGGATATAGACGAACAGGAACAGGAACACCCATACCACGTCTACAAAGTGCCAGTACCAGCTGGACGCTTCAAAGCCGAAGTGGTCGTCGGCCGTAAACTGGCCGCCCATTACCGAGCGCAGCAACTGGATCAGCAGCATGGTCATGCCCATAAACACGTGAAACCCGTGGAAGCCGGTCAGCATAAAGAACGTTGAGCCATAAACGCCGGCTTTCAGGGTCAGGCCGAAATGCGCGTAGGCCTCATAGTATTCATAAACCTGCACCACCAGGAAGATCATGCCCAGGGCTACGGTAATGCCCAGCCACAGGTTGAATTTCTTCTTGTTGCCATCCAGGATGCCCATGTGGGCAATGTGGCAGGTGAAACTCGAGGTCAGCAGGATGATGGTATTCCACAAGGGCAACCACATGTACCAGGCTTTGGCGTCGGCAAAGGCCATGCTGGTGTGAGGGCTGACGAACGTGCCATTGTTGGCGATAGGCTGCGCCGCGGCACCACCTATCGCTTCCTGCGGTGTCTGCATCATCGGCCAGGCAAACTCGAACCCTTCCCACAACAGGCCATTCATGCGGCCGCCGTCGCCCTCGCCCCCCAGCCAGGGGCCGGATAGGGCGCGCACGTAAAACAGCACGCCAAAGAAGGCGAAAAAGAACATTACCTCGGAAAATATGAACCAGAACATACCCAGCACATAGGATTTCTTCATCTGGGCGCTGTTCATGCCCGCGATATTTTCCTTGATAGCCGTACGGAACCAGGCAAATAAGGTAGCAATGAAGAAGAACAGACCCATCAGGAAAATCGACCAGGAGCTGGTGCTCTTTTCGGGGTCACCAAAGGTCATGTCGTTCATGATGCTGGCAGCGCCATAGATACTCAGGATCAGGCCGATAGTGGCGAACACGGCCATCTTGCTCTTATCCGGTACGTAATACTTTTCGTACTCTGTGGAAGTCTGACTAGTCATTTTTTTCTCCGTTTATATAACGCAGGTCCCCCCGACCTGCGCTTCAGCGAGCGGCTACCGCGCCACTCGCCATATCTGTTACATCAAATATCGTGTAGGACAGGGTAATAGTCTTGATGTCCCTGGGCAGATCCTGGTCGATAATAAACTGCAGTGGCATATCCGCCGATGCTTGCCCCTCCAGGGGCTGCTGGTTAAAGCAGAAACACTCGGTCTTGTGGAAGTACTCGGCGGCCCGGGCGGGTGATACGCTGGGAATCGCCTGCGCCACCATGGCCCTGGGCAGTGGATTGCGGGCATAAAACACCGTGTCATTCACCGCGCCAGGGTGCACCTTCATGGCCGTGGTACTGGGCCCAAACTCCCAGGGCATGCCCTCGTTGTTGGTCGCCACAAACTGCACTGTTACCACGCGACTTTCATCGATTTCGGCCTGCACCGAGGTGTACGCCTGGCCACTGGTCTTGCCATTGATGCCCAGCGCGTCACACAGCACATCGTACAGCGGCACCATCACCACAAAAACAAACGCAAACATGCCCACCGCAACCGTCACCAGCTTGATGACGGTATCGATGGTAGGGTTGGCGCTTAATCGCATCACCGGAAACTACTCTCT
>Ga0316193_10001053_pt1 | contig 18202 bp, 18 predicted proteins | sample MerIslsedime2_MG_FD_207735 | JGI IMG/M metagenome (GOLD analysis project Ga0316193, IMG submission 207735) | Coastal sediment microbial communities from Maine, United States - Merrow Island sediment 2 | ecosystem: Environmental > Aquatic > Marine > Coastal > Sediment | place: USA: Maine... | reverse complement strand
GAGTGGCAAGAATGTTATTGCCACTGTCAGCGCAAGACGTGTACCAGCGCTCGAACCTGCGAAGTCGAGCTGTCGTGAACCGGCTTGAAAGTACGCGTTCTATTTTCTGCACCCTACGGGGTAGGGAAGGTTGCCTTTTCAGGTACAAGGCTAAGGCTGTCCAAGTTGTCGTTTTCAGGTAATAATTACTAATTCGCCAGCCACAGGTTGGCACTTGGGTGTTTCACCCTCCCGCCGCATGTTCGGCTATGACAGAAGTGTAGTGCTTCTGATGACCAACCGGGGCCACCTCAGGTCTTGTCGGTCTGAGGCGAAGCCTCGCTAGGTAATACGCCTTCCATGGGTTTTGCGGTAATCCCTGGGCGACTGGCCTGTCCATGTCCTGAACGCCCGGCTGAAAGTCGCCGGGCTGTTAAAACCAAGTGCCTGGCCTATGGTTGCCACCGGTTTGTCGGTGTGGGTGAGATCCTCAATGGCACGTTGTTTTTTCAGCATGCTGATCTCCTGCGAAAGAGTTGTGTCATTGGCTTTGAGCCGGCGCTGCAGTGCCTGCCGGCTGAGGCCACTCAGTTGCGTCACAAAGTCGACTGTCAGCTCAGCGCTGCCAAGGTGCGGGGCAATCGTTTTCCGGAGGGCATCCAGAAAGGATCCCGGCGGGCGACTTTTTTCAGTGGAGGCCGCTGACGACGACAGGAATCCACTGTGCTCAATTGTGTGAACCAGCCAACGGCTCGGGAAGCGAATCGTCATGCCGCGATTATCACCGCCGGCTACCTGTATGCCGTGATAACCCGTGGGTAGCACCGCCGGGGTACACACCTGGAGTAGTACCTCTTTCGGATCCCAATCCTGACCGATGGCATTCTGCAGGATGGCCAGCACATACGCTGCGGTAAAGGCATCATTCTGGGACGGGGTAATATCAGGTTCGAAGATCCGCCGCTCGCGGAAGAACGTGTATGCATCCAGTATTTCCAGGCAATGTCGGGCAGACGAGGCCTCTTCGCTGACGGCGAGAATGAAGCGCGTCAGGAAGTCTGCAAGGGTGGCAGCTCGTTTTGCGGCATCTATCAGTGGCGCCCAGTCCGTGATGTCCAGACTCTCTCCGACATGTACACCGAAAAACGGATCGTTTGCTGCTGCGGCCATATCCTCCAGTAACCTGTGGATGGTATTGACAGAGACAAACAGGTCTGGATCCAGCACGGCACTCCGGGTAATTCCATGTGCCCCAAGCACCGTGTCGGTATTGACCCGTAATCGATCCATTTCCTCGACGAACGGTAACAGCAGGTTCAGGCGAACCAGGGGCAGCGTCGGTTTCCCGGATTTTCCATGCTGTGGGTCATCAATCGACATAGGCCTGTTATTTTACCTGAACTGGGCAAATTCTTTGCATTCTGTATCAAAAACGATGGGGGGGTGATGCGACGGGTAAAGTAATGGCCAGGTCAATCAACTAGTCTTCACTCCAGTGAGGCCGCTACACGCTTGCATTCGGACGCTTTAGCCGGACGAACCCGAAATATAATCCTGAGGAGATCAGGCATGTCACTCACTTCCATGCTTAGGCGCAGTTGCTTCAATCGTGACAACGGGTACATTCCTGGGCTTATCAAGCCCGATGGCTACCGCCCCACTAACGAGATGAAAGACAAAATCCTGAACATCACTATTCGCAAATCCAGGATCAACTGAACGAGCCAGATTCAATGAAAGTAAAGCATTGGGGTATATACACCGCCAGCCTTGTCATTGTTGCAGTTGTCAGCGCATGGGTTGCCAGATCGGTAACTCTCAATTCGCTAGAAACATCAGAAACAGAAAACTCTGTATATCTGATCGGCGCGGTAACGGTTAATGACCATGAGCGTTTACCTCAGTATCAGGAAATTGCCGGTCCACTCGCTGCAAAGGCCGGTGGCTATGTGCCATTGGCGCATTCCAGTCCCAACATGATCGAAGGCAAACTGCCCGCCAATGGCAGTTTTTTTATCGAGCGATATGATTCGCTTGAGGGGCTGATGTCGTTTATAAACTCCGCAGAGTTTCAAAAGGCGAAAGTCCTTCGTGACGAAATTGCGGATGTACACTTCATGATGTGGCTTCCTGCAGTGCCGCCTGGCTCGCTGCCACATTGAGCTGTCGGGCGTGCAATACGAGGCATGATCCATGCGTAGATTTTCGTTAACAAAGCCAACGGCCAGACTTCCGTTTGCATTCTGGCTTTCCATTATCACGCTGTTTGTTGCTAGCCCGCTGCAGGCGGACAGTCTGCCCTTGCCGGAAAGCAATAAGGTGCTGACACGCATCACTATGGGTTCCTGCGCCTACCAGTGGGCGCCGCAACCGGTGTTTCGGGCGATTGCCGATAGCAAGCCAGACTTATACCTGTCACTGGGCGATGCTATTTATGCAGATTACGACCCTAAGAAAAAAGCGCCTTACGAGGTCACGGAAGAAACTTTGCGCCGGGAATGGCAGCTATTGGCTGACAGCGCGGACTGGCAATACCTGACCAGCCGTGTGCCTGTAATGGCAACCTGGGACAACCATGATTACGGGCACTACCAGGCGGGTGAAGAATTTCCGTTAAAGAATATATCCAAAGAGATCTTTCTGGATTTTTTCGGCGAGCCGGAAGATTCCGCACGTCGCCAACGACCCGGGATCTACGATGCTAAAGTATTCGGGCCTGAGGGGCAGCGAGTCCAGGTCATCCTGCTAGATACGAGAAGCTTCAAAACTCCGCCGGAACTGGCGCAGCGTCCGGAAGGTGCAGATGGAAGCCTGGGAAAGTTCGCACCGAATACTGACCCTGAAGCCAGCTTGCTGGGAGCTGCACAGTGGCAATGGCTGGAGCAACAGCTGCGCAAACCTGCCGAGGTACGTTTGCTGGCTTCCAGCACACAAGTCATCGCAGACCAGAAGGGCATGGATGAATGGGGCGCCTATCCACTGGAACGACAGAAGCTTTTCGAATTAATAGAAAACACCGGCGCCAGTAATTTATTGCTGTTGAGCGGTAATGTTCACTTCACGGAAATGGTCAAGATACAGTTCGGTAACCTGGAATTGGTGGAACTCACTTCCAGTGGCCTTACGCACACCAAGACAGAATATGCCGAGGCGGCAAACAATTACCGTATTTCAGGGCCTTATGACGGCATCAATTTTGGCATGATAGAAATTAACTGGAATGCCTCACCATCACCGTTGGTGAAGCTGGCTGCAATGAATGAACAGGGCCGAAAGGTTTTTGAGCATGTAGTTCAACTATCAACAGCGGATCGCAAATAGATCAGGTCATGGATTGGTTCATACATTCCGTTACATATCAGCTCAGATAGTTTTGGCCGGATCAGTTGCTGAGAGGAAGGTGCATATGCGCACCGGCATCGGTTCACCGGATTTTTCATGTTGTGGGCTATCAATCGACATAGGCCTGTTATTTTACCTGAACTGGGCAAATTCTTTGCATTCTGTATCAAAAAACGATGGGGGGTGATGCGACGGGTAAAGTAATGGCCAGACCAATCAACTAGTCTTCACTCCAGTGAGGCCGCTCCACGCTTGCATTCGGACGCTTTAGCCGGACGAACCCGAAAAATAATCTTGAGGAGATCAGACATGTCACTCATTTCCATGTTTAGACGCGGTTGCTTCACCGTAGCATTGGGCACGATTCTGGGCTTATCAAGCCTGATGGCTACCGCCCCACTAACGAGATGAGAGACAAATTCATGAACATCACTATTCGCACAATTATCAGCGCTGCCTTCTTCCTGCTCTCTACTAGCCCCCTCTCTGCCCAGGAGGTCAAGTAGAAGGCGCCAAAGCAAATTCTGTTCACCAACGTCAATGAACTGGAAGCCAGGAAAGACTATTAATGAAAACGATCAAATCGATAGGTGGGATGTTACTGGCGTGCAGCCTGCTGTTCGCTATCACACTGGCACCTGCGGACGAGGACGTTGAAAAAGAGAAACCACGGCGGGTGCTGTTGACGAATGTGCATGTGTTTGATGGTGTCAACGAAGACCGTATCGAAAACGCTAATGTCCTGGTGGAAGGCAATCTCATCAAGTCGCTCTCGACCAAGCCCATAGAGGCCGAAGGCGCCTACACCGTGGATGGTGGCGGGCGCACCCTGATGCCGGGCCTGATCGACATGCACTCGCATCTCTGCTTCCGAAACGGGCTGATGGAGTTCCGCGACCCCTACGACTCGCTTGTCGTAGGCGCCTATGTCCAGAAGGCGATAGAGGATTACCTGGATCAGGGCTTTACGACGGCCAGGGATGCGGGCTGCAACATCCTCGGCATTGCAAAGGCGGTGAACAACGGGGTTCTTCCCGGTCCGCGCCTCTTTCCTTCAGGCGCATTCATCTCCCAGACCGGCGGCCACGCGGATCTTGGTGTCTTTTCGGATCAGCCGCTGGAAAAGGATGCGCTTGAAAGGGCGGAGACCATGTACATCGTTGACGGCGTGGCCGAAGCGCGCCGGGCGGCACGATCCAACTTCCGTCGTGGAGCGACGCAGATCAAGATCATGGCTGGCGGTGGTGTTTCGAGCGAGTTCGATCCGCTGCACATGACGCAGCTGTCCCTCGAGGAGATGAAGGCGATTGTCGGTGTCGCGGAAGACTATGGCACGTACGTCATGGCGCACGCCTATCACGACCGCTCGGTGAATCGCGCCATCGATGCCGGTGTCAGGGTGATCGAGCATAACTTCCTTGTATCCGAAGACACGATCAAACGGATGGCGAAGGAAGACATCGTACTGTCCGCCCAGGCACAGGCGTCACTGGAGTCATTCGGCAACGTCGATGAGATTGATTTTTTTACAGCCGACCAGAAGGAGAAAGGCCGCCAGGTGAACGAGGGCGCTGCGCGGATGTTCAAGTGGGCCATTAAACATAACCTGAAAATCGTGCTGGGGGGAGACATGTTTGGGCCCGATGTAGGCCGGCAAGCCGACAACCTGATCTGGTTCAACAAGATCGCCAATGACAACATGCTGACCCTTAAAGCGTCGACCTCTACTGCAGGCGAGGTTCTTGTCCTGAGTGGTGGGATGAACCCCTATAAGGACGGCCCGCTCGGCGTGATTGCGGAAGGTGCCTATGCCGACATCATCCTCGTCGATGGAAATCCTCTGGAGGATATCAAGACGGTCTCGCGCAAGAATGTTGACTTCGTGATGAAGGATGGTGTGGTCTACAAGAACTGGCTGCCCGACGAAAACGCGCCGGCATTCCAGCCGGTCGGCCCGAAGCGCGATGCGTACTTCGGTAATCTGTAGCAATGACTGCCGGCGGCGTACAGGTCGCCAGATGGATAGAAGGTAATCGATAACCGCATCGGATTCGGTGCGTTGACAGATCCTGACGTGGCATGAATCCCACTAAACTTTCGGGAGCGATAAAGTGATGCAATATTTAGTTCGAATTATCTTAATTACTCTGACAATACACTCTGTGACCGCAGGTCTCGTGGTTGCCGATACGGGCGACAGTTTCCAGTCGTCGGTGAAGGCGCTGGAGTGGCGCAACATCGGACCCTTCAACGGTGGTCGAGGAACTTCGGTGGTCGGTCACCCGACCAATCCTCACGTCTTCTACTTCGGCCATTCCTCGGGGGGGCTATGGAAGACGGAAGATGCCGGTACCTACTGGATTCCCGTCGGCGACGGGCAATTCCGCTACGCCTCGGTGGGCGCCATTGCGCTTCATGAAAAGAACCCGGACATCATGTATGTCGGACTCGGCGAACCGCAGATGCGGCAGAGCGTCTCGTGGGGTGACGGGATGTACAAGACGACCGACGGCGGCAAGACCTGGACGCACCTCGGCCTGGAGGAGGCCCGCCAGATCTCCAAGGTCATTATCCATCCGGACGACCCGAACCGCGTTTACGTCGCATCCATGGGGCACACCTGGGGCCCGAGCCCGGATCGCGGTGTCTTCCGCACCACGGACGGCGGCAAGACCTGGGACAAGGTCCTGTTCAAAAGCGACAAGACCGGCGCCATCGATATGGTCATGAGCCCGGAGGATCCGAACATCCTATTCGCGGCCCTGTGGGAGTTCGAGCGCAAGGCCTGGGGCGCCAAGACCGCCGGCCTCGAGAGCGGCCTGTGGAAGTCCACCGATGGCGGCGACACTTGGCAGGAGGTCACCCGAAACGAGGGGCTGCCGGCCGGCATGTGGGGACGCCTGGGAATCACGATGTCCGCGGCAGATCCCAAGCGGGTCTACGCCCTGATCGACAACGAGACCCGGCAGGGCCTCTACCGCTCGGATGACCTGGGCGAGACGTGGCGCTTCGTCTCCGACGACGCCAACATCACCGCCCGGCCCTTCTACTTCTACCACCTCCATGCCGACCCCAGTAACGCCGACAATCTTTGGGTACCCGGCAACAAGCTCTGGCGCTCCGTGGACGGCGGCGAGAGCTGGATCCTGGAGCCCGGCATCAAGGACGACTTCCAGGACCTCTGGATCGATCCCAAGGACCCGGACCGCATGATCGTGACCTGCGACGGCGGCACCCAGGTCACACTGACCGGTGGCAAGAGCTGGACCACGTTCGCCAATCAGAGCGGCGTGCAGTTCTACCGCGTGGACACCGATGACGAATTTCCCTATCGGGTCTACGGGAACGCCCAGGACCTTCTCGTCTACAGTATCCCGAGCGCGTCACGCTGGGGCGGCATCCCGCTGCACATGACCGACTATATCGGCAGCGGCGAGACCGCGCGGGCTGTCCCGAAACCGGGCGACCCCAACATTGTCTACAGTCTGGCCACCGGTGCCACCTATGGCGGTGCCACCCACTTCACGGTCAACAACGTGAAGACCGGGCAGACCGAACCGCGATCCGTTTGGCCCGAAATCCTCTTCGGCACGCCCGCGTCGGAATTCAAGTACCGCTTCAACTGGCAAGCGCCGTTCCTCGTTTCCCCCCACGATCCCAAGACCATCTACATGGCGGGCAACGTGGTCTTCCGCACCCGCGACGAGGGCATGACCTGGGAGAAAATCAGCGATGACCTGACGCTCAACCTCAAGGACAAGATGAAGGTCGCGGGTGCGCCCTGGCTGCCTGAATACTTCGGCCAGGAGACCTTCTCCACCATCCACCGCCTCGTCGAGTCGCCCCACGAGGAAGGCGTCCTTTGGGCAGGCAGCGATGACGGACTGGTGCACCTGACCCGCGACGGCGGCAAGACGTGGAACAACGTCTCTCCGCCCGGACTGCCGGAACTCTCCGGCATCTACGAGATCGAGATCTCACCGCACGACCCGGCCACCGTCTACCTCGCCATCACCCGCTACCGCAAGGCGGACGACTATTCTCCCTACCTCCTGAAGACGGCGGACTACGGCAAGACCTGGAAGCGTTTGGACGACAACTTCCCGCAGGATGAGATCACCCGGACCATCCGCGAGGACACGGTGCGCAAGGGGCTCCTCTTCGTCGGAACCGAGACGGGCATTTACACCTCGATCGACGACGGCAAGCAGTGGCGCCGCCTGAACCTGAACATGCCGCCGGTGCCGGTGCACGACATCGAGGTCAAACACGCTGACCTGGTCATCGCGACCCATGGCCGCGGTTTCTGGATTCTCGACGACATCAGCCCGTTACGGCAGTACACTCCCGAGCTTGCCGGGAAGACCGCGCATCTGTTCAAGCCGGAGGATCACACCCGCTTCGGCTACAACTGGTGGATCGACTACGGCGGCGGGCCGCCTTCGGACGAGAAGTATTTCTTTGTGAGGAACGCCGAGCCCGGCTACACGTTCTACGAGCGCGGAACCGTGAACGGCGAACGGAAGCGCGACTTCATCGACGCCGGTGAGGCGCGCCCGCTGGGTGTGATCATCTATTACCTGCTGAGCGACAAGGCGAAGGAGGTCAGCCTCACGATCCTCGACGAGGCGGGCAACGAGATCCGCACCTTCGGCAAAGACAAGCTTCCCACCGAGCAGTTCAGCAAGATCCAGGGGCGTGAATATGGTGGAAGCTCGGACGCAAAGCAGGTCACTGCCGGCGTCGGCCAGGGCCTGAACCGCTTCATCTGGGACATGCGCTACCCGCCTGTTTCCCAGATCCCCGGCCGCCCGCCGGTCGTGATCAACCCGATCGCCAGCCCCGGAACCTACCAGGTTCGATTGACCGTCGACGGCAAGTCGCAGACTCAGTCATTCGAACTGAAACTCAACCCGAACGAGACCTATACGCGCGCCCAAACCGACGAGAAAGGAAAGGCCTGGATGGTTCTCTACGAGCAGTCCGAGAAGACGGTGCAGGCCATTTTGAAAGGTGTTGAGGCGAAGAAGCAGGCCGCCGAGGCCGCCAAGGCGAATCCGGCTCTCAAGGACGCGGCCGTCGAGGTTGCGAAGGTCGCCGACAACTTCGAAGCCAGCATGGTCTCCACGGGGACCACCCTGGTCCAGATCATCAGCGAACCGACCAAACCGCTCGCCTTCCTGACTACGCTGCACAACCTGCTCGAACACACCGAAGGGCCACCCAACCAGCCGTGGTACCAGGTCTTCGAGAAGTACTCTGGCGAGATCGACGCCAAGATCGCCGCGTTCGACACGGAACTCGACAAGGCGATGGCGCCGTTCCAGAAGTGACCAAGACCTGCTTCCGGGATACTTTCCGGAAGCGCCCTCCGCTGGGGGCGCTGTCATCGCGTTTCACGACTCGCTCCGATTGGAAACGCCAAGCGAGCCCAAAATGCGTCAAGTCAACGAAAATTCTTCGGAAATGCTGAAATTGGCCAGGAAACATGGCGTCAAGATTGGCTGGGGAACGGACCTGTTCGGTCCACCGGCCAAGCAGGCCTTGCAACCAATGGAGTTCAAGGCCCGGGCAGAATATTTCACACCTGTGGAGATTTTCCGGCAGGCAACATCGCTCAATTGCTGCTGAGGCCCCACGATTGAAGCTGACAGCAAGAAGCCATGAAAGCCAAAATACTCAATAGAAAACTGCACCGATGGGCAGCAATTGTCACTGCCTTGCCCGTCGTTATCGTGATTATTTCCGGGATCATTCTCCAGGTTAAGAAGGAGTTCGACTGGATACAGCCCCCTACACAACGTGGCACGGACAGTGTGCCGGCTCTCGGCTTTGATCAGATTCTCGATGCCGTGCGTAACGTGCCAGATGCCGGGTTAACGAGCTGGGAGGATATTGATCGACTGGACGTGCGACCGGGTAAAGGGATTATCAAGGTGCGCGGCAACAATGACCGGGAAATACAGCTTGATGCTGCGACTGGCGAGGTTCTTCAGGTTGCCGTTCGCAGGTCAGATCTCATTGAAAGCATCCACGACGGCAGTTTCTTTCATGAAAGTTTCAAGCTGTGGGTTTTCCTGCCTTCGGCCGTGATCCTTACCGTTATGTGGGGAACCGGCATCTATCTTTTTCTGCTGCCTTATATGCTGAGGAAACACCGAAGAAAGGAGGCTTGGAACAGAAAAGCCTGTGTAGATGCGCAGCATCGGACTGTTTCATTGTGATCGATTGTGATCCGGAGCCATTCATTCGATTAAGGGCATTAAGTATCGATGGGCGCAGCGGGTTGAATTACGAGTTTTCGCTGGGGAATCTGAAATGAAGAAAAACCTGATCTGGCAGGACTACGAAACCTGCAGGGTGAAATACAGGATTGATCACATAGTAGAGATCGAAACAATGCAGCCCGAATCATCTCGTAAATGGATCTGCCTGTTCACCGGCATGCTGTTGCTGGCTGGTTCATTTTCGCTGCCGGTATCTGCCGCAGAAGAGGCCCCCGAGTTTAGCGGGCCAAACAGCGTCCGGGGAACACTCAGGGAAGACGAGGCACCCAAGGAGAAGGTTATCAGGTTCAAGGGTATGGATAGGCTGCTCAAACCCTATTTTGATTTCAAAGAACGTCTCAATACCGAGCACGGTTTTGCCTTCGGTACCGACTATACGGCACTTTATCAGCGTGCCGACGAGAGTCTTGGCAGAGATTCGGCCGCTGGCGGCATATACCGTCTGTTCGCCGACTGGACACTGTTTGACCGGGATTCGGGCAATACCGGTGCTCTTGTGGTCAAGGTGGAAAATCGCCACCGTCTAGACACTATGGTGCCGCAGAATCTCGGTTTCGAGACCGGCTATGCCGGGTTGACCGGGGTTCCCTTCAGTAATTACAGCGGGAACCGAGACTGGGGCCTGACCAATTTGTTCTGGAGGCAGCGGCTTGGGCAAGGCCGCATGTCGTTCGTGGCTGGCTGGGTCGACGTGACCGACTACCTCGACGTTTACGGCATGATCAATCCCTGGACGTCCTTTACCAACCTGGCTTTCCTGACCAGTCCGACCATCGCCGCGCCCAACCAGGGGCTGGGTGCATCCCTCGCTTTCATGGCCACCGATAACATCTATGTCATCGGCGGGCTGGCTGATGCCAATGGTGATGCGACTGACCCAAAGGGAGGTTTCGATACCTTTTTCAACGACAGCGAGTACTTCAAGCATATTGAAGTGGGCTGGACCAGTGCCCAACAAAAGCTCTATCTCGACAACGTACACATCACGCTCTGGCAGGCCGACGAGCGCGATGATGCACGCGTACTGGATGGCTGGGGTGCCTCTTTTTCCGCCGCAACATTTATCGATGGCAAATGGATGCCGTTTCTGCGTGGCGGTTATGCGCATGACGGCGGCGCCCTGTGGGAAAAATCCGTGAGCACCGGCCTGGGCTATTATGTGAAAGGCAGGAGTGACCTGCTGGGGCTGGGGTTGAACTGGAACCGACCCTCGAATACGGCCGTTGGTCCTGATCTGGATGACCAGTACACCATGGAAGCCTTTTATCGCATACAGTTGACCAGGAGACTGGCTGTCACGCCGGATGTTCAGCTGATCGTCGACCCGGCGCTCAATCCCGATGAGGACAAGATCTGGGTCTTGGGGCTGCGGGCACGGCTGGCACTGTGATCGGTAGCCGGGAGTATCCATGAAACTGACGACAGGGCTTTTGGTAGTCTTGCTGCTCACATGCGCCGGCACCCTGGCGGGGGCGGAGCTGCGCGGGCTTCTGGTTCTCGGCCATGAAGTACGCAGCCTGCAGCCTTGCGGCGAAGCGCGGGTCTTCTGGTTGCACGCGCCTGGTGCGTTGCACCAGCAGCTGCAAGCTGATTACCGCCGCCTCGCGAAGCGACCTTACGAGCCCCTTTACGTCGAGATCGAGGGGGAGTTCAGCGAACACCCGGCGAGTGGATTTGCCGCAGACTACGACGGGACCATCGTGGTTAGTGAAGTCCGATCGATCTCAGGCGACGGCATCGAGGCCTGTGGGGCGGGGCAGCCGGCAGCGAGTTCCGAGCCACCTGCAACTGACGAAGCCGCGACCTACGTTTTCGTCTGTGACGAACAAACCGCCTACACGGTACGCGTTAGCGGAGCCGAAGCCTGGGTCTTCCACCCGCGAGGCACCTTGATGCTTCCAGCCGTGCCGGCCAGGAAGGGGGCAAAATATTCCGACGGCACCTTCGAACTCTGGATAGACGGTCAGCAGGCGCAACTCGGTGAGTCGGGCAGCGAGCTACAGGGGTGCCGTAACGATCGGCGCCGCGCCATCTGGGAGAAAGCCAAGCTCGACGGTGCGGACTTCCGGGCGGTGGGTAACGAACCGGGGTGGAACCTGGAGATCCGGGAAGGCAGCCGCATCGTACTGGTGGCCGATTATGGTGCCTCCCGGGTCGAGCGGCCGCTGCCGCAGCCAATGATTGACCAGGAAGCCCGCACCACGCGCTGGGATGCCGGTGAGCTGATTGTCGAGGTCATCGGCCGTCCCTGCCGCGATTCCATGAGTGGCGAGTCATTCGAGGCGACCGTGGTAGTGACCTGGGGTGAGCAGACACTCAGGGGCTGCGGGCGTGCCCTGCATTGAATACAGACATCGGCTGAGTCTGCAAGACGCTGCCGGGCGTGAGGTCGCGGTGTCTGAGGCGGGCAGCCTGACGCTGGTCGGAACCTCTAATAGTAATACCAGCCCGTCCAGCGATAGTGCATGAATACGGAAGTTGCTGTTTCCTCTTCCTGCAGAAGGGTTGGCAGTAGTTGAAGTAATCCACAACCAAGTACGAAAAAGGAGAAACGATATGAGATTGCCATTAACAGGTTCATTATTGGCGTTTGGTATTCTGGTGAGCGGACAGGCATTGGCAGATTTTAAGGCAGCAGACGCAGCAGCGCTGGAGGCGGATTCATCTGCAGTAGTGGCGACGTTCCAGAGTCAAACCAGTGAGGCAGAAACGTTACTGAACAATGCCAAGGGTGTTTTGATATGCCCGAAGATTACCAAGGGCGGATTTATTGTCGGTGTTGAAGGCAGAAAATGTACGTTGCGCGTGGGTGGCAAGACGGTCGAGTATTACCGCACACGCTCGGGCAAACTCGGGTTGCTGGCCGGTATCCAGTCCTACTCGATGATCCTGGTGTTCAACCAGCAGGCTGCCCTTGACACGTTCCGCACCGGAGAGCGTGAGTGGGAGGTTGGTGTCGATGCCTCTGTTGCGGTCGCCGAGGTGGGGGCAAGCGGCAAGATGGATACTACCAACCTGCAAGAAGCGATTGTTGCATTCGTGTTTGGCGAGAAAGGCCTGATGGCTGACCTTTCCCTCGAAGGATCGAATTTCAAGAAGATCACTGTAGAGGATAAATAAGCCTACTGCACAGACCCATGGTGCGTTATTGCGCCATGGGTCGTATTTCTTGCATCGGAAGATGAATCAATCATCGTCACAGTAAATTTGTCTGAACAAAAGAAAATCAGGAGGACGTATTTATGGAGTTTAAACCACTTGTTTTGATCCTCGCAGCCGCGGCGATGTCGGTTTGTATGGCGGGGAACAGCCATGCGGAACTCTGGCTAAAGGACCCCACGACCGGATGCGAGATATGGTCAGACAGTCTTGAGACGGATAAGGAAGTTCCCACCTGGTCTGGCTCCTGTGTTGACGGCAAGGCGAGTGGCCTTGGCGTGCTGGTGGTCCATGACAAGGATGGACTGTTGCTCGTTTTCAACGGGGAGGTGCTGGGCGGGAAGGCAAACGGCGCCGGTGTCCTGCGACTTCGCAATGATGAGCATGGCGGATTTGACCGGTATCTTGGCCGTTTCGAGAACAACAAGCCAATGGGCGATGGTATCTTCGAGTCCAGCGAGGGCTGGCGGTTTGAGGCCCGCTTTGACGGCAGTTTCGATTCAGGTAGCGGTACGTTGCGTGTTTACGCTAATACCGATGAAGGCAATGATGCGGTTATCCGCGGTAATTTCAGGAATGGAGAGCCTGTAGGGCCGGCACTCGCATTCTACGAGACACCGGAAGGTGAGGCCTACTTCGGCGGCATTGAGAATGGTGCGCGTGATGGATTCGGCACGCTGGTCCATGCCAATGACGACGCCTATATCGGCGAATTTGTGAAAGGGATGGCGTCTGGATTCGGAAGCTACGAAGCTGCAGAGGGCAGCACGATGGTCGGTCAGTACCAAGACGGTGCACCCAACGGACCCGGTACCTATATTGCCTCGAATGGCGACACCTATCAGGGCGTTTTCGTCGATGGCAAGGTCGAGGGTCTGGTTTTGGTGACACGGGAAGACGGCAGTCAGTCCGTTGAAACATGGAAGGACGGGGAGAAGCAGAAATGACGATGTGGATCAGACTGCGCAGGCCGCTCGTTATGGCGGTTATCGTAATCTCCGTATTGGCAGGCACCGGAAGTGAAGCGGTTTCTGGGGAAACTTTCAAGAAGACTCTGAAGGGTGCGGCAATCGGTGGCCTGGTTGGCGCAGTGGTCGATGGCAGTGGCGGTGCGGCCAAGGGGGCCGCTATTGGTGGTGCAGTCGGCCTCGCCGCGGGGGTGCTTGGAGACGATGACGATGATGACAGAAAGAAAAAACGGAAGAAGAAGAAAAAGAAAAACAAGCATCGCGACCGGGTGCAGCATTACGGGCGTGATGTGCGCTAGAAATTATTATCGGGATGCGACTATATTCTATGTGGCTGGTGTATAAAGTGAGCAAACACTCAGGGGGTGTGGGCGCGCCCTGCACTGAACACAGATATCGGAGGACTGGGTACATGCACGATTGGCGTTTGGCTGGATTCTTCGTTATGACCTGCTTTGTTACGTTTGGCGTAAGCGCGTCGGGTACGGGTGGAGGCGGCGCCAAGGGCGCGACTCGCGACTCGCTCACCGGCACGAACTGGGTCCTGGTGGCTCTGGCGGGCGAGGACATCGACCCTGCGCTGCCGACGGTGACCCTCCGCTTTGACGCAGACGGTACCCTGGGTGGCTGTGACGGCTGCAACCGTTATCGGGGTGCATTCTCCGTCGCCGGCACGGCAATTCATATCCCGAGTCAGATGGCGACAACGCGAGCGGCCTGTCGGGAGCCGCTGTTGAGCCGCGCGGGCGCTTACGCCGAGGTTTTGCTGCGGGCCGCATCCTTCGCCATCATCGCCAATCGGCTGAGTCTACGAGACAGCACAGAGAAAGAGGTGGCGGCGTTCGAGGCGGATAGCCGCGGACTCGCCGGGACTTCCTGGCAGGTCACCGCTTATAACAATGGCAAACAGGCTGTGGTCAGCGTTATCACTGGTACAGGTATCACTGCGCATTTTGGCGACGACGGCCGGGTGACCGGCGGCGCCGGCTGCAATCAATACTTCGCCGGTTACGAGGTCGAGGGCGAGTCAATCAGCATCGCGCTGCCCGGGGCAACCCGCCGCTTCTGCGCCGAACCGGAGGGGATCATGGATCAGGAGGCACGTTTTCTGGAGGCGCTGCGCTCTGCAGCGACGTTCCGGCTTGAGGGAGAGCGGCTTGCGCTGCGCACACCCGACGGTGCCCTGGCCTTGACCCTTGTGCGTGGCACCGCCGCGGCGTCCACATCCGCTGCCACCGCCAGGTCCGGGATCCGCTTCGATCTCGACAGAGTCAACGCCGACGGACTCCAGGGGCCACCCGACGGGCTGCGAGCCCTGCACTACGAATACTGTATCCCCGATCGACCCGAGGCAGTCCGGGCGGTGACCGCCATCGACCCCACGCTGCAGATCCAGCGCGGTTCGCCGGGCCGGGTAGGCTGCGGTGCGGACGAGCTGCTTTGCCTCGGTCACACTCACCAGCCGGGCCACCGCGCGGTGCTGGAGCGGCTCTCAACACTTCCCTTCGTCGCGGAGATCCACGAGGCCTTCTTCGAATGAGAGCGTTCCTGCCGGCGATGCCGCAACATCCTCAAACAAGGAGTAACAAGTCATGACGAAGCACTGCAAACGCAGTAGTCCCGAATCGTGTCCACGGTGCGCTAATCGCGAACTCCGGGATGCGTGTTGGCGTTCGTGGTCGAGGTGTCTCCCATGAGCGGGGATGCACGCGAAGGGCTGGTCCAGACGCTCAGACACCATATTCAAATCACCCTGCTGGGCGCGCTTCTCGTCCTTGCACCCCTGGTGCTGCTGGTACACACCGTGTTGCGGGTGCGGGCGGCGGTGGACAAGGCGGTTGCGCCACTGCGGGAATTGCTGCCGGGCGCCAAGTTTTCGGTAGCGGGCGTGTCGGGCATAGAGGCGGCAACTTTGTTACTGGCACTGCTGGTCTGTTGGTTACTGGGCTGGGGCATTGTCCGAACCAGGCTCGGCCGCCGGGTCAAGCAATGGGTGGAAGAGACCTTCCTGAAGCGAACACCTGTCTACCAGACCTATCGCCGCGTGACCGGTGATGCCGTCGAGACACCGACTACCCCCGCCGTACAGCCGGCATTAGTCCAGGTAGCCGGTGACTGGCAACCGGGGGTGGTGGTCGAAGAGCAGGAAGAGGGTTGGGCCACCGTCTTCGTTCCCGACATCCCGGCGGCCGCGAGCGGCCGGTTGTACTGCGTTCAGGCCGTTCAGATCAGGCCTTTGGCATGCTCGCTGGATGAGTTTCGCAAGACGCTCACGGCCGCAGGCCGTGGGTCCCGGGATTGGCTGTGTACCCTCGCGGAGCCGTCGAGCCCTTGATTAGTCCGGTATGCATCGATTCCGTCAATACCGGTACGCTTCTGAAGATACGCACATGTCGTTGTATAGATTTCTGAAATCAACATCACGGCTGGTCGTGGTGACCGTCCTGGTGTCGGTGCCTCGCTGGTCATTGCGACCGATGAGCCCTTTCGGCAACGACCGGTTGTTCTGATTACATTGGATTTTCTACCGAAATCGATGCTGTCGGGTGAGGGGTATACTGTTAATGAGCGCATTACCAACGACGGATTACAGAATACCTATAGCATGAAAACGGACTATGTGCGGCGGGTGCGACCCAGGTGATTAACTAGCCGCATAAAAAACTATCGATACACCTGTGGGTTAACTGTTACAACAAAATGATTGAGGAGGAGATATGGATAAGTACGCTGCGGAATTCTTCGGTACATTCTGGCTTGTTCTGGGCGGCTGCGGCAGCGCCGTTCTGGCTGCGGCATTTCCCGAGCTTGGTATCGGATTGTTGGGTGTCTCACTGGCTTTCGGACTCACTGTACTGACCATGGCCTATGCGATAGGCCATATCTCGGGTTGTCATCTGAATCCGGCAGTCTCGGTTGGACTGTGGGTGGGTGGGCGGTTCCCCAGCAAAGACCTTGTACCTTATATCGTCTCTCAGGTTCTGGGAGGCATTGTTGCGGGTGGTGTTCTTTATATTATTGCGTCTGGAAAGGCCGGTTTTGATGTCTCCGCTGGCTTTGCATCCAACGGCTACGGCGAGCATTCACCCGGTGGTTACAGCTTGCTGTCCGCGTTGGTGACCGAAATCGTCATGACCATGATGTTCCTGCTGGTGATTATGGGCGCAACGGACAAGCGCGCACCCCAGGGTTTTGCGCCCCTTGCCATCGGTTTGTGTCTGACCCTGATCCATCTGATCAGTATTCCGGTCACTAACACGTCGGTCAATCCTGCTCGAAGCACGGCTGTGGCGGTCTTTGTCGGCGATTGGGCGGTGGCGCAATTGTGGCTCTTCTGGACGGCGCCGATTGCTGGCGCGCTCCTGGGTGCGGTCATTTACCGCTTTGTTGTCGGCAGAGAAACCTGACCGATGCGGTTATGATAAGACCAGTCCACCTGACACTGCTGTTCTCAGCTTGCCTGTGGCTTGCCGGCTGCGCAACCACGATCCCTACCGATTACCAACGCACTGAATCCACGGCATTTGCCGATCCGGGCGGGACGGAACTGGGCCGCTTCTTCCGGGCCGAGATGGATGCCCACCCCGGAAAATCCGGTATGGCGCTGTTATCGACGGGCGAGTGGGGTTTCCGTGCCCGTGCCGGCCTAGCCAACCAGGCCGAGAAGACCATAGACGTCCAGTACTATATCTGGGAGGTGGACACCGCGGGAATCATCCTGGCGGAACGGATTCTCCGTGCGGCTGACCGTGGTGTGCGGGTGCGTATGTTGCTCGACCATGTCACCACCAAGGACACGGATTTCAAGTTCGCGCGCATGGACTTTCATCGCAATATCGAGATCCGGCTTTTCAACCCCTTCGCGAACCGCCGCTTTCGTATGCTTGAGTTCCTGTTCAGCCTGGAGCGGCTCAATCACCGCATGCACAACAAGGCCTTCATCGTCGACAATGCGATTGCCATCGTCGGCGGGCGCAATATCGGTGATGACTATTTCGGGGTCGATGCGGCTGCGAACTACCGGGACCTGGACCTGGCAATGGTCGGGCCGGTAGTGCAGGACGTGTCCCGGAGTTTTGATACATACTGGAACAGTGAGTTCGCCGTCCCCATCAGTGCCATTATCAAGGAACGGTTATCAGAAGAGGAGTTTCTGGAAAGAAAAATGAAGGTCTACCGCTGGGTCGAAGAGGTGCAGGACTATCCTTATCCCATCGATACCACCAGCGATGTTGTGATGGCCAAACTGGAGGAGGTGCGCAGTGATTTCATCTGGGCACCGGCCAGGGCCCTGTATGACGAGCCTGACAAGCTGGCGACCGGCGAGGAAGAGGTTGCCGATCATCTCATCCGGCTGGCGAAGGAGAAGGATCACGAAGTCATGACCGAGGCCGCGTATGTGGTGCCCGGACCTGAGGGGGTGGAGCGGGTGCGTGTGAACAAGGAGCGGGGGATATCGCAGCGCCT
>Ga0316193_10001051_pt1 | contig 18209 bp, 15 predicted proteins | sample MerIslsedime2_MG_FD_207735 | JGI IMG/M metagenome (GOLD analysis project Ga0316193, IMG submission 207735) | Coastal sediment microbial communities from Maine, United States - Merrow Island sediment 2 | ecosystem: Environmental > Aquatic > Marine > Coastal > Sediment | place: USA: Maine... | reverse complement strand
CCCGTCCCAGATTCCGATGTCGCACTTTTAATCGTAGCCTCTCGATGTACCGTGGCCTTGACCGCGTTCTTGTAGGCGTGAGGATCATCATAAGGCCAATAGATCCGAGTAACGAAGAAAGCAAACTCTCCGGTCTTAGTATGCACGCCCGGAGAAACCAGTACCGCCAAACAGTGTGCACCGCCCTTGTCCAGCTTACCCTCGCCATCTTGTATGATAAACCTATCGTCCAACATAAGCATAATATTGGTCCCTTGGAGCGGTCCCTCGGCAAGCGAAACGACCTTCCAGGGAGCAGGTAACCATGCCTGAGCTGCTTTCTGATCAACTTTGAAAGCCACGACAATACGGTAGAACAGACCATCCACAACCAATGTCTCTGCCTTCGACGGTTTGGCAGGCAACAGGATCAAGGATGCGATGAAGAAAACGCTTATACAACCGAAAACAGTTATTTTCATCTTGCTCTTTCTCATGATTGTTTCCTCCTTTTTAGTTATAAGATTTGGTGTGTTAAGGGTGAATTTTCTTGATAGAGAGCCTGTTTTCCGAGAGCTACGAATATCAAAGTAGTAACGTCCTTCGCTTATCGGTCAAACAAGCGCCTTTTTTGTAGCCTTAAGGCCTGCCAAGGAAAAGCGGGTTATGTGATCGGCCAGCTGCCCCAGATACTCCTGCATGTTTGGACGAATTCTCCACCATCGAAGCAGTTGCGCAAAAGAAGTGTTCCGCCCTACTCATAGTAGCCCGCACCCACGATGACGTTCTTGCCGGGGACCTTAAGAAAATACGCTCTTTTGGGCCGGGCCTTCTGCTCCCCGCTCCTGAGGTAGTCATAGGTAATCCAGCCTGATCCCGCGGCGTTCGCGACTTTGGCCATCTCCTGAAAGATCAATTTGCCATCGGCACTCCGGTAGTTCTTCACGTTCCAACCGATGATTCTAGGTACCCGATGAGCAAGTATCTTGAAATCCTCCACACGAAAGCAAAAAACGTAGGAATCTTTCCATATGAAGGAGCCATTCGGATCATTCATCTGCTTCAGCGCTGCATCCAGCCCAGTCTTTTCAATCAATTCGGTTGCCTCCTCACATTTGGCTACGCATTCTTCTTTTGTGGCTTTCCCAGGATCAGAAGCAAAACCCGCATCCACCCAACCCAAGACAAACCAAAGTGCAATTACTACCGCAAAAACCGAGTTAACCACTACAAATGACCTCTTCATGACAATTCTCCTTTTTTGAACGTTAAATGACCAACAACAAAGCGTCTATTTAGTAAAACCCGGGGGAAGCCCGATTGGACCGGTGGGCCATCCGGGTTGTTCATAAGGCGCGACGCCATACTTCCGTTTGTGCTCCAACGAAAGATCCAGCCCCATCCTGCGGGCGGCCACCCGGTAAGAACCGTGTTTCAGTCTGAGGGCTCCCATCGGTTCCACTACGATGGCTGCCCTGGCCTGAACCGGACAGTTATACTCACAGAGTCCACAGCCGCTGCACCTTTCTTCATTTACAAAAGGAACGGCCACGGAAACCCCCGGCACGATCCTGAAGTCTAGGGCGTTGAACGGGCAAAACTCGTCACATATGAGGCACTTCTTATCAAACTCCCAGGCCAGACATTTATTTCTCAAAACGTGGGCCGTACCAATCTTGGCCCAGACTTTCTCGTTGGAAGTAAGCTTGCGGATTGCGCCTGTAGGGCACACCATGCCACAGACGTTACACTCCGGCATGCACGGACCCCTCTGCGGTATCAATCGAGGACTGTACAAGGCGGTAAGCCCGGCAGAGAGGGCAAGAGGCTGGAGGGTATTCGTCGGACACGCCTTCATGCACTCGCCGCATTGAACACATCGGGCCAGAAAGTCTTCCTCCGGCAGCGAGCCTGGGGGGCGAATGATTGGAGGAGTCCCCATCCTTCCGGGCACGGGCTTGCTGTGAAGGTGTTTGAGGCTTGTTAGGGTTATTACCGCCGCGCCAACGCCGGAAGCCCCAGCCTTGAGCAGTTTCCGCCGGTCTATGGAAAAACCCTTTCCTGAGGTTTCACCGTGGAAACTGGACCTAGAAAAACTGACAGCACCTTCTGGGCATATCCGGGCGCAGGTTTCACATACGATGCATTCGCTGTGATCTGTGACTAAAGGGTCGTGGCCGATAGCCCCCATGGGGCATCTCTTCTGACACAGGGCACATTCAGTGCACTTGTCCGAAACCTGCCTTCTTAAAAAGGGCCTCCGGGAGATAAGAGCGAATACCGCCCCCGAGGGGCACAGATAGCGACACCAGAATCGAGGAGAGTAGAAAGCCAGGCCGAAAATAACGATGAAGAAAAGAAGAGTAACCCATTGAAGGTCGAAGCGAGGCCTGGGTATAACCGCATACGCAAGGCTTGTTATGTCGAAATGATTCGCCAAAGGGCGCACCGCGGCCATAGCTCTATCGCTGACAAGGCATAGTGCTGGATAGACGATCAGGCCGCAGAAACGGGTAATCAAGGGGAGGGGAGAGGCTAAAAAAACCAATGAGACCCCTAACATAGCGGCTCCGAGTATAAACAGGAGAATCTGGTACTTCAGTTGCTTGAGAACTTCGGGTGGCTTTTTGGCGGGGTCTTTGGTCTTCGGCCTAATGAACTTATCAGCAACATCGACGGTAACGCCCATAGGGCAAAGCATGCCGCAGAAGAAGCGACCCAGAACGACCGTAAGGCCAAGGATCAGCATTGGAACAAGGACAAACGGCATCGCTAGACGAGCAGTCAAGCCGGCACCCACAAAAATCAGCGGATCCATCCACAGATATGCGTCCACCGGCACCGCAGTTGTCAAAGGGAAGGCAGCCAGCCACAGCAGCACAACAAATAGGACGAAACTCATAGCCTGTATTGTGCGCTTGAAGGTGATCATGCTTCTATCTGCTGCACTCTCAGGTTTTGCACATCCATACGCCCTAGACCACGTTCGTGTGCCAGACGGATATGTTCCAGCTGCCGCGGCTCAAAGCGCTGGCTGTACCATTCGAACATTTCAACCGTTTTGGCATCTGCCGCGACCATGTCCCTTGAGGCGATGACGGTATTCGTTCTAAGCACTTGACCGGGGCCCCGAGGCCCGCCAGTGGAAAGCACCCTGGTAGCGTCTATCACTGTAAGATCGGCCTTGAGCAGAGCACACAGATCTACAATGGCCTCATCCAGTTGGTAGTCTCGGTGCATGGTTTCTCTGTTCCAGATGAGTCCCATCATTCCTTTCATGGCGAGACTGACTCCGGTCATGGAGTGAGACTTGGCCACGGGAGCGGCTATCAGGACATCCGCCTCGAGCACGTCCCGCATCACGTCTGTCTCTTTGAACTTGAGCCCGCCGACAATGGGCGTAGCCCTGTAGAAATCTTTCTTAGTAAGCCCAAAGACGATATCTTTCTCGAAGACCTTGAGGGCCTCTCTAGTTCTGGTAATCGAGGTTTCCGCCCGCACGGAATCCTCGGCCGGGTGGTCTAGAACGCGTATTCTGGAGGCCCCGGCCTCCAGGCACATGGCGACTATTTCCCTGGTAACTAGGGGATGGGTGGTGGTGGCGGCCTCCGGTCCCTGAGGGAAAGACAAGTTGGGCTTTATCACCACCTTGGCGCCGGGTTTCACGAAGGTTCTCATTCCTCCGATGAGATCCATAGCCGCGCGGGTGGCCGACCCTGGTTTGCCTTTAGCGATGCCTATGTCAGGAACTGGGCTGGCAAAAAGACGTTTGGGTAGATAAAGCCCCGCAGCTCCAGCCGCAAAAAAGCAGGCTCCTAAGAGTTGCCTTTTTAGGAACTCTCTGCGGTTTAGGGCTTCTTCCACACAAACATCAATCCTGCCTAAGGATTTAGAACAAGAATTTCTTTTCATATTCTTTGCCTCCACCTCTCTGCGTGGTGTCATTTTCAAATCAACCGGTTGCCTATCACAGTATGGGTTGGCAATTAAATTTGAACTAATTTCCGACTAAAAAGGCCCAAAAAAGAGGAAAACGAAAGGAAGGGTGTGGGACTGAAAGCGCATAGCGAATGTCAGGTATTAGCTAAATTGAGCGATTCTGATCCCCGTCCCTCTTGGCGGGGGAGGAAAAAGGTTGCAACTTCCTCCAACTCAACCAAAAGAATACGATTTGGTAAAAAAACTGAAAACAGGCTCAAAAAACGGCATACAAACACGGTTTACAATCTCGTTTTTACTCAACCTGTCAGCAGTGAGCAGGACCACCAGCAAGTAAGGACTAAGGCGCCAAAATGCTTTTCGAAGATTGCCATACCGTTCAGGAATAAGAAGGGCTGCTATACTTCCGCCAGCCATTGGTGGAATGGGCAAGAGATTGGACACTGCAACCATGAGATTCACCCCGATAACGATCTCGAGCATTTGAGGATCAATGGCGAATTGTTCAATAATTAGACTGACACTGGATATGATACTGGCGAGTAAGAAGTTCGCCACTGGCCCGGCCAATCTTACGATGACGGTATAGAGCCGTGGACGCTTGAATGTGCTCGTGTCAATGTCAACCCACCGGGACCAGCCGAAGCCTGAGACAAGAAAAGCAATGGTACCTAAGACATCAAGATGACGAAGAGCATTGAAGTGAAATCGAGACTTGTCTTCCTGCCGCACGTCACCCAGAATCTGAGCCATAAACGCCTGGGCTTCAGCGTTTATGGTGACCGCAAAGAGAATGCCCAGACAGAAGGCCAGGAAGTAATCAAATACAAAGCTGGAGAAGTCCATTTGGTATACCATTGCTTACATCGCATCCCCTCTGCAGTGAAAAGAGGCAGAAAGGAACATGCCTTTCTGCCTCTGGTGGAAGGAAGCATATGGGTTGCCTTACCCTGCGTCAGCTGCAGCATGGGCCGGTGCTGTCTTGGTAGCCACATGCACTGGTCTCCTGGTGAAAAAGGCCAAGACAATGGCTACCACCAGAAGAGCTGCCGACAAATAGAATGCTATGTTGAAGCTTCCCGTTGCGTCCCTAATCATACCGGCCAATCTGGGCATGAAGGCGCCGAGACCCCACCCCAGGAACACCAGACCGTAATTGAAGCCCAGGTTTTTGGGCCCATAGAAGTCGGCCGTGTATGACGGCATCAGGGCCAGTCCGCCTCCGTATTGCCAGTAACCGATGCCGGCCAGCAGGAACAGGAGAAAAACGCTCTTAGTGGAAATGGCATAGGGGATCAAGAGCATGGCAATTGCAGACACACCCGCATTTAGCATGTAGGCGTTATGCCTACCGATTATGTCTGAATACTTACCAGTACCGACACGTCCCGCAGCATTGATCAGACCACCGTAAGAGGCGAGTACCCATCCAGCCACCATGCCAGCAGCGGCCTTGCTCAGCAAGCCGGCCGCATTGGTAATGATCAAAATGCCGGATTGAGTGCTGAGGATAAACAGGAATACTAGGGCATAGTACTGCCAGGTCTTAACCATCTCACCGGCAGTCCAGTCCACGGTAGTGCCGACTGCGGCCTTGGCAGCAGCTGAGGTTGCTGGTGGAGCTTCGGGGACATAACCCTCGTCGGGCCAGGCAAGAAGCTGAGCCGCAAAGCAGATCACTACGAGGTAGAGAATGCCAAAGAAGTAAAAGCTGGCGGAAAGACCCCAAACGTCAATGATGTATTTTGCCAACGGCGAGACATAGAGAGCAGCGCCACCGTATCCTGCCACCACCAGACCTGCAACAAGTCCACGTTTGTGGGGTCCAAACCACTTCAAGGCTGCGGGGGTGGGGGCGGCATAGCCAATGCCCATGCCGATACCGCCGCCAATGCCGTAGCCAATGATCAAACCCACGTAACTCTTTGTGAGACCGGCAATAATCAAGCCGAGCCCGATGGCTATTCCCCCTAGGGTTGCAGCTATCTTCGGCCCCATCTTATCCTGCAATCTGCCACCTGGGATCATTAGTAGGGCGAACATCAGCATGCAAATAGTAACGGGCGTTGAAGCTTGAGCATGTTTCATCACCTGCCACCCTTGATTTATGGGTAGCGCAATAATCTCTGGATCAACGAGTCTGGCCTTCCATACGGACCAGGCGTATAGTACACCGAGACAGAGATTGATTGTTGTTCCAGCGAACACCACTCTCCATGCCTTGCCTGGCGTTTTGTTTACTGCTGTCATGGTCGTACCTCCTTCTTGTTTCTAGGGTTTTCTTGCTAGCGGTCTCATTTCTCAACCCATCTCAGCGAGGTACGATTCCTTATCGCGCTCTGCCTGTGTGGTACATCTTGGATCCTCACCGGAAATTTCACTGAGGGCAGGAAGAGATCTATCACAGAAAAAATTACTTAGATAAAAACAAATACAGCTCAGATGCACGACCAGAATTCGTTGTTGAGCGATGAGAGGACAGATCGCAGATGTGAGAAAACGACACCGCGTTAACCTTGGCCTCTGTCTATCACCTCCTTTCCGTACAGACGCTGTTTGCATAGCAAAAAGACTAGACACTCAAATATCGTAGTTTTTCCAGCTAGTCGTAGGTAATAATTGACTACTTTGTACAAATTTCCAGCTAAACCAGAACTAGCTTTGAACTAAGAAATAACTAATAGGGAAGATTTTTCGAGGGCACAGACGTTTTTCGTGCAGTCTGAATGACGGATACGATTTCGGCGGGCACTTATATTGGATTGGTTCGTCAGGAGGGTTGGTTGTGAACGAAGCGGCATTGCCGGATGCGTTCATGTCTAAAGAGCCATGAACTAATAACGATTATCAATGACGGCAGCCATATCCAAGCTAGCTCGCTTCTGAGAGTCATAAGTCCCCATTTACTAAAAAACCTCGTAATACCGATCGGTGAAACCAGAATTGGTCGCCATGGAAAGAAATATCTCGTTTCATCAAATGGAGATAGGAGGGCCAAGGAAATGCGGCCAGAGATTCATGCCAAGTCTTAGCATTTTTGTATTCATCGTGTTTTCCTCTACTTTCTTACTGGATCCGGTGCGCACCTCTCATAGCTCATTTCTCGGTCTCAGCGCAATTATCCGATAACCGTCATCAAGATAAGATTATTATCAGATTATTTCTTGTTCGTTAAGGTAAGATGAACAATCTCGGGGGTTCGAGAACACGCAAAGGCGGGGCTGGAGGTTTTCACGCTTTCGAAAACCTGTTTCAGATTATTCCCACGATGTCCTTGCTTATAAAGTCTTGCCACAATTCCACTAGGCTGGTGAGCATCTTGTGTGCTGCACTGAGGCCATCTGGACTATTGATTAAGACAAACAATCCAAACGTTAAGAGTACAATAGCCAATATGACGCGCACCTTCATTCTTCCGTTCTTCATATAGCTAGTCATCCTTTTTCGGCGGTCTTAGCTTCAGGCCAAAAATCAACGCAAAGGTAATGGCAATGATCAGAAAAGGTGCGGCGCGCCTCATATCGTCTGGACTGGCATATTTAAACCAGTCTCGAAACCAGTTCCTGGGATCTACTATTACCGAAGCCCTGACGTCTTCAGCTGCCAATTCGTTCTGACCGATCTTCCAGTACACTTTGGCTCTGGTTGTATAAGCGGCGACCTTGGTAATCGGGTCAGCCCTGTAATTAGTGACCCTGGTAGCATCACGGATGGCTTTCTCATATTGGCCGCTTAAACGATACGCTTCTGCCCGATTGGCGTAGGCGACGGTGCAATTCGGTTCCGTTTCGATCATGTCAGTGAAGATGTTGATAGCGGCTTCGTACAATTGACTTCTGAGATAAGCCAATCCCAGCATCCGGTAGGTCTCACCCTTCGCTGGAGCAAGTTGGATATATTTTTGAAAATCCTGGATGGCTCTGTGGTATTCCTCCTGAAAATAAAAAAGGATTCCCCGTTTTTCGTACACAACCGCCAAATCTGGATTGAGCTCTAAAGCCTTGGTGAAGTACTCTATTTTCTTGCGGGTCCTGGAGCTTTCGAGACCAAGGTTGAAGTAATGCATGGCGTCCTGGCCGTATGCCGGAGGATGGGCCGGCAAAAGGAGAACGAGCAGGAAAAGAGTCATACTCCTCAAGCACATGGATTTTGAGCTCTGCATAATGCCTCTTGCAATGATCATTGGGCTATCGAATCTTAGTCGTCACCTGGAGGCCTGAGCTTGAGCACGATAAAGAGGAAGGCTATGCCGATGATGTTAATGAGTCCGATTTTTCTTAAATCTTCGGTCTTCCAGGACTTTCCGCGTTTGGAATAGTGCCAGACGCTGGGATCTGCCCAATAGGCCGATATGGTATCGGCTACGGCCTCATCGCCACGGCCGAGCTTTCTGAAAACTCTGGCCCTTGTTCTGTAGGCGTCGGCCTCGCTTCGGGGGTCACTTCCAAGCTGAATGGCCCTGGTGGAATCTCGAATGGCAGCATCATAGTGGCCAAGAAGCCTGTAGGCCTCTGCCCGGTTGGCGTATGGGGCGGCACGCGTGGGCTCCATCTCGATAGCGTGAGAAAAATTCTGGATTGCAGTTCCATAAATCCCGCTTTTTAAATACCCCAAGCCCAGCATCCGGTAGGCTTCGGTCTTGGCAGGCGCCAACTTCAGGTATGTCTGAAAATCTTGGATCACCTTGTCATATTTTTCTTGAATGTAATAGAGGAATCCCCGCTTTTCATAGGCGCTAGCGAGATCTGGATTTAACTCCAATGCTTTGGTGAAGTATTTGATCTTTCTGGTGGTCATTGTGCTCTTCATGCCGAGGTTGAAGTATTCTAGGGCCTCGTCAGCATACGTAGGAGATGCAGCGAGCGCGAGGAGTCCAATAAGGCAGATGAACGTTTTTTTCATATTGTGCCCCTGGGCGAGGACGTGACACAACTTTAATTTATTTCAAATAAGTTTTCTCCAAAAGGAAGTGGAAATAGCACACTATGAGATAACATATGAAAAATACGGCAAATATGACCTTGTGTTCCATGAAAAACCGTTGTCCTCCCAGAGATAAGCATAAACAAGCATCTCCTGCATACAGTTCTGAAACTAGTTCTGAACTAATTTTTGACTAAAAAATGTGGCGAGCCGATTAATTAGTGTGATTGGCAGGATTTATTTTCTGTGGGAGCGGTTTTCCCCGCCCGCCTGCGACGCAAGGCACGAGCGGGCAGGTAAACCGCGCGCCTATGGTGTCAAGAGAGCGAGAAACTGTCAACACTAACTTGATATCAGTTCCTGGTATAAAGCCTCGGTTTCGTTACTAATTGGACAATTCAAATCGTTCTCTATGATATCGTTGCACTTCTCGAAGGTCTTCACCACCAGAGCCTTATTACCCGTATTCGCATAATAGGTCATAAGTAGTTGATAGATATCCTCAGCGTATTTATCGATTTTTAGGTATTTCTGCACATACTCGATACATTTCTTGTAGTCTTTCTGGCCATCATAGTACTCGATAATTTCTCTTAACAGCTGCAAATACTCGCTCCTGAAGTTCTCTCTCGCCTCGATACACCAGTCGCTGTAAAGGTCTTCTTCCAGGAAATCCCCCTTATACATCGACTCTGCATTGAGGTAATGTGCTATTGATTTCTCGTGGTTTTCCTGCTGTTTAGCGAGGTTAAGCTCTTCGATGAAATTATCAATATCCACCCAGTCTTTCTCCCCGACATCAATGGTGTAGGAATCATTATCGCGCGAGATATACGAGGACGGAGTTCCCCTCTGCAAGTCAGGTTGGAGTGTTTTTCGCAGTGAGGCCAGTGCTACATGCAAACGTTTTGCTGTTTTTTGGGGATCTTCCTCAGGCCACAGAAGTTCCATTAAGACTTCCTTGTGCACATACCCCCGAGAGCGTGAATAAAGGAGAAATTGAAAAAGTGTCCTTGCCTTTTTACTCTTCCATCTTTTCGCTAAGATTTCTTGGGCGTCAGCAAAAAGCCGAAATTTGCCCAACAAATGTACCTTCAATGCCGGCGAAGAGTCCTTTGCTTCTGGATCCTGCGCTACATCAACCAGGATATGCTTTTTGTTCCGCAGTAATTCATCCTGATTCAGCTGTTCCGCTGTCAGGTATTCGCTCAGACCTTCCTCGCTTTCGCCCATTTCCTCTAATAGTACTGCGGCGTCATTATGAAGGTTACCGAGCTCGTAATTTCCTAATTCATGGGCGAGTTTTTTTCGCAAGAAAGTTCTGAAAAGGTGGTGATACGAGAACCATTGTCTCTCTTCGTCCAATCCGTAGGTGAAAAGATGATTTTTTTCCAAGTGATTTAGGATGCTTAGAGAGTTGTCTATGTTCAAAAGCCGGTCGCAGAATTCCACCTGAAGGCGGGGTAAGATTGAGGTCAGCAAGAGGAATTTTCTGGTCTCCTCCGACAGCGAATCGAAGACGTTCTCCTCCAGGTAGCGAGAGATAGTCTTGGGCGTTCCCGGGAGTCGCTGCAAAGTTCTCTCGATCTCTTGGGAACTCTTACCTTTCAATGAATGATAGAGAAGCATTAATCCGGAGATCCAGCCGCCAGTCTTTTGATGAAAAGTCTCAGCGGTACTCTTTTTAAAAGTGATCTCGAACAATTGTGAGAATAACTGTGAGGTTTCGTGAACGGTAAAAGCAAGGTCTTCCTCGGTAATCTCGATAATCTCTCTCATCGCTTGCAGGCGGGATAGGGGCAAGTCTATGTTGGCCCGGCTTATAAGAATCAAGTGCAAGTGGGGTGTTGTATGCTTGAGGAGGAAGGCGACAGCTTTTCTAATTTCCTGGCTATCTTGTACAGTGTGGTAGTCATCTAAGACAATTATGAGGTCCTCTTCAACGGCCTCTTCTATTTCACTCAAAAAAGTAGTGAGAATAGGTTCCTGTTCTCTATTCGGGTTCTTTCCACCTTCAAGTTTGCCAGCAGTCTCGGCACCAATTTCCGGAAAGTACTGACGAGTGCCAGCAATCAGATAGCTGAGGAAGGTTGCAAAATCCCTGTCAGATTCGTTCAGACGGTACCAGACAGTAGTCACATTCAAATTTGCACTTACTTGAGCAACCGCTGTGGTCTTGCCATAACCTGCCCCCGCTACCACAGTGGCGAGTCTCCTTTTGGGAAGGCTGGCCAACAAGAATAACAGTCTCTCCCGTTTTATGGCGTCGGATGTGCGAGGAGGCAGGAGTTTGGATTTCAAAATTCTGACGCTCGGAACCTCATTTGTTCTTAGTTGAACTTTGTGCTTCAGACCCAATAATACTGCACATGAAAGGCCGATAAGGACAACAGGTGCCTCACGTTTCGGGGTAGTCTGGTCGGAATAACTGATGCCCCAGATGAAAGGGTCCGCCCGCATGGCTGCTGTGGCATCTTCAAAGGCCTGCTCCATGCGACCCAACTTTCGATGAACCTTTGACCGAGTCATCAAGGCGATGGAGATTGTTCTTGGATCACCTCCGAACTCGATAGCTTTAGTGGCATCAAGGATGGCCTCGTCGTGATTGCCTATTTCCCGATAAGTCTCCGCCCGGTTGGCGTAGGCTCTGGCCAGTTCAGGCTCCATCTCAATGGCGCGGGTGAAGTTGTGAATGGCGGACTGGTAAATCCCGCTCTTCAGATAACCCATACCCAGCATCCGATAGGCTTCGGCTTTGGCGGGGGCAAGATCAAGGTACCTTCCAAAATCCCGGATTACCTTTTCATATTCCTCTTTGTAAAAATAAAGTAACCCCCGCTTTTCGTAGGCAGCCACCAACTCTGGATTCAACTCCAAGGCCTTGGTGAAGTATTTGATCTTCTTGTTGGTCATAGAGCTTTCAAGGCCAAGGTTGAAGTAATCCATGGCATCTCCAACCTCTGCTTGCGCCGGAGACACCCAAAAAAGCAAAAAGAGGCAAAGCGCTGCTATTCTCATATTGCTAGATCCTTATCTGATGCGTGTCAACTGCGCTAGATATCGGCATTACTACTGTTCCTGAAGAGTCAGGGAGACAGCTACTCTGGCCAAAGGAGCGGCTGCTCAACTCGAACTTCCTTCTTTCCTTCAACGGACACTGATCATTTATTTTCGATCATGTGAGGTGAAAGGAATCTTTAGCTCCCTCAAGCGCTTCTTTTGTACCCTTAAGGCCTGCCAAGGAAAAACGGGTTATGTGATCGGCCAACTGCTCAAGATACTCCTGCATGCTTGGACGTTCGGGGTTAAGGCGGATGTGGACGGACCAGTGAGTGTCATAGTACAGAATCTGGCCGATAATGGAGCAGTCACAATCCCGAACGACGTCTTCAGGAGCATCGTGGCCAATAATGTCGCGGATGATGGAGCGGATCTCCTCAGTGTCATCACGTAGAAGCTGGTATACCATTTCATCCAATTCTGGGGTAGTAGCACGGGTCATTTCCCTTAGAAAAATCTTGCGCAGGTCCACCAAAAGCTCATTAAATCCAACCGCCTCTTGATCACCATCAAGTTCACAGAATGGACCGACTTTTTGATCACTCACACCGAAAACCCATCGGCAGACTCGCAGGATATAGTGGTGCAACCTTTCTTCGGGAGTCTGCCCATCCCCCTGCGTAGATTCCCGCTCCCGCCTAGAATCTTGGGCTTTACCAACTAGCATTTTGAGGATAGCCTTGTAAAGGCTCTCTTTGCTTCCGAAGTAATAATTCACTGTGGCAACGTTGGCCCCAGCACGGAAGCAGATATCCCTCACTGTTGAGCCGTCAAACCCCTTCTCAGCAAAGACTTTGACTGCCGCCCAGAAGAGCTTGCTTCTGGTGTTTTCTTGTGTGAAATCTGGCATATATTCCTTTTTGACTGGAGCAAAACAGATGTTTAAAATAACTGTTTAATTTCAATTTTTCATAGTGTCCAGATTTTGTCAAGGTGTTTTTAATGAAGATGAATTAGATGCGCTTTCGCGAAATTGCTGAGCGGGTGCGGAAAGGATTAATTAGGACTCAGAGAATGCATTGTAAAGGGAAAGTTGTCAGGACGGCATCAAATACTCGGGTCGGGGAGATGCATCTCAGGTCCAAAAAGGCAGTTTATAGAGTTTCTGATGAGTCATATGCACTCTTATCCACGAAGTATGAGCGTGCGCTTAATATCCCAACACAGACGATAGGATTTCCTAACTTAGCTCAAAATATTGGGTAAAATCTATTCGAGTGGAAAGTAGAGGTATCTTGCCATTATGTTGATATTGCAATGGGTTAAGATCTCGACATCATATGGTGAGTCGGTTTGGAAAGAGGAGTGACCTAAGATTTCATTAAGATCGAGTAATGTGCAATTTCCTAGGGGTTCAGTCGGGCTTTACATTACATCCCTTAATGCACACTCGGCTGGAATTTAATCTGGCACAAAATATTGAATGGCCTAATACTCAATATACCTTTCTAAAGGATCTCCGGTCAATCTATGTGTCCGATAGCTGTTCAGGCTTTTTCCCATACTGGAAAACAGGTGGCTTTCCTGAAATCTCGTAATAGCTCCCAATAAGGTCTGTCTCCATCTCACGGAGCTGATGATCAAGAACATCATCTGCAATAGCGTGGTAGGAAGCTAAGGGCTCAAAATGTCCCCAGGAGCGGAGAGAGTGAGCTTTTATTCTGTTCCTGAGCTTTCGGGTCTCGCCCACATAGAGAAGTTGGTGAGTAGACACATCTAGAATCTTATAGAGTCCGCTTTTCTCAGAGATTGCATGAGAGTCAATCGTGCGAAGCGCTTCCAATCTTGACCAGGACAAGCCCATCCAGTTACTGTCTTGAGGTTTGCCGTTTAGCTGGAGAGATTGAGCGCTTGAACCGCTTGCGAGATTTATTTCACCTAGAGGTAGCTTTTCGCCACGCTTGCCAGATTTTCTAGAACCAGACCGGGAGTAGTTTGGATGAAAACGTCCGTGGTTGCAAAGTGTAGACTCTCCAAATTCGACTCGATGTTTCCAAAGTAACATATCCTCCAAACACTGCCTTTCCTGATAGCCTAACCCAGTTGGTGCTGCGGAACATTCAAATGTCATACCATTTTCCACTCTCAAAACCCAGTGGCCAGGTGCAGCTGTATGCGGATCATTGAAAGGCATTTCATCACCATACGTGTATATCGAAAGAGTGCGTAAGCGCTCACGCAGTCCTCTCCCAGTTTGTCCGATGTAGGCCAACTGTCTCGCTTCCTGAGGGCGCACTCGATACACACCGGAGGATGTAGGTATTTCTCGGAATACTTCCTTGGGGGCATTGAGAGGAATCCAGCTAGTCCAATTTAGGCCGCACCAGCTTTTGGAAAAGAACTCGGGCTTCAAGAATTTCCCTCATTTGATGTCTTTTGAAGCGTAGTCGCAGACACTTATAACAAGGTTATCACGGTCAGACTGCGCCCTGTCAATCAGCAAAACAGCCATTCAGAGCATAAAAGGCGAAGCCCAAACTCGTTCTTTGACAAATGAATAGTTAAATTGCTTTCACCCCATACTGTACCACCCTGAAGGAGAGGTTAGGGCTGAGCAAACCCTAACATCCACGGATTGTATTAAGATTTCTTCCTTCCACTACAGTACGGGCAATTGTTCCCTCTATTTCTACTAGCAATCTGAGCTTGCCATTCATGCCTTTTGGCACAGAGCCACCAAACCTTCTTGTGAGAGTTTGGCCTAACATCTCTTGGAGTCAATCTACCATTTTTGCCAGGATGCCATTGAGCTGCTAAGACAGGGTTGAGTGTCTGCAGACAGTTATCATCACAGACAGCCTTTCCAGCGCAATAGGGGCAACCGACTCCCTTGGCTCTGTGGACAATTGAGGCTTTCCATTCGTGATCGCTAGCACAGACCCACCAGACTTTCTTGTGTGTACCTATGGTCACATCCCTAGGAGTTAGGCTGTCATTCTTACTGGGATGCCACTCTGCAGCAAGGCTAGGATTGAGTGTCTGAAGGCAGTTATCATCACAGACAGCCTTTCCAGCGCAATAGGGGCAACCTTGTCCGGTGTTTCTGTTGCTAATAGAAGCTTCCCACTCGTGTCCACTTTTACAAGCCCACCATGCCTTTCTTGCGCTACCTGAAGTTACATCCCTCGGGGTCAAATCGTCATTCTTACTGGGATGCCACTCTGCAGCAAGGCTAGGATTGAGTGTCTGAAGACAGTTGTCATCACAGACAAGTTTTCCTGCACAATAAGGGCAGCCTGTACCTCTATTTCTATCTGCGACTTGAGCTTGCCATTCATGTCCTTTATCACAAACCCACCATACCCTTTTATGAGTGCTTGGTGTCACATCACTAGGTGTCAAAGTGCCATTCTTCGTAGGATGCCACTCAGCAGATAGTAAAGGGTTCAGGGTCTGCAGACAGTTATCCTCGCAGACTTTCTGGCCTGAACAATAAGGACAGCCTCTGCCCTTATTTCGGTTGGAAACATAAGCCCTCCACTCATGTCCTCTATCGCAGACCCACCATACTATCTTGTGGGAATTTGGAGTCACATCCTTAGGACTGAGAGAACTATTTTTGATGGAATGCCATTCTTTTGAGAGACTTCTGTTGCGTTCCCATAAACTGAAACCAGGCAATGGTGAAGGAAGCATTTCAAGTATTCTGACATATTCATCATTATTCGATATTGCCTCCCTTTTTAAGTATTCTGTTATCCTAGATTTCTGTTGTTTTGTTATGTGGGTTAATCTTACTATTTGATTTAATATATCTTTCAGCAACCCAAATTCATCAGATTTCTCAGAAAAGAAAATGTCATCTGACGACAGCCTTTTTAAGCCTTGTTCCCTGACCCTTAGTAAGCTAATTTCCGTTCCTCTAAGAAAATCAGTCTTTTTTTTATCCTGTATATATCTTTCCTTGTGCCAGTAAAGACTATCTATTTCTATACCGAGTTTTAGATCAGTAACATATATGTCACATTCAACCCCTAAGACATTTTTTCTATGCTCAACATTTTCAAATATATATTTTAGCTCCGAATATACTCTAAGCTCTATCTGCGAGGTTTGAGAGTGACAATATGGACATCCACGGCCTATGTTTCTGCTCTTGATCTGTGCCTCCCACTCGTGTTCTCTCTTGCATATCCACCAAGCTTTCTTGTGGGAGTTTGGAGAAACATTTGTTGGAGTGAGTCTTCCATTCTTCGTGGGGTGCCATTCACCAGCTAGTGCAGGGTTAAGAGTTTTAAGACAGTTATCTTCACATATTTTTAGACCTGAACAATAAGGACAACCAACTCCCTTTGCTCTATGGCCAATCCTGGCCCGCCATACATGCGCTTGCTTACATATCCACCAGGCTTTCATACTCGTGTAGGGAGTCACATCGGTTGGAGCGAGTCTGCCATTCTTTGTTGGGTGCCACTCTTTAGCGATAGTTGGGTTTATTACCTGAAGGTTGTATTCTGCTGTTGCCTTTTGGGGCATATCTAAGCCTCGATCTGCTAATTAAATAGAGATTACAGGAGGCATCGCAAGAGTGGCAAGAAAAAAAAGCTCCCACTGACCAGTCCAGTTAAGGCCAATGGGGGCAACCCTTAAAGGGTTATGAGAACACCTCTATTGATATGACCCTAGGTATAGTGGGCATTTCTGAAATGCAAAAGTGTGGATTAAAGTATGTAATGTTCACTCAGTATAAAAAACCGATGGAGCGGTTTGCTTGGTCCGTCTCCATCGGCTTATTTAGATTGCGCCTATCTACTTCGTTGGATACTCGAACTCCCTGCCCACCGCTTCACTCGCTTCTTTGTAGATCGGCTTGATCACATCATCCATTTCAAGTTTTCCACCCTCGATCTCGGGCGAGTAACCCACTGGCGCGTCCAGCTTCTCGCTGAGCTTCTTGCGGTCATTGATATCGGGCGGAATTGCAGGTGTGGCCATCGGTGGATTCCACACGTGTTCGTCAATTATTGCCATCCTCTCACGGATCTTGTCTTTGGTGATGTTCCATACCATAAAATCCTCGGCAAGGCTGAGTGGGCCGTCATAGGTTTTGCGGACCCGTTCAAAAACTCCGGCGGTCGTGTCATAATCCTTGAAAAAATGATATGCGACAGCCATGCGCGGTTTGGCCTGACTCATCACCTTACCAAATGCCTCCGGAGGAGTGTGGATTTGCGTCCCCACTATAAGCGCAGCTTCCGGCGTTAGTCGCCATTTTTTAACAAGATCAGGCACCGCAATGAAACATTCGTGGATGGCGAGATCGGCACCTTGGGCGTGTTTAACAAACCACTTGTTGGGATAGGTGTCACTGCTAAAGACCACTTTCATTCCCTTCCACTCCAAAGAAAAGCTTACTGGACCATCGATTGCGTGGATTGCAGGAAAAGAGTGGATCTTAACGCCGTTTTCCTCGAAAATGACCTGATCCTTTTTGTAATCGAATTCATGTACCTCTAACTGGAATCCGCGTGTATCGGTCATACCAACGCGTCCGGCCACATCCCAGGTGAACATCTTCTCCATGCTCTCGATGGCGTATTTCGTTCCCAGTTTTTCGCCGGCACCACTCGGCCCCCAGATCCGAAGTGGTTTGTGACGGCCACCTAACATGCCAGATACGTAAAGCGAACCGATGTCACCAAAATGGTCAGCGTGGAGGTGACCAATAAAGAGCTTGTCCAGATAGTCAAATGGTATTTGCAACGCAAAAAGCCGCTCGACCGAGCCGTCTCCAATATCAAAAAGGAACTTATCGCCATTGCCGAGTTCGATCAGAAAGCAAGCTGCCGCCTGAAATGGACGGGGCTGAGGCATACCAGTTCCCAGCGCAATAACCCGGATTTCATCGGGGGCAAGGTCCTCGCTGTTGGGTGCGTAAAAATCGCGCTCCCGCGCCTTTACAGGTGAAACTTTGGCCTTAGCCGCCTGGGCTTCTTGCGACAACTGTAATCCTTTGCCTGCGCTTCCGTCACGATGTCCTTTCATGTAAACAGCCACCATAGCCACTGCTACCACAGCCACGATTGCCAGAAATGTCAATTTCGAATGTGGTATTTTGCTCATTGAATGCCCTCCTTATTTTCAATAGGGTCAATGTCTACTCATGGGATTGCAAGTGAGTGCTAGTGTAAAAACCGAAGTCTTTACAAGGTAAAGCAGAAAACAATTATGTCAACAGAAGCAGCTACCCTCTCGGATGCATTGTTGTCAAGATTGTGGGGACAAAAAAAGAGGTGGCGAAGTGTGGATTACATCCCTTAATTCACACTTTGCTGGAATTTAATCTGTCACGAAGTATTGGGGCATGG
>Ga0316193_10001047_pt1 | contig 18246 bp, 14 predicted proteins | sample MerIslsedime2_MG_FD_207735 | JGI IMG/M metagenome (GOLD analysis project Ga0316193, IMG submission 207735) | Coastal sediment microbial communities from Maine, United States - Merrow Island sediment 2 | ecosystem: Environmental > Aquatic > Marine > Coastal > Sediment | place: USA: Maine... | reverse complement strand
CCGAGAATAACGATCTGTAAATTGCGCATTTATTGTTCGATAAATAAAGAAGCACAACGGGTTTATGTCTTTGTGGCGGCCGAACCGTTACCGAGCTTCCGACACAGTCGCCGTGTGCGGGGAGGGGAGTCGCCGAGGGGTGGAGCATGCCCATGTCGGAAACGGCACAGAGCGTGCCACTGTGGGTCACAGAGCGAGGCACTCGGAGGTGAAACTGGATGGCTACTGCGTCGTGTCCGTGACCACGGCGGGGGAGGACTTCAGGGTGCCGACCGGGCCGGGAAACTGAAAATCTGAAAAAACTGACCGTCTGCACCCCTGACCAGCTTGCCAGGATTCCAGGATTCCAGGTTTTCAGGTTTTCAGGTTTTCAGATTTTCACCCACACAGAAGTGCCCGGAAAGCTGCCGACTGAACCCGGTATGAATGGCTCATTGGGACGAGGAATGTCTTGAACGGCAGGTTCATGGTCAAGACCGGACCTTTAGGGTTGATTACTATAAGGTGTCACTAAACGAGAAAGAACGACCCAAAAGCGACCTTAAGCATATGGTGATATATGTGCTGTTGTTGTGGTATTTTTCTGATCAGTCAAATAACAAAAAGACTGGCAATAACCAATAACTGAAATTACGGAGAGAATCACCATGAAGAAATCACAACTGTTGGGTGCGCTGTGTATCACCGCCTTTCTGCAAGATCTATTTGAAGCTAGGGGGGGCAGTAATGGCATTAAGGAATTTGCAAGACACTAATTACAATGTCGAATAATAACGAGATTAGGTTAAGGCAACTAACCCAACACCTGAAAGGGATGCTGGATTCTATTGAACCTGATCTTATCGACCACCTTGATCAAAACGGCGAATGGATTGATGCTCCTCGCGGCACTCATATCATTCATGAGGGAGCACCGGCCGGTGATATATATCTGGCAATCAGCGGGCGATTGCAAATAGTTGCAGGTAAGGGTGATAAGAAACGAATCGTTGGTGATATACCCCCTGGTGAGTTGATTGGTGAAATGTCGTTTTTTACTGGTGAACCACGTTCTGCAGATGTCTACGCATTACGTGACAGTGTTTTGTTAAAGCTAAAAAAGCCTGCCTTTAACAAGTTAATCGCTCGTCATCCGGCGCTAATGAATGCAATTATGTGCCAGCTGATTAAAAGGTTAAGCAAGTCGGTAGAAACCGACACAATGTCACGCCAACTGAAAACTATTGCCATCATCCCGGCCAATAAAGAGACGCCGGTTAAAGAGGTCACACGACAAATAGTCGGTATCTTGGGGGGGCAATCATCGGCCAGATATTTCGATAAGTCGCTGGCAGTAAAACTATTGGACTCAAAAGACGCACAGCTAGATAAGCCAGATAAATCCACCTGCGCTAGCTTGGGTGCATTACTAGACGAGCAGGAAGATAAGTACACTTATGTGATATACGTGACTGACCATTTACCAAATGAATGGTCACGCATTTGTGTCGCTCGTGCAGATATGGCGTTAATCACGGCTGATACAAGTAGTGATGCTGATTCAGGGCTGGCTAATTCGATATTAGAAGCAGACGCAAATTGTGTCACTGAGCCGTTAAGGGTGCTTGCTCTTATGTGTAAGGACTCTTCAATAAGGCCGATAAAAACATCGCACTGGTTGAATCAAACAAAGGCTCATCATCACTTCCATATCCGTAATAATAATAAAGACGACATGAATAGACTGGCACGCTTCCTGACAGATCGTACAGTCGGATTGACGCTTAGTGGTGGGGGAGCCAGAGGGTTCGCGCATATAGGTGTGGTTCGTGCCTTTCGTGAGGCTTGTATACCTATTGATGTCGTAGGTGGCACCAGTATGGGGGCGTGTATAGGCGCTATGGCTGCACTTGAATATGATGAGCCTACTATGGTTCAGCATTGTAAAGAAACGTTTATACATCCTAAACCGTTCTCAAAATATACATTACCCTTGGTTAGTATTTTAAGACATGGCGTATTTGATATGAGCGCAAGAAATTTATTTGGCGATGGGGATATAGAGGATTGCTGGATAAAGTACTTTTGTATAGCAAGCAACCTCTCAAAGGCTGAAGAAATATCTTTGTGTCAAGGGTCGTTGCGGGAAGCTGTTTTGGCCAGCATGGCTTTGCCCGGTACGGTTACTCCCCGTATTCATTCAGAGGGGTTATTAGTGGATGGGGGGATGTTAAATAATTTACCTGCTGACGTCATGCAGCAGCATGCTCACATCGTAGTGAGTGTTAATACTTCTAATGAAAATCAGATGCAGCTTGAGATTAATGAGTTCCCTTCACCGTGGCGCTTGCTTATAGAGAAATTTCTGCGTCCACAGTACCGCACTAACGCGCCCGGAATAATGGATATTATGATGAGGTCTGCCTTGCTGGCGAGCGCCCAGAACGAGAGAAGAGTAAGTGAGTGTTCCCATCTCTATTTGCGGCCGCCAGTCGGTGATTACAAGCTTATGGATATGAATAAAATCACTGAAATTGTTGATGCAGGTTATCGTTACACGAAGGACATGCTAAAAAAGCATGGTGATAGTCTAATTACCACGCAATGATTGTGGTCAACGTCTCTCTATAAAACTGGATGTCCGAGTTTGGCAGGAAGTGTGAGTACATCTTGCTGGGCGTGAACGGCAAGTTATGCGGCAATCCTAGCTGCCAGGGAACGGTAAGTTACGGGCGCCGGGTACAGGCCAGGCAGCGGGTTTTTCACTGCATGCATCGAAGACCCGGTGGTCATTAAGAAGATCCTGACGTACCTGGAAGAAAAATTGCCGGCACGAGCTGCGCTCCAGTTGCCGGACAGTCGAGCGCCACCGCAGTCCAGGCTGTTCGGCTGATTTACAAGCTCCCTATGCCAGTGTTGTTGCCACGAGAATGCAGGTAACAGGGTATCGATTGGGCCAGAGGCAGGAATTGGCAGGGGGAAGGGCAATAGAGCGAGGTCCGTTCATGTCAGTGCGGTCAAATTGGGCGAGGTTTCGCTATGATCAGGTTGGAAAGCAGTGGCAGCGACTGTACAGTGGAGGCGGGTTTCAGGGAAAATAGTGTTTATTCAACCTATACTCGTCACATTAAAAATGATGATTAACCACAAAATATTTGTTTTGGATAACGCATAATATATTGTTGGTTATAGAATGGTTGCACAACTGGTTTTATAATTGTTCGTATTATATTAAATTTAAAAAATACCTTTAAACAATATATGAATGATCTTTGTATTGTAAAAAACATATGTATTCTTTATTAAAATATTTGACGATATATTCTATCTACTACTAACCCAAGCTGGTAGTAAATATTTCGAAAAATATCACAGCATTCCGGTGAAAAATGCGTAAATGGCCTGAAGAATTTAATTCTTTTACTGAAGAAGAAAAAAATCAATTTAAATCTTATTTCCAATTTATTGAAATACCAGTTGATACCTGTTTATTTAAAGCTGGTGATAAAGGCGATTATGCCGTTATTATTGATGAAGGGAAATTACGACTTGAGTTTGAAAGAGCGGAACTTGATTCTGAAAATGTACTATGCACAATCGACAGCGGTACATTATTTGGTGAATTAGTTTTGTTCGATAAAGGCATGCGCTCATTAGCTGCTTATGCCGAAACAGATGCCTCGCTTTACATTATTACAGACAAAGCTCTTGATAAGCTAGTTAAAGAAAATGCACCGCTAGCTATTAAAGTTTATGCCGCATTTGGCTCTAGTGCTGCGAAAAAACTCCGTGAAAGTAATAAACGCATGTCTGATCTACTCGTAATGTCCTATGGTTCTATGTCTGATGTTGACCAAATGATCGAGACTTCTGCAAAAGCTCAAAAGCAACTTGTCGGCATTGACGAAGAAAGAATTGATAAGGTTTTGTTTGAAATTTCCGAAGCAATTACTGAAAAATCAGAATATTTATCAATGGAAGCTGTTAAACAGACGCATTTGGGAAATGTAAAAGATAAAACTGCTAAAACCAGATACTTCTGTGTGAGCCTCTATTATAAACTCGTGGGCAAAAAAGGTTATGGTGTTGTTTCCCGAAAACGTATGAATGGTGTCATGGATGTTGCAGATGCCATGGGCGTTATATTTGGCTTAATTCCTGTTACTAACCCGGTATCAACGGCCTGTTTTAAATCGATGATTTCTTTGAAGTCACGTAACGCCATTATTTTAAGTCCCAATCGAATCGGCAGCGCAGTTGTGATTGAAACCGTAGATATCATTCGTCAGATACTTGGAAAAAATGATTTTCCTGTCGATGTAATACAAGTTATTCGAGAACGTAGCAATCGTGCTTTAAGTAATACCTATATGCGCCATAAAGGCATTGCACTGATACTTGCTACAGGCGGTTCTGAAATGGTAAGGGCTGCTTATGGCTCCGGGAATCCAGCGATAGGCGTTGGCCCTGGTAATGCTCCCTGTCTAATTGCATCTGATGCTGATATTGCCCACGCTGCTAAATCGATAATTCGCAGTAAGTCATTTGATAATGGCCTGATTTGTGGATCTGAGCATAATCTTATAGTGGTTAAATCTCAGAAAGAATCTCTTTTAAAAGCGCTTGAGCAGGAAGGAGCGGCAATATTAACAGAAGAAGAGACAGGAAATTTTACAAATACGGTTATCTCTACTAAAACGGGTCATCTGGGTAGAATGGCTGTGGGACAGGATGCGAATAAAATTGCCGCAAAAACTGGTATTGAAAGGGATTATTCAATTCGACTTATCATTGTTCCCAGTGAAAAAATTTCTTCCGAAAATCCCTGGACTAAAGAGAAGATGGGGCCGGTTTTAAGTATCTTTACAGTAGATGATGATATTGCGGGAATTGAGGCTTCTGAAAAAATATTGAATATCGAAGGATCCGGACATACAGCAGCAATACATACGGCTTCTCGGAAACTAGTGAATGAGTTTGGTAGACGTATGCCTGCTTCTCGAATTCTTGTAAATAGTCCAGCCATGCAAGGAATTAGCGGGCTGTGTACAGGGCTTGAACCTTCTTTAACTTTAGGGTGTGGTAGTTTTGGTGGAAACTCAACAACAGATAATGTTAATTACCGACATTTGATGAATATAAAACGAGTCGCATGGTTTCTGCCGCATAAGAAACTGGAAAAACATCTCGCTGCAATGGCTAATTCAACTCTGAATATATTGCTGGGAATTCGTTTTCTTGGCTATTTTAGAAGGACATTATTTCGATAAGGCTAAGCAGGGTCTGAGTCAACTTACACGCTTAAACCGGACACCATTATTAATGCCACCGCATGCATGCTTTCGTACTCGAATGGAGTACGCTAACCGATAAAAGAATGCATTCGTTGATGGTTGTTGGTCATTATTTACAGTCGGTTATAAGACGTCGAAATAGATTTACCCGCGCATACCAACCAGTTAGAACCATGGTAGTTGCGATGACAAGTCGCATCGATATTCGCATCGGTCAAAAATGACTCGGGTTCAATGTTATCACTCCGAATAGTGCAGCACTGGTTGGCGTTTGATAGTCTCGGCTAAACACCTTATCGCAAGGATGCGATTATGTTGCTGTTGCCAGCTGGCAGGGAAGCCAGCTGCGGGGACCTTCGCTGATTCTCGTGGAATGTCTTTTTGTGACCGGTTATCACCGTTGCTGGCCTCAATAAAAAGCGGTGTTCAAGAGTACGTCGAACGGCAGGTTCCCGCTGGGTTCCGGAAGTTTATGAGGTGAACCGAAGACCTGTCTGCAGCTGCTAGAGCAGGAATATCGTCCCCAGTCCAAGGAACACCATAAACCCGACCACGTCGGTAATCGTCGTCAACAGCACTGTGCCGGCATGCGCCGGGTCGATGTTCAGGCGCTGCAGGATGAACGGGATGGAAAGGCCTGAGATGGCGGCGCATACCAGGTTGATGATGAGTGCGGCAGCGATGATCAGTCCGATGTCCACGCTTTCGAACCAGAGTGCCGAGATCACCGCGACGACCGTGGCCCAGGCGACCCCATTGAGGGCGGTGACGGCCAGTTCCTTGTACAGCAGCCAGCGGGCGTTGCTGCCACCGATCTGGCCCAGCGCCATGCCGCGGATCACGATGATGAGTGTCTGGCTGCCGGAGATGCCGCCCATGCTGGCAACGATCGGCATCAGCACGGCGAGCGCAACGACCTGTTGCAACGTGGCCTGGAACAGCCCGATGACCCAGGAGGCAAGGAAGGCAGTGCACAGGTTGATGCCGAGCCAGACGGCACGCCGCCGGGCACTGCGAAAGACTGGCGCAAAGGTGTCGTCTTCCTCGTCCAGACCGGCCATACTGAGCAGGGAATGATCGGCATCCTCGCGGATGACGTCGACGACATCGTCGATGGTGATGCGGCCCAGCAGCAGTCCCGTTTCGCTAACGACCGGGGCGGAAATCAGGTCGCGGTCCTCGAACAGGCGCGCCACTTCGACATCCGGCAGGTCGGCCGGAATGCCGCGAATGTCCCGGTCCATGACGGTGGCGACCAGGCTGTCCGGGTCATTGGTGAGCAGCGAGATCAGCGGCAGTATGCCGCGGTACTGGCCGGCGCGGTCGACGATAAAGAGTGAATCCGTCATCTCGGGAATATTGCCGTGGATGCGCAGGTAGCGCAGCACCACGTCAAGCTCCACATCGGCGCGGACGGTCACCACGTCCACGTCCATCATGCCGCCGGCAGAGTCCTCCGGGTAGCGCAGCACTGACTCCAGCCGCTCCCGATTCTGCTTGTCCATGGAATGCAGCACCTGCATCGTGAGCGTGCCCGGCAGGTCCTGCAGCAAGTCGGCGAGATCATCGGTGTTGAGTCCATGCGTGGCCGCCAGCAGGTCGCTGGTAGCCATTTCCTCGATGAGGCCGATGCGCACCTCGTCGTTGACATGCAGCAGGGTTTCACCGTGGTTCTCGGGGTCGACCAGTTTCCACAGGATCTCGCGCGGGCCATGCGGGAAGGATTCCAGTACGTCGGCGATTTCGGCGGGGTGGAGGTTGCCAAGCAGGGAGCGAATCTGTCCGACGGCACCCGAGTCCAGCGCGCGGGTCAGCAGGTCGAGGCGGCTGCGTGCAGTCTGTGTTTCTGTAGTTTCGTTCATCTATTTGTCCTGTGCGGGCCAGCGATCGCGCCTGGAGACATGCGGTAACGGCGGGATTCCGGGCCTGTCAGGGCAGGCCCTGGCCCGGAATTCTCGCGCGGCGGCGTTGGCAGATTATAGGCTGTTGCGGAGGCCGGGACAGTGCTGCCTGGTGAAAAAGGCGGTGTGTTCTACGCAGCAGCCGGTGCTGGCATCTGCATCCCTGCGTGGTCCCCTAGTGTAAATCCTGGTAGCGGGAATCGATGCGCCCGGGAATGCGCCCGGGAAACTGAAAACTGACCGTCTGCACGCCTGACCAGCTTGCCATGATTCCATATTTTCAGGTTTTCAGATTTTCACCCACACAGAAGTGCCCGGAAATCTGTCGACTGAACCCGGTAGGAATGGCTCATTGGGACGAGGAATGTCTTGAACGGCAGGTTCATGGTCAAGACCGGACCTTTAGGGTTGGCTACTATGAGATGTCACTAAACAAGAAAGAACGACCCTAAAGGAGACCTTTATTATTTCTTCATTTCTTGCCGTTTTTGGACTGTGCGACAAAAAAAGCCACGCACATATGTAATGCATATTGATTCAGTATGTGTTAATATACTTACACACGTCACCCCCCTAATCTTTGATAGGCGTGTGATGTTGTTTTTTTCAATGAAAACTCCTCGTTGAGGCGGCTGCCCCCTAACCAGCCGCCTTTTTTTTGTTTTCATACCCAAATTAGCCATTCTTGCGGAATGCAGATGATCCGCGAAATAGAAATGCGGTAGGCACGATATCTACTGACCGAGCGATTTTATAAACAACATTCACCCTGTGAATATTTGACCATCGCTATTCTAATGCGTATTATATTAATATATAATTAAACGCTTATGTAGATCGATGGAGGCTAGTCATGGGTGATTTTGTCGAGCAGCTCAGGCTTGCGGAAAAGGCGGCAGAGGACATCTATTTCGCAAAAGTTAACCGCGAATTGATCGAGTCCCTGCACGAACGGATGCAAGCAGAGAAAAAATCGTATCAACCTTCTGATCAATCCAGCAACGAAGCGCAGGAGGAATAACAATGTCAGTTATGCTCTCGAACTTTTTTCATCGCGCAAGAAAATGCCCAGTCGCGTGTTTCTTGAAGTTCCTGCTTTCTGGCAGCTTTATTTATGTGCTTCATGTGGCTGCCTATCACCAGACCGACGTGTCGCCCTATTCATATGTTTGGCTGGTAAATTCAATTGGTGTGATTGCTATCCTAGCACTAGCGTTTCACTTGAACTGTCAGTTTCGAAGATAGCAATGGTATATGAGGAATGTTCTCATGAGACACTACCCGGATACCTGCGGTGAATGCGGCCGTATCATCCCAGAGCTTGAGCCAGCCACCCGAATAATGCAGCAGTACCCCAGCCGGAGACAGTCCCAGAAGCTGGCGCTAGTGTGTGTCGACTGTAAGCCACTCCACCGCATCCCTATTACTACCTGCAGGAGCTGTAACCGCCCCCTGCGGCTGCTCTCTGGATTTGCAGGGCCATACTGTAGTGATCGCTGCTTTCAACAGGCACAGCATGGCGGTGTTCTTTTTAATCGCACCTGTGAATACTGTGGGGAGTCATTCACTCCGAATCGTAGTGATGCCCAGTACTGCTCAACCAAGTGCAGGGTGCATAGTAGCCTCATGAAATCAGCCTGATATTCCTTAAGGCTGGAGGTCTCCTTTTGGCCGTCCTCGATCCTACACCAGGCGCTTATATAAGACTTCGGTAAAGGTGGAGACGAACTTTTTTTCACCTGAGTGATTTTCACGTACACTGCACAACAACAGATCACCCAATCACATCATCACGTAGGTGTACCCATGTTTATTGATACAACCCAGCGCCGGAGGATTGGCGTAAAGGCGATAATCCCCACGCTGGCACTACTGATGTTGCTGGGTGCCGGTTGCTCGGAAAAGGAAACCACGGCCCCAGAGGAAGATGCGTCAGCCCATGCACCCGCCCCACAGATCGCGGAGACAGAGGCGCCGCCGCCTGTCGAGGCACCTAAACTAATCGCCGAGCCAGATGAACCGCAAGCTGCAACTGAACCTAATGCTTCAAGATCAGCTCATATGACATCTGAAGCAGTAAAGGCATTTGTTCCAACACATACAGTTAGAGCAAGGTTAAACCTCAGACCTTCTGCATCATTGAATACCACTCCAATCACCGTACTGAAAGTTGGATCAGAAGTTGAGTATATTAAAGAGGCTGATGGTTGGTATTATGTAAATACACAATTACACGGGAAAGGTTGGTGTTCATCCGAGTACCTGTTCTCCTTGTCGCCACCTAAAAATAAATAACAACGGTTAATTGACCATAGGTTTTAAATTTAGATCACCAGAAAAATGGCTACACCGATGTTATTTTTCTTCTATCGTGAACTTCCGATTTTGGCCGAAAGTGCGAGTACAGATTGCAAGACGGGAACGTCCGTTTCTGCAGCACACCTGCCGTTCGCTGGCTGTCCGTGTAGGTCAGGAGTTGGCCGGTTCCTGCCTTTTATCTGTGGCGTCAGGCTGGCTCTTTGGCTCCGGTCCGCTGAGTTTAGTCGGAATGGCAAGACGCAAGAAAGCGTAGCAGTTAAAACGTATCAACAGCGGCTCCTTCGGGAGTCATTTTTGTTTGCGCTGGTAGTCAGCTATGTGTCGGTCAGCGACCGTTGGATTGGTTTGGTGTTAATGACTTACTCATAGGTCGCTAACGACCCATAAGGAACAATCAAGATATGTAAAGTAATCCTGAATTATTGCAGACATTTTTTACACTTAACTAAACCCAGTAATAACTTATATTTTGTTATTCGATTGATAGTTCGACATATTCTTGTTACGGCATAATACTTGCCTTATATTTCCAAATAAGTATATGTCGTCGCAATGGCGAGTAAATAAATAAAATGAGGAAGGGGTGTAATGAATACAAGATTAACGTGTGGATTATTGGGCTTTGGCGCATTCCTGATGGCTAGTCAGGTGAATGCGGCCACGGTACAGATCAATCCTGCAAATAATAGAATCATTGTTAATGATGCCTTTACATTGACAGTTCAGGGCATTGATTTCGCACCCACAAACGGTGGTGGTTTTTCGTTGAACTGGGATGCAAATGCTGTGGGGATGGTGATGAATGTTGATGAAATCAACAACAGCCTTTTTTTCAATGGATTTATTCCTGTCAGTACATTTTTAGCTCCGGGTCGGCTTGATGTAAGCATCTCAACAGTGGTAGAGGGTTTAACTCTGCCTGCGAAATCAGGCAACTTCGACATCATTACACTTGTATTTAATACGCTTTCACCACCGAGGGTGACGACTAACATCAGCTTTATTGCCAACCAGCCAGCATGGGTAGATGAAAATAACGTGGCTTTTGCGCCCACATTACAACCAAACTATGTCGGTGCCATCATCAGCATTACCACACCCGAAGGTTTTGTCCCCGTTCCCGCAGCCGTCTGGCTCTTCGGCTCCGGCCTGTTGGGTCTCGCAGGCATGGCAAGAAGTGAAGCGGCTTAAAACGTTACGACTCCAGAATTGGCGACCTTCGGGTCGCCTTTTTTTTGTGGTGTATGAACTTCCGGTTTTGGCCGACAGTCGCCGATTAGGGACACTGTATCGGTGATATTTTCAGTGACTGGGAACGGCAACTCTGTCCCGAACTCAGACGAAGGGACTGATTCTAAATTAGGTTTCTCTAATTGGCGGGAGGCGACCCATTCGTGACCTATATCAATTTGGGAGCACAGTTCAGTTGATAAAGCGGTTGGCGACACACGTCCTGTTGATTGCGTTTGTCGCCGCCCTTGCCGGTTGCTCCCATGCGCCCTCGCCGGTTGTGGCACCGCCGGCTCCGCTCTACCACGTTCAACCCGGGACCTGGCGGGCAATTGATGAACAGATACTCAGCGCCTCTGTGTCTGCAAGGCACGAGTCCGAGGCCTATGCCCGTGTTGCCATGGACGATTGGCGGTTGCGGGTGCGCCAGCGCACCGAGGATGTCTTTATCCCCTGGTACAGCAGTTACTGGACACAGCAATGGATGGCCACCAAGGTAGCCTGGTACAAGCTGCAGTATGCCGAGGGGGAGGTCACCCCCGAAGAACGACTTGTCAGCTACCTGCAACAGCAATTCTATGAGCAGGTGCTGGAGCCGGTCAGAGGTTTTGTTGATCCGCGCACTGTCATGGAAGAGACGACTGCTGGTTATCTAAGGGAGCTGAAAGACCGTCTTGAGCAGTTGCCGTTTGAATACCGCATCCCGGTTGCTGCACTCAACCAACACCTCGAATCCATACCTGCAATTGTTGTGCTGGCTGTGTCACTGCGTGAAGCATCCTTGTATGAGGTTCTGCTGGCTACCAATCTTTCTGCTTTACCAGCCTACGGGACACTGCTGGCGCAAATTGCTGCTATCAATGGCAGTGTTGGCCCGACATCATCAGCGGGCGGTCTCGATAGAGTGGCCAGGAGAGCAGTGACTGACCTGGTAGAGCCAATGGCGCTGCGCGGTGGCACGATGGCTACTGCTGCCATTGTGGGCGGTTTCTGGGGAGTGTTGATTTCCGCAGGTGCCGCGGCCTGGAGTGTTACGGAGCATGATCATGACAAGCCCGGGATGGAGGCGCAATTGCGAAGCAACCTGGACGCGATGCTGGACGTATTGTGGCAAGGCCTGGTGGAAGACACACGCGGTGGCGTAATCGCCGTAGTGCAACATATGAGCACGCAGATTGAATCTGCGGTGTTTCATCCCCTGCAGGGACCGCAGATCCCGTACAGCCTCGACCCGGCCGGGTTGTTTTGACGCTGATGCCACCAGCATTAGCCCGTAACGTTTTCATTACAGACATCCTTCATGACCTCGGTGTTGTGGAGCGGTTGGGCTGCTTCTGTTTGACAAGCGTCACGATCATGATACCCGAAGCGATGAGAATGATGCCTGCCACATGGTAGAGTTGAATTATCTCGCCGAGAAAGAGATACACCACAATGCCTGTTTTTTGAAAATCGGGTGCATTGCGAATGAATGCGGCAAGATGACAATATGTGAAATCTGGCCCACGTGGAGATGGAACTATGAGCATTGTATCTTTGCCGCATCAGGCAGAATGCACCGCTCATCTTCATGTTTCGGTACGTTCACCCAGGTACTGACAGGGTAAGCAGTCAATTGACTGGATGGCGCAGAGGTCAGGTACTGCATGATCTCTTGTTTGTCCGTAATTCCTGAATCCAGCCACAGGTCATAGTGGGCAGGCGCAAAAATGGCAGGCATCCGTACATGGATCGGTCTCATCGTTCCGCATCGGAATGCTTCACCCGGTCTGCATTTGTCTGCTCATTTTGATACTTCTTGTAGTGCCATGCCAATCCGACCTTGATCTGTTACAGATTCATGTCCTCGTCATCCAGCAGCACCTTACCAAAAATCCTCTGATACCTTTGTCGCCACTTGGGCGGGCTTCGTCTATGTGGCGTTCGTCATCGATGTTTTTGCCCGACGCATTGTCGGCTGGCGGGTTGCTAACTCGATGCGCACGGATCTGGTACTGGACGCGCTGGAACAAGTGCTATAGTCATGAACGGGAACACAGGGTCTGGTCCACCATAGCGACCGGGGCAGTCAGTATCTGTCGATTCGCTAACAAACGAGTCTCCGGAGAACCCGCGGCGATTCAATTTGTATATATCAAATGATCGCGGCAGTACCTGTTGTTTTGGATCTTATTAGGCTTCTTCAACCTGAAGTGGATATACCCTGGTAACCAGTCGGGTGTGGGCAAAGACAACCCTCCAGAAGGGAACAAGTCTGCCACTTGGTATAAGAAGGTAGTTTGCGCTCAGTGCCCGACACCATCCATCGTGATATCCTCCTTGAGGATTGCTTTCCCTGCCAAACAAAAGCAGCGACCGCAATGGCACAGCCCCGGCCTGTACAGCGAGAGGAGTACCATGAAGAACAAGATTACGGCTATCATTTTTTCATTATCAATCGTTGGCTTGCTGAATGCTGAAGCCGCAGAGCGTAATACCCAGGCCGTGGCGGCAGAGTCCGGAGAACAACAACTTGTAGTCATCAAAAGTCCGCCAGAGATACTCACTCGCCAGAAGCTGCCAAACTTTGTCGGCATTTCAGGCAAAACTGCCGGTGCAAATGGGCTTTCCATGAACCTGGTGATCATCCCGCCGGGCGCGGCTGCTGAACCCCATTTCCACAAGGATTTTGAAAGCGCCGTCTACGTGTTAAAAGGCCGTGTTGAAACCCGTTATGGAAAATATCTGAAGGAATCCGTGATCACGGAAGCGGGTGACTTTCTGTTTATTCCGCCCAACCTGCCGCACCAGCCGGTCAATCTTAGTCAATCCAAAGCTGCCCAGGCGATCGTGGTGCGCAATGATCCCGATGAACAGGAGCATGTGATTCTTTACAACCCAAACCGGAGTATCGGGGAGGATTGATTAACGCTGTAATAGTTATGGGGTGCTAAGTCGAATCTGGCTGGTGGTGATAGGCGGAAAAGTAAGTGGATCCCGTGACGGACTCGAACCGCCAACCCGGTGACTGTCAGTTTTATGCTCAACGACCCGACGAGCGCCCACGCTGGACGATGAGTCGTAAGCCGAAGAATTTGAAATGGCTCCCCGGGACGGACTCGAACCGCCGACCTAGTGATTAACAGTACCAGAGTCACTCTGTTTATGGCGCGGAAAGTTTAAGAATCCTGAGTGCTTTTCTGGTGGCCCCATTTCTTGGCGGCCTCGACCGACCTCAGACCGAACCTTTCCGAGAATAACGATCTGTAAATTGCGCATTTATTGTTCGATAAATAAAGAAGCACAACGGGTTTATGTCTTTGTGGCGGCCGAACCGTTACCGAGCTTCCGACACAGTCGCCGTGTGCGGGGAGGGGGGGCGTCGGAGGGTTGCGGCATGGCTGTACCGGAAATGCCTGGGACTGGGGCAGTGTGTGGGCAACAGAGCGGGGCACTCGGTGATGACACTGGATGGCCACTGCGTCGTGGCCGTGACCGCGGCGGGGGAGGATTTCAGGGAACCGACCGGCCGGGAAACTGAAAATCTGAAAAAACTGACCATCTGCACCCCTGACCAGCTTGCCAGGATTCCAGGTTTTCAGGTTTTCAGATTTTAACCCGCACAGAAGTGCCCGGAAAGCTGCCGACTGAACCCGGATTGGGTGGTGGGGCGGGGAATGTCCTGAACGTGCTCGAACCCTATTCTTTAGGGTGTGGTTATATAAACAACGACTTAATGTCCTGAATGGGGCCCAAAGCGGACCTAGAACGTCTCAAGAGCTACTTCCGGAAAGTACTGTTTACGGTCGTTCCCGGGCCGGATTCTGGACGGAGACTATCGTTCTCGGTCCTACACCAGGCGCTTATATAAGACTTCGCTAAAAGGCGCACACCCAAAGACGACATTCACATATCCATGCCTTCCGGATGATATGAGTATGCGTATGAAAGAATTATCGACTTGGTTGATGCAGGTCAACACTTAGAAGCTTCACCAATTGTAAACATCACTATATATGAGACAAATTCCTTTCAAGTACGTAAGACTGGGATAAAAATGATGTCTGGTTTAACAAAACTTCTCATGATCTCTTTGTTTATTTTAGAGCTTATGGGTTGTGCTACCAATATCCCAAAGACCCCAGACTACTTCGCCACAGAGCATCAGTCCCAAGCACTCAACATCAGCAGGGTTGCTCTGGTCACAGATTTGACCCCGCCCGAAATAGAGAGCGTGGATCTTGGGTTTACACGAGGGCAAGGCGCTGTGGGTGGGGCTGCGGGTGGTGCATTGGTAGGAGCCAGCTCAGCCCTGGGGAGCCTTGGGGGGTGCTCAGGGGCTTTCTGCGCGGCGGCACTCCTCTTATTGCTGCCGGTATTTATGGTGGGTGGGGCAATCGTGGGAGCCGTATCTGGTGTGGACAGCGGGTATTCTGTAGATGTGCTTGCTGAAGCTGAGGCAAACGCCCAACACATGCTCAATTCGGCTTACCTGCAAACAGGGCTACTTGAGCATGCACAAGACTATGGCCGTAAAAATATTGATTTGGAATTTATTCGCATACCAAGTGCAGACCCAAAGGCTTTGGCGGTCAAGCCAAACTACAAGGCCCTTTCAAATGAATCGATTGACGTCGTTCTTGAGGTAGATCTGCTCCGGCTTTCCCTTGAGTATTCTTTAGAAATAGATGCAAGGGCACGTTTGATCTCTGTCCAGACAGGTACTGTCTTGAGTGATGCTCAATATAGATTCGCCAGTGAGCATCACCGGCTTGATGGGTGGATAGCTGACGGTGCAGCCCCTTTAATGGAGACGATCCAGCGAGGCCTGCAAACACTTGCAGAGGATGCCATGGATGAGAACTTTCTGTTGTTTTACCCGAATGAGCCCGAGGTAATACCCCCCCAACAAGCAGACATAGCAAGTGAGCAAATCCAAACATCACAGGGTAAATCCGTGCCCCATTATGTCCTGAGTCCAGTATATCCAGCCCTCGATTCATGCTTCCTTTGTGAAGGACCTTTTAGTAAACGGCCACATCGTGCAATGGGCAATCTTAAGTTCGTGGAAGTAGCCAGTGTACAACCAACACTACAATGGGAGCGTTTCCCCAGGGACCATGACCGAGTCGACGCAGACGGCCAGTACCACATGATTACCGATGTGCATTATGATCTTCGAGTTTTTGATACGGCCATACCCTCCAGCACCAACATCATGCTTGTGCCGGCTCAACAGGTATATAATGCGCGAGATATTTCCGAGCCTTATCATAAGATCGAAAGTGGTCTGAACGACTGTACTGATTACTTCTGGACTGTGCGGGCAAGGTTTAAGCTTGACGGGCAAGTTCGAGTAACTGAATGGGCGGGTGCTTTTGGTGTTGGTGGATGGAGTGAAAAACCATGGAATCTGCGCCGGGGTCTTCATAGCTATAAGCAACCCCCTGAGTGGCTTGTAGTGGGTTTGACTGGCATTAGGCCACCTATTCCTGACGGCCCCGAGTGGTTTTATTACCCATTCATGACGCCATGCAATTCAGAAAAAAACCTTAAACTTAAAACCGCCACTCCGGATGATGATGAGTTTTGAATGAGTCAGTTGTTTTATGTGCGAAAACAAGCATTGTGTTTACACCTTAAATCACAACAATTAGATGGAATAGTATGTTGATGGGGCTTTGGGTTGCCGTATTCAAATGACCATTGGTTCTGGCCGTTCTCGGTCCTATACCAGACGCTTATATAAGACTTCGCTAAAAGGCGGGAGTCGACCCTAAACGGTCATCCAGCGTAAGTTACTGAATGTCTTGAATGTACTGATATAGATACTCCGTCCCACTCTCAGCTACGTAGTACGACATATCAGTTGCAATGATGAACTAATTAATATCAGAAATTAGGGTGATGAGCAGCTACTTTCAAGAGAACACTTGATGTGTATCAACGCGCCTCGTGAAATATGTCTTTAAGATTATTGACATAGTTTGTTTCAACGAAACTTTCTACCTGGGGGTAATAATGATTAGAAATACTCACTTTCGAGTCGGCATCGCGGTACTACTGCTTCAATTCCTCTTGCCGGGGTTTGCTGTCGCACAGAACGATACGAACGGGCTTGTCATATTCGGTGATAGCTTGTCGGATACGGGCAACAAGTATGCCATCACGGGATTCGCTAACACACCACCGTACTCGGAACTGCTAGAGTTTTTTCTGGTCGCGGATGGACCTTACACCCGAGGCGGCCTGCATCACAGCAATGGAGCGATCTGGATTGAACAGTATGCACGTCCGCTAGGGCAGGCCGGTTATGTGCGACCCGCACTGAGAAGTCAAGGCAAGGCCCGCAACTATGCGTACGGTGGCGCAAGGGCTCGCCCTGAAACGCCGGTCATTCCCAACAACAATCAGCACCTGCCAACACAGGTGACAAACTTTTTAGCCGATGTTAACAATGCGGCTCCATCAGACGCGTTATATATGATTTTCATCGGTGGAAACGATATCTTCGATGCTGTGTTTGCGCTGTCTTTAGACGAAACCGGCACCCTGAGCGCAACGGTGCTCGACGAAGCCGTCACATCGGTCGTCGTTGAAATAGAGAAACTGAAGTTGGCGGGCGCTACGCATTTCGTCGTGCTGAACGCACCAGATGTTGGTCTGACGCCTGCGGTGGCGATTGCCGATGCCGCGTTTTCTTCCGCCAATCCTGCTATCGAATCAGGGGACGTTAAAGACGCTGCTACTTTATTCTCGTTTTTGTATAACTTCGGCTTAAGCACTGCTCTAGGCGCTGAGCCGGGTATCCAGATTATTGATATCTTCACAGCGTTCCAGCAGCTCGTGCTTAACCCGCAGGACTTCGGGCTCACCAACAGCGTGGATGCCTGTGTGACGCCTGATCTGCCGCCGTATGCCTGCAAGAAGTCGAACGGGTATGTGTTCTGGGACGGGGTTCACCCAACAAAGGTGACTCACGGCATTATTGCGGACGTTGTCTCTGAGGCGCTAACACAGTGAGACGATGGTAGTGGGCTAATGGAGGCATCTCTATACATGGGATGTCTCTGCCCACCGTGTCCTAGGCGAATTCGTAATTCACGCAGCAACTGGTATCTGAAAATGTCCGTTGCAGTCTGATATCCAGGAATAGTAACTCAGTTTGGCGGGTAGTGGTTGATGTTAACCACTAACTTCAGCAGGCGCGCTTCCATCCAGCGATTGATGAACACGGGTACGGTTGTAATACTGTAGGAACCCGCCGAGTTTTCTTTACAGGTCCTGCGCGTTCCAGAAGAAGACGCGATCAAGGTATTCCCGCCGAATGGTTCCAATCAGTCGTTCTACGAAGGGATGCGATACCGGGATATACAGGATGTACTTGATTTTTCTGATCTCGAGAATCCGCAGGTTGGCCTGCCATCGGTGATGTCGGAATAGCGGATCGTTGTCCGAACTGAGATATCGTGGAGCACCTTGCGTAGAGATGGCCGTGTTGAACATGCGACACAGGGCAACACCATCGAAATCCCCCGCCTGTA
>Ga0316193_10001044_pt1 | contig 18259 bp, 16 predicted proteins | sample MerIslsedime2_MG_FD_207735 | JGI IMG/M metagenome (GOLD analysis project Ga0316193, IMG submission 207735) | Coastal sediment microbial communities from Maine, United States - Merrow Island sediment 2 | ecosystem: Environmental > Aquatic > Marine > Coastal > Sediment | place: USA: Maine... | reverse complement strand
TCACCCGCATCACGCCAGCCGGACGCAACCTGCCTGCTCTTGACATCAGGGTGAATAACGAAAGCCCGCGTGACCACGGGTCCTTCAATCTGAAAATCGACGCCACCGCCGTTTTGACTGTTCATCTGCTAGTTTTACTTTGTGCTATCAGCGAAGCCGGCACCATCGGCGCCACTTCGATCTTGTGCAATGATTTCGATCAGCCCGGAAACTATTCGCCGTTGTCGTCATCATAAAGCGAAATCTGCTGACCTGGCATGATGGTCGATATGGCGTGTTTATACACCAGCTGGGACATCCCGTCACGCCGCAACAGTACACAGAAGTTATCGAACCACGTAATAACGCCCTGCAGTTTCACACCGTTTACGAGAAACACGGTAACAGACACCTTGTTGCGCCGCACAGTGTTCAGAAAGGTATCCTGGAGATTCTGTTGTTTTTCTTGCGCCATTTTGGACTCTCTTCTTATTTTTCTGGGCGCTTTAGCATTCCCGACGGAATTCTATTGACCGGCCCCGGAACTTGCCAACCGACATAGTCACTATAATGATTGCGCCCGGCATGTACCAGCGTCAATTGTCGCCCGCTTGGGCGGTGAAACCGCCATTATCCGGACCAGCTCAAAAAATACTTGCAACCTGTTGATAATATGCTTGTTTTCAGCTCAAAGCAGATCAGGCTGGTGGCTCGCCGTCGACGCTAGAAGTATTCGATGCTAACACGGAACAGGTGCTGAATCTCTTCGATCTTGTCGCGCAGTGCAAACATGACCACCCGATCTTTTGGCCTGATCTCGGTATCACCGGTGGGAATTATCACCTGGTCATCACGCACCACGGCACCGATCCTGATACCTTCCGGCAAATCTGCCTCACGTAATGGTTTGCCGATCATCGGCGATGTTTCCAGAGCCTCGGCTTCAACCACTTCCCCGTCACCGGCTTCGACACCATGGACACCCCTGATGCGCCCGCGCCGCACATGCTGAAGCACACTGGAGACGGTAACCGACCGTGGATCGATATAGGCATCGATACCGAGAGGCGAAATCAGCGGACGGGCATCGAGGTTTGAGACAAGACAGGCGGTCGACCGGGCTCCATGCTGCTTTGCCAGCATCGCCGACAGCACATTGACCTTGTCGTCATTGGTAAGCGCGATATAGGTTTCGGTGCGGCCGATTTCGGCCTCCTGCAGCAGATTGGCGTCAAGTGCGCTTCCATTCAGAACAACCACATTGGTCAACGCATTGGCGACTTCTTCCGCCCGCTTGATGTTCGGTTCGATAATCGTCACCTTGATGGTGGAATCACGTTCTTCAAGCTTGCGCGCGACATACATGCCAATTGTACCGCCGCCGCCGATAAGCACCCGGTTTGCCGGTCGTTCTTCATGCCCGAACAAGGCAAGCGTGCGGGCCGCCTGAGTCTGGTCGGTAACCACATAGACCCGATCGCCCGGCAACATCTGATCATCCGACTTCGGAACAAAAAGGGTATTGTCACGAACAATGCCGCACACCACCGCTTTCAGATCCGGAAACAGGCCGGTCAACTGGGACAGCGAGGTGTTTACAACCGGGCAATCCTCTTCGAGCTTTATGCCAAGTGTCAGCACTTTCTCATCGGCGAAGTAGATCGCCTCAAACGCACCGGGCAATGCAAGCCTGCGCAGAACCATCTCCCCCACGGCAACTTCCGGCGATATCACGACATCGATTGCGGTGTTTTCGCGGGTAAACAGGCTGGAATACTGCGGCAACAGATAGGACTGGTCCCTGACCCGCGCGACCCGGGTCGGAATATTGAACAGCGCCTTGGCAACTTCGCACGCCATCATGTTGACCTCATCCACAAAGGTCACCGCAATGATCATGTCCGCTTCGCTGGCGCCGGCCTCGTTGAGCACATCGGGGTGTGCACCATGCCCTACAATGCCGCGCACGTCCGTACTGCCGGAGATTGCTTCCACAAGCTCGGCTGAAATGTCGATAACCGTCACGTCATGGTTTTCAAGAGCAAGACGCTCAGCAATGCCTCTGCCGACCTGTCCGGCACCACAAATGATGATCTTCATTCAGACACTCGAATCGCTCTGCTGCAGGAAGTTTAAACCCGATGTCACCTGACATTGGGCCAACACGCCCATAAAGACAAGCCAGCCCATGAACCAAGGCAAGCTCAACTGGTGGCTTGTATTACCGAGTTCAACCCCCGGCGGCCGATTGCGCCGCCTCGGTATCGTCACGTTCCGTAACGGTGATATCAAGTGCCCTCATCTTCCGGTGAAGTGCTGATCGCTCCATGCCGACAAAGGCCGCCGTTTTGGAAATATTGCCGCCAAAACGACTGAGTTGGGCTCTTATATACTCGGTTTCGAAAGTGTCACGCGCATCTTTCAACGGCAGTGACATGAGGTTTTCGATCCCGTTTCCACTTCCGCTATTGTTGCTCGTTCCAGTCAGGTCAGGCGGCAGCAGCGCAGCCGTAATCGGCTCGTCAGCCTCACCGCCGGACATGATCAGCAAGCGCTCCACCGAATTCTTCAACTGCCGCACATTGCCGTTCCAGTCCATGGTCTGGATCATGGCCAGTGCATCGTCTGCAAATGTTCTCAGCGGCTTGCTCGACTGGGACGAGTACAGCGAACAGAAATGCTGCACCAGTTCGGGAATGTCTTCACGGTGTTCGTGCAGCGAAGGAAGATGGATCGGGACCACCGCCAGCCTGTGCAACAGGTCTTCGCGAAAAGCCTCCGCCTTGACCAGGGCATTCAGGTCTTTCGAACTGGAACTGACAATGCGAACATCAACCTTTACCTGCTTGGCGCCCCCTACCCGGTTGAAGGTCTGATCGACAAGAACCCGCAAGACCTTGCCCTGGGTTTCCATGGGCATGTCCGCAACTTCGTCCAGGTACAGAGTGCCACCGTGTGCTGCTTCAAGTCTGCCGACCCGAGTGGGATTACCATCCGTGTCCTCTACGCCAAACAATTCCTCTTCCATGCGTTCGGGAAGCATTGTGGCGGCCGGCAACACCACGAACGGCGCCTCGGCCCGTGTTGACCAGCTGTGAATGCTGCGGGCAGCAAGTTCCTTGCCGGACCCCATCGGGCCAAACAGCATGATGCGTCCGTTGCTGGGTGCTGCACGTTTCAGCACAAGCGTCAAATCACGAATGACATTGGACGACCCGATTATGTCGGAACTCTCTCCGCTCTGGCTGCGCAATTCCTCGTTTTCACGCTTCAGACGGGAATTCTCCAGAGCCCTGCCGACAACGTGTATCAAACGGTCTGCCTTGAACGGCTTTTCAATATACTCATAGGCACCGCGTTTGATGGCGGAAACAGCCGTCTCAATATTGCCGTGGCCTGAAATGATGACCACAGGCAGGTCCTTGTGGACTTTCTTGATTTCAATCAGCAGATCGAGCCCGTCAAGGCGTGACCCTTGCAGCCAGATATCGAGTATGACCATGGCCGGGCGCCGTTCTGCAATCGCGGCAAGAGCTGCGTCGCTGTTTCCGGCAAGACGCGCCTCATACCCTTCATCTTCCAGAATACCCCCAATCAATTCACGTATATCTTCTTCGTCGTCGATTATCAGTAGATCAACAGCCATTTTCAGACCCTTTCCGCAAGGTGATCGCTGGGTTTCCCATCCGCACTATGGTTTGTTTGATCGCTGTTGGCCGTGTCGTCTTCCGGTGCCTTCTTGAACTCCAGGCTCACACACGCGCCACGTCCATTGTGAAAACTGGCCGGGGCATCACTCAATGTCAGCCGGCCTGAATGCTCTTCCATGATCCGCGTCACGATTGCCAGGCCAAGGCCTGTACCTTTCTCGCGAGTGGTCATGTACGGTTCGGTCAGCCTGGAACGGTTTTCGTCCGGCAGCCCGATACCGTTGTCAGCAACTGAAACAGTAACTCTGGTCTTGGTCTGTTTTATGGAGACCTGGATTTCACCCGGCACCGAAGCATCCGTTAACAGGCGGGTTTCAATGGACTCCCTGGCATTTTTGACGAGGTTGGTCATCGCCTGATCAACCAGCCGCCTGTCCAGGGGCAGCACAACCGGCTCTTCAGGAAAACGGGTTTCGAACCTGATCGTCTCATCACTGGCCTTTTGCAGGACCAGCGCCTCGCGCACCAGTGCGGTCAGGTTGTGGGGTTCCAGCTGCGCACTTGGCATTCGCGCAAACGACGAGAACTCATCTACCATGCGGCCTATGTCACCAACCTGCCGAACGATGGTGTCGGTGCATTGGTCAAACACTTTTCGGTCACCGGTTATCTGGTCACCGTATTTTCGCCGCAGCCGCTCTGCGGACAATTGTATCGGCGTAAGCGGATTCTTGATCTCATGCGCAATACGCTGTGCAATATCCGCCCAGGCCGAATTCCGCTGTGCTGACACCAGTTCCGTCGTGTCATCGAAAGTCACGACGTAACCATCAGTGCCTTCATCGCCGCGTTCGGTGGTAACCCCGGTCATGAACGTGCGTTCCTGGTCACCGACCCTGCGGGTAATGGTCCCGTCGGCATAGCCGTCAAACCGGCCCTTTGCCTTGGAAAAGATCGGTCTGATTTCGGGAAGCACGTCAAGCACGGCCTTGTCGGTAACGTCGCTTTGCTGCAGCTCAAGCAGTTCGAGGGCTGACTTGTTGCACAACGTAATGGTGCCGTTCTCATCAAGCCCAAGCACACCGGCGCTTACTCCGCCCAGAACAGCTTCCGTGAACCTGCGGCGTTCATCCAGCTCTGCATTGGTGGTTGTCAGTTCATCGCGCTGCGATTGCAGTCGGTCGGTCATCTGGTTGAAGGTCGCGCCCAACGTCGCCATGTCACCGGTTGCGTTTTCAATTGAGACTTTGGTGTTGAGTTCACCGGCACTCACCTGTCGGGCAGCCGATACCAGGGACACGATCGGCTGCACCAGCCTGTTTGAAAACAACAGCCCCAGCCAGATGGCCGACAATAGAAAGATAAACGCAATGCCGGCATACAATGCGGCAAAGTTCAACTGCAGTGACCTGCGCTGGGCGATCAGATTGTCGAACTCGGTCCGCTGGGATCGTGCCTTTCCAAGCTGCTTGATTACTTCCGGATTCACCAGGCGATAGAGATACAGATAGTAGCCGTCGACTTTCTCCAGCCTGACGAGAGCCCGGATAACATTGCTGCCCTCCTGCGGTTCGCGCACCACCATCTCACCGGTGGTTGCCTGTGCAATATCCTCCGGAGGCGGCGGGCGGAACTTGACCAGCTTGTTGGCCGTGGCGGAAACTGCAATCTCCTTGGTGGTCGGATTCATCACAAACAAACCCGAAAGGCCGCGAACAGAACCGAAGGTCGCCACCCTGCGGATCATCTTGTCCCGATTGAGAGTAAACTCTTCAGACCTTTGATTGATTTCATTTGCAATGAACGCGGCATCGCTGCGTGCCACATCCAGGTTTTCGCGTATATATGCCTCAGCGACAGCTTCTGCGGAATCAACAATTGACTGTGTCTGGCCCGACAGCCAGATATCCAGTCCCCTGTTCAGCGTTACGGTTGCGAAGGCAGCAACAATTATGGCCGGCAGGACCGCAAACAATGACAACAGAGCAACAATACGAATATGAAGTCCGGCCCCCGGCACCCGCCGCATCCTTGCAAGTGTCAGTTTCGTCAGCTGCCAGGCAATCAGACCGGCCATCAGGGTCAGCAGTATACCATTGGCAAAAAGCAACAGACGCGCATTGTCAGGCTGCGGTTCCAGATGGGTCAGTCCGGTAAGATAGAGATATGTTCCCAGACCACACAAAACGGTCAGGCTGGCCAGGCACATGCCTGCCCGATTTATCCATTTGTTGTTGAGAAACGACTCCGCAGCCTGATGCTGCAGAAGTTCAGATGCTTGCGGGCTGGATATGTCCGACATCACAGTCATGGAGCGCTGGACCCGATTTCAAGGCAAAAACTGCACCCCCGTGCGGTGTTGCAAAAACGCAACACTAATGTGGCAAATATGTGACACCTCATCAGCGTGTTGTTGAATTCACCATAAACCCACACAAATTGTCGTGATACACCATGCCGCTCGCTGAAACATGTGGAGTCACGCAAATAAAACGGCTCGAAAACATAAGGTTAGAGCACAGTCTTGATTCTGTCAAAATCAGGACCGGAAACTCCTAAAGCCTGGACCCCGGTGTCTTGACCACGCTGAGCCCGAGTTCCTTGATCCTGGTTCGCAGCGTATTGCGGTTAATGCCAAGCAGGTTCGCCGCCTTTATCTGATTGCCGCCGGTGGATGCCAGCGTGGCATTGATGAGCGGCACTTCGACCTGCTGGATGACCCGATGATACAGCCCGTCCGGCGGCAGGTTGGGCTGGAAACCTGCAAAATACTGGACCAGGTGGTTTTCCACATACTCAGACAGCGAATTGTATGATCCCGGATCCTTGACAATGCCGGGAGAGTTCTGCATCGCGAATTCCTGCTCAACTGTGGCGGCCGAAATTTCATCACCCACATGCACCGCACAAAGCCGGCTTACAAAATTCTCAAGTTCTCGAATATTTCCCGGCCAACGGGCACGGCGCAATGCATCCATGGCGCCGGCGGAGAATGTCTTGAAAGGCAGGCCCTGTTTTTCGTTTCGGCGCAGAAAATGGTTCACCAGATCCGGAATGTCATCGGTCCGCTCCCGCAATGGCGGCAATCTCAACGGCACCACATTGAGGCGGAAATACAAGTCTTCGCGAAACATGCCCTGGGCAATCAGTTGATTCAGATCGCGATGAGTGGCGGCAACAATACGAACATCGGTCTTGATCGGTCTGACGCCGCCGACGGAAGTGTATTCGCCTTCCTGAAGGACGCGCAGCAACCGTGTCTGAGCCTCCATTGGCATGTCGCCGATTTCATCAAGGAACAATGTACCGCCATGCGCCTGCTCAAACCGGCCCAGATATCGGGAAACTGCGCCGGTAAAAGCACCTTTCTCGTGACCGAACAATTCAGACTCGATCAATTCTCTGGGAATAGCCGCCATGTTCATTGCAACGAACGGCGCAACCTTGCGCCGGGAGAAATCATGCAACGCACGTGCAACCAGTTCCTTGCCGGTCCCGCTTTCACCCTGGATCATCACAGTGAGATCAGTCTGCGTCATACGGGCCACTACCCGATAGATGTCCTGCATGGCTGTAGACCGGCCGACAATCGGCAAGGCATCGCTGTCCTCCACCGCCTGGCGTTGCGGGGCGGGTTGATCAGCCTTGCGGGAATCTTCCAGCGCCTGACCGACCGTTGCAACCAGCGCATTCAGATCAAACGGTTTCGGCAGGTAGTCGTAGGCACCGCGTTCACTTGCCGTAATTGCTGTCATGATGGTGTTGCGCGCACTCATCACGATAACCGGCAGGCGCGGACGTTTTGCCTTGATACGAGGCAGGACATCAAATCCGCTTTCATCGGGAAGCACCACATCAGTCAGCACCACATCGCCCAGTCCCTCGCTAACCCACCGCCATAGCGAGGCGGCATTGCTTGCCGCGCGCACATCGTATCCTGCCCGTGTCAGCGCCTGCGTGACGACGGTTCGGATCGCGGCATCGTCATCGGCTACAAGTACAGTTCCCGGCGTCATTTAAAAAATTCCTTTCGAACCAGTCGAAGTGGCAATATTTCTACATTGTTTCATGAGGTTATGAGTTGTTGTCATTCTGCATCACGCACTGAAACCGGTAGCAGCACCCTGAAAGTTGTGCCGTCATCATGTGTTGAGGCATCTACAATTCCGCCATGGTCACGGACCAGCTTTGCCACCAGGGCAAGGCCCAATCCCCGTCCACTGTCCTTGGAGGTCACGAAAGGATCAAAAAGGTGCTGGGCAACGTCCTCCGAGATACCGGGTCCGTTGTCATGAACCGCAATTTCAAGCGGCAGCGATACCGACCGCTCACTGCCGGAAATCTGCATTCGTATGCCCGGCTTATACGACGTGGATAACGTGATTTTGCCGACAACATCGGTTCTATCAATCGCTTCAGAGGCGTTTTTGACAAGATTGAGGAACACCTGGATAAGCTGGTCCCGATTGCCGCTGACATGCGGCAAGGAGGGGTCGTAGTTCTCAACGAAATCGATGTGGGAAGCAAATCCACTGGCGGCCAGTTTGCGCACATGCTCCAGCACAGTGTGCACGTTCAGCGGCTCCATTGCAGGTACCCGTTCGTCGGAAAACACCTCCATCTGGTCAACCAGCTCACGAATACGGTCAGTCTCGCTGCATATGAGTTGGGTCAGCTCGCGGTCTTCAACCGGTGCATTTGTTTCCAGCAACTGCGCGGCCCCGCGAATACCCGACAGCGGGTTCTTGATCTCATGCGCCAGCATCGATGCCATGCCGGACACAGACCGCGCGGCTTGCAGATTGTTGAGTTGCCGGTCGAAAGCCAGCGCGACGGAGCGCTGCAGAATGACCAGGATGATGCTGCCCGGATTTTCGGGTATCACGCCGGCCTGAATATCCACCGTGCGCCCGCCGCCGGTGCGCGGTGTTCCCAGTTTAACACCGTATTCGGACAGTGTCGTGCCGGTCGCACGCAGTCTTGTTGTCGCCGTATACAGCGGACTGGCAAACGGCACGATATCTTCGAGCCCCATGCGTTTGAGCATTGACTGGCTGACAGAGAAAAACTCTTCAGCAGCCGCATTGGCGGCCACGATCCTGTCATCCGCCGAGATGACCACGACCGGGCTGGGTAGCGACTGCAGCATGACGTTTGCAGAAAACTCGGTTTGCTCATGCGCATTCATGCCGCGACCATTCTTTCCGCGGCCGAACAGATTTGGCTGCGCAACTCGTTCAATCCTGATTTGACCTCACCGGCAGTGTCCAGCTTCAGCAATCTGGCGCGCCATCTCGCTGTTTCGGCCTGGTCGTACAGACCCATGTCGCGCCAGCGCTCGAGCGCCCAGCCAATATGCTTGCGCGCGATACGAACCCCGTTGGGCTCGCCGTAATGCTCGATGATCCGCTCATAGTGGTCGAAAATGATGGCCCCCTGCTCGTCGATCGCAGGTTCTTCGATGCCGCAACCCGGGTCGAGCTGATTGGCCAGCACTCCCGGCCACCATGGTCGCCCGTAAGCCCCTCTGCCGATCATGACCCCGTCTGCGCCGGAGGCATCCAGCATGGCGTGCACATCATCAATACTGGCGCCATCACCATTTGCAATCACGGGAATTGTAACCGCTTGCCTGACAGACCGGATTGCCGCCCAGTCAGCCTTGCCCTTGTAAAACTGATTACGGGTTCGGCCATGCACCGTAATCATGCAGACCCCCAGTTGTTCGGCGCGAGCGCCAAGTTCCGGCGCATTCAAACAGTCAAAATCCCAACCCAGCCGCATTTTGAGAGTGACCGGCACACTGCTGGCGCGAACCGTTGCGTCGATCAGGCTGCAGGCATGATCGAGATCCCGCATGAGCGCTGACCCCGACAGCTTGCCGGCCACCTCTCGGGCCGGACAGCCCATGTTTATGTCAATAATGTCCGCGCCGATCTTCTGCGCCAGCTCTGCACCGCGCGCCATCCACTCAGGTTCGCGACCAGCCAGTTGCAGCACAAACGGAAACACCTGCCCTGCTCCGGTTGCACGGCGAACCATGTCCGGCCTCGCCTCAACCAGCGCATTGCTCGCGACCATTTCCGATACAACAAGACCGGCACCGTATTTATGCGCCAGAACCCTGAACGGTTCATCGGTCACACCAGACATGGGAGCCAGGAAGACGCGGTTGCGAATTTCGTGTGCTCCGATAGAAATGCCCATAAATTAGCCGTTCATTATTTTCGTTTAATTTTCAGGCACACTATCATCTCGCTGCGACATTGCAATTGCTATGTTTGCCGCGCCCGAAGCTTGCCCTGCAGGCAGTCGGCCTGTTAGAGCTTCACCCACATTTCAGATTTCCAGCCGGGGCGTCACCGTCATGACCACAGCCGTTATCATCGTTGCAGCAGGTGCCGGCTTGCGGGTCGGCGGAGAGATTCCAAAACAATACCAGGAAATTGGTGGAGAGGCGGTGCTGCGTCATACGGTACGGGCATTTCAACAGCACCAGGATGTAGATCACATCCAAGTCGTTATCGGGGACAACCACCACGACCTCTACATGAAAGCCGTATCGGACATGAACCTGCCCGACCCCGTTCAAGGCGGCGCGACACGACAGGTATCGGTGTATAACGGGCTAAAGGCGATAAGTGCGCTCGAACCGGCAAACGTGTTGATACATGACGCAGCCCGGCCGTTTGTTGATGCAGCAATTATCTCGGCTGTCATTGCGAAGCTATCGGAGTATCCCGGCTGCATTCCCGCAATTGCGGTAGCCGATACACTGAAACGCGAACAGGCAGGTGTCATTATTGAAACAGTCGACCGATCCGGTCTCTGGGGCGCACAGACACCACAGGCGTTTCGCTTTAAAGACATACTCAAGGCTCACTGCACTGCGGCCGCGAGTGACCGGAGTGATTTCACGGATGATGCGTCGATTGCCGAATGGGCACAGCTCAATGTCGCAATCATTCCGGGAAAACCGGAAAACAACAAGATCACGACGATTGCGGATCTGTACGAGGCGGAAACCCGCCTGAACACGGGAAAATCAAAAATGCTGAACGATGTAAGAGTGGGCCACGGGTATGACGTGCACGCCTTTGAAGACGGTGACCACGTCATTCTGTGCGGCCTCAAGATCCCGCATACAAGGAAACTTAAGGGCCACTCAGACGCCGACGTTGGCCTGCATACCCTGACCGATGCCATTCTTGGCGCACTGTGTGAAGGCGATATCGGCAAGCACTTCCCGCCCTCGGAAGAAAAATGGAAAGGCGCGGCATCAGACATATTTCTCAAACATGCAGCAAAGCTGGTTGCCGATCGCGGCGGCGTCATCTCGCATCTCGACTTGACACTGATCTGCCAGGCCCCGAAAATCCGGCCCCACGTTGATGCCATGCGCGACAGTGTGGCCCGCATTGTCGGCATTGGAGTTGACCGGGTATCGGTGAAAGCCACCACGACAGAATGGCTGGGTTTCACCGGCCGTGAAGAAGGCATCGCTGCTGCAGCGACCGCCACCGTCCGTTTGCCGGAGTGAGTACATGTTTGATCGCCAGTTGATCATTGAAGCAAAAGACACCCTCGACATGCTGCGCGAGGGCGGTTTGATGCTGGCCACCGCGGAAAGCTGTACCGGTGGGCTCATCGCCGGACTTCTGACCAGCATTGCAGGTTCTTCCGGCATGATCGATCGCGGGTTCGTCACCTACTCCAACGAGGCCAAATCAGAAATGCTGGATGTGCCCATGGCACTTATTAAGCAGCATGGTGCCGTATCGGAACAGGTGGCCCGTGAGATGGCAGAAGGTGCTTTGAAGAAGTCACGGGCGAATGTTGCCGTCTCCGTGACAGGGATCGCCGGCCCCGGTGGCGGCTCTGAAGAAAAGCCCATCGGACTGGTACACTTTGGCTGCGCAGGCACGGAAATGACAACCCATCACGTCCGCATGACTTATGGTGACATTGGCCGCAATGAGGTTCGTCACGCCGCTATTGGTACCGCACTGGCCATGATCCGGCAGTCCGTCAGTCAAGGCGGCGGGATGCTGGCCTGAATTCGGCATCAACCGGAATGCAGCTCCTGTCCCGGGACTCCACGCGACAGCTCGAAGGTCAGGCAAACCTTTCCAGGCAAGCGCCAGTCTCCGCGACCAGACGTTCCACCGTCTCTGCCGTGGTCGCTTGCCGGTTCAGGCCAACTGCCTGTCCGGACCATAACGCCACGGCGTCAGGCTTGCCGGTTTCAGCCGACGCTTTGCGCAACGGGCCGGTCATGGCATTGACGAGAGGGAAGTCCGGCCAGTCTTTCACATTGTCCATCTCGCTGGCGTAGTCATTTACAACCGTGCGCGCATTGCGCCCAGAGAATGCCTTCGACAGCATGGTGTCATCGCCTGAAGCATTCAACAACTCGGTCTTGTGGACGGGCGCAACCATGCTCTCAGGCGTCGTCAGAAAGGCTGTTCCGATCTGCACTCCCGCCGCACCCAACATCAGCGCTGCTGCAATGCCCCGCCCGTCAGCGATACCACCTGCCGCGATCACCGGTACATCAACCGCATCCACAATCCGCGGCACCAGCGCCATTGTCCCGGCCACGTTCGATGCGCCGCGCGGCAGGAACCAGCCTGAATGCCCGCCCGCCTCATAGCCTTGCGCGATGACGGCATCGACGCCGCGGTCCGCCAGCCATCGCGCCTCGGCAACCGAAGTGGCAGACGACAACACCACAATTCCTGCCTGTTTCACGCGCTCCACAATAGCTGTATCGGGGAGTCCGAAGTGAAAGCTGACAACCTTAGGCGATGCTTCAAGCACCGCATCACAAGCTGCGTCGTTGAACGGCACATGCCCCTCAACGGCGTCCGGCACCTCCCCGGCACCCATCCTTTCATACCATGGCGCCAGATTGTCGCGTGCTGCTGTGGTTTTCCCCTGATCCTGTTCAGGTGATGCATGCACGAAAAAATTCAGATTGATCGACCGGTTGCTGAGCGCTTTGGTCAATTGCGCTTCGTGCTTTATCCGCTCAGGCGCGAACATGGCGCAGCCAAGCGATCCGAGCGCGCCGGCATTGGCCGCTGCTGCTGCCATTTCAGGTGTTGTCGCTCCGGCCATTGGTGCCTGAATGATGGGATGTACGATTCCCAGTAGGTCGCAAAGCCGCTTGTCCTGCCACATCAAATGTCTCCCGGGTTCTGGAAATGCTGGCCTATCATACCTATTTAGGAAACAGTTGAAATTTTACGGGGGTACCTGGTTATGCGACTGATCCTGAATATTCTCTGGCTGTTGTTTGGCGGCATCTGGTCCGCGATCGCCTGGTTCCTGGTCGGAATTCTGGCTGCGATTACCATTGTCGGCCTGCCATGGGCGCGATCCTGCTTCATGCTGGCCAATTATACCTTATGGCCGTTCGGACGCGATGTAATCGCCCGTGACGAGCTTTATGGCCGTGAAGATATCGGCACTGGTGCGCTGGGACTGTTCGGCAATGTGATGTGGTTCATACTGGCCGGCTGGTGGCTGGCCGTCATGCACCTGACATTCGCAGTTGCCAATGCCATCACCATAATCGGCATTCCGTTTGCCTGGGCACACGTCAAACTGGCCGGTGCTTCCCTGTTTCCTGTCGGCAAGACCGTGCAGGACCTGGAGGTGGTTGACGAAGCCATGCGCAACTCAGCCCGCGCCCGCGTCGAAGAACTGCGCAGCTGACACCGGCAACCAGAGATATCAAATTGAGACATGGCCACAGAGACAATCTGCGGCCATGTCGTGTTCTGGCTAGTCCAGTTCAGGAATACGCAGCACCTGGCCGGGATAAATCTTGTCCGGATGGCTCAGCATGGGTTTGTTGGCTTCAAAGATCACATTGTATTTCGCGCCTTTGCCCTTGCCGTAATGCGCCTCGGAAATCTTCCAGAGATTGTCACCTTTTTTCACCGTGTAGAAAACAGGATCCTTTTGAGACGGCGCAGTCAGATTGCTTTCGACCTTGGACACCCCAAGCGTATTGCCGACAGCAATGATCGCCTTTTCAAGAATTGACTGGTCTGCAACATCCCCGGTCACAATGGCCTTGTCGCCATCTATCTCGACCTTCACATTCTCAGTGCCGAGTTTGTGAGAATCCAGTTCCTTCTTCAGCGCATCCGCGGTTGGCGCCTCGTCATCGCCCCCGATGCCAATTGCTTTTCCGGCGCTCTTGATGAAATCGAAAATTCCCATAGTGTTCTCCTTGCTGTAGACTTGCCGCTCCTCACGCGATGACCTATTTGTGACCTACTTTTGCACTGAACGTCTACCAAAAACATTTGCTGAATTTCAGTATAAAGACCCGTTCGTACAGGAACGGAATTTTCAACAGCAGGTTATTATGGCTGTGCAGATCGGCGATACTGCCCCGAACTTTGATGCTGAAACGACGGCAGGCGCAAGGTGGCAGAATGATCTTTGAAACAATGCTTCATACTCGCAGGGCCAGGCCGATGCGTCTGGCCATTTTCAGTTGGCGCGCCTGCCAACTCTCCGTTAGGTTGAACTCTGCACTGCCAAATTCACACGGGAGGCCTTCGCCTTGAAACTTCATCACAATCCGGCTTCACCTTTTGTCCGCATGGTCACGGCGACCGCGCATGAACTCAATATCGCCGACAACATCGAACTGATTGACACAGGCGTTTTCCTGCCGGACCGGGTCAATGATGCAGTAGCCGCCGATAACCCCCTCGGCAAAATTCCGGCACTGGTCACGGACCACGGAACAGCACTGTACGACAGCCGTGTGATCTGTGAGTACCTGTGCCATCACGCCGGCGACAAGGAATTGTTGCCGGATGAACCTGTGTCCAGGTTTCGCATCCTCACCTTGCAGTCCCTGGCCGTTGGCCTGATGGATGCAGGCGTATCCCGGCGCTATGAAACAGCCGTCCGGCCGGAAGACAAGCGCTGGCCGGACTGGGTGGCGCGCCAGCACGCCCGCATGGAGGCGGGAATGGACGACCTTGAAAACAATTGGGCAAGTGAACTTGGATCGATCAACGCAGGCACAATCGCGGTTGCTGTGGTCCTGGCCTATTTTGATTTCCGGTATGATGATCTTGGCTGGCGTGACAACCGGCCGAAACTGGCGGCGTTTTATGAAAACTTTGCCAAGCGGCCATCCATGACGGCAACCCAGCCACCTGCGTGAGCCTGACGATTTATGATCCGCATTATTGAACATCCCGGATTTCTCGTAAGCACCATCATGCTGAGCCTGGCGTCGGCCATGTGGTGGATGATGTGGGCCCATATGGGCAATACAGCCGCCATGCCCGATATGGCCATGATGGTGAACTGGAGCGCCAAAAGCCTGACCGGCACAACTGCGATGTGGTTGTTCATGATGCTGGCCATGATGTTGCCTGCCATGGTGCCGATGGTTGCGACCTATGCCCTGATCTCCAGAAACGAGGTACGGGGTGCAGCGCTTGTGCTGCGTGTGGGCGTATTTGCTGCCGGATATTTCTCGTTGTGGGCAGTGTTTTCCGTTGCTGCCGCCTTTCTGCAGACAGCACTGGCGCAAACGCCCTGGTTTGAAATGGGCGGCACCCAGGCCCTGCCAGCTGCATCCGGCGTCTTGCTGATTGCAGCAGGCGCCTGGCAGCTCACCCCCATAAAGGACACCTGCCTGCAGCACTGCCGCAGCCCGATGACGTTCCTTCTGGCGCACTGGAAAGGCGGCCTGAAAGGCGCTTTTCCGGTCGGACTGCATCATGGGGCTTATTGCGTTGGCTGTTGTGGCATGATTATGGGACTGATGTTTGTATTCGGTGCCATGACGGTCTGGTGGATGGCGGTACTGGCATTGTATTTTGTTGCGGAAAAAACCATCCCGCGAGCAGAAATCTGGGGACGCGTCATTGGCATTGTGCTGATTGGTGCGGGCTTGTACGTTCTAGTGCAACATGGGTTCAATTGAACCCATAAAGTTGCTCTAGCACTTTTGAAACGATCAGTTTTATGACTTTTGATTGATTCAATCAAAAGTCATACTGATCTGTCAGGAACACTTTGGAGTTAACAACGACCATGGCCGAAATCGAAGACTGGAAAATCAAGGGTGAACTGGCCTTGAACTGCAATTGCGACCTGTTCTGCCCCTGTGTCGTGTCACTGGGCGCTGCAAAACCCACGCACGGATACTGCCAGGCCTGGATGGCCGTGCGGGTCGATGATGGCCATTGGGGCTCAACCAGCCTCAAGGGCGTAAACGTTGCGGCCCTGCTGGATATTCCCGGTCGCATGGGAGAAGGCGGATGGTCGGTCGGCCTGTACATTGACGACAAGGCCAGCGACGAACAGACCCATGCTCTCGAAATGATCCTGTCCGGCTCGGCAAAAGGCACGACCGGCCTGTTCAAGCTGCTGGTCGCCAACTTCCTCGGCACCCAGCGCATGCCCGTCACCTATGAAACAAACGGCATTGAACGCTCGGTCACCGCTGGGCGCAAGGTGATGGCCACCATCAAGCAGATCGATGGCGCGCGACCCGGTGAACCGGTGACTGTGCAGAACACCTCCTACTGGATGGGACCGGAAGTGATCGTGGCGCAGGGTGTGAAGGCCAAGGTGCGCGATTTCGGACGCGTCTGGACCTTTGACGACAAGTCAGCCGAACTGTGCAACATCGAGTGGTCCGGGCCGTAACCCGTTTTAACGCCAGGCGGAAGTAGTCAAAAGTCACCCACGATCGTCATTCCCGCGAAGGCTCACTGCAACCCCGGAAAACATGTGGTAGCGGTGTGCGCCATCAAGGTTGGTCTCTATCCACCAACGGGTACTTTGTTCGCGCGGGCATTGGATCCCCATTTTCATGGGGATGACACGAGTGCCGGGTTAAGGACTGGTACTTATTACGCTCATGCAAGCAGTCAGGCGGTTGCGTTTCGCCAGAGCTCATTTTGTGTCACGGATTAGATGTATCACTGCCGTCATCCCCATGAAAATGGGGATCCAATGCCGATAAAGACAGTGTATGCAGCCAGGTGTGAATTCCAGCCTTGATGATTTTCCCGGGCACGACCCATAGACCGGCAACTCTCTACTCGCCCTTGAACACCGGCTTGCGTTTTTCCAGAAACGCAGTGACGCCTTCATTGTAGTCATGGCTCGCTGCCGCTTCCGCCTGGAGTCTGGCCTCAACCGCCAGATGGGCATCAAATCCGTGTGAGGAAGATGCATTAATCGCCTGTTTTATCAGGGCAAACGCTTTTGTCGGCTGCCTCGACAGCCGGCTTGCAAGCCTGCGGGCATCATCCATCAGTTCGTCGTCATCGCAAACCTGCCAGATCAGCCCCCATTCCAGCGCTCTTTCCGCTGGCACCGGTTCAGCCAGCATCGCCATTCCTTTCGCACGCGCTTCGCCGACCTGCCGGGGCAGCGTCCAGGTGCCACCGGCATCAGGGATCAGGCCGATGCGGGCAAACGCCTGCAGGAAAGATGCTGACCGGGCCGCCAGAATGATATCGCAGGCCAGCGCAAGGTTTGCACCGGCGCCCGCCGCAACGCCGTTCACCGCACACACCACCGGCATCGGCAGGTTGCGGATGCGGGTGACCAGCGGATTGAAGTCCTGTTCCAGCAATTCAAGGATTTCATCAGGCCCGTCCATGCGCAGATCCGCCAGGTCCTGGCCGGCACAAAACGCCCTGCCCGCACCGGTAATCAGCACGGCGCGCGCACCCGACGCTTCAATATCATCAAATGCCGCGCGCAGTTCCGCATGCATGTTACGGGTGGTCGAGTTCAGCTTGTCGGGGCGGTTAAGCGTCACAACCGCCAGATTGTCGTTGAGATCAAATGTGATGTCGGAGTATGCCATTTACGAGGTCCTGATGGTTTTTCGGTGCCGCCGGATTGATTTGAGCGATTTAAGTGTGCCTCACCTTCGAGGCTGCGCGCAATCGGCAAGGTGAACACATATGCCCAACAGGCAAGACTTTGACGTGGTAGTTGCCGGTGCCGGTCCCGCCGGCCTGACATCAGCCTGCCTGCTGGCCCAGGCCGGTTGTCGAACCGCGTGCGTAGCCCCTGGCATTGACCAGCTTCTGGTCCCGCAGAAAGGGCAGGCGATCCGGCGAACCGTTGCCCTGATGCAACCGGCGATCCGTCTTCTCGAAACGATTGGCATCTGGCCTGGGCGGATACAGCAGCAGTGCGCCCCGCTTGAACTGTTGAAAATCGTGGACGATACGTTGGCCGCTTTCACCGCACCCACAGTCACATTTTCATCAAGCGAACTTGGTGACGGCCCGTTCGGCTGGAACATTCCGCTTGATCTGCTGGTGCATGAACTCGCCCAGGGGGCGAAGGCCGCCAATGTCACATTTGTCGATGCATCCGTTTCCGGCTGCCAGCTTGGCGCAGGCAAAACAGAATTGTCACTGGATACATCCGCAAGACTGCAAGCTGCCGTTGTTGTTGCGGCTGACGGGCGTCAATCCGTCCTGCGCCGGGACGCCGGTATACCGGTCACTGAATGGCGGTATGAGCAAACCGCGCTTGCGCTCAGTTTTTCGCACACCTCTGACCATCGCGGCATGTCTGTCGAATACCACAAGACCTCCGGTCCATTTACAACG
>Ga0316193_10001043_pt1 | contig 18265 bp, 17 predicted proteins | sample MerIslsedime2_MG_FD_207735 | JGI IMG/M metagenome (GOLD analysis project Ga0316193, IMG submission 207735) | Coastal sediment microbial communities from Maine, United States - Merrow Island sediment 2 | ecosystem: Environmental > Aquatic > Marine > Coastal > Sediment | place: USA: Maine... | reverse complement strand
ATGACCAGGAATCATTGTTGGCCCGAAGGTAGTTAGAATTTTTGATATGTCACGCGTGCGCTTCGGTGCATCCAGAAACAGCAACTCGACGTCACCGCTATCCCAACATATTTCTTTGATGTCCGTTTCGTGGGCATCCACGAAGTCCAGCAGAGGGCCGAGGTTAGCTTTAAACTCTTCGCAAAAACTTTCTCCGCTACTGCGCCTCTCTACCACTTTGGATTCCCAGCCCGCTCCCGCCCTCCAAAGAAATCGATCGAACACTTTGACCCGCGCTGGGACCCCAGAGTCCCGAATGCCTGCAGCGATGTACGCAGTGCTAGCGCCCAGCCACGGGCCGATCTCTACCACGGCACCTTTTCCAGAGAATTGTCGCGCAAGCCAGTAGTAATATCGGCGCTCCGCATCAGAACTCATCGCGGGTATAGTCGGTATATCTTTAGGAATATGCACATCGCCAAAATTACCCCTGCGTTCAATGTGCCAAAATGCGGGTTGTGCTGATTTCATATCGCCTCCAGTAGCCATTGTCAGTAAAACAGTTGTGGACAAACCAGGCCAGTATGTATGATTTTTACCAGAGACCAAATTGCTTTTTCAATAACTACTTCAAACGTCTGCAATTAAGCTCGGGGCAGTGACCGACCATGGACATCTTTCAGATAACAGATATTTTTGATGTGAAGGATGTGCCTTCCGTACGCGCTGGTCGGGTTAATGCGATTGTCACCTGCTACAATGAAGCGTTGCGCCTTCCATATTTTCTGAAGTTTTATCAATCCCTCGGAGTTGAGCAGTTGATCGTCATCGACAACGGCTCAACCGATGGAAGCGGCGAGATTCTTGACGCACATCCATTAGTAACCCGAATTTATACCACCAAATCGTTCAAGCAACACAAGACGATTTGGCGAGAGGCCCTCGCCAATCAGTTCTTCGCTCATCGCTGGGTCATCTTCCCTGATGTTGATGAACTCCTCGTCTATCCTGGCTGGCCAGACCGCGATATGCAGTGGTTGATCAGTTATCTCGAGGCTTCTGGTTACGATGCGCTTTTTACGCCGATGGTCGACATGTATCCCTCAGCGCCCCTATCGGAGCTCCACTATGAACCTGGAGAGAACTTCATCGAAGCATGCCCCTATTTTGATACGGGTAACTATCGGTTAGTCCCACAAAACACGAAACGGTGGCAGACACCTCCTTACCGTCTATACGGCGGCGCGCGAGAAAGGCTCTTCCACCGCGGAAGAGACCGCGACCCAACTTGGGCAGATCAACTACTACTACGGCTTTTATTTTTTCTGCGACGAAAGGGCGACCCTGGACGAAAATTCCAAAAGTGGGAAACGCGCGCTCTTGAGCGGCTCGACGCCTGTCTACCCGACAACCCGCCAAACATGAGCAAAGTCCCGCTTTGTCGCTGGCGCCCCGGAACGCGGTTTCCAGGAGGACCGCATAGGTGGAATTTCGAATACCGGCTCGCGCCCGATTGGGGAGCACTTCTCCATTTCAAATATCTACAAGACTTTGGGTCCAAGGTCGATGAGGCGGTGTCGCGCGGGCAGCATATGGGAAGCGCTACATTTTATAAACTTTACCAGGACCACATCCAAGATGTGACTGCTAATTCCCCCATGTTTAGCGGCTCCAAGCGATTTACAGGCTACCGTTCTCTGTTAGATGCGGGGCTGATGCGAGCATCGAAGGCGCTGCGACAGGAATTAGGCAGGAAGTAAGATTGTAGCCCTCGCGTGTGAGCACACCACCTAGTCAGCTCACCTTGACTGAAAGAGCTCAAGATGATTAGGGCTCATTAAACCCGTTCTAAAGCAGGATAGCCCTTGCGGCCCCAAACAACTAGATCCTCAGCGCAAAGCCCATCGCGCTCGTCTTTCACAGCGCGTCTCATTGTTAGAAACGGCCTTGACCAATGTGCCTTCGAAGCCTTTAAGTTTGATCAGTTCGCCATGAACCCCATCGTATAAGCTCCTAACAAAATTTGAGCCTGGATACCGACGCAACGTATCCCAACAGTTCCGCCAAGGCATTTCATCGTCCTCAAACATGCAAGCACTTTCGACAACGACGAAGAGAACAGCGGCTGACATAGGCATCTCTCAGCTTTCCTCCGATCTTTACCAGAGCTTCAAGGCGAGAGGCTTCTGGTTGTATTCGGCTTGGGTCGAGGTTCTTCTCGGCTACCGGTCAACAATTCTCGGTCCGCTTTGGTCGGTGATTGGCACCGCGTTCTTTGTTTTTGTCATCGGGGCTGTCTTTAGGACAATGATGGGCGCACAGGGGGAGTTCTACGTCGTCCACCTCGCCGTCGGCTATGTCCTTTGGCAATACATCTCGAAAACAATAACACAATCCAGCCGCTTTTTTCAATCTAACTCAAGCAGTATACTCGATGGCATCGCCAGCTATACAGATGTTGTCCTAAAAGAAAGTCTCAAAAATTTTATAAACTTAGTTCATAATTGTTTAGTTGTTTTGATTGCCTTCATATATGTAGGACTCTATCCATCTTTTCTGTCAATTGTCCTATTTATTACTGTGCCATTAGTTTTTGCGGTTGTGTTTTTTATGAGCGTGGCTCTTGCGATACTTGGCGCCAGGTATTCTGATTTAGTTGAGATGATTCGCGCGGTAATGAGACTTATGTTTTTCATCACTCCGATACTTTGGGTGCCAGGCGAAAGTTCAAGGGGTCCTCTTGTTGATGCTATCCTTTACTTTAATCCCTTTTACTACCTCATAGAGGTTATCAGGGGTCCGTTAGTTTATGGGAAAATGCCCTATTTCGAACTCGCTGTTGTTGGCGCCGCCCTTCCGCTTGGGTGGCTCGTGGCAAGCCTCCTCTACGCGCGCACTAAATCGGTGATTGCCCTATGGCTATAAATGGCTCCGACGCCCAGCATGCCGATGCGGTTCCGATTGTTGCCCGAAATGTGACTCTTCGTATTCCATTGCGGCGCAAAGGATCGAATACCGCAAGCGTTAATCCGTTGTCGCTCTTGGCGAGGCTCTACAAGCCTGAAAAGGGGCGGACAGAAGTGCGCACCATAGTTGAGGACGCCTCGTTCGAAGTCCACGAGGGAAACCGCCTTGCCCTGATCGGCCGCAATGGCGCGGGAAAGACGACAATGTTGCGTCTCCTGGCAGGATCAATCGCACCGACTCGCGGCTCAATCGAGATATGCGGTACCGTGCAAGCTCTCCTCAACCTGTCACTCGGTCTTCGTCCCGAGGCGACGGGGATGGAGAATATCTATCTTCGCGGCCTCGCAATGGGCATGGACCTTACGGAAATTAAAGAGACGATTCCTGACATCATAGAATTCTCAGAGCTTGGTGACTCCATCTACGATCCGATAAAAACCTACTCTACAGGCATGCGGGCAAAGCTGGCCTTCTCGGTGGCAACGTCGCGCAAGCCGAACGTTCTCATAATGGACGAGTGGATTAGTGCAGGCGATAAATATTTCGTTCAGAGGGCGCAAAAGCGATTGCGCGCCCAAGTTGATACCTGTCGCGCGCTCGTCCTTGCATCGCATAGCAGCAGCATCATTAAGGAGATTTGCACGCATGGGCTGGTAATGGACGCGGGCCGGACCTTGTTCTTTGGCAAAGTCGATGATGCGCTGGAGTTTTATGACCAGCTAAATCCGTCGGCGGAACCCGATACGAATTTCAATCGTAGCAAAACTTCCGTCGTGACAGAAATTGCCTCCACTTCGGCAGAAGCGAAGGATGCGCTCGCGATCCAGACGAGCCAGGGACGAGTTTTGGTCACGCTCGCTTCAGACCTGTCTCCACAACGCGCGGCTCGAATTAAAAAGCTTGTAAGGCAAGGCAAGTTCGATGATGCGCCATTGCATCGCGCTGTTGGGAACTTCGCGGCCCCGACCATCAAGAGCGAACGTGGGTCAGCCGCTAAGGCCCAGCGCCGACACATTCCGTCGGCTGCAAACGAATTACTTATCTGCTTTGAAGATGGGACTCTGCTTGATTGCAACTATAAGATTTTGGGTCGCGTGGTCGCGGGTCCAGAGACGACCGATAATAAGAAGACGCATGCCTCCAGCGTTAGTGCTGGCAAAATTTCTTCGAAGCATATGACCTCTGACACTCAAGTTCGATAAACACTCAAACCATCAGAGACCCGCACCCGATCGGCCGCCGAAAAAACTACTGGATTTTCGTTCTCGCAGGTCTGATCGCTAGCTAACATGGCGATAGAGTTCGTTATCACTCGATGCTCCTCCCCCCGCGCATATTGTTCGTGACCGAGTCCTTTGACGTAGGCGGCACTGAAACGCATCTTCTCGATCTCTTGCCGGAACTCAAAGACAATGGCTTCGAGGTCGCCGCATTCTGTTTCACCAAAAAAGGTAGTCGCGCCGATCGCCTAGAGAGCGCAGGCATTCCTGTGTACGCCGCGCCTCAGATTGGGGAGAGCAAGCGATCATTATTAATGCCTGTTCGCCTCGCGGGCGGTGCGGCACGGTTGTTCAGTTTGATCCGCCGCTTCCGCCCGAGCATCGTTCATTTCTTTCTACCAGGTGCCTATCTCCCTGGTGCGCCGATAACGCTCGCCGCAGGCGTCCCCATCAAGATCATGAGCCGGCGCAGCTTGAACGACTACCAGCACAAATGGCCCGGAGTGGCCGCCGCCGAGAAATTCCTGCATCGTCGTATGGATATGCTTCTTGGTAACGCGCGGGCCATAACTCGGGAACTAATCCAGGAGGGCGCGCCGGAGAATAAGGTGAGGCTGATCTACAATGGCATTCGCTTACCAGCCATGGTCACGACAAAGAAGGAGGCTCGAGCAGCCTTGGATCTCGACGAGCATGCTTTCGTCGCAGTCGTGGTCGCTAACCTTCTCCCTTACAAGGGCCATTTGGATCTGATTGCAGCTCTCATTGAGATCCGGGATGAGCTGCCTCAGCCTTGGACGGTCCTACTGGCAGGTCGTGACGGTGGAAGTCTTGCCGAGATCAAAAGAGCTATCGTGCGGGGCAAGCTTGCAAACCACGTCCGCCTCCTCGGTGAGCGCAATGACGTACCGCGTCTCCTGGCTGCTGCTGAGGTCGGAATCCTCACGCCTACGCGAAACGAGGGACTCTCGAACGCAATTCTGGAGTTGATGGCCGCCGGCTTACCTATGGTGGTGACAGATATAGGAGGCAATGCCGAAGTGGTCGTCGACGGCCAGACTGGTCTCGTCGTGCCGCCCCGCGACCCAAAAAGGCTTGGAGACGCCATCCTCGATCTGGCCCAAGATCCTGGGCGCCGAAAGGCTATGGGTGACGCAGCGCGCAAGCGGCTGGCAGACGAGTTCTCTCTCACCGCCTGCGTCGAGAGATACTGCGCGCTCTATGAGCACTTGCTCGCGCAAACGGAACCGGTCACTGCGTAGCCCATGCCCGAGCAGCAAAATCAACCCCAGTATGCTCCGTGACGGACGTGTCCTTACGACTGGGACCGCGCGGCTCCTCCTAGACTTCGCATACTTCCGCGGCTAAAAAGCCCCGCCCGCGTTTGTTTGTCGCCCGACAGCACAATCAGCCTGTCAAGGCACTCCCTTTCAGATAAGGCATGACAGCAATCTCGTTTTTGGAAAGCGAATCGAAAGACATGAAGATCCTAGTTACAGGAGCGGCCGGATTTATCGGTTTTTATATCGCGCGTGCGCTTCTTGATCGTGGTGACGAAGTCGTCGGCCTCGACAATATGAACGATTACTACGATGTGACGTTGAAAGAGGCGCGGCTTGCTGGGCTTACCCCCCGCAATCAATTCACCTTCGTGAAGGCTGATCTCGCTGACAAGGATGCAATCGATAAGCTGTTCGCAGACTATCAGCCGGAACGGGTAGTGCATCTTGCCGCCCAAGCCGGCGTACGCTACTCCCTGACCCATCCAGAGGAGTACGTTCAGTCTAATTTAGTCGGATTCCTTAACATCCTGGAGGCGTGCCGATATTCGAGTGTCAAACATCTCGTTTTTGCTTCGTCAAGCTCGGTTTACGGCGCCAATACACTCGTACCCTTCAACGTCCATCAGAATGTCGACCATCCGTTGAGCTTCTACGCGGCCAGCAAGAAGGCCAACGAGTTGATGGCACACAACTACGCGCATCTTTTCCAGATTCCAACTACCGGCTTGCGTTTCTTCACTGTGTACGGTCCCTGGGGACGCCCAGACATGGCGCTCTTCATGTTTGTAAGGAGGATGCTTGCTGGTGAGCCGATTGACGTCTTTAACGAAGGTCATCACGCCCGCGACTTCACCTATATTGACGACATCGCAGAGGCCGTGGTCCGTGTCTTAGATCGAGTAGCGCGGCCCGATCCGAGTTGGACCGGCGATGCGCCAGATCCGAGCTCATCATCCGCACCTTACCGGCTCTACAACATTGGGAACCACAGCCCCGTGCAGCTTATGGATTTCATCGCGGCCATTGAGAAAGCTGTGGGCCGTAAGGCAGAGAAGAATTTTCTTCCCATTCAGCCGGGGGACGTACCAACCACATATGCGGACGTGAGCGATCTTAAGCGTGATATTGGGTTCGAGCCCAATACCCCCATAGAAGAGGGAATACGCCACTTCGTGGCTTGGTACCGGAATTACTACAACACATGACTCCAACACGCGCTGGCTGGGACGAGATACCGTTTGCTGCTGTACGCGCCTAGGAGCTTTTTCTAGCCGCGGCGCCGTTTGGACCTAGCGCGAAAGGTTGGTGTAACCGTACCGGGCGCACAGGAGTGCGCCCAGCGTAGTCACAAGCAAGCCGTAGGCCGCAGGCATAGCATCCCGCCACTCAGTGTCTTCATGGACACCGGCGAACGACACCTGCTCGTGGCGAGCCCTGTTGCCGAAAAGCTGGTGCCGATTATCGGCGGCGTTGGCCTCAACGATATCGAACGGCTCTTCCGGCAAGAAGTCCGCAAAGAGTTTGCTGAGGGTCTCGTAGGGTGCTCGGCTAAGGTCTTCGTAACGGACGCGCCGGTACTGCTTGGGGTAACGCCAGCCGAAAAGCTCGCACTTGAGATTAGCGATCAACCAGCCAACCGCGCCATGGATACAGAGCAGCCAGGGATTCAGCTGGACGCCGCCACGGGCTGCCACCCGAGACCTTCTCTTGACAATCGACCAACACACGGCACGCGGATCCCGCACTAGATGTACGAGTTGGAAGTCTTTGCCGATCTGGCGCCTCAGCCGGAATGGCGAACGGAAGGTGCCCCCGGCCGTTTTAGACGAATCTATCATCACGCGCTTACTCGCCTGAATGCCCTCCAGGAGCGCCATATCCAAATCACTGTGGGTCCACCCGCCGAGTTTTTCTGGAGATGCAAGCAAGGGACCCCAGACCGGGCATACCTTAGCTTGCCGACCACACGTACAGAGCCGATCGAGCTGGCCCGGCGCTCGGCGAATGACGTTAACAGTCTCCCCGCAAGCCACGAAAAGCGGGCTCGAAGTGAACAGCGCTTCAAGCAGAGTGCTCCCACTCCGCCCATAACCACCAATATAGATGAGCTTGGTAATGTTTCCGGCCCCGCTCGCCCGCGCTCGAGAGATTGCCGCTAATAAAGGATATGAAGGCAAAACGGAAGTGACCCGAGCCCGAAGCCTAGGGCTGGGCAGTTCTCGCAAAATGGGCGCGGTCGGTCTGGAATTCTGTCGCGGGGATCCGAGAAGCCGACTGAGACGCCCTGCTAAACAGGTCGCAAGTCTGCCTATGCATCCTTCAGAGCAAGCGACGAAGTCGTCAGACGCATCAGCGCACCCTAGGTCGCGGCCTGCGCACGCCGCCACGCCTCAAACATCAGCACGTTCCACAGAAAGTGCTGCCAATTGCGCCGCCGCGATAAGTGTTCGGTCCATTTGGCTCTGATCGGTGCGGGGTCGAGGAATCCGGCCTGCGCCATCGCCGTAGGCTCCAGAAGATCGCTGGCCCAGTCCTTGAGCGGTCCTCGGAGCCATGCATCGATCGGAACGGCAAAGCCCATTTTCGGCCGCTCCACAAGCTTCTTCGGTAGGTATTTATAGAGAACCTGGCGCAGGAGCCACTTGCCCTGCCCGCCCCGGATCTTGAGATCAGTAGGGAGCCGCCAGGCAAAGTCGACAACGCGGTGATCAAGGAGCGGAACACGCGCTTCGAGCGACACCGCCATCGAGGCGCGGTCCACCTTGGTGAGGATGTCGTCCGGCAGATAGGTCGCCATGTCGGCATACTGCATCCAAGCCAATTCGGTCTCAAAGCGCCCGCGCACCGCCGCACCGAAAGGCGCAGGATTGGGCTTTGCCGCGCCCCGGACCAGCTTCCAGGCCTCAGCCCAGGGCGAGACCAAGATGCGGTAATAGTCGCCCGGCTCCGCACCTAGCACGGCCGCGAGTTTGTGGAGCTTGTCGCCCGGCTGTCGGGGCCGTATGCGAGACGGCAGAATCGCCAAGATCATGTCCCAGTTCTGAGGGGATAGCCCTAAAATCAGCTGAGACACGGTGCCCGTAAAAGGCCCTGGCAGCCGTCGGAGCGCTTGTACCGCACGCAAGCCCTGAGCGTAGCGATTGTAACCAGCGAACAGCTCGTCGCCCCCGTCCCCTGACAGCGCTACCGTGACGTGCTTCCGCGTCATCTCCGACACGAGAAATGTCGGGATCTGGGAGGCATCGGCGAAGGGTTCGTCGTAGATCTGCGGCAGCTGCGGCACCACGCTTTGGGCTTCCGCCGCGCTCACATAGAGCTCCGTGTGATCGGTGCCGAGATGGCGTGCCACCGCCCTTGCAGCGTCGGCCTCGTTGTAGGCCTCTTCGTGGAAACCGATCGAGAAACTCCTGACGGGCGTTTGCGAATTGGCCTGCATGAGCGCCGCCACGGTCGATGAGTCGGTACCGCCGGACAGAAACACCCCGAGCGGAACGTCCGCGACCATGCGCCGCGTCACTGCATCGGTGAGAAGCGCTTCGAGCTGCGCGGCCGCTTCGGCTTCGTCGGCCTTCATGGGCAAAAGTTGCCCGCGCAATGCTACATCAAGCGCGGACCAGTATGTGTAGCTTCGCACGACGCCGTCCGCCCGGACTTCGAGCATGGTGCCGGGTTCCAGCTTGGAAATGCCGCGATAGATGGAGGCCGGCGCAGGCACGTAGCCCGTGCAGAGATAGGACGCGAGCGCGTCGCGATCGATCTCGGGAGGAAACCCTGGCAGAGGCGCCAACGCCTTCAGTTCGGAGGCGAAAGCGATACGGCCGTCGATCTGCCCCCAATAGAGGGGCTTGATGCCGAGCCGGTCGCGGACGAGTGTCAGAACCCGCTCTTTCCGGTCGAAGACGGCCAAAGCAAACATGCCGATCAGCCGCTCGATCGTGTCCAGCACGCCCCAAGCGGAAAACCCCTCGACGATCACTTCCGTATCGGAGTGACCGCGAAACCGATGGCCCTCTTTTTCGAGTTCGGCGCGCAATTCGCCCGCATTGTAGACCTCACCGTTATAGGACAGCACATAGCGCCCGGACGCTGACGCCATAGGCTGGCTACCTGCCGCGCTGAGATCGATGATAGAGAGCCGGGCGTGCCCCAGCGCAATCCCCGCCTCAGGCTCCACCCAGACGCCTTGCGCATCGGGCCCACGATGGTGAAGAGCCCCCGCCATGCGCGCGGCAAACTGCTTCAGCTCATCCTCCCCGGAGCACCGTTTGAAGTCGAGAACCCCCGCAATTCCACACATCTATATGATCAACGAGGCTGTCAATTGAACCCCAATTCGAACGCCAGGATGCATACCTCACTCCCGTAGCGTCAGTTCTATCGCCGAGTCCTATGCAATTGTGAGAAAGCGTATTGCTGTTACAGCAATAGTTCACCCTTATAGTTTTCACAATTGGCGTTCTCCGACCTCCAGTGTCCCAAATTGATTAGTTCATTGCGACTATCGACGTAGCCTCGGGGACGTCTTATCGAGCAGGCGCTTCATCAGACTTTCGTGAGGGATCAACACTTGACGACACGGGCCAACGGCGACACTTTTTGTCAACTTGCTGCTATCGCTTTCTTCTTTGCTCCTTTGGGTACCGCGATAGCACCGCACCTCACGATGGTTTTCCTGCCTTTGCTGGTTGTCGTTTTGATCCTTGCGGCGATGTGGCATGGGTCTTGTTGGAAAGACTCGATCTCGAAAAGCGCGGCGTTGGCTGCCTGCCTGGCACTTTCGCTTTACACTTTCCTGAACGCCACATGGTCGTGGGATCCTGTAGTCGGTCTGGCTAAGCATCTTTTTTACTCAATCTTATTTTGGCGATTCTGTTTGTGAGCTCGGCCGTTAATGCCCTGAATGAACGGCAGACTCGCGCCTTCAGCGCAGCTTGCACCGTTGGCGCTGCATTCGCGATCGTCTATCTCCTCGTTGAAATCTCAACGGACAGCGCAATTACGCGCCTTGCGTATAACGCATTTCCCGCGATCCGCCCGGAAGACACCAAGCGCATTGAGCTAACTGGCAATGTCGTGGCCGGTGTCAAATTGAACACGCTCAATCAAGGGGTGGTAATCGTCATGCTCAACTTATGGCCCGCGCTCCTCATGCTGTCTGGCACTGCGGGCCAGAAGCGCGCCTATGCCATGATCGCTTTGATGTTCATTGCAACTGCATCTGTTGTTTTTGCGTCGGAGCATAGTTCCTCTCAAGTAGCGCTCCTTGGTTCTGCCATCGTCTTCGCGCTGGCATGGAAGTGGAATAGACTCGTGATACGAACGCTCTCGGCATTGTAGTGCCTTGCCTTCTTGCTTGTCCTGCCGGCAAGTTTTCTGGCTCACGATGCCGACTTGCATGCTCATCCATCCATACCGTATTCGTTCAAGGCGCGGGTTGTCCTTTGGGATTACACAGCGGAGAAGACGCTCGACCACCCTTGGCTAGGCATCGGCCTAAACTCCACGCGAGAGATCAGCGAAGCGTCCCGGGAGGCCTACACGGAGGCTCAAAAGGAGGAGCTTCGGAACCGGAAGCGGGCTGGCGATGCAACGTTTTCCCGCACAACCGGCCATCACGGTCATAACCTCTACTTACAAACTTGGCATGAGCTTGGCGGTATCGGCGCGGCTTTGCTCGCACTCGCAGGCGCGCTGGTCATTTTGCGTGCCGAAACGCTACCGAAAGACATGCAGCCTTACGCAGCGGCGGCGTTCGCGACCTTTGCCTTGATCGCCGCATTCGCGTGGGGCATGTGGCAGGTGTGGTGGATATGCGCGGTCGGCTTACTGGCCCTATATCTTTGCCTCGGGCGTCAACGCGGCGTATTGCGCGCTGATCTGTAGGGCGTTGGTCTTCGAATGACCAGAAGAGGGCCATCTCTTTGATTGTTGACAAACGGACCCCAAGGACACGCCCCTCAATTCTGGGGTCCGTCCTGTCCCACCTGGTCCCGCTGCGCCTCGAGAACCCCGACGATGTCGCCGAGATCCGTCGTACGGCGGCTGGGGTCTGACGCGGTCATGCCGCGCACGAGATCCCCGATATCGCGTGGCATTTGGTCCTCGGCATCCCGCTTCCACAAGCGGCCCAAATTCGCACGGGCCGGAACCCGCCCGCCCCATAGCTCTGCGATCATCTGTCCGAGTGCATGGATGTCGGCGCTTGTATCGACGTCCTCCCCCGCCACCTGCTCGGGTGCCACATAAGGCGGGACACCAGGGTAACCGGGAGTGCCAGACGCCGCGGCGACGGGAGCCAGGCCAAACTCGATCAACACCGGGAGTTCCCGGCCCTGATTGTCGCGCCCGATGACCACATGGTCCGGCGTAAGATCCCGGTGCACGAGCTCGCGCCGATGGAGCACGCTGAGTGCCCCGGCCGTTTCGGCCAAGAGAGAAAGCATCCGCGCCGGTTCCGTCCCGGCTACGTAAAGGTCGCGAAGAGTTGGCCCCTCCGGGCAAAGCTGCAGCGTGTAGAGCAGACCATTCGGCGCAAGACGCATGTCGCGGATCTTGGCAATGCGCAGGTCGCGCAAGGTCGCCACCGTCGCATAGGCTCGCCGTTCTGCGGCAAGCGCCGCCTCGGGCTGCTTGTCCTCGAGACTGCTGAGATCAAGGGTTCTCAAAGACACCTGCTCGCCATCGGCCATGTCCAACGCAAGCACACTGTCGCCGGCGCTTCCCTGACCGAGCGGATGGAGTTTCACGAACCGCAAATCGCGTTCGTCGTCTAGCCCAATCAAACTCTTGGACCCGGCAAGATCGAGGAGCCGGTCCGCACCGGCACGCCGCAAAATCTCCTTTCGCAAATCGCCCGCCACGTCGAGCTTGGCGTCAAGCGCTGTCCTGAGAGCACGGCCGAGCGCACTCAAAGCGCCAGGCACGTCACCGCGCTTCAACAGCACATTAGCGAGGGCACGGCAGGCGATGACGACGCGCGCCGCCTGATCCTGTTCCGTATACTGCGCAACAAGATGCTTGAGACTCTCGACGGCGGATTCACTGGCGCGGACCTCCTGCAGCTCCGTTACGGCTTCGACGAATTCAGAATGATCGATCGCCGTAGCGCTATCGGGGAGAAAGTTCTCTGCCATAAGAAGCGCGCCTTCCGCTTCGTCGTGGCGGCCTAGGCCCGCGCTCGCGCGCGCCGCCTCAAGCTGGGTCAGAAAGCGCAAGCGCCTGTCGTCCTCGCTCAAGGTCGCGTGGGAGACCTTGACGTGGGTTGGCACTTCGTCGTACCGCCTTAGCGCGTTCAGGGCCTGAACGAGACCGATGCGAGCGCTTTGAACGGCGTAGTCGGGCACTTTGAGCTTCTCGTTACCCGTCAGAAGAAAATTGAACAGAAGGGCAGCGTTCTCGAACCGCTCTGCGTCCAGCTCTCCATGGGCGACATCCGCAATGAGCCGCACGACCTCGTCGGGCTCACCGTCGATGGCGGTGAAGGTCAGCGCTGCAACCAGCTCGTCTCTCGCAAGCCAGGCGTCGCCGGACGAGGAATACATCGCAAAGAGGGCGCGCGTGATATTGCCCAGCTCGCGATAGTTTGGCGGCGACAATTTTGCGGCCAGCGCCCGCGCCTCGCGCAATTCCTTGAACGCATCGGCCTCGCGGCCCATCCGGCTATACACAACACCGAGCATGCGATGGGCGCGGGGACGCTGAACGGAATCGCGCGGGAACCTCAAGAGAAGCGTCGCGAGTTCCGACAGCAGTGAATCGGGCGGAGCCTGATCACGCTCGACAACCTCTTCCAAGGCGTCGAGAGCCGCGGTCAGGTCCTTTGGCTTTTCGGTCATGAGGCAACATCCCAGCCAATGCCGTCGACGGAATGTCATCGGCAAGTTTTCGCAAATATGTGTCCAACAGTCCGCCCGACCACTCAAGTCCGTTTTTCGCCTTCATTGATCGCGGTCCACCTGTTGCGCTAGGGTGCCGGCGCAAAAAAGAGCGTCCGGCCCGTCGCGACGCACAACAACCCTGAACCGAGTTTTCACCTATGCCCCTCTCCTTCGGCGCTTTTGGCAAAGCTGTCGCGATCCTCGTAGTCGCCGCATTCATACTCTGGCTTATTTTCACCTATATGTTGGCCAGCGAGGAAGCGGCCGTAGAAACGGAGCAGGTCGGCGCGCTCCCGGCCGCGGCGGCACCGCTCTCCTAGAAGGATTATCGGCGTTCCGGCGCCGCATTCGCGACAAGAGGCAGCACGTCAGTCCTGAGCCCACTTATGCGTGACAGGACCACGGTGCAGGCGCCGAGCCAGACGAGCGTCGCCCCGATGAAGCGCAAAGGCCCGCCGCGCCGACAATGCGGGCCATGGAAAGGCGCGACGACGTCGACACGAGGTGCTTCGGACCTAAGAGAGTGGACGAGCGTCGTCCACCAGATCCTGGACAGGACCGCTACACGTTACGGCTTGGCGCCTAGGCCGCGACAAGATTGAGGTGGCGAAGATACCTTCCCACGGCTTACAGACATCCGGCATCCCCACGCGCCACCTTCGTGGCCGCAGGCCCGCCCGAATTCTTCGCTAGCTCCTTTTGCTTCGTCCCATCCATCAGGAGATCCCATCCTAGTTGGCGCCTGGGTCGCGCAAGAGCCGCACCTAGCCCACTTAGCCTACACTTTCAGCCAAGGAGTCCTTAACAACAGGGTTAGGACGAATGCTTCTAATGGGCTGTTATTGCTCATAAATCGTGCAGCTCACAGCAGACAGAACGGAGATTTCATGGAGTATCGGGAACTGGGACGAACGGGCATGAAGGTAAGCGCGCTCACGCTCGGCACCATGACTTTCGGCGAGCAGAATACGGAAGCCGAGGGCCACGCGCAGATGGACTATGCCCTGGAGCGGGGCATCAACGTGTTCGATACTGCGGAGATCTATCCGATCCCGCCAAAGGCCGCGACCCAAGGCGCCACGGAAGAGATTGTCGGAACCTGGCTCTCATCGCGGAAGGCGCGAGACAAGGTGATGATCGCCACCAAGGTGGCGGGGCGCAGTTCTGTCATCGATTGGCTGCGTGAAGAGCCCATTCTCTCGCGGCAAACGCCGGAGCAGATGCGCGAGGCCATCGACAAGAGCCTCAAGCGCCTGCAAACGGACTATGTGGACCTCTACCAGCTCCATTGGCCGGATCGGCCCATGCGTGTTTTCGAAGGTCTCGAATACAAGCGTCTTCCAGGCGATGCCCACTCGCTTCACGAGATTCTCGAAGTACTGGGCGAGCTCGTCAAATCCGGCAAGGTGCGCTTCATCGGTCTGTCCAACGAAACGCCATGGGGCACGATGACCTGCCTACGGCTTGCCGAACAGCACGGGCTGCCACGACCGGTCTCTATTCAAAACAGCTTCAACTTGGTCAATCGCGCCTTTGAGGTGGCCCTGTCCGAAATCGCCTATGAGGAACAGGTTGGACTGCTCGGCTATTCGCCGCTCGGCCAAGGCTATCTCACCGGCAAATATGAGGATGGGGCCCTTCCGCAAGGGGCCCGCAAGACCCTGTTCAACCGGCTCGGACGCTACGAGCAAGGAAACGGCCCACGTGCCATTTCCGCCTATGTGGCTCTCGCCAAGAAGCAGGGCTTGGATCCGGCGCAGATGGCGATTGCCTATGCGGTGTCGCGCCCCTTCATGACGTCGGTGATCCTTGGTGCAACGACCATTGAGCAGCTCAAGACCGATATGGATGGCGCCGCGTTGACCCTATCCGACGCCGTTCTTGAGGAGATCGATCAGATCCACCTTGACTACCCCAACGCTTGCCCGTGAGACTCTGAGTCGCAACAACATGTTGATTCGGTCATGCCCAGGCTCTTCACCGCAGTTGAGATTCCAAGGAGCATCGCCGACCGCCTTTCGATGCTTCGCTCCGGACTTCATGGTGCACGCTGGATTGATCCGGAGAACTACCATCTAACCTTGCGCTTCATCGGCGATGTGGGCGGCGAGACTGCACGCGAATTTACCGACGCGCTAGGCCAGGTTCTCGCCTCTCCCTTCGAACTGAAACTGAACGGTCTGGGGAGTTTTGGCGGCAGCAAGCCCCGAGCCATCTTCGCAGGCATCAACCCATCCCCGGAACTCGAAGCGCTGCAACGCTCTCATGAGGGCGCGGCCCGCATGGCCGGCCTCTGCCCCGAGAGGCGTAAATTCAAGCCTCATGTGACAATCGCGCGGCTCCGCGGCGCGCGGCCCGGCGCCGTCGCCGCCTATCTTCAAAATAGCGGGCTCATCGCCGAGAGCTTCACAGTGACGCGCTTCGTTCTCTACTCGTCGCGAAATTCGGTCGGCGGCGGTCCCTATGTCATCGAGGCTGCCTACGACCTAGAAGACGAGGAATCTGACTATCTCGGCGGATTCGATTTCGACCAACCCGCATTGTAGGGGATCGACCCCTAGCGGTTTTCAGCCTCTTTTTCAGCCTCTTGGCGTTCACGCGCCAGTTCCGCGAGTAGCCCTTTCGCCGCCGCCTCAATCAGGTCGAGCGCGTGGTCGAAACCCACCGCACCGCCGTAATAGGGATCGGGCACGTCTTCCTCGCCAAGCTGCGGTGCATAGTCGAGAAAGCGCCGGATCTTGTGCCGCGCGTCCATCGGCGCGATCTCATACATATCCGCGATATTCGAGCCGTCCATGGCGAGGATAAGATCGAACGCCTCGAAGTCCTCAAGTTCGACCTTGCGCGCGGACTGTCCGGAAATATCGGCGCCTCTCGCCAGCGCCGCTTTTTGCGCGCGATGATCGGGCGCCTCGCCCTTGTGCCAGTCTCCCATCCCGGCCGAGTCGATCTCGAAAAGATCGAGCTGCCCCGCATTCTCGGCCACACACCGGAAGACGCCCTCGGCCATTGGCGAACGACAGATATTTCCAAGGCAAGCAAAGAGAATTCGGTGTTTGGTGGTCGCGTCCTCGGTCATGGGGCTCCATGCCACGGGGACCGAAGGCGTGCAACCCGCGAGGCCCTCGCAAAACCTTGCGAAACCTTGCGAAAGGAGCCAATCAGCCCCATGTGATGGGGGGCTACGTCCCCCAAAGACAATCGATGAGGTGCTAAACAATGACCACATTTGAAGACGCGGCGGGTCTGCGTGAGGCAGCCATGGGGCAGGAGATTTCGGTGGACACGCTTTCAGAACGCGAGGAGACGGTTAGGCGTGACTTCTGGGCAAAACTCAAACGCGTCGCCGGGCATGTTCCTTTCGTCGAGGATCTTGTCGCGGCCTATTATTGCGCGATGGACCCTGCAACGCCCATCCGCGTGCGCGGCATGCTGCTCGCAGCACTCGCCTACTTCATCATGCCGTTGGACATCATTCCCGACATCGTCTTGGGGCTTGGCTTCGCCGACGACATGGCGCTTCTAACGGCCGTTATTGGCCTTGTGTCGGCCAGCATCAAACCGGTCCACCGCGCGGCCGCGGCGCGGGCCCTCGATAAGGCACTTCCCGAACAAGACTAGGGCGGCCCAAGCGGGCGTCACCTGCTATTCCTGCGGGCGCACGATCACCTTGCCGTTGGCCTTGCGTCCGACGATCAGCTTGAGCGCCTCTGGTGTCTCGGCAAGCGGATAGGCCCCATGGATGTGGGGCACGAGCTTGCCCTCTTTGCACCAATCGAGAACCTGCATCGTATTGGCGCGATGCGCCTCCGGCTCCCGGTCGGCGAAGGATGTCCAAAACACGCCAAGAACATCGCATCCCTTGAGCAGAACGAGATTGAGCGGAATACGCGGGATTTCGCCTGATGCGAATCCGATAACAAGATAGCGGCCCCTCCACCCCAGAGCACGAAGGCCCGGCTCCGCCGAGTCGCCCCCAACACAGTCATACAGAACGTCCAGGCCATGGGGCGCGGTGCGCCGCTTCAGCGTCGTTTTCAGCTCGTCCTTAGTGTAGTCGATGCCTTCATCCGCGCCATGGCGCATGGCAAGCGCGATCTTGTCATCGGATGAGGCAACGGCAATGACGCGCGCGCCCATGAGCTTAGAAATTTCGACAGCCGCCAACCCGGCGCCGCCCGCCGCCCCCAGGACCGCGACGCTCTCACCCGGTTGCAAATTCGCCCGATCCTTTAAGCCATGGATCGCCGTGCCATAAGTGATCGAAACCCCAGCCGCCACGTTGTCGTCAACGCCGTCGGGAATGGGAATGACACGCTTTGCAGTGGTCACAACCTGTTCGCGGCAGCCATTGCCTCCGATAAAGGCCATGACCCGCTGGCCCACTTCGAATTCGGCGACCCCCTCGCCGAGAGCCTCCACAACGCCGGCGATCTCCCCGCCTGGCGAAAATGGCAGTGGCGGCGTGAACTGGTATTTGTCCCGCAGAATCAGCGTATCGAAAAAGTTCAAACCGACTGCTGTGACCTTGATGAGAACCTCGCCGGCCGCAGGGTTTGGCGCGGGCTCTTCCTCAAGACCCAAGGCGTCAATCCCGCCAAACTCCCTGTACTGCATGACGCGCATTTGTTGGTTCCCGGTAACTTGTGCGAACCGTTGAGGGCCGCTTGGGCTCGGACGCTATCGTAAGCCGCATGGTTTCTGTCGCGTGACTTTTTGACCCTAGAGCCGTGTGAGAACAAGCCCGCGTTGCACGCCGAACTGATATCCGGCTTTTGTCAACTCACCCATTGTGGCAAATATGACGCGTGAAACCGCATCATCGATCCATACGCGGCTATTTTGGTATTGGCGCCGAAAGCATCTCCAAATCGATCAATCTTGGAGGTCTGCTGCGCTCCGCCAATGCCTTCGGCGCCAATTTCGCCTTCACACTGGG
>Ga0316193_10001041_pt1 | contig 18290 bp, 24 predicted proteins | sample MerIslsedime2_MG_FD_207735 | JGI IMG/M metagenome (GOLD analysis project Ga0316193, IMG submission 207735) | Coastal sediment microbial communities from Maine, United States - Merrow Island sediment 2 | ecosystem: Environmental > Aquatic > Marine > Coastal > Sediment | place: USA: Maine... | reverse complement strand
GGACAGGTCGGTATAGATGTATGGGCTTGTCGTCGCTTGCATCATGCACTCACATTTTCATAATCCTACACTTAACTAGGCAAGAAACAGGCCAGACCCTAAATCACGATGAGCTGTGCTCGTAAGGCCCCGGCCTCTTTCAATGCCTCGAGTATGGCCACCAGATCGCCCGGTGCGGCACCAACCTGGTTCACCGCACGCACGATTTCATCCAGGGTGATACCGGGATCAAATTTAAACATGCGGTTATTTTCTTCCTCCACGGTGATATTTGTTGCCGGTACCACCACGGTCTCTCCCTCACTCAGCGGGGCGGGCTGGCTCACGGTGGGATTATTGGTAATCGTGACGGTCAAACTCCCGTGGGATACCGCGGCCGGGTTCACCCGCACATGCTGGCCGATGACCACCGTACCGGTACGTGAATTGATAATCACACGCGCAGGCGCATCGGCCGGTGTCACCTCGATATTTTCGAGCAGGGAAATAAAGGCCACACGTTGCGCCAAATCACGGGGGGCGTTGACCGACACGGAACCGGCATCGATGGAATAGGCGATGCCCTGGCCAATGACCGTATTAATGGCCTTGGCGACGGTATTCGAGGTGGTAAAATCGGGTTGGCGCAGATCCAGGGTCAACTCGTTTGCCGTACCAAACGGCGTTTCGACGGCCCGTTCGATCGACGCACCATTGGGAATACGTCCCACACTGGGCACATTCACCGTTATCCTGGAGCCATCCCCACCTTCGGCACCGAAACCGCTGACAATAATATTGCCCTGCGCAATGGCGTAGACATTGCCATCCACACCTTTTAAGGGCGACATTAACAAGCTGCCACCGCGCAGGCTCTTGGCATCACCAATAGATGAAACGGTAATATCCAGGCGCTGCCCCGGTTTGGAAAAGGCCGGCAATTCGGCATGGATGGATACGGCGGCAACGTTCTTTGATTGCAGCGTGACATCGGCCGGCATAATCACACCAAGCCGGTTTAACATGCTCTTCAAGCTTTGCGAGGTAAAGGACGTGCCCCCGTCCCCCGAGCCACTCAGGCCGACAACCAGGCCATAACCGACAAGTTGGTTACTGCGAATACCGGCCACCTTGGCAATATCCTTGATCCGCTCTGCCCTCACCACATCACTTGCAAAGAGTAAGAACAGCAGGGATGGAATAATTATTTTTCGGATATTGTTTTGCATTAAATTCATTCAATACTCAGTAAGATTTAGCTAAACCGTTTTAATATGGATAGACCTTGCTTTGGAAAAACTTGCCCAACGGCCCCATGGTGTTACTGGCCGACAACACACCACTATCGCCATAGATGATATGTGCATTGGCAACACGTTGTGACTCGACGGTATTGTCCGGCCGAATATCTTCGGGCCGCACGATGCCGGAAAAACGGATATATTCACTCGCCTGGTTCATGGTGAGCAGTTTTTGTCCCCTGACTACGAGGTTTCGGTTCGGCAACACCTCGGCAACCGTGACCGATATCTTGCCGCTCAGATTATGGGATTGCGAGGTATTGCCGGAGCCATTGAAATCACGACCCGCATCAACCTGATTACGTAAAATATCGCGCCCTTCCCTGGTTACCTGATCGCCGGCCACCGTGGGTGAGGGGATATCCACATTGGTTTCCTTCTGTGCCTGGGTACTGGATTGCGCACTGGCGTTTGTGCCTTCAACAAGTTCAACCGTCAGGAGGTCGCCCACTTTACTGGCCGTACGGTTATCAAACAGGCCAACGATCATGCCTTGCTGGTAGATGGCACCATTGATCTTTTCATCGATATCAACCACCTCCGGATTGGTCGCAGCAAAGGGATCTTTCTTTTGCCTGAACAACACGGTATTACATGCCGTATTCCCCAGAATACAGACCAGCAGGAAACCAAGGCAGAGTGTTCGGAGCAAAGAGAAGCTATTGATAAACGACATCATGATTAAAACCTTTTACGTATTATTATTCAAATACTGCAACATCTGATCCATGGTTGCGATGGCCTTTGAATTCATTTCGTAGGCACGCTGTGTTTCAATCATGTTCACCAGTTCCTCAACCACATTCACATTCGAACCTTCCAGTGCCCCCTGATGCACGGTACCAATGCCGTTCTGGCCCGGTGCCCCCACTTGTGGAGCACCACTGGCCGCCGTTTCCATCAACAGGTTTTGCCCGATGGGATTCAGGCCTGTTGGATTTTGAAAGCTGGCCAACTGAATCTGGCCGATTTGTGTCAGCGCAGAATCACCCGGTGTGGTAATGGCAACCGTACCATCCGTGCCGATGGACACCGTCATGGCATCGGGGGGGATGACGATATTGGGTTGTAATCGATAACCCGAGGAGTTAACAACCTCGCCGTCACCATTAATACTAAACTCACCATTGCGGGTATAACCTATTTCACCGTTGGGATGCAGCACCTGAAAAAAACCGTAACCCTGTATGGCGAGATCATATTTATTCTGGGTTTGCAAAACATTGCCTTGCTCATGCAGTTTTTGTGTTGCGACGGTTTTTACCCCGGTACCCAGTGAAAAGCCTGAAGGGAGTTCGGTATTCTGGCTGGTTTGACCACCGGCCTGGCGAATATTCTGATAGAGCAAATCCTCAAACAAAATACGATCACGTTTAAAACCATTGGTGCTTGCATTGGCAAGATTATTACTGATCACCGATAAGCGATTGTGTTGTGCTTCAAGGCCAGTCTTACCAACCCATAATGCCTGTGACATGCTTATAACTCCATCTTATTGTGTTGTTGACTAACTCAGCCGCATCATTTGACCAAGATTGTCCGCCTGCTTATCTGCGGTTCTCATCAGTTTGACATGCAACTCGAACTGCCGTGCAAGATCAATCATCCTCACCAGTGACGCGGCAATATTGACATTACTCATTTCAACCGCACCGCTGACAACCTTTACATTGGCGTTGGCAGGTAAGGTATCGCCTTCCTTCAACTTTAATAAACCATCGTTCGCCTTGTAGATATCCTGCAGTGGCGGATTAACCAATTTGATTCGATCCACAACCTGTGGTTGACCACCATTTTGACCAAAGGGCACGACGGAAATGGTGCCATCGGTGGCAATATCCACTTTACTTGCTGGGGGCAGACTGATTGGTCCGCCATTACCCAGCACGGGCTGACCCGAACCGCTGAGCAATAAGCCCGCACCCGTTAGATGAAGATTACCCGCACGGGTATACGCCTCATTACCATCGCCCGCCTGCACCGCAATAAAGCCTTCACCGTCCACCGCGATATCCAGTGGCCGCGCCGTTGTGTTAAGTGGTCCCGGATTAAAATCCGTACCGGGACGTTCAACCATGGCATAAGCCCGGGTGGGATGACCATTGCCAAACACCGGCATACTGCGAAAACTGGCAAAGTCGGCACGAAAACCCGGTGTGCTGACATTGGCCAGGTTATTATTATTCGCAGTCTGCGCCAGCATATTCTGCTTGGCCCCGGACATGGCGATGTACAGCATACGATCCATAATCTTATCCTGTTGCTGTTATGCGTTAGCGGATATTGATAACCGTTTGTGTCACCGTATCGGCCGTTCGGACGATCTGTGCACTCGCCTGGAAATTACGCTGGGCAATGATCATCTTCACCAATTCAGTGGTCAGGTCCACATTGGAATCCTCCAGGGCCCCCGGCTGTAACAGACCAACCGTGCCGCTTCCCGGTGTACCCACCAATGGCGTACCCGAGGAAAAACTTTCCGCCCAGGAGGTATCGCCCATTTGTCGCATGCCCTGTGGATTGGCAAAGTCGGCCAGGCTCACCAGACCCAGTTGTTTTGACTGACCATTACTGTAACGGGTAGTGATATAACCGGTTTCATCCACATCCACACCGATGACACGTCCGGTTGTATACCCGTTTTGGGTCAAGGCATTCACATCAAACTTGCCGCCATATTGCGTGGTGGGTGTTGCACCAATGAGGTCAACCGTCACCTTCATCGGTACCGCACCGGTTTCCACAGGAAAATCGGGATAAGTAAAACGCCCCGGTGGCACCGGCTGACCATTGAGCGTGGCCAGACGCCCACCACCATCAAAGGTGATCGTGTCCGGCGCATAGGGCGGAGCCACACCGTTTTTTGCATCCTTCCCATCGATAAATAAATGGGTGTCCCAGGTATTCGCGACTTCACCTTTGACATAATAAAATGTCGCAAGATGTTCCACCCCCAGCGAGTCATACATGGTCATGGAGGTAGAATGGGTAAATGAGGTTGGCGTAGCGGGATCAAACGGTACCGACAGCGGTGGTGACTCACCACTATCCAGGTTCACCCCAACCTCGACCAGGCTGGTTGGGCGTGGATTGATATTGGATTTGTCAATGCGTAAGGGGCCAACACCACCGGTCAACACCCCTTTTTCATCGGTCTCACTCATGACGAGTTTTTGATCGGCGCTGTTCACCACGAAGCCATCCCGATCGACGGAAAAAATACCATTCCGGCTATAGACCTTGGCACCATTGTCATCGAGGATGAAAAAACCGCGGCCGCTAATGGCCAAATCCAGTTTATTGTCGGTAAAGCCGATATTACCCTGGCCAAACTGTTGCGTGACCGAGGCGAGGCGTACACCCGAACCGATACTGTTCGCAGAGGCCCCCTCTGCGGCATTGGCATAAACATCAACAAATTCCGCTCGTGAACCCTTAAAACCAGTGGTACTCGCGTTCGCCACGTTATGACCGATTACCCTAAGATCGCTCCCTGCGACGTTAATTCCACTAAGTGCTGCGCGAAATGGCATAGTTAATCCTCCTTCGACCTATCTCACATTACTTCTTTTACATTCGAGAGTGTTGTCTTGCCTGTATCACTCAAATTCAATGTGACGCCCTGTAAACCCTTGCCCAGGGAGACACTCTCAACCTTATCAAAAACAAACGTACTGACCGATTCCGGTTTACCATCAAAAAGCACCTCGGCCCGGACTTTATATTTTCCTGGCGATGCCTGCTCTGTATGAACACCACCATCAGCATCAAGACCCTTGTCAATGACACCATCCCACTTAAAATCTACCTTGCCGGCCTGCTGCCGACCCAGCTCAATCCTTTTTAATAACTGCCCGGCATCGTCCATAATGCTTACGGTAAGATTAGGCACCGTTCGCTTGAGGTCCATGGAGGCCTGCAATTCACCATCTTCAGGCAAGCTGGCGATATCCCCTTCCACAAGGACCTTGCGCCCGACCATGGTCGAGGCCTGCAGGGCCTGACTCGATTGCAGGCTTTCCGCGAGAGAGGCAAACGAGTCCTTGATCTCCTTCATGCCCTTGGCGGCACTAAACTGTGCCATTTGGCTGATAAACTCACCATTCTCCATCGGCTTCATCGGATCCTGGTTACTCATCTGCGCTACCATGAGCGATAAAAATTCATCCTGCCCCAGCTTCTTGTCTTTTAATCCTTCCTTGGGTCTTGTTAGACCAAGACTCTCAAACGTCGGGGTATCTTGTGCCGCTGCAGGATTTAATGTTTTATCCACGCTGCTCATGCTTTTATCTCCTCATTACTAACACCTGGTTGTTGCCTCATGGCTACTGACCAAGCGAAATCGTACGAAGCAACATCTGCTTCGCATTGTTTATCATTTCAATATTGGATTGGTAAGAACGTGAGGCAGAGATCATATTTGCCATTTCTTCTGCAATATTGACGTTAGGTAAGCTAATAAAACCCTCTTCATCTGCTTGCGGGTGATGGGGGTTGTATTCCTTTTTTAAAGGTGCGCTACTTTCAACAATGCCCAGCACCTTGACACCCACACCTTTTTGTTGCTGCTCCATCTCGTCCAGCATGGGTGCAAAAACCGGATGTCTGGCACGATAGGTCTGATCGATGCTACTACCGACGGTATTCGCATTGGCCATATTACTGGCTGTGGTATTCAAACGCAGCGATTGTGCATGCAGAGCAGAACCGGATACGTCAAAAACATTAAACAATGACATTATTGACCTCCAATAGCCTTTTGCAGACCTTGTATTTTTCCGCCAAGAAATCGCAGGCTGGCCATATAGCGCACAGAATTATCCATAAAGGCCGAGGTTTCGGCTTCGGGTTCGACGGTATTACCATCTATTGAAGCTTGACGCGGGTTACGGTAAAGCACTTCGTAACCATTCATAAATGCAGGCGGTTGTATATGCCTGGCGTTTGTTGCCGCCAGAGGTCCCCCTGTTTTGGCATACTGAATACTATCCTTGAGGGCCTGGTGAAAATCGATATCACGAGCCTTGAATTTGGGGGTATCGGCATTCGAAACGTTGGCCGCCAGGAGTTGCGCCCGTTTACTTTGCAGGTGCAAGGCGGATTCATGGACACCGAAGGCTTTTTCAAATGTAAATTGCATAACAAGTCCTGAGTTTCTATTTGCTCTCAGTATTGCAACTGTTATGCCATGTGATAACTCTTTGTTTTATAGATATATTTTTATTATTTTAAAACAGGAAGTGCGGCAATAAAGGGGGACAAACGGCAAATTCAGGCCAAACGAGCCGGATTTCTACAGGGGAAAAGCTATTTATTGCGCCAGTCCTCCTTAAGCCGATAGATCACGCCTTGAGGATAGCGCATCATCTCATAGGCCGAACAGTAGCCTGTCGGCGATTCAGAGCCACCCAGGATTAAATAGCCACCCGGATTCATAATTTCAGCCATGCGTGTAAGGATATCTGTCTTGCTTTCCGATGAAAAATAGATCAGTACATTGCGACAAAAAATGATGTCAAACTTGCCTAACAGGGAATAAGTATTGAACAGATTTAAAGGGGCAAAGCGGGCAGGTTCTTTTATCGCCTGCTTTAAATGCCATCTATCCTCCTTTTTATCCAGATAGCGGTTCCGGCGTTCCTCGGACAGGCCTCGTACAATATTGATATCTTCATACACTGCCTCACGCGCCATACTCAATACCGTAGGTGAAATATCCGTACCCACAATCTCGATAAAACCATTTAAAGCACCAGGATTTGCCGCTTTGTATTCGGCTATGGTCATACTGATCGAATAGGCTTCCTGCCCGGTTGAACAGGCCGCTGACCAGATTCTGATTGAGCTCTGATTTTGTTTTGCATAAAAAGGTAACAGCTCATTCATTAGAATCTCATACGGATAAGTATCACGAAACCAGCTTGTTTCATTGGTTGTCATTGCATCGATGACACGTTCTCTTAATACTTTATCTGTACCAACTTTAAGGGCATCCAGCATGGCCCCCAGATCCTGAAATGAAAGTTCTTTGCTTAAGCGATTTAAACGGCTGGTCACAAGATAATGTTTATTTTCACCCAATACGATACCGCATGCCTCCTCCAGAAATTGGCAAAATTTATCGTACTGTTCTTTTGGAAGGGCCTCGTCCGTCACTTTTTCGTCTTTTACATTTTTTTACTTTAGTACCGGCTATAACCAGATTGATAACACACAAAATTAATATATTAAATATAACAAGTGCCTTTACCGCGCCAAGATTCTGTTTACTTCATCTACCAGGCCCATGGCACTGAACTTTGGGATGAAGCTGTCTGCACCGACTTGTTCAACCATTTTGGAATTGAACTGCCCCGACAAGGAGGTATGCAGGATTATAGGCACTTTTTTCAGGACTTCATCTTTGCGAATATTCATAGTCAGGGTATAGCCATCCATTTCAGGCATCTCAATATCGGAAATGATTAAATCGACCTTTTCAGTAATGGATTTGCAACCCTCCGACATTTTCTCGAGCATCGCCAGGCCTTCCTTGCCATCACGGGCAAGCACAATTTCAATACCCAGTTTTTCCAGGGTACGTTTAATCTGGTTTCTGGCAACACTTGAATCGTCAATAACGGCAATACACAAGGGGCGATCGCCGTTGTTGACGATCACGGTGTCTTCACCCAAGGATGTCGAAACATGTTTAAATTTCGCCAGCACCTTTTCGACATCAATGATTTCCACTAACTTATCGTCTATTTTAGTCACTGCCGTCATGAAATTGTCTTTACCGAGCCCCTTTGGTGGAGACTGAATATCAGCCCACCGCATATTGATAATGCGATTGACCCCGCCGACCAGAAACCCCTGTATGGTTCGATTAAACTCGGTCACGATGACATAACTTTGAGTGACATCCTCAACTGGTTTTCTGCCAACCGCCATAGCCAAATCCAGCACAGGGATTGTTCTTCCCCTGATATTGGTAATCCCGCTTACAATCGGATCAGAATTTGCTACTTTAGTCATTGCTGGACAACGGATAACCTCTTGCACCTTAAATACGTTGATACCAAACATTTGCGCCGTGTCGAGATAAAACAACAATAGCTCCATGCGGTTTTCACCGGCAAGGCGAGTACGTTGGTCAATACCATCCAATAATCCAGCCATAAATTGCTCCATGCCTTAAATAAGCAAGTATATTGTTCAATACTATCGGCATTTTTCCAGCTCCCATTAATTGCCTGGAGCGTGGCATAGCTTTTGCAACTATCTCTCCACCTGTGTGTGAAACACGGACTAAAGTTAAATGATTGACCTTTAACCATTTAGCGAAAGAAATAGTTTCACTTAATAATCATACAGTTATTGTTTTATAAGTAAGGCAATAACCGGGTCGTCAATAATTTGACCTAAGGACAACGGTGATGGAAAAGATGAACCACACTCATATCATTATGACATTATTTGACAGTCAAATGCGGTTTGGACCGCGACTGGCAATCCTTTGCCTGGCGATGTTGATGTTTCAACCGCTCATTGCCGCCCAGGAAGAAATTCAATCTAAAACCAGTATTACTGAATCCATTACTCAGTTTGTAAACAGCCAATACACTAAGGGTTATAAGATCAAACTTAAAACACAAAAACTCGATCCACACCTCAGGCTGACGCATTGCTCTACGGCGCTGGAGATATTCTATCCTGTTGGTTCGAGGAAACTGGGCGCAACAACACTGGGCGTACGCTGCACTGGCGATGATCCATGGAAGATCTATGTACCCACACAAATACATGTGTATGGCCCCGTCGTGGTCAGCAAACGGGCACTACCACGTGGTACAATCCTGCATACCGATGATGTTGAACTCGCCAAACGCGAACTATCACAGGCCACAAGTGGTCACTATGTTTTGGTACACGAGCTCAAAGGGATGATACTGCGTCGTAGTCTGGCAAAAGGCAGCATCATCCCACCCAAGGCCTTGAAACAGCGACACATGGTCAAACGGGGTGACATCATCACCATTCTTGCTGAATCAGAAAATGTCCTGATCCGCGTCAAGGGCAAGGCATTGATGGATGGCTATCGCGGACAGTCCATTCGCATCAAAAATACACGTAGCACACGGGAGCTTCAGGGCGAAGTTATCGACTCGGGTGTTGTCAAGGTGAAGTTATAATGAATTCAGTAAGTTATATGAGATCATTAAAGTTCAACAAATTAACGCCGCTATATAAGCGTGACTTAGGTCAGGAGTAATATTATGGCTAATGATATCACCGGAATTAATTCTTCACGATCACAGCAAAGCGGTGATCGTAATACCGTGGGCGCGAAAAAAGATTCCGCAAAATCTTCAGAATCGCCAGCGGCAAGTCCATCACACCCTACTGACAAGCTTAGCCTGACCGATACCGCCGGCCGACTAAAGGCGCTGGAACATCAACTTGCACAACAACCGGAAATAAATAAAAACCGTGTCGATGAAGTACAGAGTGCCCTCACTAACGGTGATTACAAGGTCGACGCGGAACGTGTGGCAGACAAAATGCTGGCATTCGAATCAGCCATGCAAGATAAAAAATAAACACGGGGGAAACAGGCATGGATATCACTGCACTTGAGTTATTATTTCGAGATATGTATGAATCCTTGAGTGAGCTGTCTCTTGTACTTGATAATGAATATACGGCACTGTCAGAACAAAACGTTGAAAACCTGCAACAAGCCGCCATCGACAAGGACCGCTTGAGCAATAACCTCGATGAACTGGAAAAAAATCGATATCATATTCTTGAAAATACCAATTTCAATCTGGACCGGATATCGATGAAACTGTTCGTTCAACAAAACTTTCCCGGCCAAGACCATGCCCTGCTGAAGCTGTGGGATATGATTGCAGAACTAGCAAAGACTTGTGAAAAACAAAATTCGATTAATGGCATCATTATCGAGAACAAAAGACAGCAAACAAATGACGCCATCAGCATCTTGCAAACCGGTCAGCTGGAACAAACCGAACTCTATGATGCAGAGGGTGCCAGCGTTGGGCCCGCCTACAGCTCGACCGTCGTTCGTGCCTGACCGTTCTATCCCCTGCTCCCGCCGTCATGCTCGAATAAACACCGGCTGAAAGACCCGGTTTCTAGTACTCGCCCGCTACCGATGGTAGAATCCACGCCACACTATCACTCTGCCCCGGTAGCTCAGCTGGATAGAGCAATCGCCTCCTAAGCGGTAGGTCGGACGTTCAAATCGTCTCCGGGGCGCCAAAAATGAAGGGGTGCATGATGAAATGCGCCCCTTTTTTCACATCCGCTGTACAGCTGACCGGCTCCGTAGCCTGCCCGACCCCGCATAATCCAATGTAGGCCCTGACCGACATGGTTTTAATATTTTTCCGACAGCCCGGTTTGGTTTCCTCACGTATAGTGTTTCCCATACAGACAACACTCAAAAGGAACTTGACCATGGCCTATCTCGACCAAATCAAACAAGCATCGCAGCGCCGCGGTGTCCATCATCGTATTAACGCCGAGCGTTTTTTCAATATCGATCATCTCGGCTGGTTTTATTATCAGCGCGGCACCAGTGAACAGTACCGGGGTATAGAACTCCATGTCGGCGTTGTCGGCCCGTTCAAGGATTGCCTACAGGCCACGCAACACCTTGCTATGAAAATCCAGGGAGAGCGGGCGGTTCAGCGAAAAAATGCATAAAAATCTGATCTCATACACGCGAAGCGGCCGTTCTTCCGCTCGTTCAAGCTGATCTCAATAATGTGGGTTTGATCATCTCCAGCCAGCTATCGATTCGTTCTTCTGTGAGCAGGCTCTGATTGCTCTGGTCGAGTACCAGACCAACAAACTTATCGTCAATGACCGACTTTGACTCACTAAACGCGTAGCCGTCGGTACTCCAGGCACCAACGATGGTGGCGCCCCTTCGTGCAAGATTTTCATACAGCTCATACAGGGCATTGGCAAAGCGATGCCCGTATTTGTCCTGATCACCCAGACCATATAATGCGATCACCTTGCCCGACAAATCATATTCCAATAGTTGCGGCAGGAACTCCTGCCAGCTGCCGTCCTTCACCCCCGTCGTTTCACTGGGCAGCTCACCCTCGCCATAGCTTGGCGTACCCAGGATCAGGGCATCATAGGCCAGCATGTCCTCGACCCCGATACGATTGACATTGAGTGGTTTGCCGGCCAGCTCGCCGAGTTTCTTGGCCATTTTCTTGGCAATCAGCCGTGTCGTACCACTGTCCGTACCGAAAAAAATACCTATCTCTGCCATTGTTTACAATCCCATTCTATACCTTTTAACCTGGTTTAATCCTGTCATTGCGAGGAGTGTTTTATTACGACGAAGCAATCTCGAGATTGCCGCGTCAACACTGAAAAACAATTGTTTTTCAGCCTTTCCTCGCAACGACGCGCCTTAAATTTATACCTCATGCACCGGCGGCAGCACGGCTGCCTTTCTTTTCCTTAGCGGATGCCGGTTTGTCGGATAATAATTTGATATCACCCATACCTTCCACCGCCTGCTCATCCACCAGGCAATGTTTCACGCCATCCACTGAAGGCGTTTCAAACATGGTCTTGCGCAACAGGTTTTCCATCACGCCACGCAGGCCGCGCGCCCCGGTGCCGTGTTCAATGGCCTTACGGGCGATGGCGGCGATGGCCTCATGGGTAAACTCCAGTTCAATATCATCAAAGGCAAACAGCTTCTGGTACTGTTTGATCAAGGCATTGCGCGGTTCGGTCAAGATGGTCACCAGGGCCTCTTCATCCAGTTCCTCCAGGGTCGCCAGTACCGGGAAGCGGCCAATGAATTCCGGTATCAAACCAAAGCGGCGCAAGTCATCGGCCTGTACCTCCTTCAGGAAGCTATCCAGATCGGTCTGGTCCTCCTCGGCATGCACGGCGGCGGTAAACCCAATACCCATCGTTGAGGGTTTGATCCGTTTGGTAACCATCTCCTCCAGGCCGGCAAAGGCGCCACCGGCAATAAACAGGATATTCCCGGTATCCATGCTCACGTCTTCACCGCCATCCCGGCGCTTGCCCTTGGTCGGTACCTTGACCGTGGTCCCCTCGACCAGTTTCAACAAGGCCTGTTGCACCCCTTCACCCGAGACATCACGTACCGCCATGGCACTCTCCGAACTGCGCGCCAGTTTGTCGATCTCATCGATATAGACAATGCCCCACTCGGCCCGTCCCACATTGCCCTCGGCCACGTCCAGCAGGCGTGATAAAATACTTTCGACGTCTTCACCCACATAACCTGCCTGCGTGAGGGTGGTGGCATCGGCAATGGCAAAGGGCACGCCGACGATGCGCGCCAGGGTACTGGCCAGCAGCGTCTTGCCGCAACCGGATGGCCCCAGCAGCAGGATATTCGACTTGCCTAATTCCACATCATCATGGCCCATGCACACCGGACTGTCGGCACTTTCACTGCGCAGGCGTTTGTAATGGTTGTACACCGAAACCGAGAGGATCTCCTTGGCCAGGTCCTGACCGATGACAAAATCATCCAGGCGTTTTTTCAGCTCGGCCGGTTTGGGCAGGGGGCCATGCAGGCTGGCCAGGTCCCGCTTGCGTCCCCAACTGGTCACCACCTGATTGGCCAGGCGCACACAGGCCTCGCAGATATAACCGTCCAGGCCCGCGATCAGGGGCGTGTTAACGGATTGGTCGGTACCGCAAAAGGAACACTTTTCGATCTTGTCATTCATAGATGTTTTCTCCCTGCTCGGCTTTTTCTTTTAGCTCGGAGAGCCATGACTTTTGACACATGCGCATCCTGCGCTTGGTTAACTTCTCCCTGATCCGGGGCTCCGCCTCCTTGAACGGCACGGGCCCGGCCGGATGGATTTGTTCACAATAGAGAATATGAAAACCGAGTTCGGATTCGATCACCTCACTGATCTCACCCGACTTCATGCCAAAGAGTTTTTCATCGAGTGCAGCATAGAGTTGTCCCCTGGGTATCTTGCCCAATAGGCCACCGTGCATGGCGGTGGGGCATTCCGAGTGTTTCATGGCCTGCTCGGCAAAACGTTTTGATTTGGTGCGGACACGCTTGCGGATCGCCGCCATTCTCTCGAGCACCGACTCTCGTGTATTTTCCGCATAGTCATCATTCAGGGTAATCAGGATATGCCGTGCGCTACGTCTTTCGGGCTGATTGAATTTGTCCTTGTGCATGTAATAAAACAACATGCAATCGAGTTCGGATACCCTCGCGGCACGCGCAGAAACACGATCCAGCACGGTATTGACCCTGAGCTCCCGCTCGATCGACTGTTGAAACAAACCCTCACTCAGGCCATTGTCGGCCAGGTCACTGATATAGGTTTCCTTATCGGGATACTTGTGCTCCACCTGTTTCACGGCATCGCGCAACACCGAGTCGGGGATATGGACATCCCGTGCCTCAACCGAATCCAGCACCAGTTGTTCCAGCTCACATTCCTTCATGGCCTGATAACGCACCTGATCCAATTGTTCCGGTTCCAACTCACGCGGTGCCTTGCCAAAACGGTTTATCGCCGCGCGCAGCACATGGTATTTAATATCTGTATTTTTCTCGTAACTTTGCATAAGTTAAAACATTACTTAGGAGTCCATTTTCTCAGTTTGTACTCATCGCCAGGACTGTTTCCGGCACCAGCAATGTCCGGCCCGGAAAACGCACGTGATAGGCCACACCACCAGGGTGATCACGCAAGACCTTGATGACTTCACCTTCCGCATCCAGCGGTGCAATCACCTCACCCTTGATGGCCAGGGGCACCGTGGTCCTGACCTTGTCCCGAAATTCATATTTACTCGGGTTCCAGGCTGCATCGGCGGGGATGACCTCATCTTCCTTACAACCCACCAGCAGGTCCTGCTCCATAAAATGCACGGAATAGATGATGTACTCCTGCAAGTAGGTGCCGACGTTTTGCACATGGCCGACACTACCGCGGCGGATCAACAGTTCACCCGTTTCCACGCCGGGGTAGGTGCCGTCATTGCGCACATTGCGCGTGACGCGGACCTCATCACCAAAATCGAATCTCGGTTTCATACCTTGTGTGTTGCCTTACTTCTTCAGCGAGTCGAGTGAGACAAAGGTCTGCTGCGGTTCATGCATGTGAAACACCTTGAAGACCTTCTCGGTCAGGGCGTCGGACTCGACAAAGTCCTGGTAGGCCTGTTGCAACAGTTTGGTATAGACACCAAACTTGGCCTCTGCATTATCCGGCATCAAGTCCGCACCCTTGGACAGGTAGTCATTAAAGCGCTGCAGGATATGCAGGCGATTGACATGCACCACACTCGGCTCATACTCGATACCAAAGTAACCCAGAAAATCCTCGGCACTCACTAATTCACTCAAATCATCTTCAAAGTCTTCTTCGGTCATCGTATTCTCTCCTAGCGTATTTATTCCTGCGTGGTTTGTAGGTTGGGCTGAGTGTTAACGATGCCCAACGCAGCGGTTTGTATTGCCTTGTTAGGCATTGCTTCGCTCACCCCAACCTACACTTAAAATCTCGACAGGCGCACCACGTTCTCACTCTGCTCGGCAATGTCATCGATCACCCGCTCCTTGGCGATATCCAGCAACATACCGGCACCCAGTCTGTTCCTCTCATCCAGCTCCACCAGCTTGCTGAGGATCTCGATGGCCTCGTTGATCCGGTTCAGGCGCAGATTCAGATAACCTGCACCCTTCAGGGCCAGCAGATAAAAACGCAACATGCCCATGGATTGTATGGCAGCCACACCAAGGTGGCCCTTCTCAAGTTCGCGCCAGTCCTCCGGCAGATTCAATGCCTTGCCCGTCACCTGCATGGCCTTGTCAGCGATAAACAGCGCATCGCTGTAACGGTGCTGGTAATAATAAAAACGGTACAGGGCGACATACACCATGAGGTTTTCCGGCGCCAGGAAAAAGGCCCGCAACAGCGGTTTCTCGGCCTCACCTTCGCCGTAACACTCCGCGGCCTGTTCGATCAGCGCGGCCACCTTCGGCGGCAACTCCGCGTTGAAATACATGTCCTGACCTTCAAAATCCTGCAAGTCCATCTTCTTAACCTCCGGCAAGCTTCTGCATGGGTGCCCGTTCATGTTGTCCCGGTTCACACAGCGTACCCGCCTCACATTCGTCACAATCTTCCTGCTGCTGCTTGGCCACACCGGATATCTGTCGGGTCAACTTCTGTTCCAGATCCTCGATGCGCCCCACCAGACAGGCAATGGCCCGACCCACCGGGTCGGGGATCAAATGATGGTTGAGGTCGATGCCATAGGGATTGACCTCACCCGCCTCGCGCAGCTGTACCACCTTGCCGGGGATACCCACCACGGTACGGCCCGGCAGGACATCCTCGATCACCACTGAGTTGGCCCCCACACGCACTCGCTCACTCAGGGTGATGGGACCGAGGATCTTGGCGCCCGCACCGATCATCACACCATCGCCCAGGCTTGGATGACGTTTGCCCTTGTTCCAGCTGGTACCACCCAGGGTCACACCGTGATACAGCGTGACGTCGTTACCGATCTCGGCAGTCTCACCGATCACCACACCGGCACCGTGATCGATAAAGAAACGCCGGCCGATGGTCGCACCGGGATGGATATCGATATTGGTCAGGGTGCGGGACAAGTGGGAAATCAACCGTGCCAGGAAACGCCAGTTGCTGCGCCACAGGCCATGCGCCAGTCGATGGAATAAAATCGCATGCACACCCGGATAGGTCATCAACACCTCAAGGCGGGTGCGCGCCGCCGGGTCACGTTCAAACACACAGGCGATGTCTTCCCTGACCAGTTTAAAAAAGGACAGCCGTGTCGTTTTGTCGCTGTTTGTTGTCATTGTCTTATCCCTAACCCCTTTACTTAATTCAACACCACACCCGTGCATCCTCGTGCCGGGCCAGTTCGGTATAAAAGAATTCCAGGTCCTTGCGTTGTGGCGTGCTCTTGGTTGTGGCCACATGCCTTCTGACCCGATGCAACAGAGACACGGCCTCCATATCGCGGAGTATGATGCCCATGTCGGCATAGGCCTGTTTCACCGCCCGGGTACCGGAATGTTTGCCCAGGATCAGTTCGTGTTCACGTCCAAGGATGGCCGGGTCCACACCCTGATAATTGAGCTTGTCTTTCAACAAGCCGTCCACATGGATACCGGCCTCATGGGTAAACACCCCGGCACCGATGAGACTCTTGTGCCAGGCCACCGGCCGGTTGGCCGCCTCGGCCACAAAATGGGAAAGCTGGGAAAAGTTTTTCAGTTCGATCCCGGTGTCCAGTTTATAAAGCTGTTCCAGACCGACGACGATCTCTTCCAGCGGCGCATTACCGGCACGCTCGCCCAGACCGTTCACCGTGGTATTCACATGCGAGGCACCGGCCATCACCGCGGCCAGTGAGTTGGCCGTGGCCAGCCCCAGGTCGTCATGGGCATGCATTTCGATCTGCAGGTCGGTATAACTCACCAGCTTGCCGATCAGACGATGCACCCCAAAGGGCTCCATGATGCCCACGGTATCGGCAAAGCGAAAACGCGTGGCCCCGGCCGCCTGCGCCACATCCAGCACCTGTACCAAAAAATCTTCATCGGCACGCGAGGCATCCTCACCACCGACACACACCTCAAAACCCATCGCCATCGCCGACTGCACGAAACGCGGGATGCGAGCTAATACCCAGTCACGGTCCCGGCCCAGCTTGTTCCTGATCTGCTGATCGGAAACGGGAATAGACAGGTCAACCATATCCGCAGCAAGCCCGGCACAACTGGCCAGGTCATCCTCGCGCATGCGGTTCCACACCAGCAGCCGGGCATTCAGCCCCAGCTCGCAAATGGCCCGGATATCCTCCCGCTCCTCCTCACCCATGGCTGGAATGCCGATCTCGAGCTCCGGCACACCCATGGCATCCAGACGGCTGGCGATAGTCAGTTTTTCCTCCAGGGAGAAGGCGACACCGGCGGACTGCTCCCCATCACGCAGAGTGGTGTCATCAATGATTATCTGGCGGTTCGTCTGTGTCATCTGAGTAATACGTCTCTGTAGCGAAACCTTCGCCTACTGGAGTGCAACGCCTGTGCCAAATGATTATTTATTTGTTTTTCAATACGTTACTGATATTTAACCCGGCTCTAAGCCCGACAAGAGGCGACAATAGAGAGGTGATTGTGGGAAAGGTGACAATTGGAAATAGTCGGATCGGATTGCGCTATGGAGCTGGAAATCTCGGTTTTTTCACAGCAAAAAACGACTAAACCGCTACAACCCTTTGATCTTGGAGGGAATGGGAGTATTTTATGGGCATTAGGGATTGAACAGGCCGGTTCCGCCTAATACCGTAAATTACGGAATCTGGCTAACACCATAAAATACAGATTCGGTCTAATACACTGTTAGCCAACACAAGAAGGGAAGACGTCAATGTCTAAAGCATGGGAGGAGTATCAGGAGCACTCGGCTGAGTTCTTTCGGAAACTTGGATTAAATGCTGAAGTAGAGTGTGAGATTGAAGGTGTCCGCGGCATACATAAGATTGATGTATATGTTGAAGGGAAGTATCACGGAATCGATTTTAAATGGGCCGTGGAATGCAAAGCATGGAAAAGTAACGTACCTAAAGAAAAAGTCATGGCGCTCTCCTCTATAGTTCAGGATATCGGTGCGGACAGAGGGTTTTTGTTGTCAGAAACTGGGTTTCAATCTGGAGCAATTCGCGCTGCAACAAAAACAAACATTACCCTAACAAGTCTGAATGATTTGTCATTGGCAACTGAAGAGCACCTGACAGACGCATTAATTGGAAAATTGCATTGGAGAATGAGCAAAGTTCAGACTAAATTACGTGCCATAAAAAAAGAAAAATACGATGATGATTTCTATCCGCCAACAATGGAGTCACTCGGTAAGCTCTCTTTGCTTGATATGTCTTTTCATGACGCCATGAATGGTGATAACCCAATAATCT
>Ga0316193_10001039_pt1 | contig 18301 bp, 13 predicted proteins | sample MerIslsedime2_MG_FD_207735 | JGI IMG/M metagenome (GOLD analysis project Ga0316193, IMG submission 207735) | Coastal sediment microbial communities from Maine, United States - Merrow Island sediment 2 | ecosystem: Environmental > Aquatic > Marine > Coastal > Sediment | place: USA: Maine... | reverse complement strand
CCGTCGCAGAAGTCAGGAATCTCGGCATCGCTGCTGCGACGAACGAGTACGCCGCTTTCATCAATCCCGTCGACACGCTCGCGCCATCGGCGCTCGAATGGGTGAGCACGTGCTGCCCCCAAGCAGACCTCGTCTACACCGACGAAGACAAGATCACCGAGGACGGCGGGCGCTTTGATCCGTTCTTCAAGCCGTCCTGGTCGCCGAGGCTGCTTCTGTCGGTCAACTACGTCGGTGGCCTCACCTGTGTTCGTGCGTCGCTGCTCCGGTCCGTCGGCGGTTTCACACCAGGCACTGACGGGATCCATGAACATGACCTCCTGTTGCGTATTTCGGAGACCGATGTCACCGTCGCTCATGTCCCCTTCGTTGCCTACCACCGACGGATCTCGAAAGAAACGGCGTCACCAGGGGCAGAGATCGAAACCGGCAGTCTCGAGATGGTCCAGCGCACCCTCGGCCGACAGGGATGGAACGCACGAGCAGCGGGCGGCGAAGGTGTGTCACCGGGCTACCGGGTGGTCTTGGAGCCGCGGCTCGAGCACCAGTCCGTCAAAGTGGTCATTCCGACTCGCGACGGACTCAACCTCCTCGAGCGTGCCGTCGACGGGGTTCTGAATCGGACGGACGATATTGATGTCCACCTCGTCGTCGTAGACAACGCATCGGAGCAGCCGGAAACGTTGACGTACCTCGATCGCCTCGCAGACGAGCACCCCAACGTGACGATCCTCCGAAACGATGATCCGTTCAACTTCTCGGCGTTGTGTAATGCCGGCGCGAGAACGGAGCCTCAGACACCGTATCTGCTCTTCCTCAACAACGACATCGAGGTGCTTGACCCGAGATGGCTCCGGCAGCTCGTGGGCTGGCTCGAGTTCGATCCAAGTGTGGCCGGTGCAGGACCACAGCTGCTCTTCCCCGATCAAACGATCCAGCATGGAGGTGTGGTTCTCGGGTTTCGAGGAATCGCCGGCCACTACGCCATGGGTGAGTCGATGGAAGCTAGGCCCGGCAGCCTGCAGGGGTACCCGAGGGAGGTGTCGTGTCTCACCGCGGCATGTCTGCTGGTTCGGAGTGGCGACTTCGATGTGATCGGTGGATTCGATGAGACACTCGACGTCGACTTCCAGGACGTTGATTTGTGCCTCCGCCTCGAGCGCGAGACCGGAGGAGCGTTCATCTACGACCCGACCTTCCCGCTTGTCCACCGCGAGTCGGCGACGCGCGGTTCGGACGAGCCGCCGGGCACCGGGAACGTGCAGCGAATGCGGGAGTTGTGGGCCGACCGACTCGCAGCCGAGGATCCCTACTACAGCCCGCATCTCTCGCTGACGCTCTACGACTTCTCGCTCCGTCCGATCGATGCCGCCGCCGCCGCTCGACAACTCGCCATCAGTCCGCGGTGGGCCGAACCTGAGCGTGCACCTGGTACCGACGCAAGCTGATCCGGCCCGGCAGCATCTCAACCGCTGATCATCAGTCGGCCGGCCACCGTCGCGCCGTACAACAGCCGTGTCGATAGGCACATCTGCGGACGATCTGAAGTCCGATCACTCAGGAGCAGGCTCCGGGCCCCGTCCCCAGATCTCCATACCCTTCGTATTGAGACCGATCGATCTTGCCGGTGATCCGACGACGGTGTTCCACGGCTCCACGTCCGTCGTGACGGCGGCGTTCATGCCAACCATTGCCCCTTCCCCAATCACGACGCGTTGGTGGACGCTTGCCCCAATCCCGAGTGTGGCGTAGTCGCCGACGACGACGTGGCCGCCCAGGATCGCGGAAGAAGCCATCGTGACGTGATTGCCAACGCGGCAGTTGTGCGCCACATGCGCCTTGTCCATCAGGAAGCAGTCGTCACCCACGGCCGAGGCCCGTCCCCCGATCGATACGAACTCCTTGAGGACATTGCGCGATCCGATGTTGGTTCCGCGCTCGAGGTGGTCACGAATAGCCGAGGTCGTGTTGATCACAACGTGTGGTTCGACCAGGTTGTCGTCGCCGATCGTGCATGGTCCGAACACGACCGCGTGCGGCCCGATCGAGTTCCCATTCCCTATCACGATCTCCCCGTCGAGAACGGCGAATGGCCCGACGGTGTTGTTGTCGCCCAGCCGAACGTCGGGACCGACGATGGCGGTCGGGTGAATTTCATTCATGACGTGGCTCCCGATGGATGCAACTCGGCTGCGGCGGTCGTCCACTGTAGACCGGGACCCTCAGCCAGCCGGGGTGCGGCGCGCAGGAACGGGCGGCATCATCACACGGAGCAGCCGTCTGCAACCAACCGTAGGATGCCCTCGATCGCGCACGGGAGGCAGCCATCAAAGACAATGGAACGGTTCGCACGGCAGTGGTTGGTGTCGGGTCAATCGGCCGGCACCACGCCCGTATCCTGAGCAGCTCGCCGCTTTCGAATCTGGTGGCGGTGGTCGACGGCAACGAGCCGGTCGGCCGCAGCGTTGCGGCTGCGACCGGAGCGACCTATCTGCCCTCGGTCGACGAACTTCTCGAACTCGGAGGCGTTGAAGCCGCAACGATCGCCGTGACCACCGAAGCCCACGAGGCAGTGGCGTCACAACTGATCGAAGCGGGGATCCCGGTTCTCATCGAGAAGCCGATCGCGCCAGACGTTGCTTCGGCGAGACGGATGATCAGCCTCGCGGAGACCAAGGGTGTGCTCCTCGCCGTTGGCCACATCGAGCGCTTCAATCCTGCAATCCGATTGGCACGAAGTCTCGTACGCGAGGGGGCGCTCGGCCAGATCATCTCACTCACGTCGAGGCGGCTCGGTCCAGTGCCACCGACGCGCCAAACGACCGACGTCGTGATCGATCTCGCCGTCCACGACTTGGACCTCGTGGCCTACCTCCTCGGTGGCACCCCGCGGATCGTTCACGCCAAGGGCGGGAAGACGGCGCGAAGTCGATACGAGGACTGGGCGGACATCACGCTCGTCGACGACGAGGCCTCCTGCTTCGTCCAGGTGAGTTGGACGGTGCCGATCAAGATCCGGAGGATCGAGATCACAGGGACCGAGGGCTACATCGAGGTCCACAACATCAACCAGACCGTCGACTTCTTCGAAGCGATCGATTGGCGTGATGCCGGCGACTTCAACGAATTTGTGGAGCGATTCGGTGAACCGCGCAAGAAGCGGTATTCGGTTGAACCGGAGGAACCGCTCAAGCTTGAACTCGACTCGTTCCTGTCATCGGTGTTGACGGGTGATCCGCCGGAGGTTCCCGGTTCGGTTGGGCTCGCGGCCCTCGAGCTGGCCCTCGAGGCCCGCGATCGCGTGAGAGCGAACGGTGTCGACTAGCCGCGATTCGCTGCGGAGTTAGCTCCCTCCGAGGACCTCGGCATAGATAGCTTCGTATTCGGCGGCGACGCTCTCGGGGGCGAAGTTCCGCTCGACGTAGGCCCGTCCGCCGGCGCCGACCGTCCGGTTCAACTCGGAATCGGTGAGCAGTGAGACCATCCGGGTAGCGACCGATTCCGGCGTCGGTTCCGCGATGAGGATGTCCTCGCCGTCGGTCAGCGGTGCATAGGGGAACGTGTCGTAGTCGTTGACGGTCACCACCGGAGCCCCGGCTGCCATTGCCTCGAGTGTGCTGATCCCAATCCCGACGTTCTGGAGATCGTGACTCTCGACGTTCGCCGCTGCGACGTAGTGTTTGACGTTTCGATGCGGCACGGGCCCGGACGCCACCACCGCGTCGGTGATCCCCAGCGAATCCGCAACGTCGAGGAATGCGCGGTCGTACAGCTTTCCAACGATCACGGCGATGACGTCTGGCACCTCGTTCTTCACGATCGCCAGAGCCTGCATCAGGAGAACCCGGTTGCGCATCGGGATGACGTGTCCTATCGAGAGGATCATGGGGCGATCGCCGATGCCGAGGACCGAGCGGATCGCTTCGCCATCTCCGTTCCGGACACCGGTGATGTCGACGGGGTACCCGGCCGATGAGTGGGGGAGCTTCGGATATCGATCCGCGACGTACCGTCCGACCCGCTTGTCCGACGACACGAGATGGGGTTTGTATACCGACAATGCCGGCCGAACGCCGTAGCGGTCCGCCGTGCGCAGCAATCGGTCGAACCGGGGGGATTCGTGGAGGAGCGCAGTGTGCACGTTCAGAACCGTCGGTACGTTCTTCCGTTTCGCCCAGAGACCGGTGATGAACGACAAATCGAAGAACTGGCCGTTCTGGTGAATGACGTCGGGCTGGAAATCGTCGAGGAGTCTGTTCACCGACCTGATGACCGACGGGCGGGTCGCGAATGGGATGTCGTAGTTGTAGGCCGCTTTGCCGAAGTTGATGCGCCATGCACGCACTCGCTCGATCGGGAATAAGGCACCTTGCGCGCGCTGGTCACCGGCGGCGGCGGGTGTCGCAGTGATCACGAGGATGTCGTGGCCATTCTTCGTGAGCTGGGTTGCCAACTCACGGGTGAAGTGAGTGCTCCCGGTTGCGAGCGGTTCGAAGAAGTTGTTGGTGAGGGCAATCCGCATGTCTAGCTCCTCAGCGTGCCGCGAAGGCGTCAGCGACGGCCTTCGCAACAGCGTCGACCTGTTCGGGTGTCAGGAGGGGATGCACCGGCAGCGAGAGCACCTCGCGTGCCGCCCGGTGCGCTTCGATGACGTCGTCGGTTCTCGTGACGAGTGGATGGTTCTGGTAGATCTCGTAGTCCCACACAACCCGCGGGTAGTACACACCAGACCCAATCCCAGCCGCAGCCAGGGCCGCGATGAGCTCATCACGGGTGACGGGCGCCTCTTCCGTGATGCGAATCGTGTATTGGTGGTAGGCATGGTGGCGATCATGCGGCTCTGTGGGCACGACGAGCCCCGGCAGACCGTCGAGGGCGGCCGTGAGCTGTGCCGCGTTCGCCCGCCTGCTTGCCGTGATTGCCTCCAGGCGGTCCATCTGCGGGATGCCGATCGAGGCCTGAACGTCGGTCAGCCTCAGATTCTCCCCGGTCGCCACGTACTCGTACCGCGAGCGCATGCCCTGGTTGCGGAACACACGGAGCCGGTCGGCGATGGCGTCATCGTCCGTCGTGACCACGCCCCCTTCGCCGGTTGTTATGTTCTTCGTTGCGTACATCGAGAAACACCCAATGTCGAACGATCCGGCCGGACGATTCCGGTACGACGCCCCGATCGCCTGGGCGGCATCCTCCACGACCCGCAGCCCGCGTTCCCGGGCCACCGCCATGATCGGGTCCATGTCGGCCGGCAAGCCGTAGAGATGGACGGGGAGGATCACTCTCGTCCGGTCGTTGACGAGCGGCGCCATCATTTCGGGATCCATGTTGAAGTCGGGGCCGATGTCGGCGAATCGAGCCGTCAGCCCTGCTCGAAGGATCGCGTTCAAAGTGGCGGCGAACGTGAACGGGGTTGTGATGACCTCGTCGCCGGGCTCGAACTCGAGTACGTGCAATGACGCAATAAGTGCAGCGGTACCCGAATTGACCGCCACCGCATGTTTGGTGCCGGTAGCCGCCCGATACTGATCCTCGAGATGAGCGACCCGAGGTCCTTGAGCGATCATCCCCGATCGAAGTGTCTCGAGGACGGCCGCCTCTACCTCAGGTCCAAGATCAGGTTGGGAGACATGAATGGTCTCTTGCGTCACGTTCACTCACATTCGAGGTTGCGGGCGGGTCCGGTTGCCGTTCGAGGCGCCGTGGATTGTACGACGCCGATGCCCCCAAGCAGCCGTTGAGACTGCTGCGACCGTCGGACATCCACCGTCGTTCGCTCGGTCAACTAGCGAATGTGCCTTCGGAGGTTTCACTACCGAGGGGTTGATCTTCGCCTAGACCGGGCCGGATGCGGCAGGTCGTGTCGTCGAGCGTGAGATTCGGGTTGTAGTACGGGTCCCGTCCGTCGAGGTACGGGGCATACGTTTCCCGCGAGACGATCAAGTCTGATTCCGGAACAACGGTGCCGCGGCTGAGCGATTCGTGGTGGATGAGTCGGGCGTGCGGGGTCATCACGTTTCGGTAGCCGCGTTGGTGCAATGCAAGACCGAGGGCGACATCGCCACCCCCAATGGTGAATCGTTCGTCGAATCCACCCACAGATTCGAATTTGCTGCGATCGATCATCAGGCATGCCGCGGTGACTGCGAGGAAGTCGCGCGTCCAGTAGGAAGGACCCGCGGCAGTCCACGCGTCCGGCGGAAGGCCCGCCCAGGGGTGTTCCGCGTAGCCGCCGATACCGACGGCGACACCGGCGTGCTGGACGAGACCGTTCGGGTAGAACAGGCGACCACCAACGGCCCCGACGTCGCTGCGTTGAGCGTGTTCGGCGAGTGCTTCCACCCAACCCTCATGAACTGGTTCGGTGTCGTTGTTGAGGAAAAGCAGCAGTTCGCCGGTGGTCTGCTCCGCGGCCCAGTTGTTGAGCTTCTGGAAGTTGAACGGCTCGTCGTAGTGAACGACCCGAAGCCAGTCGTACCGCTCCTCCCATTCCGCAATCATTGCGCTCGTCTCGGGTTCTTCGCTCTGATTGTCGACGAGGAGGACCTCGAGGGGAAGAGCCGTGCCGGTTCGAGCGATTCCCGTGAGGCACCGGTCGGTGACGGCTGCCTGGTCGCGAAACGGAATGATGATCGACAGCGGCTGGGTTCGAACGGGGTATCGGAATCGGTGGGAGGTGGGACCCGTTCCGAACTCGATCCATGAACCGGGAGCGTGGATGCGGGCGAAGTCCTCGAGGGCCCGTCGGCCTGCTCGATGAGCATGGGGTTTGATGCCGACATCGGCGGCAGTGGACTCTTCGTGCACGCGCCAGTGGTACAGGATGTCGGGGATGTGGAAGGCGCCGCCGACGGCAGCGGAAGCCCTGAGTGCGAGATCGTAGTCCTGAGCCCCATCCATCTCTGGCCGCAAACCGCCGATGTGTTCCCACACGTCGCGGCGCACCACCTGGAGGTGGGTGATGTAGTTGACGGTTCGGAGCAGGTCCGGTGACCAGTCGGGCTTGAAGAAGGGATCGGACCGTCGGCCGTCTTCGTCGATTTTGTCCTCGTCGCTGTATCCGAACCCGACTTCGGGATGCGTCTCGATCGAGGCTGCGAACGATGCAAGAGCGGCGGGCGCGAGCTCGTCGTCATGGTCGAGGAGGGCAAACCAGTCACCGCTGGCTTCTGCGGCGGCTCGGTTCGTGTTGGCGGAGATTCCAAGATTGTCGGAGCGGATCACCGTGATCCGGTCATCGATGGCAGCGAAACGTGCACAGATCGGAGCCACGTGGGGCGCATCCGACACGTCGACAAGGACGAGTTCCCAATTGGCGTAGCTCTGTGCTCGGACCGAGCGGATGCATGCTTCGAGCAGGGCGGCGGGGGGGTTGAATACCGGCGCGAGGACCGAGAATCGGATCTTGCCGTTCACCGACGCCGGCTCCGCGTCTCCGGCGCGACTCCGTTGCCAGGCCGCATAGTCGCTGTACCCATCCCACGTCGTGCCCGACGCCGTGACGGCGGGACCGGCGACATCGTCCAGCCATGACCCCGATCGTGTCACAAGCTGTGCATCGAGACCGGCGACGCTGATCTCGAGGATCTCCGCTCGGTTCGCGGCGTTCGCCCATCCTGCTTCGGCCGTGGCAATAGAAGCCTCAAGATCGGCAACTTGGTCGACCGACTTCTTCCAGCCACGTTCCGCTGCGCGGGCGTCCTCAACGGCCTTCGCCCATCCATCCTCCGCCTCAGCGAACGACGCTCGCAGCGTTCGCGCCGCGACCGCCGCCTTCAGGAAGTCGTCGGCCGTTGATCGCAAGCTCCCAAACTCCTTGAGCAGGGGGAGCGACAGGTCGGGCAACGCAGCGCGTTCCAGCCTCGCCTGGTCAAGGGCGGCGATTGTTTCGCCGAGAGCCGCGGGGAGCTGGGGCGGCTCCGCGGAAGCAACCGTCGTCTTCGAGCCCAGATCGAGCACGCGAGGCGGTCGCTCGAGAGCGAGATGGACGAACTCGGGTCGGTCGGACCAATCCAGTGGCACTGCGCCGGACTCCCTGGGAATGAGATCCGCCAATCGGTCGAAGTGGCCGTCGAGTGTTGACAGCGTGCCAGGCCGGTCCCATTCAACGGCCGTGTCAAGAGTGGCCGGTACGGCCGTTGGGCTCGAGATCAGCGCGTCGGTTCCGACGCCCACAACTTCGAGCACACCCTGGCGCTTCGAATACGGATCGAATTGAAACAGCCGGAACGGAACGTCGTAGACGAGGCTGGTGATTCCGCCATGAAGCGAGTTGCCGATGAAGCACGACGCATGAGCGATCGCTGCGGCGATCCCTTCGAGCGTTGCCGGCGCGCTCGCCGCCCAGGCACGGTCGCCGAACCGATCGCGTGCGAGGTCGATCGTCACGGCGTCGCCATGGCACGGACCGATCTCGATCACAACGATGTCCCGTCCGGCGCTGAGCCTGTCGATCGCATCGAAGTCGAGTTCCGAAGCGACGGAGGTTGCTGCCTGAATCGCGATGTACTCCCCATCCGGAAGGTGGCCGCACTCGACCAGATCATCATGCGCCGGGCGGAGGGACTCGAGCGGGAAGACCCGGTCGAGGAGGAATGCAGTGTCGGGGATGATGGCCGCGTCGGACCCCGCGGCTCCAAGATTCGCCGCCGACCGTCGATCGCGCACACTCACGTAGGAGGCGCCGGCCGCGGCATCCCCACCGACCGCTTCTGCGACGCCGACGGCGTTCCAGAGGACCGGCGTCCCGCGTGTGGAGATCATTGGCAACGACGAGAACCAGGCCGACGGTCTCCAGACCGATGCGTCGCCGTCGGTCATGCCGTACGAAGGGGCAACGGCGATCTCGCTTTCTCGAACAAGGTCACCACCGCCGAACACGACAGCATCGCAGAGGTCGGAAACTCGCTGAATCCGTTCCTCACTCAAGGGGCCCAGCCCGAGCACAACCGGCCAATCCGGCGTTGCCGCTCCGACGGAGCCGAACCACACGAAGTCGACATCGGGGCGCCGCTCAGCGAGCTCTCGCTGGGCAATGATCGGAAACAGCAGGTCGCCGTAGTTGGCGACGTCGAATGTACCGATCAGTCCTACGCGCGGTCTCACAGTCGCGGACCTGAGGTGCGTGTGGCGTTGCCAGCCGGCAGCAGCCGCTGTCTCTGGAGGTGAACAGTTGTCACGTGCGCAATTCCGGTACTGATGACGGCTGCATCGCGTGCTCCCCAGGTCGTGCCGCGAGCGATCCTAGCGTTGGCAGGTCCCCCCATCGTGGCGGCGCATACGCTGCGCGCTCTGATTGCCGCTGGGGACTTCGCCGGTGAGCGCAGGGGTGCGGAGCGCGGTCGCAAGCCGAATTGACCGAGTCCTCGGAAGTCGGATCGGGGTTTCGTCAGGAGCTCGATCCGTTGACGAAGTCCCAAACGCGGGCGAACTCGGTTGGCCAGTCTCCCAGCGCAACTTCGTCGTGGCCGCGATCGGCAATCTCGCGCCGCAACTCCGGGTCGTCGATGAGCCGGCCGACCCCTTCGGCGATCGACGAAGGGAACGGCTCGACGATGAGGCAGTTCTCTTCGTCCTTGAGGAACCATGAGGTCGCCGCGTTGACGTTTGCGACGGGGGCGACTCCTGCGGCGAGGTACTCGAACGGCTGGTACGACGGATGTCGCGAGAACATGAAACAGATCCCGATGTCCGAATTGCGGTACAACTCCTGCACATCTTCGAGCGAATCGAGCAGGCCATGGTTCTCGATGATTCCGCCGAGGCCGAGTTCGTTCGGGTCGAACTCCTCACCCGCAGAGATGATCCTGATGCCGTCGCCGTAGACATTTTTGAGATGGACACACGCCGATGCGACCAACTCGAAAGCGTTGCGGTCGACGCTCGGGCGACCGTACAAGACGATCTGGACAGGCTCTCCCGGCTTCTCGGACGGCTTTGGATACAGATCCGTCGCGACGCTGAACGACGGCGTGAACGCAACCGTCGGATTCCCGTACGTCGAGTAGATCTCGGCGAGACCTGGCGTGTTCACGATGCCGGCAAACCCGAGCCGGTAGGTCGCTTCGGTGAGGCCATACATGCTGCCCGCCGGATAGAACGCCGGCTCGAAGTCCTGGACCATGTAGAACTTCGCGTCGACGTCATTGAACTTCGCGAGCGCGAACGCGGTCGTCCACAACGTGCACACCGCAATATCGGTGTGGGGGAGTTCGTCGTACGGAACGTTGCCGCCATGCACGAGCACGAGATCCACGGACCCGAGGGCAGGGAAGACGTCCGAGATCTTGGCTCGTAGCTCGCGGTCGCCCTCCTCAGGGTCGTGAATGACAATCCGGTGCTCCACACCGTGTTCACGGGTCATGTAATCCATCAGCCGCAGGATGGTGTGGACCCCACCGAAGAGTGCGTGGTGGAAGAACGGGAGGAACCATGTTGCTGTTCGGACGGGGGACGGGCGGTCGTTGAACCGTGCGACGACCGCGGCGTTCGCCTCGAGGTCCGCGTTTGCGAGATCGAAATAGGGGACAAATGAGACCATATGGGCGGCGGTTTGCAGCCAAGGGTGCGGAGGTGCTTCCTCGATAGCGACCACCTCCGGCTCCTCGATTGACGGGTGCCTGACTTGGTGCGCGGCATAGCGGGCACGCTGAGCGATGGCCGTGATCCCGCCGGCGCGGACGATGCGGATGCTTCGGCTTGGGATGGCGGCGACGCCGCTACCGCCAAGCGCCGTTCTGACCCGCCAACGCAGATCCCCAACAAGACCTGAGAATCCAACTCGCCGCCACGCCGCTACCAACCTCGACAAGGGACCCATGCGCAACCTCTCATGTTCAGATCTCGGATGATTCGACACTGTCTTCATACGCAGTGCAAATCTCATGGGGGTCGCCGACCGTGACGATGCTGCCGTTGTCGAGCCACATCACCTCGGTGGCGATCCGACGCATCGCCGAAAGGTCGTGTGACACGAACACGACGGCCGTGCCTGATTCGATGAGTTCCAGCATTCGATCGAGCGACTGGGCCTGGAACGACTCGTCGCCCACCGACAAGACTTCGTCGATGATCAGCACATCCGGAGTGGTGTCGGTTGCGACCGCAAAACCCAGCCGGGCGAGCATGCCCGACGAGTAGCTGCGCAAGGGAACATTGAGGAAATCAGCGACACCGGCCCACTCGGCGATTCCGGGAGCGCTCTTCTTCATGTAATCGACGTCTCGACCCAACAGCGCGCCATACATGACGATGTTCTCGAACCCGGTTAGGTCGCCGTTGAACCCGGCTCCCAGCTCGATCATCGGAGCTACGTCGCCGCGTACGATCACGCGACCTTTCGTAGGCGGAATCACGCGAGCGAGAATCTTGAGCAACGTGCTCTTGCCGCCGCCGTTCGGACCGATGATCCCCTGCACATGACCGCGGCGCACCTGGAGTGACACGTCCTTGAGCGCCCAGAGTGAGTCGTACTTGACCTGCCGCTTGAGCGCACTGATCGCGAATTCCTTGAGGGTGCCGTAGCTGCTCTTGGAGAGCCGGTATTCGAGACCAACGTGGGTCGCGTCGATGAGAAGCTCGCTGCTCATAGCATGATCACCAGTCGGTCCCGACTCCGTGAGAACAGCCACGCCCCAAGGACGAGCATCGCGATGGCCGACAGACTTCCGTAGCCGACGTGCCACCACTCCCAGTACCCCCCGTACATGACTGCACGGAACACCGTCAGCTGACTGTAGAGGGGGTTGATGTAGATGAGCCAGAGGAACTGCTCTGGCACGATCGTCAGGGGGTAGAACGTCGGAGTGAGGTAGGACGCCATCTGGATGAGGACCGCGGTGAAGTCGATGACGTCGTAGAAGAAGACTGCGGCTGAAGCCACAACGAGTCCGAGACCGGTGGCAAATGCCAGGATGAAGAAGATCACAATCGGGGCAAGGATCACGCTCCATGGAACGCCAATCCCGGTGATGAGCTGGATCACCAACAGCGGGAGCAAGGCGATTACGAAGTTCACGAACGCGGCCATTGCAGCGCCGACGGAGAAGACTTCCGGAGGGATATAGACCTTCGAGAGGATGTTGGCATTGCCGACCACGGCCGTGCCGGCGGCAAGGACCGTCTGGCTCCAGTAGGTGACCATGAGGATTCCGGACAGGAGGTAGACGACGAACGGCACGCCCGGGGTCTCGAAACGGAAGAAGTTCCCGAAGATGATCCACAGCACGAGCGTCATCAGGAGCGGGTTGAGGAGCGTCCACCAGATGCCGAGAACCGTCCGTTTGTAGCGTGCGGTTACGTCGCGTTGGGCGATGAGACGAACCACGTCGCGATGTACCCACAGGTTCCGTACTTCGGAGATCAACGGCTTGCGGATTTGAGCGGAGTCGTAGTAGCGCTGGGTCATGATGATTGCGCGACCGGCGGTTGACTGCGGTGCGCCGCCCGGGATGGTACCCCGATGTTGCTGGAGTAGATGTGAATCGTGGCCGATCCGGGCTGCGTTGGCCACGATCTTGCGCAAACGGTGGAGCCGGCCAACCACAGGCGCACAAGAACGGATTGGAGTGTGCCGCATGACGAACCTCAAGCCGCTAACCACCGATGAGGCGTCTTCGCGAGTCTCTGGATAGGCGGCGAGCAGCATCACCCTCGACCGAAACGGCCCGCCGGTTGTCGGAATGAGAGCCGCGCGTCGTCGATATCCAGCAGTACCGCTTGGTCGTGCCCGTCGCTGGCTTCGTCCGGGCGAGTCGGGGCGTCGGAGGGCTCACCCGGCGGGGTGCTCTATCGTGCCGTGGTCACCGATCGACGTTGAACGCGAGGTCGGGACCTTTGGATATCTAGCATCCTGGACAGCATGATCAGTGAAGACGAATCGAATTCTGAAGATGTTTCCGAGGACACTGCGCCTGCCCTAACAGACGAGAGTCGGGTTGACGGGGACTCCGAGGATTCGCAGCGCGGAAGGTATCAATGGGCGGAGCGCCTTCGCGCGATTGCCCCCTTCTTTGTCCTCGTCTACGTTGCGGTATCCGGGTTTGTCTGGGCTGTCGCGACACCCCTGGGCGGAGTGCCCGACGAGCCGGCGCACGTGGTCTATGCAACTGCTGTTGTCAGGCACGACTACGGACGACCACTGCCGGTTGACCACCCGGAGTATTCGAGCCTCATGTCTCATGTTGTGCCCGAGTGGGTCACGTCAATTGTGGTGTGCTACGCGTTCGATCGGACGGTGACGGCCGACTGCCAACCGCCAATCGATGAGGGTGATGAACCTGTCAGCAAGTTCACAACTGTCGCCAGATACCAGCCGCCCTACTACTGGGTGGTCGGGCTGCCGACGCTCGCTTTGACCGGATCGGGGGCGTTCTATGCGATGCGCGCGGCTTCTGTGATCCTCGCTACCGTCCTTGTCGGACTGGGCCTCGGGGTTGCAGCTCCGGGGCGCCGTTGGTGGCTCAGCGTCGGGGTCTTGGCAGCCTTCACTCCGATGGCGGCGTTTCTGATCGGGTCGGTGAATCCGAACGGGGCCGAAATCGCAGGCGCGATCGGCCTTGCTGTCGCCATTCTGGGTTTGGTGGGCGGGCCCGTGAGCCGGAGTCGGCTCTGGTTCCAAGTGGTATCCGTCGTGGTGCTCGCCGTCTATCTCGCTTGGGCGCGTCCCGGGACGTGGCTCACCCTCGTCGCGGTCGGAGGTGCCACCCTTCTGCTGAACAGACGTGGGGTAGCCGGTTGGCTTCGCGTGAGACCCGCTGTGATCACCGCGGCGGCGGCACTTGTTGGCTTCGCTGTGATCGCTGTGCTGTTGTTCGAAGCCATCGCACGAGCACCAGTGATGGAGGTTCTCGAGTACACCGGGTTCCTGGCTACACCTGCTCCGCTCGTCAACAATCTTGATTCAGTGCTTGGAAATTGGGCCGCACTCCTGATGCAAGACGTTGGGATTTTCGGCTGGCTCGATCACTCGTTGCCCCAATCGCTCCAATTGATGTGGCTCATACTCGTGGGGGTTCTGCTCGTGAGTGCACTGGCGGTCGGCAAGCGCGAGGAGCAATTCCTGCTGATTGCGGCGGTGATCGGGTCCACGATCTTGGCCCCATTGTTCGTCATTCACTTCGTGTTTGGCAGCTTCACCGGGTACCAGGGGCGCTACCAACTGCCCCTCGTCATACTGATTCCACTCTGCGCGGTGTTCGTGTTGGGGTTGCGGACCGAAGGTGCAGCCAAGGCCGTATTTCGTCCGATATTTGGATGGATCGGCTTTCTGTTCCCACTCACCATGTTGTTTGCCGTGATGTGGTCAATCTCTCGATATTCGATTGGTGAACCTCTGGTGTGGTCGAATATCCTCTCGCTGTCGTTCTTGCTGGATGCCGTATGGGAGCCCCCAATGAGCGCTACGGTGGTGCTGATTCTGGGTTCCGTCGTTCTGGTGGTGCTCGCACCGATCATGAGGAAGCTCGGAGCCACGGCTCCGACAATCGCGTTCGAAGACCGAATCGACGAGGGGTGATGCGCATGAGCATGCAGAGCGACATTGCGGGGCTCGTATTGCTCGAACCTGCGGTCTATCGGGACGCACGGGGGAGCTTCTCTGAGTCGTACAACCGCAAGATTTTCTCCGATTCCGTCGGCGTCGACCCCGTTTTCGTGCAGGACAATCACTCATGCTCAGAGCGGGGCGTCTTGCGAGGACTCCACTATCAGCTCCCACCGGCCGAGCAGGGGAAGCTCGTTCGCGTCGTTCGCGGATCGGTACTGGACGTCGCAGTTGATATCCGGAGATCTTCACCGAGTTTCGGAGATTGGTTCTCGGTTGAGCTTTCAAGAGAGAATCTCAAACAGTTGTGGGTGCCCCCGGGATTCGCTCACGGATTCATCAGTCTCAGCGATCACGCTGATCTGCTGTACAAGGTCACTGCGTACTACTCGCCGGAATACGATCGCAGCATTCGGTGGGACGATCCCGAAATCGGCATCGACTGGCCGGACATTGGCATCGCCCCGCTGCTTTCACCGAAAGACGCCGACGCGCCGCTGCTTCGCGACGCCGAGATATTTGAATAGGGGGACACACATGAGCCGCGCATATCTGATCACAGGAGGGGCTGGATTCATCGGATCCAACTTCGTTCGATACGTGCTTGACCACGAGCCCGACGCACAGGTCACCAATCTCGATGCCATGACGTATGCCGGGGTGCCGGCAACCGTTGCCGAGTTGAACGATTTCCCCGGCCATCGATTCATCGAAGGCGACATTCGCGACGCCGCACTGGTTGACGAGATCATGCCGGGTCACGACGTTGTTGTGCACTTCGCTGCGGAGAGTCACGTCGATCGGTCGATCTCCGGGCCGTCGGTGTTCCTCGAGACCAACGTGGTCGGGACCGGGGTCATGATCGACGCGGCGTACCGGCACGGCATCGGCCGATTCCTGCATGTGTCTACCGATGAGGTGTACGGATCGATCGAACACGGCTTCGCCCCCGAGAGCGCTCCGCTCGACCCGTCGTCGCCCTACTCGTCGTCGAAGGCAGGATCCGACCTCCTCGCACTTTCGTACGGAACCACCTACGGCTACGACGTCGTCGTGACGCGGTGCACGAACAACTATGGGCCGTACCAGTTCCCTGAGAAGGTCATCCCGCTGTTCGTGACGAACCTCCTCGAGGGCAAGAACGTGCCGCTCTACGGAGACGGGCGGAACGAACGTGATTGGCTGTACGTCGAAGACCACTGCTCTGCGATTCACCTCCTTGTAGATCAAGGCTCGTCCGGCGAGATCTACAACATCGGTGCAGACGCCCAGTTGTCGAACCTGGTGCTGACGAACCAGATTCTCGACGCGTTCGGGCTCGACAATTCGCGTATCGATCATGTCCCAGACCGGCTGGGCCACGACCTGCGCTATGCCGTCGACTCCTCGAAGCTCCGCTCCCTCGGCTGGCATCCGCAGCACGACTTCTCGGAGCGGCTCGGGGACACGATCGACTGGTATCGATCGAGAGAAGACTGGTGGCGGCCGCTGAAGGAGCAACGATGAAAGGGATCGTCCTCGCGGGAGGCGCCGGAACCCGGCTCTACCCGCTCACGCGAGTGGCCAGCAAACAACTCCAGCCGGTGTACGACAAACCCATGGTCTACTACCCGCTGGCGACCCTTCTCGACGCAGGGATTCGCGAGGTCCTCTTGATCTCAACGCCGCACGACATCCCGCGGTTTGAGGCGCTGCTCGGTGACGGGTCGCAGTGGGGCATGGACATCACCTACGCCGTTCAGCCCGAGCCTCGCGGCATCGCCCAGGCATTCCTCATCGGGAGCACGTTTGTGGACAATGAAGCGGTCGCCCTCATCCTCGGCGACAACATCTTCCACGGCAATATCGGCCTCGCACCGCTCGTCGAATCGTTCACCACAGGTGCGCACATCTTCGGATACCCGGTGCGGGATCCGGAGCGCTACGGCGTGGTGGACCTCGACGCCGATGACAACGTGCGGTCCCTGGTCGAGAAGCCGTCCGAGCCAATCTCGAACCTCGCCGTGCCGGGGTTGTACCTCTACGACGACCGTGTCGTCGAGATGACCGAAAGCCTCCAGCCATCTGGTCGCGGTGAACTCGAGATTACCGATCTCAACCAGGCCTACCTCGACCGTGGCGAATTGGTCGCGACGAGGCTTGGCCGCGGCATCGCGTGGCTCGATAGCGGGACCCATGAAAGCCTTCTCGAAGCCTCGAACTTCATCGCAACGATCGAACACCGCCAGGGCCTCAAGATCGCGTGCCTCGAGGAGATCGCGCTGCGAACGGGGGCAATCAGCTTCAGCGAGTTCGAGGTGCTGGTCGAAGAAATGGCTCGGTCGAGTTATCGGGAGTACCTCGAGCGGGTCCTCGCGGAGCAGGCATGATCGTCATCACCGGCCCGACCGGCCAGCTCGGCACCGCATTCGGGCACCTGCTCGAAGGCCGTGAGGTCCGCTGCATTACCGAGGAAGAGCTCGACTTCCGGTATCTCGATGAGATCCCGAGGGCCCTTGCCGCAATCCGTCCTTCGCTCGTCATCAACTGCGCTGCATATACCGCGGTGGACGCCGCGGAGGAAGATGTGGACACCGCGCGGCTGGTGAACGCAACCGCGGTTGGGGCACTCGCCCGAGCCTGTGATCAACTCGGCGCTCGATTCGTGACATTCTCAACGGACTACGTCTTCGACGGCACCAAGGCCGGCGGCTACGTCGAGAGCGATCCGACCAACCCGCAGAGTGTCTACGGCGTGACCAAGCTCGAGGGTGAGCAACTCGCCCTGCACGACCACCCCGACGCCCTCGTTGTGCGGACATCGTGGCTGCTCTCGGGCACACACCCGAACTTCGCGTCGACGATGATCAAGCTCATCCGCAACGGCCCCGTCCAGGTTGTCGACGACCAACGCGGCCGTCCGACACTTGCCGACGATCTCGCTCGTGTGACGCTCGATGCCATCGATCGCGAGGCCAGCGGCGTGCTGCATCTTGCCAACGAGGGTGTTACGACATGGTTCGGCCTGGCCCGGGAGATCGCCTCCATTGCAGGCCTCGACCCCGAACGGGTCACTCCGTGTACGACTGCCGAGTTCCCGCGCCCGGCGCCGCGACCCGCGGATTCCGTGCTCAACTCTGAACGACTGGCCGGACTCGGAATCAGCCCGATGCCTCCCTACGGACCGGGGCTCGAAGCGGCCGTGCGTGCTCTGTTGGATTCCGAGTGGACGTAGTGCGTGCGTTCGTCGTCGACCCCGGGCGAGACACCACGCCCAACCTGACGGCCGCTCTCGCCGACCTGACGGCCGCCGGACAGGCGTTCGAAGGACTCTCCATCCCTCCGACCGGCCTTCCGCGCCGCGCCGGAAGAGTGACGAAACGAACTGCCACGCTCTTCAAGTACACGCCGGCGGCGCTCCTCGAATCGTGGAGAACCGCACAACATGTCCTCCGGCGAGCGGATCCCGGTGATGTCGTTCTCATATCCGATCGGGGTGGAGCCGGTGGGATCCTGGCCCTCGGGGAGGCGGGGAAAGCCGGCGACGACCGCCGACAGGTCTGGACCGTTGCAGGCGACGGGCTCTACCTGCGGCAGATGCTCGTTGCCGGAACGCCGAACGGCGTCGACGAAGACGACAGGTCGATGATCGACTGGGAGCTGACCCAATACCGATACTCCGATCGTGTTTTTGCGACTTCGAACGCCGCGATGTCCCTGCTCGGTGAACTGGGAGTCGATGCCGAACTGGTGACGAGCGCTGCGGGTCAGGTTGAGCGAACA
>Ga0316193_10001038_pt1 | contig 18307 bp, 15 predicted proteins | sample MerIslsedime2_MG_FD_207735 | JGI IMG/M metagenome (GOLD analysis project Ga0316193, IMG submission 207735) | Coastal sediment microbial communities from Maine, United States - Merrow Island sediment 2 | ecosystem: Environmental > Aquatic > Marine > Coastal > Sediment | place: USA: Maine... | reverse complement strand
TTTGAACGACGTGCCTTAACCGACGCCGGAGAAGCGGGATCGACAGAGGTGGTCGGCTGGAGGCAATGGTTAATCGGGCATATACGGAGAAGGATCAGTTGAATTTGCCTGTACCTGTTTCGATCAACCCTGACCCCAAGTTCTGCACGGAAAATAGGGGATGCCTGCAATGTCGATATCAGGCGGATTCATTACTTAAAAACTGTGTCAGCGAAAAAACAGTATAGCGAGAGGAAAACGGGGGAGGGTCTCCGTGCTCCTTATTTTCCGGCGGTGCTCGTTGCCAGTTTCGCCATCTTCACGCCGCTTGGTAACTCCGGCCCTGGTTCTCCCTCCAGCGTTCCTTCCAGCAGGTGCTCGACAATTTTCTGTTTGGCGAGGTCACCGGATTCCTGCATGCTTTGGGATACCCTGAAGCCCAGCAACACGCTGTGCAGGTAAATCCGGCGCGCATAAAAGTAGCGTTCCTCCGCCTTGGCGGTACGGTACACCCAGAAGAACAGCGCAGAGACCACCTCTATTAACACTCCGGCTGCGGTAAGCATGTAGTTTACTCCGCCCGGCGGCGATGGCAGTTCCCAGCTCTTCGGTGCGAGATACTGAAAAATAACCAGCAAGATGATCAGGAACCCCGCCCACATCGCGAACGTACTGTAGAGGAAGCTTCTGCGCATCTGGTGGGTTGCAGTATCGTAATACTGGTTGAGCTGTTGCTTGCTGAAGCGCACCAGCCTGATCAGACCACGCATATGCTCGTCGTCTTCCTCCCTGAGAATCTCGTCTTCCAGTTTCTGGTCCAGGCCTTCCACTTTCTTGATCTTGTTGCGATCCTTGTCTTCCTGTTCCTCGGCGTAGATTGACAACAGAAAGCCAATCCACTGAAAGGGCCAGGTAACAACACCGATGGGCAGAAAAGCGAGGAAGAAAATGCCGATGGCCGATGCCAAAAGCTTTCCGACAGCATGAATATCCAGCGTGAACGACACGAAACCCCATTGAAACAGGGACGGTATCCAGCGAAACCATGCAATATACAGGAGCCCGAACGCCAGCATTGCCACCAGCAGGCAGCCAATGAGCGCGGCGATGCGCCAGCCGCTGCTTTTCCTGACCAGACCTCCAATCCAATGAGTTGATGTTTTCTCGCTCTGATTCATAGGCTGGTCCTTGTCTATACTGTTTCCGGATTGTGAAGAACTACTCGGGGTCAGAGCGAAAGTATAGGTCGAATAAATATCCTTTTCACCACGTGTCAACGGATCGCCCGAACGTAAGGAAGGGCCCTGCGCCCTGCTGCCACCCGCACTGGCTTCCTTGCCAGCCGGCAACGGCAACTGCGTTCTCGGTATGCGCGGACTGTTTGTTGGTGCGACTGGTACCGGCAAGACTATCGCCGTCGCGGCCTTAGCTAATGGGTAGGGCGAGTTCTGGCCTGTTGTGGCTTGTAGTGAGGTGCGCTACGAGAGGTAATGAAAACACTTGGCATAATATTATTAACCGGTGGAGGTAACCGGGTTATGAGACCCAATTTCGGGTGCAATGTGCTACATGGCAGGATATTTACAAACTGCTGCTTTACAGCTTTTGGCGGCTATCCGCCGTTTGGCGGACATAGCAGGGCGTGTAAACCACCCATCAACGGAATCCAGCCGACCGTGGACTCCTGCTTAACAGTCTGGATATTTCGGGTAAATTGTGAGTAGCCCGGTGCCTGGGCTACTCACTTGTTTCCCGCATACTATTGCGACTGCTTCAGAACACCCTCGAGCGCAATATCCTGCGATACCTTCTTCCCGATGTTTGGCATAAACATGGGTACTTCCTTTTTATACTGCGTGTACTCGGGCAGCGAATTTTCCAGGTCTTTCTCCTCCAGTCGCGTACCGACGAAGATATAAGCTGTGCATAGCAGGGCAAATACCAGGTGCGCGACGGTCATGGTGGGCGCTGCCCACAGGCCAATCATAAGGCCGACATACAGGGGATGACGCATGTGGCGATACAGCCAGGGGGTTTTGAACGCGAGTTGCGTGTAGGGCTTGCCGCGAAAATACAACCACACCTGGCGCAGTCCGAACAAGTCGAAGTGATTGATCTGGAATGAGGCTAAAAACAGGATGCCCCAGCCGATGGCAAACAGGCCGTACAGGATACTGACCGCCAGCGGGTCTGTTACCTGCCAGAGCACGCCACCCAAGGGTTGCCAGAAATACACTATGCAACCCAGCAACAGCGTGGATGCCAGCACATAGGTGCTGCGTTCAACCGGTTTCGGGATGATCTTTGTCCAGGCGCGCTTGAAAGCCGGTCTTGCCATGATGCTGTGTTGCAGGGCAAAGGCCGTAAGCAGACCGATGTCGATTAACAGGGCGAGACCCGGATCACTGTTGCCGGTCGAGTCCAGTGACGGGGTTACCATGATGTTGCCGATGAACATGATCGCGTAATTGAATACGGCAAAAAACAGGGTGTAGGCGAGTACGCCATAGCCGAGTGTGAGTGTTCTTTTAAACATGGTGCGATCTCCTTTCCTTAAAGGGTGGACTTGCGTGACAGCGTGCTGGTTATGCCCCTGCATAGGCGAGGTGGCTCATGATGTGCACGAATAGCTGTTTCAGTTCGTGTGTGCTTCGGGTTCTGTGTTGCATGGTTTTCATAATGGGCCTCTGTCTTGTCGTTAAATATCAGCCGGCGATGCATTGCCTGCCTGATGTGACAAGCCTGGGGGACGGGGGGCTTTGAAAATACTCTCGATTGTGTAGTATCCAACTACAGAAAATGGAGTAACCCACTACACTAAAAATTTAACCGGGTTGCCAGACCCGGAGGATGAGCGCCCATGGAATACGGTCAGTTCTGCCCCGTTGCCAAAGCCACTGAAATTCTTGGTGAAAAATGGACTATTTTGATTGTGCGCGAACTGATCATGGGAGGCAGGCGCTTCAACGAGCTGCAGCGGGGGTTGAGTCTGATATCCCCGACCCTGCTGTCGAAACGTCTCGATTCACTGGCACAACACGGCCTGGTGCTGAAGAAAAAAATCCCCGGCCAGAAGGGCTATGAGTATTTCCCCACTGAATCCTGCCAGGAGCTGTTGCCGATTATCCGCTCTATGGGCGAATGGGGCATGCGCTGGGCGCGCTCCAATCTTTCCGAGGACGACTATGATGTGGAATTGTTGATGCTGTACCTGAAACGCAGCATCGTGCCGCAGAAACTGGTCGGCAACGAGACCGTCATCCGCTTCAAGTTCACCGACATCGATGAGTTCCCGGACTGGTGGCTGGTCGTTACGGGAGATAAGCTGGATCTTTGTGTCAATGATCCCGGCAAGGATGTCGACGTCTATTTCACCTCCAGCGTGAAAGCCATGGCAGATATCTGGATGGGGGAAAACTCCTACCGTAAGGCCGTGGGTGCAGGTGTCTTAACCGTGGTAGGCAACAAGGCGCTGACACGCAACATCACGTCCTGGATGGCCAACAGTATCTTTGCGGACCTGCCACCGGCGAATCAAATATAAAGGTTCATAAACAACTACCAATCGCGCCGCAGGGCAGGGCTCCTGAATACCACTGGATTTCAGGGAAAGAGGCCGAATGTCGAGCAAGATAATCATTCTGTTGCTATCGCTGTTCATCACCGCTTGCGCGGTGCAGCCGACCCATGAAAGTTTGAAGGACAACGTCTTGCCAGCGCTGCTACCGGTGCGGGACTTCGTCGCCAATACCGCCTACAACGGCCATTACCGGATTTCACCGGATGGCAAAAAGCTGGCCTGGAAGGCGGTGGCGGGTACCCGGGAGGAGATCTTCGTCCGCACCCTCGGCAAGGACGATGTGCGCAGCCTGGGATTTAGCGCGCAGGGTTATCCGTTTGTGTGGGCCCAGGACAGTCGACGCCTGCTGTTCATGAAGGACGCGGGCGGTAATGAGAACTTCCATCTGTTCCGGGTGGCTATCGACAAGCCCGGTCAGCGCCCGGTGGATATCACACCACTGGAGAATACCCGCGTGGGTATCCAGCAGCTTATCGAAGATGATCCCGCTCACATCCTTGTCATCCACAACGGTCGTGACAAGGCGGTGTTCGACCTGTACCGGCTGAATCTCGACAGCGGTCAGATGACCATGCTGTACGAGAACACCGAACAGGTCGCCCACCTGGTCACCGATCGCCACGGCCGGCTGCGGGCACGGGTACGGCAGGATGACGCTTATCGTTATCTTGAACTGCCGGAAGGAGAAGCCGGCCGCTGGACAGTCCTCACCCGCTGGAGCCAGGACGACAATGTCCGGGTATTGAAGTTTAACAGGGACGGCGACGCCATCCATATGCTTTCCAACCGCGGTCGTGACAAAGTCGCCCTGGTGCGGCTGGATATCGCCACGGCACAAGAGATTTTGGTCTATGCGCATCCCGAAGTGGATGTGAGCTTTGCCCAGATCGACCGGCTCAAGGAGTACCGGGCGACCGAAGATTTTCTCGCCGCCTGCCTGGGCGGGCGAAGTTCGGGATTTGATTACTACCAGCTGGGTAGCTGGCTGTTCTAGGGAAAGTGGGAAAAACGGGTGGTAGGAGCGGTCTTTTATGCCCGACGGGTTTACGGGTACTCCTGCGGTATGGGGTATTATCAGGTCCAGTCATCAATAAAGCGATACAATATACAGCGCACCCAATTGAAAAATCCATATATAGTTTAACAGGCACCTATCAGACATGAACAGCACACCACCCGGACACACACCGGTACGAAAAACCAAGATTGTCGCCACCATCGGCCCAGCCTGTAAAACACCGGAAATGCTCAAGGCCATGATCGAGGCAGGAATGAATGTCGCGCGGTTAAACCTTTCACATGGCACGCACGCGGCACACAGTGAACAGATCACGATGCTGCGTGCTGTGGCAAAAGATCTCGGGCGGAATATTGCGATCATGATCGATACACGTGGTATCGAGATTCGCACCGGCCTGCTCGACGGTGATTCCGCCACACTCATACCCGGAGTGAGCTTCAGCCTGCACGCAGATGGTCGAACCGGCAATGCTACGGGTGTATCGATCAGCTACCTGAAATTGTACGAGGAGGTCCGGCGGGGGACGCCGATCCTGCTTGATGACGGCGCAATCGAGCTGGAGGTCGACCGGGTAACGGAGGGTGTAATCAACTGCCGTGTCATTCACGGTGGACAGCTGGGAAATTCCAAGAGCGTAAACCTGCCCGAAACCCAGCTGGCGATGAGTGCCGTGAGTCCGGAAAACCGGGACGACATCGTCAAGGAACTGAGCTTTGCCGCAGAAAACGACGTCGACTATATCGCAGCCTCATTCGTCCAGAGCGCAGATGATATATTCAAGATGCGTGAAATACTTCTCGAACGAAAAGTTAACATCCCCATCATCGCCAAAATCGAAAACCGGGCCGGCGTGACACACATGGAAGAAATCGTCGAAGCAGCCGACGGCATCATGGTTGCCCGGGGTGACCTGGGAGTGGAACTTCCGCTGGCCGAAGTCCCAACCACACAAAAACTCATCATCCGCACCACGGTCAGCAATGGCAAGCCTGTCATAACGGCCACCCAGATGCTGGCTTCAATGGAACGCAACCCGAAACCGACCCGCGCCGAAGCGAGCGACGTAGCCAATGCGATTCTCGATGGCACCTCGGCGGTCATGCTCTCGGGCGAGACCGCAGTCGGAAAATATCCCTTTGAGGCAGTAACAACCCTGGCCACCATCGCGTTACGCGCCGAGGCATCGTTGCACGAATACGGTTACCTGCAGAAGATAAAACCCAACCCCGCTAACGTGGTGACCGAGGCGGTTGGGCAGGCATCAGTCAGCATGGCCAAGAATCTGAAGGCAGCGGCCATCGTCAGCTTGACTGAAACCGGCTTCACCTCGCGCCTGATTTCAAAATACCGCCCGGACTGCCCGATCCTGGCAATCACCTCCCTGGAGCTGGTAGCACGCAAGCTGTCAATGAACTGGGGCGTAATTCCGGTAATCTACCAGGGAGAACTCTCCGACGATGCCCGCATCGAATTCGCAATTTCAGTGATCAGGAAACTCGCTTATGCCGACAGTGGCGACACTGTGATCATAACAGCCGGACATCACCAGCTGGCCGGAGGTACCGACATGATTCGAGTAGTTACGCTGTAGAATTCCAAGCGGGTGCAGGAGCGGTCTTTTATGCCCTTTGGGTACCTGACCGCGATTGAACGCTACAAACAATCGCGCCGAGGGACGGCGCTCCTACAGGATTAATCGAACTCATGAGCCAACGGCTACCCGCGGGTTAACGGGTCCTGAATCTGAAAGCGGCCACTGTTCGGTTTAAAAACCACGTGTCAGATCTGGCCTGAACTACTATACTCAAGCGGGTGTACGGCGAGTTACCGCCTGATCGGGCGGTTCTTGCGTCCGCCAAGGGAGGCACTTATGAGTCCAGAAGACGCATTGGTACATACTGACGGCCAGGAGGCGGTTAAAATCGGGGGCTACCTGTTACCTGTCGAAGATTTTTCCCTGACCAGATTCATGTTGGACGATTTGGGTATGCAATGGTTGCACCCGGGCGGCATCCTGAGCAGCGAACGACTGCTGAAACAGCTTGCGATTAAACCCGGCATGCGTGTGCTGGATCTGGGCTGTGGGTTAGGCTCCACCTGTCGCTACCTGGCCCGCAAATACAACTGCACGGTGGTTGGATTAGATCGCGATCCCGAAATGATTATTCAGGCGCGCGCGCGTTCACGTGGTCGCCGGTATGCCAGTATCGAATACTGCGAGGCGGACGCCAACGATACAGGTCTCGAGAATGACAGTTTTGATCGCGTCATCGTCCAGTCTGTTGCGTGTTTCAACGACAAGCCCAACATGCTCAAGGAAATCACGCGGCTGCTTAAACAGGACGGCCAGGTCGGTTTCAATGAAGTCACCTGGGTAAAACCTCCCACAGAAAAAGTTGAACGGGTTACGCGCGCTACTATTTGCGAGACATTCAAAGGTGCGCTGCTGGAAGACGATTGGGTCAAGTTGCTCGAAGATGCTGGTCTGGACCGGGTCACCCATGAGGCGCACGCCTTCAAGCCGGTCGCTCCCTACCAGATGTTGCGTGAAGAAGGGCTGCTCGGAACGGTTAAGGTCATGGCGCGTGTCCTGCGTCATCCGGAAATCAACATGCGACTCAGCGCCGTCAGTGATTATTTTCGGCAGTATCCGGGCTATTTCGGGTATGGACTCTATATGGCGCACAAACCCGGTACGCACTAACGCGATGCTGCAGGTATTTGTCCGTGCCGGGCAGGGGCAACCATGACCCAGCTGCCAGACGCCACCTACGCGGAACAGGAAAGTCTCCATTTCCAGGTTGCCGCGCGCACCTGGGGCATGCTCTACTACCGGGCGCTGAACCTGATCGCCTTGCCTGTCGTTGCTGTTTTGTCAGGGGGCCTTGCCGGCGATACTTCCTGGTTTGTAGCCGTGCTGGGCCTGGCGCTGCTGCTGAATATCACGCTCCTGGCACTGCATTTCGTCGGGCACTCCTGGGCTGACCGTTGGTTGCCCGCTCTCTTTTTAGACGCGGCACTTTATACCTGGCTTGCCAGTCTGTCCGGTGGACTGGAGAGTAACTTTGTCTATTTCTTTTTCTGGCTCATCCTTCATTCAGCCGTGCGTTTTGAGCAGAATGTTTCACTCAGTTCCGGTATCCTGGCTACGGCTTGCTTGGGTTACCTTTACACTGTCAGCGTTAACGCCGGGCAAGATAAGGCTGCGCTTGCTCAACTCGTGGTCCTGAGCATGATCCTGCTGGGCACAGCGCTGGCAACCGCCAAGATAGCGCAGCTAATAGCTAAAACACGCAAGCACATGCTGGATGCAACCATGGATCTGGTCAGAGCACACAAGACCATCGTCTCTCAGCAGGCAATACTGCGAGACAACGAACAGCACCTGAAAGAGGCTGTAGCGCAACGAACCACAGAACTTGAGGCAACCAATAAGGAGTTGGAGGCTTTCAGCTATTCCGTTTCCCATGATTTGCGTGCACCGCTGCGTTCCATCGATGGTTTCAGTCGTCTCTTGCTCGAAGATCATGCATCCATGCTGGACGAGGAGGGCAAAGACCGTCTCCAGCGTGTGAGTAAGGCCAGTCAGCATATGGGTGAACTTATTGACGGCATGCTGTCCCTGTCACGTATCCACCGCCAGGAACTCAATGACCAGACCATCTCACTCAGCCACATGGCTGAAGAAATCCTGCGACGATTACAGGAAGAGGATCCGACACGTACAGTGGACTACACGGTGCAGGATAAGCTCGCCGTACTGGGCGATCGCCATCTCGTAAAAATAGCGCTTGAAAACATGCTGGAAAACGCCTGGAAATACACGCGTAATACCGAGCACCCCTGTATCGAATTTGGTGCCACGAAAAAGAATGACGAAATGACGTTTTACATCAAGGACAACGGTGCGGGTTTTGAAATGCAATATGCTAACAAGCTGTTCAAGCCCTTTCAGCGCCTGCATACCTCAAACGAGTTCGAAGGATCGGGCATCGGATTGGCAACGGTGGCTCGTGTTATCAATCGCCACAAGGGGCGTATATGGGGTGAAAGCGCAGTGGGCGAAGGCGCAACATTTTATTTCACGCTACCCTGAGATTACGACCCCAGCGGAGTGAGGTTTCCCGGTGGGTGTAGGAGCGGTCTTCTGACTGCGATTGTGTGCTACAAACAATCGCGCCGAGGGATGGCGCTCCTACACTGAAGAATTAAGGGGGGGCAATTTCAAATTTCTCCGTCCCCTTTTGCCAGGTAAGGGGTACCCGGAGCGCTGCAATGACCGGTGTTGTTACTCTTTCGTCATCTTTTCCTCGACGGCTTCCTTTGTATCCTCGGCCTTTTCGGCAACATCGGCAGCTGTTTCGTCAATCGCCTTGCCAGCTTTCTCGGCGGCTCCTTCCTTTTCACAGGCCGATAACCCCATAAGCAGCAGACTTGCCAGCATTACGCTCAAGATTCCATGGTGCAGTTTCATCGTCTATCTCCTGAAAATCTTTTTTAAGAGCGTGTATTGTAGCCGGTCCTTGTCAGAATTTCCCCTGTCGTCGAACGGCGACGTTTAGCCGGGATCGAAGTTTAAAGGGTAATTGATAACGATTGCGAGCAGCGGGGTTAGCGCTGGTCACCGGGAGGGGCGGGGCAGGGTGTTGCGAATGGTATTCGATGCCAGAGCGTGGTGATATATTGGCTGGGTCAACAGGAACGGAGGACGTTGGTGGATATTTGCTTGACACCTTACGAAGTGCGCGTGATCGGCTGCCTGCTTGAAAAGCAGCGCACCACGCCTGAACACTACCCGCTTTCGCTCAATGCACTCACCAACGCCTGCAACCAGAAGAGCAGCCGCGATCCGGTGCTGGCACTCGACGAGGCCACGGTGCGGGACACCATCGATGCCCTGATGAAGAAGCGCTATGTCATCGAGAAGAGCGGTTTCGGCAGTCGCGTCACAAAATATCAGCACCGGTTCTGCAATACCGAATTCGGCACCCTGGCGTTTTCTGAGCAGGAACTCGGTATTGTGTGCGTGTTGCTGCTGCGCGGACCCCAGACACCGGGTGAACTGCGCACCCGCACCGAGCGCCTGTGCAAATTCCAGGATATCAACGCGGTCGAGTCGACACTCGATCAGCTCATGCAGCGTGACGACGGTCCTTTCGTGGCAAAGCTTCCGCGCGAACCGGGTAAGCGTGAGACCCGCTTTGCACACCTGTTTGGCGGCGAGATAGAAATGCACGGGGCTGCTGCACCTGCGGACGCGATGTCAGCCGGGCCGGGCGCGGACGCTGACCGAATGGAGCAGCTTGAGCAGATGGTCAACCAGCTGCGCGATGAGATGGAAACGATCAAGGCGCGGCTTGACCGGATTTCACCGGACCAGGAACCTGGATAAAGGGGGCCAGAGCATTGTAGGAGCGGTCTTTTATGCCCTTTGGGTACCTGACCGCGATTGGGTGTCGCAAACAATCGCGCCGAAGGGCGGCGCTCCTACCGGTTAACATAAATGTGCTCTGACCCCATTTTTCCAAAATCGCTGGCACTGACAACGGCGTTGCGTCCCGCCGCTTTCGCCTGGTACAGACAGCGATCGGCATGCCCCACCAGAAACTCTCCGCTGGACGACGTCGTGCCTGTCTCGCTGGCCGGGGTATAGGTAGCGACACCAATGGAAATAGTCACCGTAAAGGTCTCGCCGCCCGGCAGGTGAAACACGTTTTCTTCAACCCCTCTGCGTACACGTTCAGCTACCTCTTCGGCGGTTTCCATGGGTGTTTGACTCAGCAGCGCGGCGAACTCCTCGCCACCGTAACGTGACAACACGTCACTGCCGCGCAACTGGGCCCGAACCAGGGCGGCTACTTCGCGCAACACCTGGTCGCCCACCTGGTGGCCGTAGGTATCATTGACCTTCTTGAAATAATCCACGTCCAGCATCATGCAGGAAAGCGCTGCGTTGCTGCGCTGCGCCAGGTCGATTTCCTCCCGCAGGCGTTGCTCGAAAAAGCGCCGGTTGTTAATCGCGGTCAGGGTGTCGGTTAATCCCTGGCGTCGAAGGCGTTGTACGTTGGCCGCATTTTCGATGCAGATCGCGACAATCGCAGCCAGGTGTTCGAAGAAATCGGTGCGACTGCCTCTCACATAGCGCTCACCATCCAGGCTGCCGATATTGAGGCTGCCGATGAGCTTGCCATAGCGGACCAGGGGCAACAGGGTTACGCTGCGTGGCCGTGATTGCGGGAACAGTGATTTATGTCTGCCCGTGCGATAACGGCCTACACTTGGAAAAAAGGAATGAGGATAGTCGCTGTCCAGCTCGTCCAGGCTGGATACGAAAATCAACGACGGATGTGCGTCCAGGCGGGCGCCTTCGTCCTCTAACATGCGTCGCAATTCGTGCTCTGGATCGATCAGCATCAGACTCACCGAGTCCCACTGGAAATCCGTTTTATCCGGGTAGATGAGTGTTTTCACCAGATCGTAGAGGGAGTTCAGGCCGATCAGCTGTAACTCCAGACGCTCAAACCGCCGCAGTTTCTGCTCATTACGCCGCGCTTCCGACATGAACTGGTCGAGCTTCTGGCGCAGACCGGTATTTTGCGCATGCAGATTGTCGCGTGGTTTTGTTGTATACGGGGGGATATTTCGAGGTAACTGCACAATTTCATCCCATTGCAAAGCAATTCTGGTGTACAAAAATGAGTTGGCCGTTAAAGCCTGCCGTCAATTTGCCGTTTCATGAATCGCTCCGGCGGTATACGTATCACGTGAACAGAGCGCCAATAAATCATCTTTACGAACCTTTCTATTGGTAACAGTGCAAAAAATCTGCCAATTCATCTAAAGGGGCGGGAGCACCGGCAGACTGGCAAAACACCAGGGTGTATGGTGGGAAATGGATCAGTCGATCCAGGCTATTATTGACTGGTGGTGGTATGCAGGCACGTTAAATTGTTGTCGATGATCAGAATTGTGAAATATCGCCCTTTACTTCTGCACACCAGGTTGATGGCGACCCGGCACAATGTAAGCCAATTCTGCCTGATTTCCGGCGCTCGGGCACGCTACCCCTGCATTGTACTCAGCCTAGGCCGGGTCATTCAAAAAACCCCATAACGCAGGAGCATCCGTCAAATCGTCGGGCGCTTGTGCTCTTTAGGGTATAAACGGCCTCATGGCCGCGATAGGGCGTCTGGATCGCGCCGGGGGACGGCGCTCCTGCAGAGGGCGTTGCGGTACATAAATGGCATATCCATCTTGCAGGTGCTAAGCGCCTTCAATTTTTCGAATTCTCCTGTCGCTATCATATTTCAGGTGCTCTCTTGCTCTGGCTCTCCGGTCGCCGTTAAATTTCAGGTGCAATCTGTCTCTGGCTCTCCTGTCGCCACCGGTGTCCGGGTAATCCGAACCTTTTCTTCTTCTGTCACCATCATATACCAGGTGTAATCTGTGTTTGGCTCTCCTGTCACCGGTCGATACGAAGTTGTCTGTTCCCTCGACCCTTCTGGATCTCCTGTCGCCACCATATTTCAGGTACTCCGGACTATTGACGCCAATTGTGCTTTTCACAAAGCCGGCTATATCCGGGTTGAGTCGAACCAGATTGGCTAGTTTGTCCTGCATGGTTTCTTTGAACAAAAAGCGTATTTTAACGCCTTTTTTTGCATAGGCTGTCAACCATTTAAAATCCAGTATTTCATTGGTATGCAAGTGTGCGTTTCTGACATCCAGAACAACTTCCTGTATGTCGGGATTAAAGGTTTCGTTAAAGTAGCGTGCAATTTGATTGCATGTGTGGCACAGGATGGTGCCTTCCATGGATATGACCAGTGTTTTGCCGTTTTCAATCGTCGATGTTAGATGCACCTTTGAAATTTCGATGATGTTGATGATAAAGGTTGCAAGGATCGCAAAGGTTACGGCTGTATAAATATCGACAACCACCACTAAAAACGCAGTGCTGAAGAATATTGCCGCAGTTTTCCTGGTGCTGCACAGGTAGCGTTTGATAATGCTCAGGTTAACCATGCTTAAACCGCTTAAAAATAACAGGCCACCCAGAATCGCAAGGGGTATATAGGCAATGACAAAGTCTAAAAATACAACCAGTACGATGGTAAAGGCGGCAGAGTAGAGCAGCGCGCGCGAACCCGAGTCCAGTTCTTTTTTGGCAACACTTTTATTGATTGAGTTTGCAACCGGGGCGCCGTGAAGGAAAGCCAGGGCTATATGCTGTATACCCTGGGAAAATATATCCCGCAGCGGGTTCATGACTTCATCTTCCGCTCTGATTGCTTTAGACACCGTAATAGCCTGTAAGGTACTGATGACGGCTATAACAAATGCAGGTGCGATAAAGTTTGCTACAATGGGTAAGCTTGCCTGCCTGAAGTCGGGCACACTCGTTACCAGCTCCAGATTTATCCAACCGACCCGTTCTATATGAAACGAGTAAAAATTTTCCAGACCAAATAAAACGATGACCCCTACAGCCAAAGCCCCTATGATGCTGTAGCGTTTATATTTGCTCCTGCGCATGAGTAATCCTGTGCCTATCGTGATGCAACCGAGCAGTAACGCAAAATAGCTGCCTTCTCCTGCATAGCTGCCAATGCCCAGGCTGAATACATCAAATACCAGCCACTGCTGATAGGATAATTGAGGCAAGCCCAGCACCATGTAAAGGGTTGCCAGTACAAATATGATGCCGATGCCTAACACCAGTCCGTCGATAAGTTCCTGGTTAAAATAATCCGTGATGTGATATTTGGCGAACGTAAAACAAAAGAGTAATTGCCAGATGCCCACCAGCAAGGCTAGCGAGGCTACATAACCGACGTACAGGTCCCCCATTTGCGGCGCAAAAGGCGTAACAGCCACGGCTATTAAAATGGAGGTTGCCGAATTAGGGCCGCCTACGGCATAACGCGAAGCATTCAGAAAATGGCCGATGACGGCGCAGACGATGCTTGCAGTAATCATCATGACCGGCGGGATGCCTGCCAGGAAGGCAAAGCCGATACTCATGGGCAAATTAATCAATGCCATGACAAAACCAGGAAAAACATTCCTGGAAATTTCAGCCTTGCTGAAGGACATTACAGACTTTCCTCTTCGGTTTCTTCTGCAAACCACAGCTCCATAGCCGTGTTAGCCAGGTAAGTATAAAAAACCGACAGGTTACTCGCGCCGGGGGCAGCCGGCCGGGTTTGAACACTGATAAATTCCGCTATATCCAGCGCCTCCTGCGGTGAAAGCAGTGGGTTTTCGTGCGTTGCGCCGGGCGGCATATTGTTCAACAGAAAGGAGGCCAGGCGACTCGAATAGGACAAGGTGGCTGTATGTACAAACGCTTCACCGCCATTGATCGGTGGCGGCGTAAATGCGGGCACGGCATCATAACGATCGGTGCCGTAACCCGCTGGGCCGTGGCATATCTCGCATTTTTCAGCATACGACTTTTGGCCGGCTATGATGCTGGCATGCCGGGCAGCGGTGCCGCGAACATTTTGAATGCCGCGACTCTCCCTGTTTTGCCCTATATGCAACCCGTTCTTTTCGGCAATCCATGCCATATATAGGGTAAGCAGCTTGTAATATTCTGAATTAGAGCCATAGAGTATTTCGTTAATAGAATGCGCGTAACAACGTGCCACACGCATTCTATTGGTGTATATGATGTTGTTCGAGGAGTAAACGCCCGGATAATTCACCACTGCGTCGCCGATATGTACCGCATGCTCTTTGCTTCCGCCTTCCATATGGCACGACGAGCAGTTCATTTTGGTTTTCCAGAAACCGTAACCGCTTGGCCGGTTATTGGTGGTGTCGGTAAAAATGTTACAGCCTTTTACTATATAGGGCGCGATATCTCCTTTGGGCCTGCCAAGTTTTTCAAATACATTCATGCAGGCATAGGACGTATTTAAATCGGCTAATTGTTGATCAGACAGTTCAATGCCGTTGTCGGGTTCAACATCGAATACACGTTTTTCCTGCCTCGCCTTTTCATAGGCGTAGACCATGATTTCGGTAATTCTTACTTCATTGTAAAAAGGTTTGGTGCCACCATAGCGGTTTACGAATTCATACTGAACCGCTTTTTCAAAATCAATTATCCTGCCTGTTTCCTTATCAAGCCTTGGAAATTTTACCCATAAGGCGCCAAGAGAATCGGCTTTTGCATCGGGTGTATCGTTATGGCAATCAATACAGTTTTGAATAACTTCGCTGTTATTGGCAGGTTGTAATTTGTTTGGCCTGGTAAATTGAATTAGATTGTCGTTTGATGAGTGGTAAACATGTTGTGTGCCGTTCCAGAGCATTTCTTCATAGTGCCCGGCTCTTGCCATGGGGCCGATATCCAGTCTGCAGGCTTCACAATCTGCAGAAACACCCGGCTGATAATCAATTCCATTGATTAAAAAAATAACGACAAGAATGACTGCCATAATCAGTACACTTACGATGTCGGTTTTTTTTAATTTATAGGCACATTTCAACTGCCTATCCTCCTCGATAGCTATAAGAGGTCAGAGCCTTTTTTAAGCCCTGTCCTTCAAAATGGCATAACAGTGTTCGATAATTTCAGCGGCTTCGGCGCCAGGCGCCAGTGGAAGGCTGATAGAGGATAAAACCGGTGACAAAAGCTGGCAGATACGAATTCACGCAGGCGGGTGCTTGGTGTTTTCAGGTCATTTGCGGCCATTTTTAAAATGGCTAGGCCCAGAGTAAGCATGCATCCCTTCCGGCTATATGAGTATCTGCATCCCTGCCACACGTCTTGGTTTCTGAATTACCTTAAGAATAAACGCCCTTTTCCCTCAAGTCTACTGCTAGTTAACACATAAGCGGTCCCGGGCAGGAATGAAACACGGGAGCCGCTTTATTTATGACCGCCGTTTGCCGGGGTAACCCCGGGGCAAAGGCGGCGTGGAATCCAATGCCGGCGAGAGTCAATAGGCTGTCGGAGGCGTTGGGGATGGCGGTGAGGGAGCTGTTATTATGTTTGCGCAGTAGTCTACGGGCGCTGTTGGTGATCACTGCGCCGATCGCGGTCAGGTACCCAAAGGGCATAAAAGACCGCTCCTACACACGGGGATGAAGGTGTCACAGGCAGACTGGTATTGTATTGAGGCTGATGAAGCCTTGCGGCGTCTCAATGTGTCTGCCGTTGGCCTGACTGCGTCGGAGGCAAAGCGGCGCCTGGCCGAACACGGCCCGAACGCCATTCCCGAATCCCGGCACCGCTCCCTGCCGGCCATGCTGCTGAGCCAGTTTACCGATTTCATGATTCTGGTGCTGCTGGCAGCGGCGCTGATTTCCGGGATCATCGGTGAGCCCGTCGACACCATCGCCATTCTCGTTATCGTTCTGCTCAACGCCCTGATTGGTACCGTACAGGAGTTCCGCGCTGAACGCGCAGTGGCGGCACTGCGTGAAATGGCGGCTCCGGAAGCCACGGTGCTGCGTGATGGCAAGGCTGTCACGGTGGCCGCAGCGGAACTCGTACCGGGGGATGTGGTGCTGTTGGAAGCCGGGAATGTGGTGCCCGCGGATCTGCGGCTGCTCGAGGAGGAAGAGCTGCAAGCCGACGAGTCGGCCTTGACCGGTGAGTCCCTTACCGTTGACAAGCAGCAAGAGCGATTGACGGAAACCGACGTGTCTCTGGGTGATCGTTTCAATCTTGCCTTCAAAAGCAGCCTGATTACCCGGGGGCGGGGAGTGGGGGTGGTGATCGCGACCGGTCTGGATACCGAGATCGGGCGTATCGCAGAACTGCTGCGTGGCGAAGCGCGTGTGAAGACACCACTGCAGTTGCGGCTGGCCCGTTTCGGGCGCTATCTGGCTTTGGCCGTGCTGGCTATCTGTGCGGTAGTTTTTGCGGCCGGGTTGCTGCAGGGCCAACCGGTGCTGCTGATGTTTCTGACCGCGGTGAGCCTGGCTGTGGCGGCGATACCGGAAGCCTTGCCGGCCGTGGTGACGGTCTCGCTGGCGTTGGGTGCGCGCAAGCTGATTCTGCACAACGCACTGGTGCGTAACCTGCCGGCAGTTGAGACGCTGGGTTCGGTTACCACTATCTGTGCAGACAAAACCGGCACCCTGACGCGTAACCGGATGAGCGCGGAGCTGTTTGTCGCGGCGGGTGAACGACGCGATGCATTGCCCGGTACCGATGCGACAACGCCGTGGTCGGAATTGGGCAGGGCCCTCGCCCTGAGTAACGACGTGGCGGAGATGGATGGCAAGCCTGCCGGTGAACCCACCGAGCTGGCGTTGTTTGAAGCGGCACAAGGCTCGGGTTTTGAGAAGCTGTCGCTGGAACAAACACTGCCGCGGCTGACGGCACTTCCCTTTGACAGTGAACGCAAGGAGATGACCACCCTGCATCACTCGGGTGAGGGTGTGGTGGCCTATATCAAGGGGGCGCCGGAACAGGTGCTTCGCCAATGCGTCAATGCATTGGGGGATGACGGGGCCAATGCGTTTGAAGCGGATACTGTAATGGCCGAAGCCGAGCAGCTGGCCAATGAAGGTTACCGGGTGCTGGCGCTGGCAACGCGTGTTTTTAGCGGCATGCCGGAAAGCCTGGAACCTGAAACTGTTGAGCGGGAACTGACCTTCCTCGGCATGGTCGCCCTGATTGATCCGCCACGACCCGAAGCTTCCCAGGCTGTTGCGGATTGCCTGGCAGCGGGCATTACGCCGGTAATGATTACCGGCGATCATCCGGGCACCGCCACAGCTATCGCCAAACGCCTTGGTATTATGGATAACGACAAAGCCGTACTGACAGGCGTCGAACTGGCGGAGTTGTCCGATGAGGCGTTTGCCCGTGTTGTTGAGTCGGTCAGGGTTTATGCCCGCGTCAGTCCGGATCAGAAGTTACGCATTGTGAAGGCCTTGCAGTTGAATGGTGAGTTTGTTGCCATGACCGGCGATGGAGTGAATGATGCGCCGGCACTGAAACGCGCTGGTATTGGTATCGCCATGGGGCAGAAGGGTACCGATGTGGCCCGCGAGGCTGCAGACATGGTGTTGCTGGATGACAACTTTGCCACCATTGTCAGGGCGGTACGGGCCGGGCGCCGTATATTCGATAACATCCGTAAGTTCATCAAGGATACGATGAGCTCTAATTCAGGCGAGATCTGGACACTGTTTCTCGCCCCGTTTCTCGGACTGCCAATTCCCTTGCTGCCCATCCATATACTCTGGATCAACCTGGTCACCGACGGTCTGCCGGGGCTGGCCTTCACAGCGGAACCGGCTGAACCGGGCATTATGCGCCGTGCACCACGCCCGCCGGACGAGAGTATTTTTGCGCATGGCATGTGGCAGCATATTATCTGGGTGGGGCTGTTTGTCGGCGGGATATCGATTGCTTCCCTGGCCTGGGCGATTTCACGCGGCGTTGAATACTGGCAGACCATAGTGTTTACCGTGCTTACCGTGTCACAGTTGTTTCATTCGCTGGCGGTACGCAGTGAAAGTGCATCATTGTTCACCATTGGCTTGTTCAGCAACCTGCCTATGCTGGGAGCTGTCATCCTGACCATGCTGTTGCAGATGGCGGTGATCTATGTGCCTGCGCTTAATGCCGTATTCCATACCCACCCGCTGCCGATGTTTGACCTGGTGATCTGTCTGGTGCTTTCTTCGCTGGTTTTGTTTGCAGTAGAGATTGAAAAGTACCTGGTGCGGCGCGGGCTGATTTACAGTGATTAAAG
>Ga0316193_10001037_pt1 | contig 18307 bp, 12 predicted proteins | sample MerIslsedime2_MG_FD_207735 | JGI IMG/M metagenome (GOLD analysis project Ga0316193, IMG submission 207735) | Coastal sediment microbial communities from Maine, United States - Merrow Island sediment 2 | ecosystem: Environmental > Aquatic > Marine > Coastal > Sediment | place: USA: Maine... | reverse complement strand
GTCGACCAACTTAATTTTATCGACTTGCCGGCTTCATACTCAGGACCTGTAGTATCAAACCAAACAGTACTGCGGTTTATAACAGCTCGGGCGTATGTACTCCCACTAAATTTTACTGACACAGTAGCTAAGTGTGTTTCAGCTCCGTCTAGTTCAGTGACATTTACAGTGCTTAAAAATGGGGTGTCGATTGGAACAATAATATTTAATGGGGGCTCAACGACAGCTAATACGCTAACCTCGGCGGGCTCTACTTTTGCTGTTGGAGATGTGCTTACTATCGAATCCCCCAGTAATACGTTTGGTATGGAAGATTTAGCTATTACACTTACTGGAGTATTCACTTTCTAATGCCTGTAATGTTAATACAAAGCGGGGGGTTAACTGCCTGGGAAGTTATATTGACCGGCACTAATTTCACCCAGAATATAGCGACCTTATTCGAAAATGAGATAGGCCTTGCGCCCACCGTATTTGGTCGTCCGCTAGTTATTAAATTTACTAATACTGGAGTAATACGCTCTGCTAACGCTGCTACCCCAGCACTAACTACGGGCGTATGGCCAGCAAACACGACCATACAGTTAATAAATAATGGTGAGATATACGGCGCCCCGGGCGATGGTGGCGATGGTGGTTTTGCTGATGGCCTTACACAAAATGCTGGTCCCGGCCAAAATGGTGGAAATGGCGGCGATGCCATACAACTGCTACATGATGTCAGTCTTACCAATACAAACAAAATATATGGTGGCGCTGGTGGCGGCGGTGGGTCTGGTGGCTTATCTGCCTGGAGCGGTGCTAATAGATATGTAATGGGTGGTTCCGGTGGTGGTGGCGGGGCAAGTGCTTTCGCGGCTGACGGCGGCGCTGCTGGCGCTCTTGGAGTAGCCACAAATGCTGTCCCAGGCAGCAACGGCGCGCCTGGGCTTCCAGGTAATGTAGGTACTGGCGCTAAAGGTGGTGACGGGGGCAAAGCAGTTACTATCTCAGCTGGCTTCCCAACAGACGGCTCAGAAGGTATAGGAAGTAGTTCAGGCAATGGTGGCAATGGGCAGACAGACCCCGTTAATCCAGCGCCTTTAGGTACCTCTGGAGCAGGTGGCGGTGGCTGGTTTGGTTTTAATGGTGGAACTTGTACGCTACCCACCAACCCATCTTTTGATTCTGTCCGCGGCGCCCCCGGGGCAGGTGGTATTGGTGGCGACGCAGTTGCCTCAGATAGTGGCACGCTGCTTTCTTTAACTAATTCTGGCACTATCTATGGTTCCACGTAATGACAGCTGTACGTATTGAAGATTTTGGTGGACGCATACCTAGACGCTCGGCACGCCTACTGCCTCCTAATGCTGCTCAAATTGCGACAGATACCAAACTGTTTTCCGGCGAACTCCGTGGTTGGAATAGCCCGCTGTTACGTAAGACCTTAGCTGGCTCTAATATAAAAACTGTATTTCGTATTCCTGACCCAGCTAATGATGTATGGTTTGAATCAGTATTTGATAACGTTCACATTCAAAAAGGCGCGTTAGTCAATGATGCGTTTGACCGGTACTACTGGACCTCCGGTGAAGATGAAGTACCACAGTACAATACAAAAGCACGTATTGCAGCCAGCAGCACGCCCTACACTCTCGGCATTCCGGCTCCTACTGGCGTACCCACTGCCACATTAAACAATGCACCTGTCTCTACGTTTGATGTTACTTATGCGATTGTTTACACATTTGTATCCGATTTTGGTGAAGAGTCCGCCCCCAGCCCCCCAGTGGTCTGGACAGGTAAACAGGACAGTATTATTTCTGTTGGTAATATGGACACAACCTTTACCGGCATTGGCGACCGCCCTTTTACAACCGGCACGAAGCGAATTTATAGAACGATAACCAGTGTCTCTGGGCAGACCACTTTCTTTTTGGCCGCCGAAGATATACCGATGGCTACTGCTTCATTTGATATAGATGCCAATGACCCAGATATTGCTTACAACAGCCTGCTCGAGTCCTCTGGATGGAACCAGCCCCCTGATGACCTGGAAGGGCTAATAGTACATCCAAACGGTTTTCTGGTAGGTTTCGTAGGCCGGGACTTATATTTTAGCGAGCCCTATCGCCCACACGCATGGCCGGCAGCCTATGTATTGTCGTGTGACTTTGAGATTATGGGCTTAGGCGTTGTCGGCAACACGATTGGAGTGGCCACAAAATCAAATCCATATGCCTGCACGGGCATACGCCCCGATGCAATGTCACTAACTAAATCGACAACCGTCGAGCCCTGCCTGAGTAAAAAAGGGGTTGTCACCCTGCCAACAGGCGTAATGTACCCATCTAACAATGGCCTGGCCTGGCTTAATCCTATGGGTGCTACAGTAATTACTCAGGCGTTTATGACCAAGGAAGAGTGGCAAACAGACTTTAGCCCTGACACTATTAACGCAACTCGTTACGAAACTCGATACATGGGGTTTACGACCAGTAACAAAGGTTTTGTATATGACCCTATTGAGCAGAAAGCTGCAGTCGTTGATTTGACAAGAACAACCGGTATAGCTGATGTCTACACCGATGCCTATACAGGCCTCGTTAACTTGGTAGAAGCAGACCGGGTCTATGAGTGGGACCCAGCAGAGAATACAGTTCCTGTAACCTATACCTGGAAGTCCCGGGTATTTGAATTTCCAAAGCCTTTAAATATGGGTGCGGGCATTATTAAATTTAATGATGAAGGGTTTGTAGCTGACGATGGATATACTGATTTATTAATTGCAGTGAATGTAGCTGTAGTAGGCACTATTCCTACAAACAAACTTGGTGGTATAAACTACCGAGGATTTAACAGCCGGCGAAAAATAAATATTCCCTATAGCTCGGCAATGGACGCAGTGCCTGTGTACCAATCAGGCGCCTTTAACGGTAGTGACCTGGTAAATGTTACATTGGCACAAACAGCCATTGCGTCGGCTTCAGTATCTGTATGGGCCGACGGACGGCTAATCTATGATTCAGTAACTGTATTAAAAGACCGGATGTTCAGACTGCCAACAGGGTTTAAGGCCCACACATATGAAATCCAGGTGGTCTCTAATACCGATGTGTACTCAATCGCTATGGCTGAAACGCCTAAAGAGCTGAGGATAGCCTAATGCCTCAGAGCAGGAACAGAACAAGAAACCGCGGTGGGAATGACCCACGATACCCATCTACCCCAGCAGGAGTAAGCACTGGCGCTCAAACTATTGCAGACCCGACTGAAGATAATGTAATTACAGTCCTTGGGCAGTTGAAAGAAGCCCTGGAAACGTTGGAAGGCGCTCGTGGTGATATACGTAGAAATGCTGTATTGTTCAGTGACCTGGAAGAAATCGGTGTTTTAGAGTTACGAGAGAACGGTGACATACACAGCCAACTACCGTTCAACCGCGCTGCAGAAAATAGCAACGGTGTATTTAAGTACTGCGATGGCGAAGCCGAAGATTTTGGTGCCGGGGAAGGGTGGTATGTTAAACAATCAGATGGCTGGTACAAACTAACAACAACAGGACCTTTTAACCCATGACCGCACAGGTGACACAAATTGAACAAGAATCGGTTCAACCAGTACCCATTCAATATTACGGGTTCCGTCCGGAAACTTATAAAGAGTTTACCTTTGGACTTGAGCCCACCGAGCACTGTGTGGAAGAACTTCGTAAAATTCATACAGAGCATTGGAATGAAACTGAAGTTTTATATCTTAGCCGTCCCATGGACCCTGACTACGATAGCATCATATCTATGGAAGCCAATCGCCAGTTTGTACTCTTTACTATTAGAGATGATTCGGGGACGTTAGTAGGTAATTTTGGATTTTATCTGGCACTGTCTACACACTTTAAAAACCAGCTAATGGCTAAAGAAGATTTCTTTTTTATAACAAAAGAGCACCGTGGCGGCGGTTTAGCTCGAAATTTTTATCAATACGCAGAAAGATGTTTAGTCCAACTTGGTGTTAAACTCATAGGTGTGAGCGACAAAGCCCCTTGCGGTGGTAAGAGTTTAGAGCCATTATTGGCTAAAGAAGGCTTTAAGCCCGTATCCACGGCGTACGTGAAAGAGGTATTTTAAAATGTGTTGTGATGCTCCATCCCCACCAGATATGTCAGCAATGGCCGACGCCCAAATGGAAGTTGCCCAACTAGCTCGTGAGACAGCACTAGACCAATTAGCTTTCGCTAAAGATAAGTGGAGCCAGCAACAAGAGATGCTGGACCAGGTACTGTCAGTCCAGATGCCAATGATGGAAGACCAGTATCTAAACGCTCAGAAAGACCGCGAGCGCTACGAATCTGTATTCCAGCCGCTTCAGGATAAGATGATAACGGACGCGGAGTCCTACAACACCCAGGAGCGCCGCACTAAAGAAGCAACCGAGGCAATGGCTGATGTCACAACCGCCTTTGAAGCCCAGCGGGAAAATGCACAGCGTAACTTAGAGGCGTATGGAATTGACCCAAGTCAAACTCGCAGCCAGGCTATCGATGCTGATGTGCGAATCGCAGAGGCTGCCGCCCAAGCAGGTGCCGGTAATATGGCCCGCAGACGTGTTGAGCAGACAGGTAGGGTTCTACGCGGTGATGCAATCAACATGGGTATGGGTATGGCCTCTCAAGCTGCTATGGGCTATGGGGGCGCTCTCAGTGCAGGTAACGCCGCAGTTGGTAACACAAATTCAACGATAGCTTCTGGCGTTAATAATATGAGCGCTGGTTATACAGGCATGAATACGGCCCTGAGTGGCTACAGCGGCGCGGCTAATACTACAAACATGGGTTATCAAAATACTTTGGCCCAACATAGTTCAGGGTTCGGCCTCGCAGATTTAGCTGGCATGGCGGCAGGTGGTGCTTCCGGATTAGCCGCAGGCGGGTTCTTTAACGCCGCTGGGGCAGAAGGCGGTACAGTAACAAAAGATGGTATCGGTATCCCGATGTATGCTGAAGGTGGTACAGTTGATATTAACCGCATGCCGGGCGGTACCGCGCTACCACCACCCGCATTACCAGCCCCACAAGCCATTATGCCTGGAGGTCCTAAGGCTGATGACGTACCTGCACGCTTGTCTGAAGGTGAGTTTGTAGTCCCTGCGGAAGTACTTAAGTGGAAGGGCGAAGAATTTTTCGAAAAAACAATTCAGAAATCCGCAGAAGATAAAGCCAAAGCTGATGCTATACGTATGCAGAAGCAAGGCGTACCAATGCAAGGGCCACAGCCCACGGCAATACCAGGAGCACAGTAATGGCTGAAAGTAAATCTCAATCCGCACGCGCCTGGTTCGAAACCATGTATGGCGCTGGCAAAGGCGTTGCAGAGGGGCTTGAAGCCGCTGCTAAAAAGAAAGCTGGCGCTGCTTTAACCGCTGCACAAAATGAAGCTATACCTACACCTGCTACTCCGGATGAAATTACAGCTAATTACGATGGCGCTGGCGGCGGTATTACACCCGAAAATTTTGAAGCTGGTAATGTCCAGCCACAGATAAACCTCAAGTATGGCGGTGACCTGGAAGGATTCCAAAAACGTAAGCGCGAAGCTCTGGACCAATATGCTCAATATGCAACACCAGAACAGATGGTAACCCTGGAAGAAAAGTATTTAGAGAAAAACAAAAGGGATTACCAGGCAGGGCTACAGCGCGCTGCGGACCTTATCGACCAGGAGGCAGACCCTGCTGTTATATCAAAAGCACTTACAGATGCTTACGCACTAGACCCCTCAGGTATTAGCGGCGTTGCTACGCCTGCCCCCGATGGTGGCGTTGCTATGTCCTTTTTCGATGAAGTTAGCGGCAAAGTATATGCGACTGCACCGATTAACGATTCTAAAAAATTACGACTAATGGCAGCGGGTGTTGATGACCCTAAGTATCGGCTTGAGTTTGGTCTTAAAGAAGCAGATTTGGCTGACCAGCAAAAGCGCACCAGTATGATAGAGACCGAGCTAAACGACTCTCTCAAAAAGAATAAGGCTAACGCGGCGTTAGGCATGCTACAACTGGAAGCCAAGAACCTGCAAGCTGTTAGTGCGGCAATAGGCTCTATGGATAAAAAATTAGTAGACCGCGGGGATGCTGCGACTAAATCTGTGCTATCTGCCATGAAGGAACGCCCCATGCCTGAGACTTATAACGGGGACTATGCCCAATATTTGGCAAATGCTACTGGCTTCATGGTTCAAAATCCTGGCATGACCACCGGCGAAGCTCTTCGTCTTACAGAGATGATGAATGAAACACAAACCGCTATGGCTTATCAAATTATGGACCAAGACCGTAGTATTGAATGGGACCCAGATTCACAACGCGTGCCCCCAGAAGTTATGGCCCGTGCTTACCAGCAGATGGCAGCACCAGGCGGCCCCATTAAGAAGCAGACAGATACTGATACTGGCCTTGTGTCACACGTGTATATGGATGGTAAAAACCCTATATTAATACCCCCTGTACTAACTGGCGAAGGCCGTCCTAATACTCGTGCGGGTCTTATGAGCAATGCCTATCAGGCACAAGCAGCTATGGGACTTAGGATGCTATCTGATGCAGAACGCAAGAGCCTTAAGGAAGTTGTGTTTGGTTACGCTGGCGCGAAAGCAGACACCGGTGCAATAACTGGCGGAGGCGTATCAGGCGGTAGTGGGGCTATCCCAGAAAAAACTGCAAAAGCTAAAGAGGACACCGGTGGTAAAATGACACCAGATGACCAGAAAAATATTCTAGCTTTAGCAGATAAGATAATGCAGCAGGGGGATAGTGGCTCTAAAAATATGGCGAAGCTGCTAATGAATGTACAGCAGTCTTTTGGTGACCAAGCTGCTATGGATATAGCTAATACAATTAACGCTATGATGGATAAATTTGAAGCACAAGGGGGCGCCCCAGCACCAGCTCAAGCGCCTGCTCCGGCTCAAGGCATACCACCAAGTGGTCCAGGTCCTGCATATGCACCTGCGGGAACCGCGCCAGTTGACCCACTTCGTGGAGTTAAGCAGGCGTATCGGGGTGCGCAACAAGGATATAGAGAAGCAGGTGTAAACCCACAGGCAGTAGCGATACCGCGAGTACGTTAGCATGGCTATAAAGATTGAGGATTTTACTCCTGAAGAAGTAGCACAAATGACGCCTACTGCAGGGTCGATTACGCACGCCCCTTTTGAATTTGAGGGCGTTGGTGCTAGTGATGTAGGAAAAGCCTTGGCGAGTGGTTTTACCATGCTAGGTGAAGGCATAGGTGGCGTGGGTGAGTATCTTAACGTTCCTGGCGGCGCCAAGTTAGCAGAAGCCTCGCGTGAGGGCGGCGAGTTCTGGCGCGAAAGCATGGGCCCGGCGGCTAAACACGCCATGAGCCGTGAGTTCGCTCGTACAGATGATAAAGCTGCGTGGCGTAATCTTGATTCCATGATTTTACAGATGGCTCAGATTGTCCCAATGACCGCGGCGACTATGGGGCCGGTCGGACTTGCAGCCAGGGCAGGAGCAACGGGTGGAAAGCTCGCGGCAATAGGTGCTGGCACTGAAGGCGCTTTAGGTGGTGGCCTTACTCAGTCTCAAATCTCTAGCGAAGTCGACAAGCTGTCTGATAAAGACCTGAAAGCTCTCGCTACTAAAAATAAAATACCAGCTGACGTAGACGTAGAAACATTACGACAAGCCGTAAAAGACCGCGTTTCCCGTTGGGTGGTCCCAACCGTTGCAAGTGTCTCTGGTGCGTTAGGTGGCGTTATAGCCCCTATCCAAGGCGCTTTGTTTGTTCCTAAGAATCTCGCTATATTTAATAAAACTCTTGCTGCAACTGGCTCCAAGAAAAAAGCGGCTCAAGCAATGCTGGATGCCGGCGATGGCACAGTTAAAGCATGGGCTAAAGATGTTGGTAAAAACACCGCATTAGAAGCTGTTCAGGAAGCCTTGCAAGAAGGTACTGAGCACATAGGTGGTCAGGTAGCCCTAGACCGCCCAGTCACTCAAGGCCTTGGCGAAGCAATGGCTGCGGGCGCTGTGTTAGGTGCGGGCATGGCTGCTCCAGCTACTGCGGTTCGTGGCGCATCACTACCACCAGATGTGCGTGCTGCTGCGGAAGCATTAAAAGAAGAACAGCGCCAGGCACCGCCGGAAGAACCACCGGTTCCTCCTGCCCCACCAAGAACTCCCGGCGTGCCTCCTACAGGGCCAGGTGAGCAAATCACTGGGATACCACCAATCGGTGATTTAGAACAGCGCCAGACGTCTGAGCAGAATCAGTACGAGATTAACCAGAAGATGGCCAGGCCACCGGTACAGCCAGCTGTGCCTGTAGAGCCTACAGAACCACCTAAGCAATACCCCCCAGGCAAGCAGCCAGCGCCTGAAGAAATGGCGCCTATTGATTACGTAGAACCCCAAAAACCTGCGGAACCTGCGAAACCTGCGCCTCCTAAAGACGATAAGAATCTGACAAAGCTGAACGCTGAGTTAGAGAAAATCGAAGTGCCCCCAGAAGAAGTAGCTGCCAAGGTAGCTGCCACACCCAAACGCTCTACGAAAGTTACGGGCGCGGTGTCGGAAATTTTAAACAACCCTAAGTCAACGCTGAAACAATACCGGTTTAATTCAAAGTCAGATGCAGGTGCCGGTAGTTTTCAATACGACACCGGTAAAAAAGGCAAAGGTAAGTGGGCTAATATTGGCAAAGAAGGTGGTGTTGACCGCAAACAAGATTTCATAAATGATGTGCATGGCGTAGTACAAGCTACTGTCGCAGAGATGAACGCCCTGGCAAAGCAGGGTGCGGACATTACTGAGATTAAAAAACTACTGCAGACCGTTGCATATGCAAAGAAAGAAGCCGGGCAAACAAAAGAGACAGCCAGTACAAACTGGGAAACAAAAGGCCAGTTAAAAACAGCTCAGGGCAACCGGTTCAATGCTAGAGCAGTAAACAACTTTCTTAAGAACATACAAAGAGTGACAGCTAAAGCCGCTAAGGGTAAGAAGGCCGCAGTAATAGCTCCTAAAACTAAAGCCACTGAGACTAAAGTCGCAGAAGCAAAGGTTAGGGCTGAGAAAGAACAGGCCCAGAAAACCCAGCAAGCAGCCAAAGAGAAGAAGGCTAAATCTGAGCAAGAGAAGAAGCAACGTCAGGATGCCCGGGCGAAAGCTGAGCGTGCCATTAAAGAAAAGTATGACGACGAGTCTGTTACTCATGGTGACCAGACACGCGGCACACCACCCCCTGCAGTACGGTCAAATACAAATGTATCTAACCTCTCCAGGAATATACTGTCTGTCATAACGGGCACTCAAAACTATTTAGACAGCGACCTGGCGAAAGCTCTTGGCGTCGAAAGCATGCCTGAGATTGGTAGGAAATCTCGAGCATACTTACAAAAAATGATAGCCGGCAAGCCAATAAAAAATTTAGAGCCCGAAGAGATTGCGCTTAAGAACCGCCTGTATGACAAGTATGTAGAGCTATCAGAGGCTGGTGCTAAGTCTGGCAAATCGATACCACAGCAGTTCCAGGACATTGTTACAGCTGACCGTAAGGTCGCAGCTAAGATTCGTAAAGAAGCCGGACTGCCAGAAAAAGGTGAAAGCCAGAAAGCTACTTTTGAAATTAAGAAAGCTACTTTTGGTCGGAAAGCCGAGAGTTTTCTTAAGAGACTTAAAGCAAAATATACTAAAGATTTTGACACTAAGGAAGCATTCGACCAGTGGATGAACGGCCCTAACGGGTTAGCCTCGTACATGCGCGATGCCGCCGAAGGTAATGCTACGCCCGACCAGATAAAACTACGTTTGCAAAAAGTAGAAGGTCTAACGGATAAAGAAGTAGCCACTGCCCTAGACATAGTCTTGTCATTCCGTGAGCGCGTTGACCAACAGACCCCCGCTGCTCAAGAACAGACTGCAAAAGAACGAGCCATTGCTGAGGCAGAGGCATGGTTAGAAAGTGGTGATGCCACAGAAGCTGGATTCCTGGCCGCTGCAGAGCTTATTGCCGCAGAAGAAGCAGGTATGGATACCGAACAGGCACTGACAGACCTAACTGCTGAGGAGATGGCTGATACAGGCTTAACCGGCTTTAACTATACGCAGGATGATGCGGGCACTATTGAGGACCTGAACGATTATGAGTACGCACAAGCGTACAATAAGACCACGGGCAAACTCGAAGATATGCTCGATGAGAATTATGCTACTCCAGAAGTGCGAGAAGGTCGAAAGCGTGCTTACTCACACTTGCGGGACATGGTAAACGACAACACCATGGGTACTGTCGGCACATCTGAATTAGCTATGCAGATGGCTGTGCGTCTGCATCCTAGCGACCCGTTAGTAGCTATTTTCGGTGCTGTTTCAAGATTAAAATTAACTGACAAAGTTAGCGTTGGGGCTATATCAGGTAACCCCCAGTCTACCGGTGTTTTTGAACAAGAGTATAAGTTCTCCCGCCGAAGAAAATGGCTTAGGACGATGCTCGGTAAAATCACTCTGAAAGATGATAAGTTCTATGCAGCGCATCTGCTGGAAATGGCCTCTGGTGATGCTTCCGCAAGTCAGGCAGAGATTGTTCGAGTACTGGCCCATGAGATGGTTCACGCATCATCCAGCCTGGTTATACAAGCAAACACTGAGGCAGGCGTAGAGCTTGAATTTATACGCAAGTATGTAAAAACATATTTAAAAGCTGAGCGTGGTATGACCCAGGAAGGTATTGAAAATATTTACGGCCTTAGGAACAGTGAAGAGTTCCTTGCAGAGGCGCTAACAAACCCGTGGCTGCAGGACGTTCTAAATAATATAGAGTACCCGGGCCAACCGACCGGCAAACGTGCCAGCTTATGGGATTATCTTGTTAAAGCCATAGGCAAAATGCTAGGCGTCCCTGTTAGTGATAATTCTACACTCGCCGCTGTGATACGCTTGACGCCAGAATTGTTAATGACCCGCAGGTCGCAAGTACTTACGTATCAAATAGCCCAAGCAGAAAATGCGATGGGGGACCGAGAGTTTATGGATTATGAAACACGGTATAACATAGACAAGCTCAAAGGTAAGGACATATCATACGAAGTGCAGACCGAAGATACAGGGGAAACATTTACTGTCACAGAAGATGCCGGTGAAGCTATTGCTGATATTAGCAACCGCTTGTCTGCTCTTGAACAGCTGAGAGCGTGTGTATCATGAAGAAAAAGATAGCTTCAAAGGATGACTTAACTAAGTATGCGCTCAGTAGGGGCGCCTCTGTTGCCGGTGCTGATGGTACTAAATTTAATACTACTAAGAAAAAGGTCGCTCGCCCTGTCAAAAAGGTAGAGAAAAAGGTCGAAGTAGAGATTGAGGTTGAGGAAAAAGAAGAGAAGCCAGACCTTGGCTCACAGCTAATTGCTGAAAAACTCGATACCTTAGGCGCCGCCAACAAGCAGATGCTACAGGAGCTAGCTATACAAATAGGCGCGATACAGCTCCAGGCGCCGGCGCCCCCAACAGAATGGATGTTTGATATTATCCGTGACGAGCAAGGGTTCATACAACAAATCAAAGCGACGACACCACAAAAGAGGCTAAATAGTTAATGGCCGCTCCTTCGTACACTGAAGATTTAACTGACATCGACCTAGCAGAAACGCTTACTGGGTGGACTCAGATTAACTTCGCCGGTGGTGGCGGCGGCGCGTTAACTGCATCCCCAGACCTCGCACTCCAAGGCACAAATTGTGTCGATAGACAGGTTACAGCTAATGACAGGGGCGCGCTATTCACGGCGGGCACACCTCTCACCGGTGCTGTTGGTGGCGGTGCCCATGTATTTGTCTGGATGTTTGTAGCGACCCCAGGCCTCACGGACTCAATACAAAACAACGGAGCTTACATAATCGCTGGCTCAGCATCTGGCAACCTTGTCAGGTACCATGTTGAGGGTAATGATACGTACGGTGCCGCTGGTCGTGTTGGTAAGTGCTACCCTATCGACTACGCTACCCGCACAGCTAATACATCGCCCCCATATAGAACGCTAACCGGTACTCCGGGGGCTACGCCTCAGGTATTTGGGGCAGGCATTAACACCACTGCTGCGGTTAAGGGCGCTAACCTGGGTGTTGACGCCATGCGTTACGGCACAGGTGCCTACCTGACAGCAGGCGAACTCATCTCCGCTGGTGATGCTTCTGACAACCCCTGTACTTTTGCCGGATTCAACACGCAAAATGACAACATTACTAATCGCTGGGGTATCCTCAACGCAGTCGGTGGTTCCTATGAGCTGCAAGGCACGTTTGCGATTGGGCAGAACAACGCAGGCACAGCAACGCTCTGCCGGTTTGAAGATTCAGATGTAACTATCGCTCTGGTTGATGCCATACACGCGGCTTCAACATTTACTCAGTTTATTATTGACCACGCCTCAACTGTTTGTAATTGGACCAACATTAATATCACTGCTCTGGGTACGACCGCCCCAGGCCAAATCATTGTTAATGCTAATGACCCAACATTTAATATTACTGGTGGCACCTTTTCAGGTATAGGTACGACATCATTACAGTCTAATACCACGGCGATAGGCACTACCTGGCGAGCCGCAGACCAGATAACCCTAAATGGGGCACAGCTAACATCCTGCCTCATCGCTAGTAGTATCGCCACAGCAGCCGTCTCGGCAGCAACGCTGAACAATATGGATAACTGTGAGTTTGAGAGCGGGGGCACGGGGCATGCCGTTGAGCTAAGTTCCATTGGCGCCGGCTCTATGGACTGGACTTGCAATACGACAGGCTACGATACTGGCGCAACAGGCTCCCCAGTCACACCTACGAACACAGGTGACGAAGATATATACGTTAATGTAGGTACGGGCACACTAACTATAAATGTGGGTGCGGGCAACACCATCCCATCCATACGCTCCGCCGGGGCCACAGTTAATGTCGTAGCTGGTCAAGTAACACTGACGCTGACAGGCCTCGTAGTTAATACAGAAGTTCGTATATATACTGCAGGAACCACTACAGAGCTGGACGGAGTTGAGAACTCAGGTACGTCTTTTGCGTTCACCTACACGTTTACAGCATCAACCTTTGTCGATATAGTGATACATAATATCGAATATGATTACATAAAATTAGAAGATGTTTTATTGGGGTCGAGCAATGCCAACCTGCCAATACAACAATCTAAAGACCGATGGTACAATAACCCTTAAAAACAGGTAATAACAATGGCTAAGATAACCGACCCCGATAACCTAACCTATGAGCTCAATACCGTAGCGGCTGGCACAAGTAACATTGTTGTTGATACCGCGGCCCAGCGTATTGAGATTAATACTGGTGGTTCACTGTCTGATGATGGTGTAACTTGTCAGGCAGTCTACTCAAAACTAAAAGAAATATGGAAAGACGAGCCACTGGCTATTCCGTATGACTTTCCGATGGAAGCGATTACACCGGAGCAGTTTGAATTTATTAAAGACTGGGAACTTGCTGGTGTAGGTTCTATCAACCTAATCCGCGATGCTGGTTTTGCTTACCGTAACACCGCAGGTACGTCCGTAGCTGAATGGATGGGCTTTGACTCAGTATTCGCTTTAGATAATAACGCGCAAGTATCAGGCGACCAGGTATATGTAGAACTGGATGAGCCAAACGGCACCGTACAGGATGCTTACATTACTGGCCAGGCGAACGAACCTATCCAGATATATGGTGATGGCACCCACGGCTCTGTTGAGTACCGCTCGAATGACATTCGATTCTTTGTTCGCGAACAGGCGAAGACCTTTGGTTCATCTTCTGTATCGGCACTTAACGTACCACTGCCACTGACATACAAAAAGTATGCCTTCCCTATCTCAAATGGTGACGACTCACTTAAGATTACAAATAGTGACCTTACAATCACCACCACAACACCCTACACAAACATGTCTATCGACGTGTTTGGTACTGCTCAGTCACGTAGTATCGGTGGTGTCGCATATAATTTTGACATTATTATTGATGGTGCCAATGGTACCGCTGAGCAGATTTATGAATTTGTTCAGTACCAACTGCGTCAGGCAGGCGACATTGACCAGGACAACAGTCATCCGCTCAACGGTAAGACCGCTGATGAAATGCTGCAGTTCGTTGGTGACACACTGCGTACCTTGCAGGACCGAAATGGTCGCGGTATCTATATTGATAACTTCGATGCTAACGACACTAACCGTCTGGAGTTTACTGATAATACCGGTACCCCACGCACCTTCCCATTCGTTGCAGCAGGTACTCTGAACTTCAACGCCAACCTGGTAAGTGATGCCGCGGCTAAATACTGGATGTACTTCACCACTAACCCAGCTGGTGATTTTGGTACTGACAACGCTGTCTTAGTTCACGCGAACACATCCGTCATATCTACCACGGGTAGTGACATTGTATTTACAGCGCCAAGCACAATTACTTCGACACCGCTGGACTTATCAGTTTTTTCTGCTGGGGATGTGATTCACGTTGAGAACTCAACCAGTAACGATGGCTACTACGAAGTAACTGGTACGCCGACGGCGGGGTCGCTAACTATTGTCGAGACTACTTTGACCTCTGAAAATGGCTTAGCCACTACAGATATTACTCAGACAATTACCGGCGATGTAAATGCTCAAGCAGCTATTAGCTTTGACTTTGACTACCAGAACAATGCCCAAGGTGGACGTACGCCGGATACTACTCCGAACGTAACAGTCGTAGCGCTTGGTTTGGACACTGGTCAGTATGTGCAGACTACCGCAGATATCACTAAGACCGTTGGTCAGAACATATCTCTCGTAGCCGCTCTGGAACGTAACTACAGTAATCCATAATGGCAATAACTTTTGATGGTGTAGCTAAACTCATAACCCTTGAATCAGGGGTCACGGAGGTAGATGTCGCTGACATTTACTCAGAATGGAAGCAATGGGTTAACGAAAGCTACACCAATTCAAAATATTTGCCCGCGTTTAGAACGATTGGCGGTGACCCCCTGTCATCTATTATTAACGCGGGTGCCTATTATTTCCTTAGGAATGATTTTGGCTGGCGGATAAAACCCCCGGAAGAAGATATCACTATCTATACCGTGGGCAATCTGGCGGTGGAAGATACGGCATTGCCGGCATTTATACCGACAGTCGGTGCTTTTACTGCGGCTATCTTAGGACTACAACCTGTAACCCAAGGGGTTACGCCCTCAATGCAGACACAGCTGGAAGCTAACGTTTTCCAGAATGCTGTAACTATTGATGTTGTTAATGGTTACCCAGGCGTAGGGTATGAAGGAGAAAACCCCATAGGCACCAGGCAGGCGCCTTCTAATAATACAGGAGATACAAATGCTATTGCTCAGCAGCGGGGATTACGTCAGATAAACGTAGCGAAAAGCCTCACCATAGCTTCCACTGATTTCTCTGTAGGACGTAACTTTGTGGGGGACTCCCCTTTCTTAGTAGTTACTGTTGACCCGAGCGCTAACGTATCTAGTTGTGATTTTGATAATGTAACTGTTGTAGGGCAGCTCGATGGCGTCAATGTTGTTAGGGACTGTTCAGTTGGTGTGGTCACTGACGTTAATGGTATCTTTGAGAAATGTGCATTTCAGTCTAATGTAACGCTTAACGGCGATACATTTGTGTTTGAATGCTACTCACAAGTAGCTGGTAGTGGATATCCTATATTTGACTGTGGCGATAATGACCTAACCTTAAGAAACTATAATGGCTCTGTTGGCGTAATGAACACTGGCGTTAACCACATCAGCTCGCTAGCTGTGTATGGCGGCCGTGTTGTTATCGATGCCACATGTGCCGGCGGTGAGATTCATGTGCGGGGCGACCCGTTCGAAATTGTTGATAACAGTAGCCCAGGCTGCACAGTCTTTGATGAGACTGAGAGTCAGAAGTTGCGTGAGATACACCAGGCAAACTTTAACAGACGTAACCACAACAAAGTTGCCAACACGATAACTATCTACGATGAAGATAAGGTAACCCCTATATTTGTATTCGATGCTGATGACGACTTAACGGATATCTCACCACAATGAATACGCTAGGGCTAGGCCGCAACGTGAACACATTCCAGCTCGGGGCACCCTACGCGGCTGAGCAGGAGCTACCGGTTACCGGTGGTGGCGGGGCTTTTCACAGTAAATGGAAGCCACCCTACGACCATACAGAGTATGATAAGAAGTGGGAGAAAGAACAGATTCAACTAAGGATGCAGCGCGAAGATGCAGAGCTGGTTGAGTTCCTAACAGTACTGCTGTCTAAAGGTATATTGTAATGTCATTAAAATCTTGTATAAAAGCAGCCTTAGGGCTAAGTGACCAGGACACTAACAGTGTTCTGGATGCCTATGACAGATACAAAGCCGCAGGTATGTACGGTAAGGGCTCTGACCTGGCTGCTGTTGAGGACGTTATTGAAAGCCTGACCGCTGAGCTTAACGAATACGAAGCTCTTATCGAAGAAAACTATCCCGAGTTTTTGAAGGAAGCCCGTGGCCAGGATTCATTCACAGGCATGAGTGAGGAAGAGCTTAACAACGCAGGCATATGGGGCAAGATGCCGGAGATGCTAAAGCGCCAGTCAAACAATGTGCCTACAATGCCGCCGGTTATCGAGAAAGCTGCACAGGATATAAGCGACGAAGCGATAGCCCGAACCACTAAGAGCTGGGACGGCGTAAAAGCAGGGTTCCTAAGAGTCCTGACACTGGACGCGGTGTCTGATTTAGGTGCACCCGCTTTCGAAGGCATCAGCAAAGCTATCTACCGTGCCAAAGGTGTGACAGAAAAGTACGGCAACAATGCAGTGCTGGCCTACCAAGAGCTGGTTCGTCGCCAACAGCATGAAGCTGCAGCCATGACCGCACGGGCGAAAGAGCACGACCAACGCCATCGCGTAATGGAAAGCAAAGATTATAAAGGCGGGTCAGGCGCGGTATGGATGGAGCGTCTGGGTGACTTAATGAACGCCGCTACTATTGCCGGCATGCACCCTGATAAGAATTTTAATGACCCAGATAACAGCCACATGGTTGACCCCGATGATGACTTTACGACTAAAATCAACGAGGAAAAACATGAAGAGCTGCAACAGCAATACGAAGCTCTGCCTAAAGATTTTAAGGACGAGTACCACACCATGCAACAGTTCTATAAGGACCAGTTCGCTACCCTGCGTGCCTCGTCTGTAGAAAATCTGGTTCAGGTATTCGGTAATGACCGATTCAATAACCCACGCATCAATAAATTTATTAAAAATTTAACCGCAGCTAAGGACGCCGAAACAGTTAACAACGCTGTGCAGGAAGCGCGTAAGGAATTTTTAAAAGACACTGGGGCCGACGAAGAAACCAAAGCCGTTTACAAAAAGTTGCTTGATGGCGAGAAAGACCTTAAGAGAGCTGTCGGCCAGATGAATCGGTTCGAGAAGAAGGCAGGGCCTTACTTCCCACTGAAACGTTTTGGCAAGTATCAGATGAAAGGCACTGACCCTGCCACTGGTGAAAAGTATTACTGGCGTAGCGATGACAAGGCCGAACTGCAAGAGACACGCGAACAGCTACAGAAGGCTGGCGTAGAGATTAATAACATCAACCCGGTCGACCCCACGGACTATAATTTTTCATCCAGAAATATTTCAGCTGTATTAGAAGAAGCACTTGGCAATCTGGACGGTAGTCTCGAGAATCGCAACGCAGCGGTCTCTGCCATTACTCGGGCATTTGCTGCGGTTGCTCCTGAGACATCCATGCAGAAGCACTTTATGACTCGTAAGAACACACTGGGCGCTGCCAACAGTGTACGCCGTAACATGGCCTCATATTCACAGGCTGCTGCGTGGAGCCAGGCGAGTTTGAAATACGGTAAGGACATCCGCACCGCCCTGGGTACGATGCGTAAGGCCCAAGCTATGTCTAAAAATGATGAGCAGGCGATGAAGATGGGCAACATAGCTAATGAGCTGACCCGCCGCACCAACGAACGCCCACAGGCTGCGGGCATCCTCATGGCAGGCGCTGCTCAATACAGCTTCCTGAACTACCTGATGAGTTTCAGCTACTCTATGGTCAACAGCACGCAGGTAGCCGTAGTCACACTGCCACGCATGGCTGAGAAGTATGGCACTGGGGAATCGTTACAGGCGCTGAAAGAAGCCTATAAATTAGCAGCCCCCATGGTGTGGAAGGCTACAAAAGAAGCTAAGTTCGGCCTACAGGCGCTCACAGCTGAGGGCGTGAGCCTGGACTCAACGATTACCAATGTA
>Ga0316193_10001036_pt1 | contig 18315 bp, 15 predicted proteins | sample MerIslsedime2_MG_FD_207735 | JGI IMG/M metagenome (GOLD analysis project Ga0316193, IMG submission 207735) | Coastal sediment microbial communities from Maine, United States - Merrow Island sediment 2 | ecosystem: Environmental > Aquatic > Marine > Coastal > Sediment | place: USA: Maine... | reverse complement strand
ACCATCGATCACAGCAATCACAGCAATCACATTATCGTCTGCATTCGACACCAGGTAACGGTTCTCATCGAGCCTTGCCAGACCCCTGACATCCTCCGACTCGAACACTTTTTTCTTAAGCAGATCATAGCGCGTACCAGCCTTACCCTTATACTCAGACAAAACACCTTTATCTTTGTCCAGCACCAGTAATCGGCCTTCATTCCCCGCCAGCAATGCTGAAACGCCAGCAAGCGAATCACCTTCTTCTTTAATGGTTCTTTCCAACGATACTGAAGCGACCGCCAGAGAATTAGTACTGCTTATAGAAATGATAATAATCAGCTTTGCAACACACGGCAGCGTGCCTGAACGTAAATATGAACCGGTAAATCTCACAACACCATCCCCTCGACAAATATGAGCATCTATAACTTATAACACTTTTATTAGATATTATTAAAATGCAGTGTCAAAACAACTCGACTTTCAGTCACTATTTTATAGTTAATATCTTTCCAGCTTTCAGCTAGACGACAAAAAACAGCTTCATATTCGACGAATAGTCATAATTGAGACATACACCATATTTTACGGATAGACACTTCAACACGCTCGGTCTTTAAATCGAACCCACCTTTATTATTAAATCAACATACTTTAATTTTCTGATGTACGTGCTATCAGCCAACCATAGCTGTTTTCGCTATGCTAAACATGTATTATCATAGTGAGCGTTAAACCTTACTAACACAAAGAATGGAAGAGCTACATAATGGACACACTAAATTCCGACCCCGGTACTCGTCTCAACAAACAGATTCAACTGGAAGAGATCCGCTTACTATACGGCGGCACACCATTTTCATTTTCTGCCTCGTTCGTTATTGCACTGATCATCTATAATGTATTACTAGGGCATGTCGCATCACCACAGAATCTGAACATCTGGTTATTCACCATACTGGGAATATTATTTGCCAGAAGTGTCGACAGTTATCTTTTCTCGACAAAAGACAAAAAAGAGCAATCAAAACACAGCTGGCGTATACGCTTTTTTGCAGGCACAGGTATCGCCGGTTTCTGCTGGGGCTTACTGCCATGGCTAGGATACTCAGCAGAGATAGAATACTTCAGTTTCATCATCGTATGCCTGGTCGGGGTAATCGCCGGTTCACTATCAACATTATCCTACCGCTGGGAAACCATCGCCCTGTTCCTGTTACCGGCCAGTCTGTTACTGGTATTGCGCCTGCTCATCGAAGACCAGACTTTTTTCAATGCGACTTCATTCGTTCTGCTCGTCTTTATCTTCTTCTCACTGTCCGCGGGTAAAAAAATATTCAATAACACACAGCAGAATATTCGCCTACGACTGGAGGCAGATACGCGTGAACATGCCATCGAACTGATGCACCAGAAACAGGCGCTTCACCTACAGAACACGCCACTCGCTATCATAGAGTTCGATATAGATTTAAATGTGACCGAATGGAACAAAGCTGCTGAGCATATATTTGGTTACTCGCGTGAAGAGGCTATCGATGAGAATGTAATGCGACTGGTACTGCTTCGCGACAGCTCAATAGAAGCTGAAAAGTTGTGGCAACAACTGCTGTCTCATGAACCAGTTATCGGCGCTGTCATCGAGAACAAAACAAAATCCGGAACTCCGGTAATCTGTGAATGGTTTGTCACACCACTGACCGGTGAGCATAATGAGATCGTCGGTATCGCCGCCATGGCCCTGGACATCTCGGACAAAAAACAGAACGAGCTCGCCATTCTAAGATCGAAGGAAGAAGCCGAGAAAGCCAACCTGGCTAAATCAGATTTCCTCTCCAGCATGTCGCACGAACTAAGGACACCGCTCAATGCCATCCTTGGATTCACTCAACTGCTAAAATATGAAAAGACATTAACTGACAAACAACAGTCTCACATCAGCGAGATCAGCAATGCCGGCAATCTTCTGCTGGAACTGGTCAATCAGATACTTGATCTAGCACGTATCGAAAAAGGCCACCTGCAATTATCCATGGAGGAAGTTGCACTGGCTGATTGTTTTAAAGAAGTTCGCGCGATGATCCAGCCACTGGCCGACAAAAACAATCTCACGCTTAACATTAATACTGATGCCAATGGTTATGTGATCGCTGATTTCACACGTTTGAAACAGGTCATGCTTAACCTTTTGAGCAATGCCATCAAGTACAACGTAGATAACGGCTCTGTCACACTAAAAGTCCTGCACAAGGAAAACAATGTGGTCAGGATCTGCATCATCGATACAGGAAAGGGCATCTCTCAGGAACTGTTGCAGGAGATATTCCAACCATTCAACCGGCTGAATGCGGCTTCTAATATAGAGGGCACCGGCATCGGCCTGTCGATCAGCAAGCAACTGGTAGAGATGATGAATGGCAACATCGGGGTCAGCAGCAAGCTAAACGATGGCAGTGAATTCTGGATAGAACTATCAGGAAGTCTGAATACCACCACTGCCATGGAGAATGAAAGCAGGACCTCACCTTCGGATCAGGTACTACCTTCTCGTTCCATCGCAGACCAAAACATTCTGGTCGCTGAAGACAACCCGACGAATCAGACACTAATACTAAGCCAGCTCGAGGCGCTGGGTTATGCCGCAGACCTGGCTAAAAATGGCCAGGAGGCACTGAACAAGATGGTCAGCACAGATTACAAGCTTCTATTTACCGACTGTAACATGCCCCTGGTCGATGGTTACAAACTGGCCAGGACTATTCGCGAAAGGGGTAACCATCAGCTTCCGATCATCGCACTGACTGCCGATGCTTTCCCTGAGAAAAAAGCTGAATGCCTCAAAGCCGGGATGAATGACCAGATTACAAAACCCGTAAACCTGAAAACATTAAAGGACACACTTGAAAAATATTTGAACTAGAATACAGGTTAGGTATAAAAAACCGGATATCAGGCAGACATGTCAAAACCAACTGAAGAAGAGATCGAAATCGCATTAAAAATGGCCGCACAGATGCGTGATAAAAACATCGACCCTTTTTTTGTCGCGAAAGCACTATTAAGCCATAATTATCGAATCAAGTATCTCGAAGAGATAATGCAGGCCGCCGACCGCTACATAAACCATGGCATGTCAGAACGTGAAAAAACCCGTCTGACACGCATCATCGAAAAAGCCAAAGATGCCGAATCCTTTACCGCAAACAGGGAAAGAGACAGTTTCGGTTTAGAATAAATACCTAAAATATTATTCAGCTAGATCAACGGGTAGCACTACAGGAATAGAACTATTTTTACCTGTCATAGGCAAAACACGAACTGGCCCTACTACTCAGCATTTTTATTGCAATACTTCTGCGCTACCTACCCCTCGCGCATCAGATGCTGCATCGATGTCACCCGTTTGTTTATCGATGATAATCAATTGCATATTCCCATATTCATAATCCATAGCCCTGGTTTTATGGCCCAACTGCTGCAGAGCATCAACCAGCTCATCATCAAAAATGCCAGGCTCATAAGAGATCTCATCTGGAAGATACTGATGATGGAAACGACCCGCATTGACAATTTCGTCAGCACTCTTCTTATCATAAAAGTCGAGCACACCCAGCAATACCATAGTGATTATCCTGCTGCCACCCGGTGTTCCGATGATAGCTATACGGTCTCTGGTTTCAGCGATACTTGGTGTCATACTAGATAACATGCGCTTTCCTGGTTCGATCGCATTAGCATGAGACCCTACCAGTCCATAGGCATTGGGCACGCCAGGCTTGGATACGAAATCATCCATCTCGTCATTGAGTAATACACCAGTTCCTTCTGCCACATAACAGGCACCAAAAGGATAATTTATAGACAGCGTCGCTGACACCTTGTTGCCCTGTTTATCGACGATAGAAAAGTGCGTGGTATCAGCACCATTACCTGTGGGCGGTACCACAGGATCTAGTGAAGCACTGGCTGTTGCTTTGCTTAGACTGATACTGTCAGCCAGTAGTTTTATATGAAAATCAGAAACCAGGTAATCCACCGGCACTTCGATAAAGTCAGGGTCACCCATATATTGCGCACGGTCACGATATGCGCGTCGCATGGCTTCTGCGATGAGATGTACGCGTTGCGCCTGTTCCATCTTTTCAAGATCAAATTCAGCCAGCATCTGCAGTATCTCAGATATAACCAGGCCACCCGATGATGGTAGCGAGGCTGATATCAGTTTCATCCCTTTGTAGATGGTGACATCCGGAGAACGTTCTTTCACCTGGTAAGTAGCCATATCTTTCATGGTCCAGATACCCCCGTTTTTACGGACGTCCCGAACCATCTTCCAGGCAAGCTCATTTTCATAAAATCCTGCAAATCCAGACCTGGCAATAACATCCAGTGTACTTGCCAGATCCTTCTGTACGATGCTGTAACCAAGCTCTGGCACTTCACCCTTTTGCAGAAAGACGTCACTGGCCGCTTTGTTTTTCTGTAGATCTTTTAGCCGAAAACCCGCCATACGTTGATAATATTCATCCACCGGAAAGCCTTCAGTAGCGTATCTTATCGCCGGCGCGAGTGAACTGGTCAGTTTCAGATTGCCGTAATTATCAGCCAGGTGAACCAGTGCAGCAGGGATACCGGGGATACCGGCAGAGGAGGCACCGGTAATCGATGCACCAGGTATTACTTCACCGTTCTCGTCGAGGTACAGGTCTCTGTGCGCACGTAACGGCGCACGCTCACGTGCGTCTATCATCACGTGCCTATTATTCGAGGCCTCATGCAGTAGATAGAAACCACCACCACCGATACCAGAAGAGTATGGCTCAACTACGGCGAGTGCTGCGGTAACAGCGATTGCTGCATCAAAAGCATTGCCACCCTGCTCTAGTATAGTAATGCCCGCTTGTGTAGCCAGAGGATGCGCACTGGCGATCGCCGCCTGCGTTTGTACCTTCTCAGTGGATGATTGAGCGAGACTCGTGACCGAGTAAAAGAGTATAAATACTGTGAAACAAAAATTTTGAACAGATCTGTTCATATATATCATCTTGTTATTTAACAGACTCTACGGGTATCTATCGCCATATGATATTTGAAAAATGGTAGAAACTATAGTTATTTATTCGCTGTCAGGATATTATATTTTTCCATGAGCTCGTCCTGTGTTTCCTGATGGTCTGGATCTAGCGGGATACAGTCGACCGGGCAAACCTCAACGCATTGCGAGGTTTCATAATGACCAACACATTCAGTACAGAGATTCGGGTCAATCTCGTAAATCTCATCACCAGGACTGATTGCGTCATTTGGACATTCGGGTTCACATACATCACAGTTAATACATTCATCAGTAATCATTAACGCCATAACAATCTATTACTCTTTAACCTTATTCACAACATATGCGGTGCATATCTACACCGATATTTTATTCTTTACAGCATCCAGTGCATCCACAATCCTTTCATGGACAAATTTAGATACATCACCACCATGCAAGGCAATCTCCTTGACCAGTGAAGCTGAGATAAAGCTGGTTTCCTCACTCGGTGTCATAAACACCGTCTCGAGCTCTGTATCCAGGTGCCGGTTCATACTCGCGAGTTGCATCTCGTACTCAAAATCCGAAACCGCACGCAGTCCACGCAAGATCACTTTCGCATCACTTGCCCTGGCAAAATCGACGAGAAGATCAGAAAACCCACAGACCTCAACATTTTCGAATTGCGATAATACCTGTTCGGCCATGGCAACGCGTTGTGCTAAATCAAATAGCGGCGTTTTACCTGGATTGGCCGCGATAGCGACGATGACACGGTCAAATAGCCCTGCGGCTCGCTGCACCAAATCAGAATGACCATTGGTGATCGGGTCAAAAGTTCCTGGATATACCGCTACGACTGACATATAAACCTCTGTTTTTATCAACGTCTACTGCTAGCTCTCACCAACAGCACCGTTCTCAAATAACCGGTAAGCCACCTGACCAGCTTGCTTCTCTTTTAAAACCATCCAGTTTTCAGGTAACTCGATATCTGCATCTATGTTGTGCTCAACATAGATTATGGCATCCTCAGCCAAACATCCACTAGTGTTCAGTAATTTACAGCTCTCCACCAGTAATCCAGAATTGAATGGTGGGTCGAGGAAAACCAGGCCAAATTTTTCATCATCACGTTCAACCGTCCTGGCTGACTGCAGCCAGCTCAGCGCATCCTGGTGATAGACAACCACATTTTCCGCAGCCAGGGTACGTATGCTATCTTGCAATCTATTGACTGTTTTTTTGTTCTGTTCGATAAAAACAACAGACTGTGCACCACGAGAAAGTGCTTCGAAACCGAGCACGCCACTCCCGGCAAAAACATCCAGGCAGCGGCACTGGTAGATGTATGGCTGTAACCAGTTAAATACCGTCTCTCTAATACGGTCAGTTGTGGGCCGCAACCCTTCAGCAGGATCGAATTTAATGATCCGACCTCGCCACTTACCACCGATTATCCTGCATGACCCGTTATTCACTTTGATTTTAGCAACAGCATGTAAGAGCCCATTGAATGAATCACCCGCTGACTAATCATCACCCTGCTTGCCAACGACGATGGTTACCATCTTATCCGGATGCACTCGGCGTTTTAGCGCGTCGTTGATCATCTTCAGATCAACCGCCCTGATGTTATCAAGAAAATTATCCAGGTAATCGATCGGCAGATCGTAAAAACCGATCATGGCTATATATTCGAGCAACTTGCTATTACTGTCGACCTTCAGCGGAAAACCGCCTGTGATATTGCTCATACTTGCCGCCAGCTCATCTTTCTCAGGTCCCTTTTCGACATATAACCTGAGCTGCTGATCAAGTAACTCCAGCGCTTTTTCTGTCTGTTCGGTTTTGGTCTGCATCCCCATGGTAAAGGGGCCAGATTCTCGTAATGGAGAAAAATAGCTATAAACACTATAAGCCAGGCCATTCTCTTCACGGATGACATCCACCAGTCGGGAAGTAAAGCCGCTACCGCCAAAAGGATGATTGGCAACATACAGGCTGAAGTAATCCTCATCACCGCGTTTCGTCCCAGGCTGGCCGACAAAGATATGTGTTTGCGCGGAAGGATAATCGATGACGATCTTTTTAGCTTCTGTCAGTGGCTGCACCTCTGGCAAGGCCGCCGCTTTCTCACCGACAGGCAAGCTTGAAACCACGGCTTTAACGATCTCTTCTGCCTGCCAGCGTTCGACATTACCGACGATGGCGACAGTCGCATTGCTGGCGACATAATACTGTTTATAGAATGCGCGGACTTTCTCCAACGTCATCTTTTCAAGGCTCTCATAGGTACCCGATGCTGGCGAAGCGTAAGGATGATCACCATAAACAGCTTCATTGAATGCCTTGCTAGCCAGCGCAGAGGGTGATTGTTTGCGGGCTTTGACAGCCAACTTCATGCGATTGAGCTCTCGCTGGTAGGCATCCTGGGGAAAGTCCGGCTGTGTCAAAACCTGTTTGAGTGTTTCGATAGCAACACTCAGGTAACGTGATTCGGTCAGACTGCGAACGCCGATCAGGCCCATATCTCGTGACGCATCGTATTCTATCTGCGCACCGACTGACTCAAATGCTTCAGCGAGCTGCTGCGAGGTTTTACCGGCAGCACCTTCAGATAGTAACCCGTTCGTTAACAAAGACAGTCCACTTGAACCGTCATCACGCGCAGTACCTGCATCAAAAACGATACGTACGTCTAACATCGGAATTTCTGTCGCTGGAACAAACAGCACCCTGGCACCATTTTCTGTCTGCCATGTCTGAATCTGCGGGGTAGCGCATACCACCGCACTAGTGAACGCCAACACCACCAGGCTGAGTAATTGTATGGCCCTCCTCACCAGCTGAGTCGGCACACAGTTTTTAGATCGCATGACCATGGGGTTATTCTGCATTTTTCTCTCCCGCCAGCGATGCTGCTGCCATGCCATCATCCTCTGTTCCATTAGGTAAAGGCTCAAGTACCGCGACCGTTAGGCGATCATCAGTCAGGTATTTATTTGCCACCTGCTGCACCTGCTCTGCAGTAACAGCAAGTATTTTTTCGACATAGTCATCCTTGATCTTCCATGGCAGACCAATGGTATCCAGCATGCCAACCTCCATCGCCTGGTAGAACGTCGAGTCCTGCTTGTAAACCTGGGCCGCTACCACCTGTGCTTTCACACGATCCAGTTCAACATCGTCAGGTAACTGCGTCTTTATCGTATTTAACTCATCACGCAGTGCAAATTCCAGCACTTCGATCGCCACCTCATCATTCGGTACTGCTGAAAGCACGAATAGCGTTTCATGCCTCGCCGTCATGCCGTAGCTGGCACCTGCACTATTGGCAATCTCCTGTCCCCGTACCAGGTTTTTACTCAGACGCGCACTATTCCCACCATCCAGAATTCCCGCCAGAACTTCGAGCGCATAGAGTTCCTGTTCGTGCTCTGTACCAACAATTTCCGGGGTTAAATTCGGTACTTTATACCCCATCAGCAGATAGGGGATCTTTGCAGGCAATTCAACGGTCAAACGCTGGGTACCGTATTGTTTGGCTTCGCGCCTCGGTTTCAGCTCAGGTATTTCTGACGTTGGCAACTTGCCAAAATATTGTTTTGCCAGTCTAAAAACTTCTTCAGCATCCACATCACCCGCCACTACCAGTGTTGCATTATTCGGTGCATACCAGGTCTCATACCATTTACGCGCATCATCGACTGTCAACGTATCGAGGTCTTCCATCCAGCCAACGATCGGTCGGCGATACGGGCTATTGGTGTAAGCAACAGCGTTAAACCGTTCGTAGGTGAGTGCGGTAGGTTTATCTTCGGTACGTAGTCGACGCTCCTCCTTGACCACCTCTAGCTCCTTGATAAACTCTTTTTCGTCAAACGTGATGTTACGCATGCGGTCTGCTTCAAGTTCCAGACACAGCTCAAGCCTGTCATTAGCGATCTTTTGAAAATATGCAGTAAAGTCCTGACCGGTAAAGGCATTCTCTTCACCGCCATTAGCGGCAATGATCTCTGAAAATTCACCGGCAGGATGCTCTTCTGTACCCTTGAACATCATATGTTCCAGTACATGAGAAATACCTGTAATACCATCATGCTCATAACTTGCACCGACCTTATACCAGACCTGAGATACCATCACCGGTGCACGATTATTTTCAATTACCAGCACCTTCATACCATTGGAGAGCCGATATGACTTTATCGCTTCATCACTTTGCTCCGGGACAGGGTCATCACTGCGATATAAAACTCCACCGAGAACCAGGGTGGAAACTACGAGCAGGGCTGCTATTGACTTAATATTCATTTATGTTTTCTCATAACTAGATTCATATTCAAACATACCAATTAACTTTTTACCGAACATGGTTAAGGCAGACATCTTTTAAATTCCTCATCCGATGTATCCATTCATGTAAAAACAAACGAGTGATGATAGGATACCTCAATTATTTTCAATGCACGAATCATCATGTTTGGCTTTATAAAACGCAAACTAAAAAACACTCCAGAGACAGCACAGTCCGCAGCTGAAACACAAGCTTCATCAGAAGACAATGTTTCAGAGTTAAGTCATTCCCTGGAGAAGACCAAACGCACCTTTGCCGATGGCATGGCCGATTTCCTGCTCGGCAAAAAAAACATCGACAGCGAACTACTAGAAACACTTGAGACGCGATTACTCAGTGCCGACGTCGGCGTAGATGCTACCACAACCATTATCGATGAACTGCAGAACGATATCTCTCGCAAAGCCATTACCGATGCTGATGCATTACATGCAAAATTAGCAACGATCATGAAAGATATCCTGCAACCCTGCGAACAGGTCTTAAACACCGATACCGCGAAACCATTCGTAATACTGGTCGTCGGCATCAATGGTGCTGGAAAAACCACCAGTATCGGTAAGCTTGCCAATCATTTCATGCAACAGGGTAAATCTGTCATGCTCGCGGCCGGCGATACTTTCCGTGCCGCAGCCGTCGAACAGTTACAGGAATGGGGAAAACGTAACAACGTTCCTGTAATCGCCCAGGGCACAGGTGCAGACCCGGCATCGGTTATCTTTGACGCTGTACAGTCTGCAAGTTCAAAAAATATCGACATTATTATTGCAGACACCGCTGGTCGACTGCATACTCAGGACAACCTGATGGATGAACTGGCGAAGATAAAACGCGTGCTTACTAAAATAGACACCAACGCACCCCACGAAACACTGATAGTCATGGATGCAGGCTTTGGACAGAACGCGCTACACCAGGCTCAGCAATTCAATGAAAGCATCGGCCTCACCGGCATGGTGGTGACCAAGCTTGACGGCACGGCTAAAGGCGGAATCCTGTTCTCCATCGCCAGAACCTTAAAACTACCGGTTCGCTTCATCGGAATCGGTGAGGGCATTAATGACCTGAAACCGTTCAACGCCAGTGACTTTGTTGACGCCCTACTCGAGTAAACGGGCTTAAGCATCGTTATGATCCACTTCGATAACATAAGCAAGCGCTACCCCGGCGGACATGACGCCTTAAGCCAGATAAGCTTACGACTTGAAAAAGGACAGATGGCTTTTCTAACCGGCCATTCGGGTGCCGGTAAAAGCACCCTGCTGAAGCTGATCGCCATGATCGAACGGCCGACCCGCGGTCAGATATTTCTGGACGGCGTCAACCTGAACAATATCAGTAACCGCAAGATCCCCTTTATCCGCCGCAACATCGGTATCATATTTCAGAATCACCACCTGCTATACGACAGACCGGTGTTTGACAATGTCGCTATGCCGTTGATCATCCAGGGATATCGTCGGCAGGAGATACACAAGCGAGTACGTGCTGCACTGAACCAGGTCGGCCTGCTGAGTAAAGAAAAAGCCGATCCGATTACCTTATCCGGTGGTGAACAACAGCGTGTCGGCATCGCTCGTGCAATCGTGCACAAGCCTTTATTATTACTTGCCGATGAGCCCACCGGCAACCTCGACCCCGAACTCTCACGCGAGATCATGGAACTTTTCGCCCGCTTCAACCAGGTAGGCACCACCGTGTTGATTGCCAGCCACGACCTGGAGCTGATCAAACAGATAGGATCGCCCATGATCAGCCTGCACGGTGGCAGAGTCTCTCATAATGGCCTGCCGTTCACACTGAATGGCCAGGGGCAGAAATAGCCATTATGCGTAACAGCCCAAAAAGATCCAGCCGTCTTCGCGCCTACTTTAGCCACCACCTGCGTATCAGTCTCGCCAGCCTGGGTCGTTTATACTCACAACCAGTCGCAACACTGATGACAACAGCAGTAATCGCAATCGCTTTAGCTTTGCCTGTCGGTCTCTATATCGGTCTTGCCAACATCGCCCAGGTCAGTACCGGCTGGGATGGCTCAACCCAGATCTCTTTGTTCCTGCACACGCATGTAACAGAATCCGAGGCTAAAAAGTTACAGTCAAAACTGGAAAAACACAAAGACATCAAAAAAGTAGAACTCATCGATAAAGAAAAAGGTCTACAGCAGTTCAAGGAGATTTCCGGCTTTGGTGACGCACTGAGATATCTCGACACTAACCCGCTGCCTATCGTGCTCGTGGTACACCCCAGGATCCTTTCAAACCAGCCTGATCGAACAACAAAACTGGTGAAAGATCTGGGTAATAATAAACTGGTCGAAATCGCTCAACTCGATGTACAGTGGGTAAAACGACTCTATACATTTATCGAGATAGCCAACCGCAGTATCTGGGTCATCAGTTCTATGCTGGCAATCGCCGTACTACTGGTTATCGGAAACACGATTCGACTCGACATACAGAACCGCCGTGAGGAGATAGAGGTATCTAAACTCATCGGTGCCTCTGACGCCTTTATTCGGCGACCATTTTTATACACCGGCTTTTGGTACGGTATCATTGGCGGCGTGCTGGCATGGGTCATCACACTGCTCTCCCTGTCGATGATGGAGAACCCGATACATAAACTAGCCCTGCTCTATCATAGTGATTTTCGGCTCACTGGTTTAGGCACTGACAATACCCTGCTTTTGATCCTGATCAGCTGTGCACTGGGCCTGACAGGCTCATGGATCGCCGTAAGCCGACACCTCAAAGACATTGAACCTAGCTAATAGCTTCCTTATCTTTATATTATTCAACATGTTACACAAATCCCTCGCAAGTCACGTATAAAAAAATCAATTTATAGCAATGAACTTTTCTCAAAATTAGCACTCTTATCCCATGAGTGCTAAAATATTCAACCATGAGAGAAGAAAATATGACAAAAGCTTTAATTCCGGCCCTTCAAGGTGCATCTTTAAGTGCAGGCAACCTGGATGCTTATATTCGTCAGATTAACGGCATCCCCGTTTTAACCGCTGATGAAGAACGCGAGCTGGCTCTGCGACTTGAAAACCAGAACGATCTCGAAGCAGCGCAGCAATTGATTATGTCTAATCTACGTTTCGTGGTAAAGATTGCACGTGGATACTCCGGTTACGGTCTACCACTGGCTGATTTAATCCAGGAAGGCAACATCGGCCTGATGAAAGCGGTCAAACGTTTTTCTACGACACATGAAGTTCGCCTGATCTCATATGCGGTTCACTGGATCAAGTCAGAAATTCATGAGTTCGTATTACGGAACTGGCGTATCGTTAAAGTAGCCACCACAAAGCCACAACGCAAACTGTTCTTCAAACTACGTAGCTCAAAAAAGAGACTGGGCTGGTTTAGTAATGATGAAGTTAATGAAGTTGCTAAAACTCTGGGCGTAAAACCAGAGACCGTTTTAGAAATGGAATCTCGCTTAAGTGGTAGTGATGTAACTTTTGATCCGCCAACGAATGATAACGATGACGAACAACACTTCACACCAGCCGCTTATCTTACTGATGATAGCGCTGATCCATCTTATCAGCTTGAGCATGACGATACCCGCTCACAGGAATTAAGCCTGATGGCCGATTCACTGAAAACCCTGGATGATCGCAGTCAGGATATCATCAAGCGTCGCTGGTTAAATGATGACAAAGCTACACTGCATGAACTGGCTGGTGAATACCAGGTATCTGCTGAACGCATTCGTCAGATCGAGAAAAATGCACTGAACAAAATGCGCGTAATCTTCGAAGCCTGAATTTTACCGATACATATGAAAAAAGGCCGGTTTTTTAACCGGCCTTTTTTCATTCACATTTACGATTACAAATCCGTATTTTTATACAGCATCATCTAGCCTTGAAACTTGACAAAAAAACGACCAGCAATTGCTGATCGTGATTTTATATCCTTCGGCATCGCAGATAAACGTCGCTGACTAATTTTCTGGCGCACCCTCCAGTATCCAGTTAAGCATCAGATCATAGTTCTTGCGATTTGCAGGGTTATCCACCTCAAAGCCCTCACGTAAACCACCGTAGTGATGATTATTGCTCGGTTTCTTCAGTATCAAACTGTTTTCTGGATCCTTGAAATCAACGCGGGACAATACCTCATTATAAAAAGCATTCGATGCCGTATCACCGCTAGGTGGCTGCACATCACCCCAATGAACAGGGACACCGGCGATACCACCGCCTGATGACTCCTGATGGCAGTCAGCACAGGCTTTAACATCTTCCTCAGAGCTGTTTAGAGGGTCTTGAGGCGTGGTGAAAATTGACCGTATATTGTTATCGAAGGTCAGTGTTTTAGGATCAGGCGGATCAGTTGCATCCGTCATGGTATTGTCTATCTTGATGCGCACTGAATCGCTTACGACCTTGTTAGCAAAAGCCACCACCAGTGCGATCTCATAATCACCATCGATCGATGTCGTCAGCAGGGGACGCGATGTATTGACGTCTGTAAGTTCGGCATCACCGCCAGATGGCTGGTTGGTAATGCGCCAGCTGTAACGCTCAACATAACGACTGTTTGCCCCAAACAAACGCACCGGTGATGTCGTCGTCCTGTCCGGGCCCGCATCCGCAATCGGCGCACCGGGCTCATCAACTTCGTCATTATCATTCAACGGTATCTGATGTTCCGCAGGCAGTATGCCATTAAGGTGAAGCGCAAGCAGTTCCGGACCTGAACCGCCTTCCGCCCAGAATGCGTCATAACCGCGTAATGATAACGGCATCACGCCAAGATCGTACACATAACGTTTGATCTGTTCAGCATGACTGATAAATTTTTCATAACTGCTGAAATCTATATCCTTGGTTACACCCGGAGCAGTATTTGAGCCGAGATCGCTACCGCGTCGTGAATGACAGACAAAACACACCGGCTGTACAACTTCGAGGAACAGCTGCTCAGATCCTGCTGGCGGCATATTGTCGTCAGTATCGTGCTGCCATGCCGGCGGTACATAGTCTTCGTTAAAGGTTGCCCTGTCGAACATACCAACAACGTCAGGGTCGTCATACCAGCCTTCGGTCATCTCTGTGGCGAAATCACCCGTCCACTGACCGTTAACCGTGGTACTGCCAAATATGGTCTGTATATCAGTACCTTTGCCGTCACAGTCAGCGGTGTTGTTAGGGTCCACACAGAACTGGGCACAGGCAGCCTGTATGCCTTCTGCCTGCAGGTTAGGGTAAGTGCAGTAGATCGCCATATTCACCTGCTTGATGATAGGCTCCTGCTCTGCTTTGCTGAACGGTGAAAACTCGCCGTACTCAAAACTGGGCACTTCCAGCAACTGAAGCTTGGCGTTAGAATCACCGTTTATACTATTGCCAGCAAAGCCATCAAGCGTATTGTCTCGAAAAGTGCCATCGGCTCTTAACGGCCTTAAAGTACCGCCATGACAGTAGACACAGGCACCCGGCATAGCCTTGCCGCCACGACCGTCAAGGTTAACCACATTTAACCTGGCTTCACTCTCATGATCCTGTTTTGCCTGGTTCCCCCGGGTGGCATCGAAGGTAAAAAACTTGGCAAATTTATGCGTACTGCCAGTATCACTAGGCTCTCCCTGGCCATAAGGAAATGTACTGAACTCGATGGCATTGCTGCCAAAATGATGTTTACGGTTATTACTGAGTAAGGCTTCGAGATTTAACGACGTATATTCCTGACCTGGCAGGGTACGAACCTGGAAGTTCTCGACAAAGAAGTACAGGCTGCCATCGGGCTGGGTCCACATGCGCATGCCACGGCCATAACCTAAATCCTTGGTATCACGGAATCTCGGCTCGACGACCCTGCCAGCGAGTTCCGCCTCATAGAAACCATTAGCGACCTTCCACTTCTCCAGTGTATCTTTATCATTATTGGGATCGATCGCTTCATAATACGCCGCACCATAGTATTCACCATCGATGCTTGAAGTCTTAAAGTTGATAGTGGAACTGCCTGTTTTCGCTTTACCTTTGAGCGCGACCACAAAGCCATTTGCATTTAATAAACGCAGATTATTTTCTACCGGCGATTCCAGCGTTATCTTGATGCCGCCTGCGGTGAAAAGCGTAATATTGAAAGTTCTAGTGCCTTCGGACGGCGTCCAGCTAGCCGTGTATTCTTCCGTAGTGCCGTCATCGTAGCTGACCGAGAGGATGAAATCGCCGGCATCACCGACATTATCGGTGTTAGCCTCGATGACATAATCTCCAGAAGGCAGTCCAACGACAGGATTTATAAATGCTGCAAAACTGTTCGGCTGGTTTACTTTGACCGTTTTATCAAACGTTTCTTCAGCTTCACGAGAACAGCCGCTGAGCGACATCACTGCCGACAACATCACAGCGATGAACAGCCCCTGTAACTCAAAACGCTCTACAAGGTGCATAAGTGAATGCTTGAATGATTGCATAGGTACTTGCATAAAGCGGAGGACTCGCTGATGGTATCCGTTAAAATTTATAATTCACTGTAAGTATTCTAGTGATAATTCATTCTTTTTACAGTTTATTTCACCATGAATCTAGAGATAAAAGAGCTAATTCGCATCTGTTTTTCTGATAACCGTCAAAAAATCATATTTCATCACATTTTATGCGGGTATATTGCTTCCGAATCAATTTTATCACAGCGAGAGTTATCCCTATTGAATCAATAGGTTATAAATTAAAGAAGGTCATCTTGTTTCAAATTTAACAAACTGCTGTTTGTCCTCCGAATTTTTCGTCTTTTCAGATACCGGCTTCCATGCGTGGCCATAGACTACCTCATAAGTTGCGGGCAGCAGGCTATCTCGCCTGAATTTTTCATAACCCTGACGGACAGCCTGTAACATCGACTTACCTCTCAGACCTTTTCCGCTATGCTCATCAAGACCAACCGATGTCGTTCTCGGCTGGTTGTTTGAAGTAACATTTGCGCCGATAGCCTTCAGATCATGCATCAGGCCATCGACAGAATGATAGGTGACCGTCAAAATCTCTGCTTCCATCACGGGCTCTGCGAAACCATCCTGCAACAGCGCATCACCGATGTCATGCATATCGATGAACTGGTTAACATGATTGTTACCATCAACTTTTGACCAGCTATGTCGCAACTCCTTCAGAGTATCTGGTCCAAATGTTGTGAAGACATATAAACCACCCGGTTTGAGTACACGTTTTGCTTCGAGCAATGCCGCGTTCAAATCATTACACCACTGCATACTAAGGCTGCAAAATAGCAGGTCAAACGAATCATCAGCAAAAGGTAGCTTTTCCAGGTCACCGCAAACAGCTTGCGGTGACCGTAATAAATTGCCGTGCTTATTTGCCTTCATCAACATGTTTTCAGATAGATCGAGTGTCACCACCTGTGCTTTTTTATATCGAGCAAACAGTGTCGGGATAGCGGCCCCGGTCCCGGTCCCGGCATCAAGAATCAACCGTGGTGAAAGCTTGACCACCTCCAGTTTTTCCAGTAGCCGGTTACAGACCTCGGTCTGCAATACTGCAAATTGCTGATAGTTTTCAGCCGCACGGTCAAAGGCACGACGGACACGCTGCTGATCAAATTTTTGTTTTTGTGACTCTGTGTGAGACATGTCTGGTTTTTTCGACTCAATAATAAGCTGTATAAATTTACCGTAAAGATCAGGACTGCCTGCTTCGTAATTGCTGCGCTAACCCGACCAGATACTCTATAAAAAATTCCGACTGAGAAATAAAGGGCGCATGACTGGCGTCCGGGTGCACGACCACATCCTGCTGCGCATAATCTTCTTTTAGAGCCACTTCTAGTTCAGCGGGTACCAGGCTATCCTTTGCACCTAACAACCAGTGCAAAGGACAGTCGATAGCTTTCAATGTCTGACGCAGGTCAGTATCAAGTAATATCTCCAGCCCTGACGTCAACGCTCGTGTCGAAGCCATACCCCGAGACTGAATACTATGCTGCAATTGCCTGACGACATACATCACATCATCAACACCCTTGACCTGTAGCGCAAGAAAACGACGTATTGTTTTTTGCTGATTATGCTCCAGGTCGCTGGCAAACTGTTTGAATATCGACTGATCAACAGCACAGTCCCAGCCTTGCTGGCTGACAAAGCAGGGATTGGTAGCGACCAGTATAGCGGCAGCAACACGCTGCGGATATAACTCGGCGAGACGCAATACCGCCAGACCACCAAGTGACCAGCCCACCCACAATACCGGACGATGCACTAAGGGAATGAGCATCTGCACGTAATCATCAAGCGTATCCGCCTGTACCTTGGCCATCGAACCATGTCCGGGAAGATCTACCAGCACCACGTTTATCCAGTCAGGCAACGACTTGATGCACTCATCCCAGACCGCACTATTCATCGCCCAGCCATGAACAAAAACACAGGTCACTGAATCAGGTTTCAAAGTCATCGCGCACTAAACTTACCATTCATAGTTAAGGGTTCAAGAAATACAAATACATAACGCCGAAAAGAGATAAAGATTTCTTCAAAAGAAGAAGGTAAGCTTGCCCCGCATAGCAAAATATATCTGAAGCAAACTGACCAGAACTACTCATGAACCACTATATCTATATATTAATATTTGCAGGCGCAGCTTACCTTATCGGCTCGATCTCAACCGCCATTATCACCTGCAAAATCATGGGCATCAAAGATCCGCGAAAAACCGGCTCCCATAATCCGGGAGCGACGAATGTTCTGCGCCATGGTGGTAAAAAGGCCGCTATTATCACCTTATTCGGGGACATGTTGAAAGGTTTAATTCCTGTCCTCATTGCCATACAGTTTCAACTAGAACCCGCCGGAATCGCGCTGGTCGGATTATCCGCCCTGCTGGGCCATGTTTTTCCTGTCTATTACGGCTTCAAAGGCGGTAAAGGTGTCGCTACCTATTACGGCG
>Ga0316193_10001035_pt1 | contig 18318 bp, 18 predicted proteins | sample MerIslsedime2_MG_FD_207735 | JGI IMG/M metagenome (GOLD analysis project Ga0316193, IMG submission 207735) | Coastal sediment microbial communities from Maine, United States - Merrow Island sediment 2 | ecosystem: Environmental > Aquatic > Marine > Coastal > Sediment | place: USA: Maine... | reverse complement strand
TCGACGCGTACCGGCGTGACGACATCGGGTTCGTGTTCCAGGCGTTCAACCTCATCCCGTCACTGAACGCTCGCGAGAACATCGCGATCCCACTCGTGCTCACCGGCCACGGCCGCCACGAGTCGTTCGCCCGCGCGGACGAACTGCTCGAACAGGTCGGGTTGGCGGATCGCGGCCACCATCTGCCGAGCAAGCTGTCCGGGGGACAGCAGCAGCGAGTCGCTGTCGCCCGCGGGCTCGGCCACAACCCGCCGCTGCTCCTCGCCGATGAACCGACGGCGAACCTCGACCACATCCAGGCCGAGGCGATCATTCGCGTGCTCCAAGGGCTGCGCGACGACGGGCGGATGATCGTGGTGTCGACGCACGACTCGCGGCTCGTGCCGATCGCCGACCGCATCGTGCAGATGGTGCCCGTGGGTGGCCACGACGAGGTGGCCACCCACGAGGTGACCTACGCGGCCGGCGAGTCGATCTTCGAACAGGGTGACCCTTCGGAGTTGGTGTACGTCGTGCAGTCCGGCGAAGTCGACGTGATTCGCGTGCTCGCCGATGGTGGCGAGGAGCAGCTCAACCGCCTCGGACCGGATCAGTACTTCGGCGAGCTCGGGCCGTTCCTCGGGTTCCCGCGCTCGGCATCGGTGCGTGCTCACAGCGACGTCGTGCTCACCGCCTACAGCCCCCGCGTGTTCCGCGAGAAGGTGCTCCACAAGCAGTGAGCCCGCGCGGGCCAGGTCCTTCCGGTCCGTCTCCGTGTCCCCCCGGGAGGGTCAGGCGGTTGTCGGATCGTTCAATGCCTGGAGCACCGCGTCGAGGGTCGCATCGTCGACGCCCTTGAAGCCGGCGATCCGCCCATAGACCTCGCGAGCCGCCTCGCCGAAGCCGGTCGGCAGGCTGTTGGAGGCGAAGGCCGCGGCGATCTCGGCCATCTCGCCGTCGAAACGCCAGGCCTTTGGCGCGGTCATCCGGGCGGTCGCCTCGGACCGCTCCCTCGTGCCCGGCTGCGAGATCGCCCACTCGTCGAGCAGTGCTTCCTCGACGCCCTCTGCTCGGGCCATCGCCCGCACCGCGAGCAGCATCGCCGACGATGCCTTGGTCCAGGTGGCGTACGCGACCTTCAACGCCGATGCGGCGCCCGGGCCGCCTTCGATCGTGCGTACGTCCAGCAGTGATCCCTCCCAGAGGCTCGCGGTGTCGCCGGCGTGGTCGCCGGACAGGTACATCCGCGTCGTGCCCGGTGTCGTCGCAGGTGGTCCGATGATGCCGCCGTCGACGAAACGCGGAAATCGGTCGGCGATCGATCGTGACGTGGCCGGAGCGATCGCGTTCGTGTCGACGTAGACCCCTTCGAACCCGAGGGTGGCCACGTCGTCGGCGACCTCGACCGCGGCGTCGGGCGGGCAGACCGACACGATCACGTCGCTGCGTCGAACCAGCTCCTCGAGGGTGGCGGCCGCTGCGAGCCCCGCCGAGGTCGCCCGGCTGACCGACTCCGGCGAGCGGCCTGCGAAACACCAGATCACCTCGGCCGTGCAGGCCGCCGCGACCGTGGTGCCCATCGCACCGGGATGGAGGACGCCGACCGTCGTCATCGCGCGGTCACGGAGTCACACCGTTGTCGGCGAGGAACTCGAGGGTCCGACCGAGGGCGATCGCCGCCGACCGCGCGTCATGCGTCGCCCGCGCGTCGCAGTTGAACCCGTGGTCGGCTCCCTCGTAGACGTAGACGGGGACGTCCTGATGCGCCTCGGCGATGGCGCTCACCTGATCGAGCGGGATCCCGTGATCGAGCTCGCCGAAGTGGAGCATGATCGGTGCCTGCGGCTCGCGGTCGATCATGCCGTGGATCTGGCCGCCGTAGTAGCCGACCGCAGCGGCGATCGGGAGGTCGCACGCGGCGATCCAGGCGACGCTGCCACCGAAGCAGTACCCGATCACGGCAACCGGGCCCGTCTCGGCGACGTGCTCGACCGCGGCGGTCACGTCGAGCGTCGCCGCGTCGAAAGCGATCGGCATCACGAGCTCGATACCGCGTGTCCTGCCCGCATCGTCGTAGTCGAGTTCCACGCCGCGCTCGCCCCGGTCGAACAGGGCGGGCGCAATCGCGCGGTACCCGAAGGACGCATATCGGTCGACGACCGACCGGATGTGCGCGTTGACGCCGAAGATCTCCTGCACGATGACGATCGACGCCGACGCGCCGTCGGGATGCACCTCGTAGGCATCCAGTTCGTGTCCGTCGCTGGCGGTGAGTCGAGTCATCTCGCTGACGCTACGTGAGCCGGCCATCGAGGAGCCCGTCGGACACCCGACCCCGCGCCGGTGTCAGGCGACGGCGCAGGACATGTCGACTCCGCAACACATCGGTGACTTGATCTTGCCGTGACCGTTCGGGCACTTCGAGACCTGGACCGAGGAACCGTCGTCGCGCTGGATCGTGTCGTTGACGAGCGGAGCATCGCACGTGCCGCAGGTGGCGTTGACGGACATACCGCAGGAAGAGCATTCGTAGGTGGCCATGGCCGCACCGTAGTGGGTGGTCACCGGGGCTCCGGACCTGAACGTGACGGCGGTTGCCGAATCTTTCGAAGTTCCTTGTGTTCCGCCGCCGAACTCGCTTACCCGCGATCGAGATCGTGGTTGCTGTCGACAACGACACCGCCGAACACCGGCGGAACCAACCGAAGCAAAGGACCCACCAGCATGAACAAGAAGCTCACCACCACGTTCCTCGCCGCAGCAGTGCTCGGTGGAGGCATCATCTCTGCCGGCGGCCTCGTCGCCAACGCCTACGACACGACCGACCCGACCACCGAGCAGACCACGATCGAGACGACGGTCGAACCGGACGTCGCGCCCAACGGTTTGATCGCTCAGGTCGAGACCGATCCGCCCGAGACCGACGTTCCGGAGACGGAGACTCCCGACGCCACCGACGGTGAGCGTCCCGACGGTGAGCGCCACGGGCGGCGCGGCGGATGCGGCGGCAACGAGGCCGTCGCCGAACTGCTCGGGATGGCCCCGGAGGAACTGCGCGAGGCCAAGGACGCCGGTTCGTCGCTCGCCGAGATTGCAGCGAGCCAGGGCGTGGCCGTCGACGAGGTCGTCCAGACCATCGTCGACGAGAAGGCCGAGCACCTCGCCCAAGAGGTGGCCGAGGGCGAACTGACCCAGGCCGAGGCCGACGCCCGACTCGCCGAGATCGAGGCCCGCACCACCGATCGCGTGAACGGCACCGACGCCGACTGACCAGCCGCACGAACGCACGACGTGGTGACGGCTGACGACTCGACGACGTCAGCCGTCACCGCCGACGTATCCGACCCGATGTCCATCTCTCGCAAGGAGCCCTCATGTTCCCCGAATTCTCCAGGCCCCCCACCCGATCACGCCGTCGGTTCGCGGCGCTGGCGATCCCCGCACTGCTCGTCGGATGCGCAGCCGCTGACGCCCCGGACGACGCCGATGGGGCATCGGTCAGCGATTCACCCGAAGCGGTTGCCGCCGCACTCAGCGAGATCGAACTGGCCGACCTCCTCGCCAACGGACCGTCCCTCGACGGGTCAGGAAACAACCTGACCGACTCGACGCTCGGCCAGGCCGGGCTCGTCTATCCCCGCGAGACGCCGGCCAACTACGCGGACGGCATCGGCGAACCGACTGCGTCACCTGACGCCCGCCACCTGAGCAACCGCATCTTCAACGACGTCAACCAGAACATCTTCTCGGAGAACGACGTGACCCACTGGAGCTTCGTCTGGGGACAGTTCGTCGACCACACGATCGGGTTGCGCGAGTCCGGCGAGGAGGACTTCTCGATCGCCTTCGACCCCGACGATCCGCTGGAAGAGTTCAGGAACGACCTGGGAGAGATCGCGATGAGTCGGTCCGGGGTCGCTTCCGGGACCGGAGAGGACAGCCCACGGGAGCAGGTCAACACGATCAGCTCCTACATCGACGCCTGGGCGGTCTATGGCGGCACCGGCGAACGACTCGACTGGCTGCGCGACGGATCGCTCGACGGCGACCCCACCAACAACGACGCGACCCTGCTCGACGTCGACGGCTACCTCCCCACGGCCGATGCCCGCCCAGGCGCCGACGCACCCGACGTCGACCTGATGGGCCGGCTGTTCGCCGATCCGACGGCAGCAGTCGTCGCCGGCGACGTCAGAGCCAACGAGAACATCGGCCTCACCGCCGTTCAGACGCTGTTCCTCCGCGAGCACAACCGGATCGTCGAGTCGCTCCCGGACGATCTCGACGAGGAGACCAAATTCGACATCGCCCGACGGGTCGTGACGGCCGAGCAGCAGTACATCACCTACGGCGAGTTCCTCCCCGCGATGGGCGTCGACCTTCCCACCTACGCCGGCTACGACTCGAACGTCGATCCGTCGATCACCAACGAGTTCGCCACGGTCGGGTATCGCGCTCACTCCCAGATCCACGGCGAGTACGAAGCCGAGATCGACCGGGCGACCATCACCGACGAAGAGATCGACGCACTGGAGGCCGGCGGCGTGGAGGTCACCCTCGGCGACGACGACGTCGAGGTCGCCGTGCCGCTCAGCGTTGCATTCGGCAACCCCGGCCTGCTGGCCGACATCGGCCTCGGCAACGTGCTCGCCGGCCTGGCGTCGGAAGCGGCCTACGCCAACGACGAGCAGATCGACAACCAGCTCCGCAGCGTCCTGTTCCAGGTGCCAGGCCCCGAGGTCGAGAACCCGCTGGATTGCCTCGATGGCACCGAGATCGCCGGCTGCTTCTCGGGGGTCAATGACCTCGGCGCCCTCGACGTGATGCGTGGCTACGACCACGGGATGGCCACCTACAACGATCTTCGCGAGGCCTACGGGCTCGATCGGATCGAGACATTCGTCGAGCTCACCGGTGAGTCGACCGAGGAGTTCCCGGACGATCCAGCCATCGACTCGACCGACCCGATCAACGACCCCGACATCCTCGACTTCGTGTCGCTGGCCGACGGATCCGGCAACGCAATCGACCCCACGTCGGATCTCGCCGGGACCGCAGTGGTCGACGCCGAGCGGCGCACGACGACGGCGGCTCGTCTGAAGGCGATCTTCCGCACGGTGGATCGGGTCGACGCCTTCACCGGCATGGTGTCCGAACCACACGTCGACGGCACAGAGTTCGGCGAGCTCCAGCTCGCCATGTGGACCCGGCAGTTCTCCGCCCTGCGCGATGGCGACCGCTTCTTCTACGGCAACGATCCCGCCCTCGACGCCATCGCCGACGAATTCGGCGTCGACTTCCGGACATCGTTGGCCGATCTCGTCGCCGCCAACACGAACGTCGATTCTGCCGACCTCCCCGACAACGTCTTCCTGCTCGCGAGTTCCTCGACCCCCGCGCAGCCCGATGACGCCGACGACAATCCCCCACGGCGCGACGGACGCCCCCCAGTGGACGGCGGGCATCGAGGCTCGGACCGCAACGATCGGCCTGAGAACGGACGGCAAGAGAACGGGCGTCGCGAGGCTTGAGTAGTCACGTGGCAGCGGCGGCTCGTTGCGGGCGGGTAAGTATGTACCCGGTGTCAGACCCCCCGCCCGCAACGGTCCTCGTCGCCGAGGACGATCGTCATGTCCGTGAAGCGTTGGAACGAATCCTCCGTTTCGAGGGCTACGGCGTGGTCACCGTGAGCGACGGTGCTGCCGCCTTGGAGGCGATCGACGAGCACACGCCCGACGCGATCGTCCTCGACGTGATGATGCCGTTGGTCGACGGACTCAGCGTGTGCCGGCGTCTCCGGGCGCGTGACGATCGCACCCCCGTGCTCATGTTGACCGCCCGCGACGAGGTTCACGATCGGGTCGCGGGCCTGGACGCCGGCGCCGACGACTACCTCCCGAAGCCGTTCTCGCTCGACGAGCTGCTCGCTCGGCTGCGGGCCCTGCTGCGGCGAGCCGACATGGACAATGGGGGTCCGCTCGTGTTCGAGGACCTGGAACTCGATGACGAACGCCACGAAGTGCGCCGCGGTGGCCGGCTCATCGAGCTGACGCGCACCGAGTTCCAGATCCTCCGGCTGTTGATGCAGCACCCGGGCAAGGTGCTCGACCGCTCGGTGATGTACAGCGAGATCTGGGGATACGACGTCGAGACGTCGTCCAAGGCGCTCGATGTCCACACCCGATATGTCCGTCGCAAGTTGGAAGCAGGCGGGGAGTCCCGTCTCATCCACACCGTTCATGGCGTTGGCTACGTGTTGCGTCGATCGGACCACTCGTGACCCTGCGCTCGCGGGTCATCTCGATCGTCACCGTGCTCGTGGTCGTCGGTGTCGGGCTCGCCTCGCTCGCGGCATATCGGGTCACCCAACGCGAACTGGTGCAGGAGACCGATCGGTTCCTGGTCACCCGGGCCGAGGAGTTGGCCGACGGTCAGCGTCAGCCGCCGCCGAACCCGCGGGACGATCGCAACGGCGACGACCGCGATGACCGCGATGACCGCGACGACAAGGCCGATGATGTCAAGCTGGCCTCCGATCCTGACGCGCTGTCCCAGACGATCGACCGCAACGGCGACATCACCGCAACGAGTGGTCAAGACCTCCCGGTGAACGACGCGGACCGGGCCGTCGCCGCCGGGGCACCGTCGGTCATCCGCGACCTCACCCTCGATGCATCGCCCTACCGGATGATCACGGCCCCGGACCCGGCCGGGGCCGTCCAGGTCGCACGCGACGTGTCGGCGACCGCCGATGTGTTGGAGGGGCTCCGGGTGCGGCTCGGCGTCATCGCGGTCGTCGTCGCGTGCTTGGCGGCGCTGCTCGGTTGGCTGTTGATGCGCCGCACGACGCAGCCGCTCGAGGACCTCACCGCGGCAACCGAGCGTGTGACGCGAACGCGAGACCTGACTCCACTGGACCTCGACCGCTCTGACGAAGTCGGGCGGCTTGCCGACAGCTTCGACCGGATGCTCGGCGCGCTTGCGCTGAGCCGCGACCAGCAACAGCGGCTCGTGCAGGACGCGGCGCACGAACTCCGCACGCCGCTCACCAGTCTCCGGGCGAACATCGAACTCCTCGACCGGGTGCGAAGTCTGCCCGAGGACGACCTCGACGCGCTCCTCGGCGGGCTCAACGACGAACTCGCCGAACTGACGGCGCTCTTCGACGAACTGATCCAGCTCGCCTCTGAGGCGGACGACGCTTCACCGGCTCAGGACTTCGACCTCGCCGAGGTCGTCGACGATGCGGTCGAGCGGTTCCGACGCCGCACGGGCAGACAGGTCACGATCGTCACGGAGCCGACTCCCGTGCGCGGCAACCCGACTCAGCTGGAGCGAGCGGTGACGAACCTGCTCGGCAACGCCGACAAGTTCAGCCCGAGCGGGGAACCGATCGACGTGGCGCTCGCAGATCGCGCCGTCGTCGTGCGCGACCGCGGGCCCGGCATCGCCAACGAGGACCGGGAGCATGTCTTCGACCGCTTCTACCGGTCGTCCGCAGCACGATCTGAGCCGGGCTCGGGGCTCGGGCTCGCCATCGTGCGACAGATCGCCGAACAGCACGGCGGCACCGTGACGGTCAGCGAAGCTCCCGGCGGTGGCGCCGCGGTCGGCTTCACCGTCGGCTGAGTTCGACGCCGAAGGCGAGGCGTCACTGTTGGGAGAGGAGGCGCCGCATCTCGGCCTCGTCCTGGAGCAGGCCCTCGCCGGAGAGGTCGATCGTGACTCGATGGATCGTGCCGGTGAAGCGGAACGGGATCGAGTACGAGTCGGGGTCGACAGAGTCGAACGCGCCGTAGCCGCAGCTGAATCCGACGGGGCCCATGCGGTTCGGTGTCGTATGCGGCATCTCGATCGCCGCGACGAGCCGATCGTCGATGAACAACGATGCGTTGCCGGCCGGGCCGTAGCCCTCACGGAAACGAGGCCGCCCCGTCGGCACGAACTCGTACCGCAAGCTGACCTCGCCGACCGGGATCGGTTCGTTGGACACGAGCTGGAAGCGGTCGAGCGAGAGGTAGTTGTAGACGTGATGCAGTCGCCCGTCCTGCACGAAGAAGGCGTACCCGCCGTGCCGGCTGCCGTGCGACACGAGGATGCCCTCGGCGCCACCGTCGGGGATCGTGACGTCGGCGGTGATCGAGTACGGGCGGTTGTACGGCTTCGGCGACGCACCGAAGTAGACGGGTGCGGCATCGGGGTACCAGACCTGTCGTTCGCGGCTGGCGGCGATGGTCGGTCGAGGTGTGAGGAGGCGGGTGGCGCCCGCCGACGCGATCGGGAAGACCCCATACGTCTCGGCCTCGTGGTACCAGCGCTCGATCATCTCGGCCAGCTTCTACGGGTCGTCGCCGGCCAGGTTGCGGGTCTCGGTTGGGTCATCGGACAACCGGTACAGCTCCCAGCCGGTGCGATCGAGGTCGTCGAGCTCCTCCGCGGTCAGGGCGGAGCCGAAGAACCTGCCCTTCTCGGCGGCCTCGACGAAGCTCGGCCCCGGCCAGGGGCAGTTGGCCTTCCAACCGTCGTGGTAGATCGAGCGGCTCCCGAACATCTCGAAGTACTGCGTCGTGTGGCCGCTCGGTGCGTCCGGAGACGCGAACGATCGAGCGAAGCTGACACCATGGATCGGTGACTGGTCGACGCCGCCGAGCTGCTCCGGTGGAGCGATGCCGATGGCGTCGAGGATCGTCGGCAGGATGTCGGTGACATGGGTGTACTGGTGGCGGACCTCACCGCCCGTCTCGATCCCAGCCGGCCACGACACGATGCACGGGTCGGTGACGCCGCCGCGATACGTCTCGCGTTTCCACCGACGGAACGGTGTATTTCCTGCCCATGTCCAGCCCCACGAATAGTGCGGGTAGGTGTTGGGGCCACCCCATTCGTCGTAGTGGGCGAGGTTGTCCTCCAGCGTCTCCTCGGCGCCGTTGAAGAAGAGCGCCTCGTTGAACGTTCCGTGTTCGCCACCCTCGGCGCTCGCACCGTTGTCCGACATCACGACCACGATCGTGTTGTCGAGCTCCCCGAGTTCTTCGATGAAGTCGATCACCCGACCGAAGTGATGATCGGTCTGCTCGATGAACGCCGCGTACACCTCCATCTCGCGGGCGTACATCCGCTGTGCGCTGTCGCTGAGACTGTCCCATGCGGGAACATCTGGATCGCGTTCGGCGGGCACCGCATGCTCCTCGACGATGCCGAGTGCCTGCTGACGCTCGAACACGACGCGCCGGTACTCGTCCCACCCTCGGTCGAACTGTCCGGCGTATTTCGCGGTCCACTCGGGTTCGACGTGATGCGGGGAGTGCCCGGCACCGGGGGCGTAGTAGAGGAGGAACGGCTTGTCGGGTGCATGGACGTGAGCGTCCTTGATGAACTGGATCGCTCGATCCGCCAGATCGATGTTGAGGTGGTACCCCTCCTCGGGCGTGGATGGTGGACTCACCGGATGGTTGTCATAGGTGAGATCCGGGAACCACTGGTCGGTCGAGCCGGCCATGAAGCCATAGAACCGCTCGAAGCCGCGCCCGAGCGGCCACCGATGGAACGGCCCCGCCGTGGTCGACTCCGTCGGCGGGGTGAGGTGCCACTTGCCGACAGCGAAGGTGTTGTAGCCGTGTTCGAGCAGCATCTCGGGCAGGAAGCCGTGCTCGGGCCCGATGAAGCAGTGGTGGGCCGGGTAGCCGAGTGACATCTCGGTGATCGCGGACAGCCCGAGCGTGTGGTGGTTGCGGCCCGTCATCAGCGATCCGCGCGTCGGCGTACACAGCGCCGTGGTGTGGAAGTTCGCGTACCGGAGTCCACGGTCGGCGAGACGGTCGAGTGTCGGTGTCTCGCACAGCCCACCGAATGCGGAGAACTGTCCGAACCCGACGTCGTCCCACAGCACGATGACGACGTTCGGTGTCCCGCCCGACGCTCGCTTCGGCCGCGGCCAGGCTGGGGACGACCGATCCAGCGTTCGCCCGATCACGCCTGGGAACTCGGACTGCGGGTCGTACTCGACGATCGGATTCTGGTCAGACATGCGGGCTCCTTGCGGGCCGGGCGGCACTCGGGTCGGCGACGGCAACGAGGCGCCGGTGCGCCGTCGGTGGGTGTTGTGTACCACAACGGTTCGATCGCGATGTCGCTCGCCGTCAACGATCCGAGCGGATGGTGACGAACGGGGTGACGAATGTGTAGTACCGAGCCGCGCCGACATCGGTGAGCATGTCGTAGTACCCGCCGGCGATCTCGCCGTTGCAGTCGGGCAAGGTGATCGTCACAGCTTCGGTCCAGGGGCCGACGGGTGTATCCGAGGCACGGAGCGCAGCGTGGCTGCCCGACCGTCGGCGGTCTGGGCTTGGATCACGTAGAAGTCGGCTTCGCGAGCCAAGCGTTGTGCGGGGTGGGCAAGGTCCATCCCGCTTCCGCCGGTGGCGGCGAGCAGCGCGGTCGTCGAACGGTGGGCGAGGTGGAGGCATGCTGCTCGATGGTCGCTCGCGGACTCCAGGTCGCTGTGGCGCTCGACGAGCGCATCGATCAGGTCGTCGTCGCGCCGCCACCGTTCGTCGAGGTCGTCGCGAAGCCGACCAGCGGCGTCGAGTGATTCCTCATCCGGGCGTTGTTCGAGCAGCCGAATCGCCCGGTCGGTCACACCCATCACCGCGGGTTGACCGACGGCCGCTTGGCGTCGGTCCGTCTTCCGCCACTGATCGAGGTCGGCGACGTCGATGACATCGTCGGCTGGGGCGACGTAGCCGTTGAAGGTGAACGACACTGTCCCGGTGTGAGCGAAGACCGGCAATGCCAGTGGCGCAGCGGTGACGGCGGGGGTGGCCGTGCCGGGGACCCTCACCCACACGACCTCGTCGGTGTCCGAGGCCGCAGCGATGCAGAACCAGTCGGCGATTCCCCACGAGGTCGCCCACGGAGCATGACCGTCGAGTTGCCAGCCATCGCCGATGCGGCGGGCGCGGATCGCTGGCGGCCCGAGCCGACGCAGGTGGGCAAACGCAACACCGGCGATCACGTCACCGGCACACATCGGCGCGAGGAGCTCGTCGACGAGGCCCTCGTTCGAGGACGAACGCAACGTGCGGATCACGCCATGATGCTGGACCCAGACGAAGAACGTCGCCCCGCACCCGGACCCCACCGCAGCGATGATCCGACGTGCCTGCTTCGGCGTCGCGTCGAGACCGCCCCGCGAGACGGGCCCGGAGATGCCGAACAACCCGGCATCGGCCAGCGTTCGAAGGCCCTCATCGGGAGGGCGGAGACCGCGATCGACATCCTGGGCCATCGGGAAGAGCACGTCGTCGGCGATCGATTGTGTGCGTTCGGTGAGCTGCGTCGGATCGTCGTGGGTCACGAGTCCGAGAGCAGCTCGTCTGCCAGCTCGGGGTACACCGCCTGCATCGCGTGAAGGACGGACTCGAGCTTCATCGCCTTCGACTTCGAGCCATTCACCTTGAGCTTACGGAAGAGCATCGCCTTGCCGAGCGGCAGGGTGCCGAGCAGGAGTTCGTGGAGCGAGTTTCCCGTGAGGTCAGCGGTGAGCGTCGCATCCAGCTCGTCGTCCCCGAACGCGGTTCGGACCGGCTTCGCCCGTCCGTCGATCCACAGTTCGACCTCGGGTTCACGGATGCGGAATCGGATCACCATCTGCTGTTCCACGAGTTCATCGAGCCCGTCGGGATCGTTCTGCTCGATCTGGGCGAACATGCGGGAGAACAGCGTCTCGAAGTCGGCGGGGCTGTCGTAGATCCGGCTCATGCTCCGACCGTACCGGTCGCTCGCGCGCGTTCGCTGCAACGGCACAAGGGCCCTGTCGCCGTCCTCGGCTGACCCGTACCGTCGATCGCAGCGACGAAAAGGGGAGTGACATGGATTTCACGGTGACCGACGAGATGGCGACGATGCTCGACATGGTGGGCGAGTTCGTCGACCGCGAGTTGATTCCCATCGAAGGCGAGATGTTGCACGGTGATCCGGTCACGGTGGCCGAACTCGTTGCTGCAGCGCAGGCCAAGGTGCGCCAGATGGGATTGTGGGCACCGAACCATCCGGTCGAGTTCGGCGGACTCGGACTGTCGATGGTCGACCACGGACTGTTGAGCGAGGCCATGGGACGTTCACCACTCGGGCACACGGCGTTCGGAGTGCAAGCTCCCGACGCCGGCAACATCGAGATCCTGCACACCCATGCGACCGACGAGCAACGCGAACGTTGGCTCGGGCCATTGGTGGCGGGCGAGATCCGCAGCTGTTTCTCGATGACCGAGCCGGAGACCGCCGGCTCCAACCCCGTCTTGCTCGAGACCACCGCGGTGAAGGACGGCGACGACTACGTGATCAACGGCCAGAAGTGGTTCACGTCGTCGGCCGACGGTGCCGCGTTCGCCATCGTGATGGCGGTCACCGACCCCGACGCCCCGCCGTACCAGCGGGCGAGCATGATCATCGTCCCGACCGATACTCCTGGCTTCAACCTCGTGCGCAACGTCAGTGTGATGGGCCACACCGGTTCGGGTCACGCCAGCCACGCAGAGGTCATCTACCAGTCGTGCCGTGTGCCGCAGACGAACCTGCTCGGACCCGAGGGCGGCGGATTCGTGATCGCTCAGGAACGTCTCGGACCCGGTCGGATCCACCACTGCATGCGCTGGCTCGGAATCGCCGGTCGAGCCTTCGACATGATGTGCGAGCGGGCGAACGAGCGCGTGATCAGCCCCGATGGAGACACGCTCGCCGACCGCCAGGTGATCCAACACTGGGCGGCCGAACTCGATGCCGAGATCCGCGGCGCGCGCCTCCAGACGCTGCACGCGGCGTGGATGATCGACACCCATGGCGCGAAGGCGGCGCGCGACGAGATCTCGGCGATCAAGTTCTCGGTCGCCAACACGATGTTGCGCGCGGTCGATACGGCGATCCAAGTGCACGGGGCGCTCGGCGTCACCGACGACACGATCCTGTCGTACTGGTATCGCCACGAGCGGGCTGCTCGGATCTACGACGGCGCCGACGAGGTCCACAAGACGTCGTTGGGTCGGCGTGTGCTTCGCCGATACGCGTGAGCGCCGGCCCCGGTCAGACGATGCCGCGCGCCGCCGGGACCACGTCGGTGACATAGGCCTCCAACGCGTCCGTGCCGACGGGCAGTCGCAGGGCCACGTTGACGAGGTCGGCACCGGCGGCTCGGTACTCGGCGATGCGTTCGATCGCCCGATCCGGGGTTCCGACCAGTGCACCGTCGGTGACGCGTGCCGCGAGGTCGGGGCCCCACTGCTGTTGGATCCGCTCGAGTTCGGCGTCGGCGTCGGCTGAATTCGCACCCAGGTGGAAGGCCAGATTGATCGAGCGCTCCAACGTCTGTGGGTCACGGCCGATCGCCTCGCAGGCCGCGTCGATCCGGTCGTTCAGCCGTCGGAACTCAGCAGGTCCGACGTACGGGACGTTCCAACCCGAACAGAATCGAGCTGCGTTCTCGGGCGTGCGGATCCGGCCGGTGCCGCCGGTCCAGAGTGGCATCGTGCCGTCGAACGGTCCCGGGACACACGTGACACCGTCGACTCGACAGTGCTCGCCCGAGAACGTCGTTGCCCCCGCGTCCGAGAGCATCGCGGTGATGATCTCCAGGCCCTCGGTCAACATGTCGAAGCGGGTGGCGACATCGGAGAAGTCGTAGCCGTGCGCACGGAACTCGGGTTCATGCCATCCGGCTCCGAAGCCCGGTTCGAAACGTCCGCCCGAGATGTGGTCGATCGCGACGCACGCCTTTGCCAGCAACGCCGGATTCCGGTACGGCACACAGAACATGAGGCAACCGATCCGCGACTGCGTCGTCACCGAGGCGAGCGCCCCGAGCGTTGCAACTGCCTCGTAGTGCGGTGTCGTCCCGCCGGCCGGTGGTGCCTCGTAGAGGTGATCCCAGACCGAGATCCAGTCGACGGCACCGTCGAGTCGGGTCCAGAGCGCGACGAGTTCGGCCATCGTGGCGTTCTGCTGGCCGACGTGGACACCGAGCGCGAGGGAGGAGGCCATCGGCCCATCATGCACGGCAGGCCCACCGCCGGTTCGGTCGGGTGCCAGGACGGGTGCTTCGGTGGGTTGCTCGGCGTGTCATCGAGCGCGTCACGTCATGGCGTGCCGCCGGAGCACTTCGAACGCGGCTCGAGCGGTCGGGAGTAGCTCGGTCACATGCTGTGGTGGTTCGATGTCGGCCGCCGGCGGTGACGGTGGTGCGAAGGACGTGGACGCGGCAGCGTTGTCGTACCAGTCGCGCCAGAGCTGCCACTCGGGGCGCATGCCTGCGGACCATCGCAATGACTGCGGTCGGTGCTCGAGGCCAACGCGATGGCACCAGGCGGCGATGATGCGATCGGGCTCCGCCCGCAGGACGTCGCTGTCGATCACCACAGGTGCTGCCCCACTCAGATCAGCGACCCGCTCGAACAACGAACGCTGCGATCCGTAGCCGGCTTCGACGTCGGTGAAGTCCGGCCACTGGCGGTGCAGCGACGAGAGGGCTGCCATCGGGTCACGGACGAGGAACGTGTGGGTCATCGACCCGAGCGCGTGGTCGGTGATGGCCGGCGCTGCGTGGTACGCCATGTCCTTGACGAAGACCGACGACGCGGCACCGGCCGCGAGCACGCCTGCTTCGACGGCGGTGTAGGACGATTCGGGGAAGACGAGCGGATATCGGCCGGAGCGGCGTTCCGGTCCGAAGTAGTACGCCCGTGACCAGGGCTCATCGAGCACTGTGTGGTCGCCCCGTTCGATCATCATCCGCTCGAAGGCGGTCGACACCGTGCGGGGGGTGGCCCACAGGGCGAGAATGGACATCGGGTCAGCCTGTCACACCGATCCGTGGACACCGATGTGGCGTCCCCCGCGCACGGTGGCTCCGCAGACTACGTTCGTCTCCATGAGCGACTCCAGCACCGCGGGCACGAACGGCACCGAGCCGAATCGGTCGCGGCCCAATTGGGGTCTGATCGTGCTCATCGTCGTCGTGATCGGTGGTGCCATCGTCGCGGGGATCGTGCTCCTGAGTGATGACGACTCCTCGGAGAGCCCGTCGTCGACGACGTCAATCCAGTCCACGGTGCCGTCCACCTCGACGGCGTCCGACACGACTGCAGTGACGACTGCTCCGACGGATGCACCGGTGACCACGACAGCGCCGGTCACGACCGACGCGCCGACCACGACCGCTCCCGACGTCGCCGAGCTGACGTTCTCGATGCAGGACATCTCCGACGGCGGTGCGATCCCAGTCGAGTTCACGTGTGACAGCGATGACGAGGCGGCGCCGACGGTCACGATCGAGGTCGTCCCTGACGGAGTCCTGCAGTTCGCGATGATCGTCGACGATCCCGATGCGCCGACGACGGATCCGTTCGTCCACTGGGTCGTGTACGGCATCTCCGGTGCGTCCGGCGGGTTCTCCGACGGTGATCCGGCGCTCACCTACGGGGTCAACGACGCCGGTACCGACGAATGGTTCGGTCCGTGCCCGCCGGAGGGTGATGGCCCGCACGACTATGTGTTCACCCTGTACGGCCTCGATCAGGAGTTGACGCTCGAACCCGGCCTGGACGCACGGCAGTTGTCGGATGCCATCGGCGACTCGATCGTGGCGGAGGGCGTCGTGACGGCGTCCTACGAACGGGCCGAGCTGTAGTTCCGGTCAGGTCGTTTCGACGAGTGGCGTCAGGTCGTCGCTCACTGCTGCCCGACGGCCTGCACCAGCACCGGGCAGATCGCGTGACGGACGACGTGATCGGACGTCGAGCCGACGAAGGCCCGTCGCACGCCGCCGCGCCCGCTGGTGCCCATGACCACGACGCTGGCGGGCAGTGAGGCAGCGAGCTCGCAGATTGCCCGACCGGGGCGCCCCACGATGGCCATCAGTTCGACGTCGTCGTCGAGATCGAGTGCCGCGGCGGTCCGGTCGAGGTGGTGCTTCGCCACGCGGTCGCCACTGGTCTCGATCTGCTCGGACAGATCGGACGACGACTCCTCCGACGTGAACCCCGTTCCGGTCTCGGCGTCGGGATCCACGGGCGATTCGACCGTGACGAGGATCGTTCGATCGGCCGGCGCCAGGAGCGGTCGACATGCACGCAGGGCCTCGATCGCGACGTCGGAACCGTCGGTACAGAGCAACACGATCGAGTCCATCCCACCGATTGTGGCACCAGCGGCCGGCTCGCGTCGTGGTCACGGGCGCCAGCGGGCACATCGGCTCCCGACGCCAATCGCTAGGTTCCGGGCATGGAAGAACGACGTCCCGTCCGCTTCGGCTGGTTGTCTCCGTGCATCGGCAACCGCTGGAGCGACCACAAGCCGATCGTCGTGGAACAGGCCAAGCACATCTTGCCGACCGTGAACGACCACTTCGACTCGATGTGGGTCGCCGACCACTTCTACGGGTTCGATGCCAAGACCGATCCGTTCGTCGAGGCATGGACCTCACTCACCTGGCTGGCCGCGAAGTTCCCCGACGTGCAGCTCTGTCACCACGTACTGGGTCACGGGTACCGTCCGCCCGCTCTCACGGCGAAGATGGCTGCGACACTCCAGGTCTTCTCCGAAGGCCGCTTCATGCTGGGCATCGGTGCGGGGTGGCGCGGTGACGAGTACGCGGCGTACGGCTACGACTTCCCGTCGCCGTCGGTCAGATTCGCGCAGCTCGAAGAGGTGGTGCAGATCTGCCGGTTGATGTGGACCGAGGATCTGCCGAGTTTCACGGGCGAGTACTACTCGATCACCGAAGCGGCAGCACCTCCGTTGCCGGAGGTCGTGCCACCGGTGTGCATCGGAGCGAATGGCGAGCAAGTGGGGTTACCCCTTGTCGGTCGGATCGCTGACGTGTGGCACAACGGCGGGCGTGACGTGACCGAGTGGCGGCGCAAGCTCGACATCGTGCACGAGGCGGCCTCAGCCGCAGGCCGTGAGCCTTCGGAGATCGGGACAGCGATCACGATCGAGCGGCCGCTTCCCGAGACCGATGCCGAGTCAGCCGAGTTCCAGGAGCTCGTTGCCGGCTGGTACGACGCCGGGGTCGACCACTTCGTGATGGACTTCGGCAACCCGGAGTCGACGGAACCGATCCTGCGGTTCTCCGAACAGGTGATCGCGACGCTTCGTTGACTCCCTCCTCCGGGCGACCAGGCGTCGGCGTCTTGTTGTCGGTCTCGGTCAGGCGCGGATGACCGGTGGCGGCTGCCACGTACCGTCGAGTGCCTCGGGTTCAGGCCAGTAGATCCGCATGGTGAGGTAGAGCGGACCCTTCGGTGACGGCAGCCAGTTTGCTCTGCCTTCTTCGGTGTCGGGTCGGTCGTGCTGGATGTGGATGGTCAGCGATCCGTCGTCACCGTGGCCGAGGCCGGTGGTTGTCGAGTTGATGAGGTAGCGCCCGATCGGGTTCTCGACGAGGTATCCGGCGACGCCGTCGTAGGAGGTGTCGTACATCGTCACCGACCAGAACGCCTTCGCCGGTGGCGGCGTGTCGAAGCGCAGTCGGTACGCCCGATCTCCGGACAGCGCCTTGCCGTCGGTGTCCTCACGGGTCATCGGGTAGAAGGCCTCGATCTTGTCGTTGCCGCCCCAGCCGGCCATCGCCCCCGCCGCACGGAGCAAGTAGTCGCCGGCGAAGAACTCGCGGTTGCCCAGCGCCTCGACAGCTGACCAACCGTTGACCTTCTCGCCCATGTTCCCGACCCTGTCGGCAATCTTGGTCCGGGCGCGGTCGACCCCCTCACGGATCGCTGCTCGAACGTCGTCATCGAGATCGTCGGCGTCGAAGGGCAGCCCGGCGCCGATTCCGGCGGTTGCGAAGCGCTCGAACATCGCGGCCTCGCTCGGGTGCGGTGGTTGGCACCACTCGAGCAGAGGATTGATGAATCCGATGAAGCGTTCGTCACGCGAGGCCTCGTCGTTCCACACGGGCCAATCGAACGCAGGCGCGGCGGGCGTGTCGCTGCCGAGGCGTGTCGACAGCGGCTGCAGCTCGTATGCGGCCATGATCGGGCGAAGGTTCTCGACGTCGTCAGGGCCGAACAGTTGGCTCCGCCCGATGATGAACACGAGATCGGTCTCGAAGTACAACACGTCGGTGAACCCCGTCGGGATCTCGCCGGCGTAGCCGGGGCCGACCAGCAGATACGTCCCGGCGTCAGAACCTGTTGCGCGAGAACCGACGAAATGGGGATTGGTGCCGAACAGGTCGACGAACTGGATCACGTAGTACCGGTCGGGAACCGCAGGCACCTCCAGCACCATCGGCTCAGCCCGCAGATCGAGCGCCGCCATCGAGTACGGCGTGTCCGCGTTCGGCGTGAT
>Ga0316193_10001033_pt1 | contig 18345 bp, 8 predicted proteins | sample MerIslsedime2_MG_FD_207735 | JGI IMG/M metagenome (GOLD analysis project Ga0316193, IMG submission 207735) | Coastal sediment microbial communities from Maine, United States - Merrow Island sediment 2 | ecosystem: Environmental > Aquatic > Marine > Coastal > Sediment | place: USA: Maine... | reverse complement strand
CTACCGGCCGAGGTGAGAGACAAACCTTCGGTGCGTGTCTTTAAGAGTTCAAAAAAGGCGATCATCGACATCGCCCTTATCAACAGGAAGACCCACCTGCTCGATAACACCTCACGCCAGGCATTACAGAAATATGCCGCCGCGCTGGAGTTGCAGCTCGTCAACCTGCCCCACATCAACAGTGTCAATCGCTCCGGTTATCTGCAGCAGGAATTGCAGGTGAATGTCGATCCCGACAAGTTGGTGCGTTACAAGATCCCCCTCAGCCAGGTGGTGCAGGGAGTGAAGGACAATCATATTCGTCAACCTGCCGGCCATATCGAGGCCAAGGACGAACCCAATGTCACCATCAATGCACAACTGGATACGGTGGAAAAACTGAATCGGCTCTATGTGCAGGCCGGTTTTAAAGGCAAGGCCATTAGCCTGGCGGACATTGCCGAGGTGCAGCAAGACTTCCGACGCGAAAAGTCGATCATCAAGGTCAACGGCCATGAAGCGGTGATGTTTAATGTGGTGAAAAACGGTTCCTACGGGATTATCGAATCTCTCGATGCGGTCGAGCAGGTGGTGAATGATTTTCGCGAGCACAACCTCAAACATTCCGGTTTGCAAGTGGTGGTACTGGATGATGAGTCCATAGATGTCCGCAACCGCCTCTCCATTATTGCCACAAACGGCGCCATCGGCATCACCCTGATCCTGTTTACCCTGTTTGTCTTTCTAAACAAGCGTGCCGGGGTGTGGGTGGCCCTGGGTATTCCCTTTACTATCTGCCTGACCCTCATCAGTGGTTTGTTGCTGGACTATACCATTAACAATGTGAGCCTGGCCGCGGTCATTATTGTCATGGGGATCGTGGTTGACGATGCCATCGTCGTGGCGGAAAACATCGGCCGCTTCCGTTCGCGTGGCTTCAGTTCACGAGAGGCTGCGGTGAAGGGGACGGCTCAGGTCTTTATGCCCGTGCTGGCCAGCATCATTACCACCTGCGTTGCCTTTGTGCCGCTGTTTTATTTCACGGGCCGCTTTGGTACGTTTGTCAGTTTTATCCCGCCCATTGTCTTTCTCATGTTGGCCGCGAGTTTGCTCGAGGCCCTCATCATCCTGCCCGGGCATATGCACTTTCAGGCACCTGGTTTCCTGCGCGATAAAAATGGCAGGGCGTCCATGGCTGAGGTCAAGGCGCACTGGTTCGATCGGGTGGAGGGGCGTTATGGCAATGTGTTGATTAGACTACTGCGATACAAGTATGTGATCCTGGGTGTGTTCGTGGCCTTACTGGCCGGTTCCCTGCTGCTGGCCAACAACACCATGAAGTTTGTCTTGTTTCCCCATTCCGAGACGCGCGAGATCGTCCTCATCGGCACGGCCGAGAAAAAAGCGGATCGCTATGACACCGCTGTAATCAGTAAACAGATCGAAGATCTTATTGTCCCGTATATCGGTAAAGAGGTGGTGGGCTTCAGGACCGAGATCGCACGCAGCCGTCATGGCGGTGTGGCGAAGGAAAACCGTTTCAGGATGATCGTCGAGATCGTACCAAGGGAATTGCGTGAACGCTCCGCCGATGAGTTGGTGGCATTGTGGAAACCCAAAGCGACAAAGGTCAAAGGCCTGGCAAAACTGATCATCCAGAAGAGCCGCTGGGGGCAATCATCCGGCAGCGCCGTTGAGGTCCTGGTATTGGAAAATGATGATCGGTTGCGGGCCCAGGCGGCGGAGAGCCTCCTTGTCGCCATGCAACAACATCCCGCCCTGAAGAATGCCGAGATCGATCGACCCCTGAAACTGCCCGAGTATAAGATCGATATCCAGCGTGAAAAGATCAAACGTCTTGCCATCAACCCGGTGGACATTTCCAACACCTTCCGTTCATCGCTGGAGGGGGATATCCTGTATGAATTGCCCAATGGTAATGAACACATCGATGTCCGTCTGTCGGTGATCGATAGCGCGAAACAGAATATCGAAAGTATTCTCAAGATCCCGGTCGAGAACCGATCCAACTATCTGGCCCCCCTGAGCGATCTGGTGAAGATCAAAAAGACCGAGACACCCGTCTCGATCACGCGGCGTGATACACGGCGCGTCACTACCGTGTTTGCCGACCTGAGACAAGATGCCCGCAAGACACCACTGGAGATCGCCGAAGATCTGGAGCACGGTGTGTTTCGTGAAATCATCAGCCAGCAACCGTCCACCAGTTTGAACTTCGATGGTGAGGTGGCGGATACACGTGAATCAAAAGGTGATCTGCGTAATGCCGTGGTCATGGTGATCTTTTTCATCTTTGCCATCCTGGCCATCCTGTTCAATTCGGTGACACGACCACTCGTGATCATGCTGGCCATCCCGTTTGGCATGGTGGGGGTGATCCTGGCCTTCTGGTTACACGGGCAAACCCTGTTCGGTTTCTTTGCCGCGATTGGTGCCCTGGGTATGGCGGGGGTGGTGATCAACGATGCCATCATCATGTTGACCAAACTGGATCAGGAGTTTGATGGGCAGGGCGCGGCAGCGGCAGATGAACAGATCGCTCGTGTGGCGCAAACCCGACTCAAGGCGGTGATCCTGACGACCTTGACCACGGTCGCCGGGGTCTTGCCCACGGCCTATGGCTTTGCCGGTTATGATGCCATGCTGGCGGAGATGATGCTGGCCATGGCCTGGGGACTCTTGTTTGGTTCTCTCATTACCCTGTTGCTGGTGCCCTGCCTGTACAGTTCAATGCAGGACCTGCGCAGGATGTTCCAGGCGGAGCTCCGCTAGTGGCAGGCAAATGAAGAGCGGAAAAGGTTTTTGCGCAAGGCGTGGTTTGGTCATCGGCCTGCTGCTACTGTCTTGCATAATATTACCCACACACGCCAGGGCCGCGGAAGAGCGTGGCAGACGGGCATTGCCACTGCAGGAATTTCTCGCCCTGGCGGCGAAGAATGATACGGTGTTTGAGTCGATCCTCATCGACAGGCTGCCATTAGCGTACCGGCGGGACATCCTCTTGCCTGTGAGTGATGTCATCCTTGCGCTCAAACAGCAATACAACTTTTATCTGGATCAGGATCGCAGCAACCCGGAGACCAGCCTGTCCCTGAGCAAACTGTTTCCCATGAGCGGCACCGATGTTTCGCTCAGCTATAGCAAGTCCTCCTCTGCCTTAACCGCGGTGGATAGTTCGGAGCTGGAACTGTTGATCTCGCAACCGATTGCAAAAAATGCCTTTGGTAAAGGGACACAACTACTGGATCAGATCATCGGTGTCGAAAACGAGATCACCACTTATCAGATCGTCGAGGCCTATGAGGATTATCTCGCCAGTCTCACCTCCGCCTATTACAGTTGGTATTCGGCCTATGAAAACCTGAAGGTGGGGCGAGTGTCATATCAATCGAATCTAAAGCTGTTGGATAATATCCATGAACGGCAACGGCAGAAGATCGCCTTACCCATCGATGTAAACAAGATGCAGCTACTGCTTGTCGGCAAGAAAGAGAGCATCATTGTCTTGCAGGAAGTGTATGATAATTTCACCAATATCATCGCCAAGGCGATCCGGCATGACGGTAAACATCGGCTGGCACCGCAAAAACCACCGCGTCCTGCCAAACAGGTTTTGTTCAGCCAGGATTACGAGGCCTTTGTGCAAAACAGTCGTACCTACCAGGCGCTGCGCCTGCTGGAGCAACAAGGCACCCTGGAGGTGAAAAAGGCCGCCGATGACCTGTTGCCCTCTACTAACCTGTTGCTGGGTTATAAACTGGAAGGCGAAGACTTTGGCATTAACAATGATGAATCGATAGCCTTTGCCGGTATTTCCGTGCAATGGCCCATCGGTCGTAGCGTGGAGAAGGCCCAGCATAAACTGGCGCAAATCGAACAAAAGAAAACCCAGCTCTCCAATCAGAACAAATATGAAGAGCTACACACCAATCTGAAAAATCTCTATTTACAGATCCAGCGGGAAAAAGAGCTCATCGATATCGCCGAAAAAAAGATCAAACTGGCAGAGGCGATCCTGAAGGATGAGGCGGAGAATTACTCCTTTGGCAAGGTGACACTAAACGACTATATCGACGCGGTAAATCAGGTCGATGAAAATCGTTTTAACTACACCGAGCATACCGTCCAGTTGTATAAACTCCTGCTGGAGTGGCTGAGACTGACGGATAAACTGGTGGATGAAAAGATCCTGGACAGTGCCGTAACGCCATTTCAATAACACGCATGGCTCCAGTTTTTTGAGCTACGGTTTAAATTTGTAAAAAAATACGGACAAGTTGGACGAATTTACTTTAGGGATATGATTGATACAATAAATCACTGATTTTGAAATCGGGAGGATCTAATGTCTCGTAAGGAATGGAGAATCTTCAACCCGGATGGGAAGAAGCGGGTTGTTGTGACTAAAGAGCTGCCGGGCAAACAATGGCTCGAAATACTCAAGGCCGCTGACTACCGGGTCGAAATCTGCACCTCGGAAAGTGTCCTGAGTATCGAAGAGAGCTCAACAGCTATCGGCACTTCCTGCGATGCGGCTATCGGCCAGCTGACGGAACGCTGGGGAACCGAACTCTTCCAGGCCTTAAAAGCGGCGGGTGCAAGGGCTTATAGCAACTACGCCGTGGGATTTAACAATATCGATCTTGATGCCGCCACCAGTGCCGGCATTCCGGTCGGAAACACACCCGGTGTTTTAACCGAAACCACGGCCGAAATGGCCGTTGCCTTAAGCTTTGCGGCCGCCAGGAGAACGGGGGAGGCAGAACGCTTTATGCGAGCCGGCAACTATCATGGCTGGTTACCAAGTCTTTTTGTGGGCGAACTTCTGCATGGAAAAACAGTCGGGATCATCGGCGCTGGCCGTATCGGTTCAGCCTATGCCCGCATGATGGTCGAAGGTCACAAAATGAACCTGGTGTATTTCGATCCCTTTGCGAACAAAGAATTGGAAGACTATATCTCATCATACAGTCAATTTATTGAGTCCAAAGGGGAGTCGCCGGTGTCCTGTCGGCGTGCGGATTCGGTCGATGATCTGCTAAAAGTGTCCGATTGTGTCAGCATTCACACTGTTCTGGATGAATCGACTCATCACCTAATCAATTCCGAACGCTTGAAATTGATGAAAGAAAATGCCCTGTTAATCAATACCAGTCGTGGACCTGTAATTGATGAAGCCGCACTGGTAAAACATTGCCAGGAACATCCGAATTTCAGGGCCGGACTGGATGTCTTTGAAAAAGAGCCCGAAACAGCCGCTGGCCTAATGGAACTGGATAACGTGGTTATCGTCCCGCATATTGCATCGGCCACGCTCTGGACCCGTTCTGGAATGGCAAGCATTGCCGCCAGTAATGTCGCCGGGTTATTAATGGGATATCCCGTCTGGAATAAACCGGACATTCTTATGTTTTTGGAAACGGCCCCACCCAAAGCGGCACCAAGCATTTTAAACGCCAAGGAACTTGGACTTAAATTACATTATTAATGTATTTCACATCAAGATTCCTGGTTTAAAAAAAACCTGGGGTCATGTTCCGTATGGCAGGTCCCTTTAAGTTCTCTAATAACCACTGTATAATTATGCCAATAAATCATATGCATTTGTATGCAATTGAATTTATTAAATTATTTACTTGGCGGATATAAATGTGCTAGCTTCAGCGTGACTATTTCATGGGGGGTAGCGTGCTGGTTCGAGCTCGGGGAGAGCTCCTCACCCTGGACTCTCTACGTATTACCTCGTCATCAACCGCTGTGTCCGGTGTGCCTTTCTATAAGGCGCAGATAGCAGGGGATTTCATAAACCGATTTTTGCATACTGCGAGTAGTGATGAAAATTTTGATTATAGATGACCATGCCCTATTTCGTGAGGGTTTGAGTTACGTCCTTCACAAACTGGAGGAGGAGGTCAAAATATTTGAAGCTTCACATTATGAGCAGGCATTGCAGCATATCTCGAAAAATACAGACCTGGACCTGGTCTTGCTGGATTTGAACTTGCCAGGTAAGGATGGTTTTGCAGTCTTGGATACGATTACAAATAATTATCCGGCTATGCCTGTCGTTATCATCTCGGCATCAGACCATAGTCGTGATATTAAACGAGCGCTAGATGCTGGCGCCATGGGGTATATACCTAAATACACGACAAGTTCTGTGCTGCTAAATGCACTTCGTTTAATTTTGTCAGGCGGAATATATGTGCCGCCAGGAAAAACAGACAACGAGGCATCTGTTCTAACACCACGACAATTAGAGGTGCTGGAACTGTTGATAGAAGGCTGTTCAAACAAAGTCATTGCATCACGTCTGGAACTTGCAGAAGCCACTGTAAAAATGCACGTGACGTCTATATTTAAAGGTTTGGGGGTCAGCAATAGAACACAAGCCGCCATGGCGGCGAAAAACTCGGGGAATGCATAACTTATGGCTGAGGAATATGATTCTTTTGCCGCATTTGAATTTGATGAACGAAGGTGCGGAGTTTGAGTGGTGCAACGGGTTTGTGTAGAACTTGAAAGCCGCTTTTATTAACTTCCAGTAAATGTTCAGTGGCGATATCGCCGGTTACGATCAGCGCCGGTATGTCTTTATTATATTCTGTATGGATCGCATGAATTGCTTCGACGCCTGTTTGTTGTTCGCGTAAACGATAATCGGCAATAATGCCATCAGGCATTTGATTTTTCTGCCTGAGCACCGCCAAGGCTTCGGTCTTGTCGGTTGCGGTAAGGACTTTACATCCCCACAATTCCAGTAAATCCTGTGTGCCCTGGCGTACAGACGCCTCATCGTCAATGACAAGTACCATAGGCCTGGTCTTGTTTATTTGTTTGTTATCCATGTGATCTGTTGGAGGAAGTGCATCTGAAGCTGTGTCTACAGTCGACCGTGCAACGGTGATGGTGAATGTCGAACCTTCACCTGGCTTTGATTGAACACTAATGGTGTGCCCCAGTAATTTTGCAGTACGTTGCACTATCGCAAGGCCAAGTCCGAGCCCTTTACTTCGATCCCGCTCTGGATTGTCTAATTGATAAAACTCATCAAAAATTGCCTGCTGCTCATGTTCAGGAATTCCAACGCCTGTATCGGTGACATTGATTCTTATCGATGTCGTATCTACATCACAACTTACCTCTACCGCCCCAGCATCCGTATAACGGATCGCATTCGAAATATAATTACGCAGTATTTGTTCCAGTAAGCTCTCATCAGTATATAGAGTATATGGGCAACTGCAACAGAGAAGATCTACACTTTTTTTACGCGCCTGAGGACCGTAATCATTAGCCAGTTTTGAAAACAGGGCTTGTAGGTCAAAATTTGTTTTTTCTGGTTTCAAGACACCGGCATCAAGTTGCGAGATATCAAGCAAGGCATTAAAAAGATTTTCTAATGCCTTTACCGACATATTAATTTGCCCAATAACGCGACGTATCTTCGGTTGCTCAACAGCCTCATCTAATACCGCGGTAAATAATGTTAGAGCATGCAAGGGTTGGCGCAGATCGTGACTGGCCGCCGCGAGAAACCTGGATTTTGCCATGTTTGCCTGGTCGGCTGCGTTTTTTTGAACTTGTAACGATTCAACCAGATCGAGATTCTCGAATTGTAGATTGATGGATTTCCTCCAGGTGCGGTTAATCCAATACGAGAAGGTGATCATGAGTATTAACTCAACTAACTCCAGAATCCCGATGAGTTGATACTGCGAATTATCACTGGTAATCCAAATGATGATGAGTGGTAGCGAAAATGTGACAGCAAAAAGTAAATAGGCGGGAAAAAACGAGGAGAGTATCGGGGCCGAGCTAATAATGAAGCAGGCGCAAATAAACATAACCAGATATGCATTTTGGGTAGAGTCAGGATCAAATATCCAATAAAGCATGAAAGACCACAACAACGCTATAAAGACTGAATTAGCTGAAAAATACCAGCCCCATTTTAACGTCGCATGATCGTCTGGAGAACTTTTATTGAATAGATAGTATTCCCATGTGTGTATTGTTGTAGAGATCACAAGTAGCACCGCCGTGATATAAAGCACAAGGTTGTCAGCCTCTTTCCTGAATATCAGGGTGATGATGATTATTGTTATATAACCCCCTATGTTTACAGTGATAATTTGCCGAAACAATAGCCTGACTTGTTCAGCGCGAATCTGTATCTCACGTTGGCTCGTAACATTGCTCATAGGATCAGAATTATAATCCAAAACCAGACCCACTGAATAGCTGATACAGACTAAAGTCTAGGTTTGATACAGACCTTTGATGTATCGACAAAATACCAACCTTGTCACATCCTTAATAGCAACTGAAGTAAATCACAATTCGGTGATTTTAGGTGGATGGTGCAGGCAAGGATCAGCAGGTGTGCATTGAGTTATGACTTACCGTACGGGTTGCGGTTACAGGAGTTAATTCATTACTCATTGAGAATTCATTGCGCAAATTTATTAATGCAAGACCGCGAGCTGTCGGATAAAAAACATTAAGGAGTGGGTAGGGTACTTGACCCTTAACTCTGGGGGCTGACAAGGAGAATAAGTACTTGAAACTAGCAATTCAATAACTGACCCCTTAGCTCTCTTAGTTCAAATTCAATTAAGGGGAATTTACCAATGGTCCGAAAGCCGATGAAAATTCATTTGCTGGTTGCATTTTTGATTTGTATTCTGTCGAGCCAGAGTTTCGCAGAAAATTTGCACGCTGTTAAAATTACTGGAGGTACTACGGCGGGTACTTTTTCCGTCGATGGAAATGGCGGGGCTAATTATTCGATCCCGATCGAGGTTCCCCCGGGGACGAATGACGTCGCACCGAACCTCTCGCTTATCTACCAAAGCCAAAAGCCAAACGGCGTCGTTGGCATGGGGTTCACCCTCTCGGGAGTCTCGTCTATCACGCGTTGTCCAAGAACCGTCGCTCAGGACAGGGCCAAAGGAGGTGTTGCATTAAACGATGACGACCGGTTCTGCATGGACGGTGCCCGGCTGATGGCTATTGAAGGTAACTATGGAGATGACGGCACCGTATATCATACAGAGTGGGAATCTTGGTCGAAGATCGTTTCGTACGGTCAGTGCGGCAGCGGTCCGTGTTATTTCACTATTACGACGAAGAAGGGAGTTAAGCAGAGCTATGGTGCTAATACCGATTCCCGAATTGAAGCTCAAGGCAAATCCTCGGTTCTGGTCTGGGCGCTAGACAAGACGACGGACCTCAACGGTAATTTTCTCCAGTTTGAATACGATGAAGACCAAGCGAACGGGAACTACCGCATTAACGAAATTATATATACGGGTAACAGCCACACGAACCTCAGCCCGCAACGCTCAGTTACTTTCACATATGAAGATAGGGCTGATGCTGCTGCGAAATATATCGCCGGCTCGATGGTGCGCGAAACAAAGCGGCTCAAAGCGATCCAATCTTTCGTGGGGCTCTCCGTCGTCAAATCCTACCGACTCTCCTACACCTACAGTCCGCAGACCCAAAGAAGCCTAATTCAAAGCGTTCAGGAATGTGACGACGAAGGTATCTGTTTAGCGCCGACGGTTTTTGCTTGGGTAGAGGGGGATTTGATCGGTACGTTCAACATCACCAATGCTACGCTGGCCGCTAATTGGATCAATGAGAAAGACAGCCAGCTGATGGCCGGGGACTACAATGGCGATGGGCGCACCGACATCTTGCTCAAGAATCCACGCTACCCGAGCACGCCTGTCTACTTCTCCAAGGGCGACGGTACGTTCAACATCACCAATGCTACGCTGGCCGCTAATTGGATCAATGAGAAAGACAGCCAGCTGATGGCCGGGGACTACAATGGCGATGGGCGCACCGACATCTTGCTCAAGAATCCACGCTACCCGAGCACGCCTGTCTACTTCTCCACCTCTATTGAAGGTGCGGCGTGGGACCTCATGAAAACGGTCACCAATGGGGTAGGGGGTACAACCGAGGTCATCTATAAACCACTCACCGATCCCTCCGTTTACACCAAGGGAAGCGGCGCCACCTACCCCATCGTCGATGTGCAAAGCGCCTTTTACGTAGTCAGCCAGCACACCAACAGCGACGGCCGGCGGGACAACGAAGACGGTTCCCATAGCTATACCTTCCGTCATACTTACGCGAAGGCCCAGACGGACTGGAACGGTCGCGGTTGGCTCGGGTTCGAGACAGTAAACCTGATCGATAGCGGCTCGGGCGTAACCACGACGACGATCCACAATATGACCTTCCCTTTGACGGGTGGCATCCAAGGAACGAAGGTTCGCGACACGGCGACGGACAATTTGCTGCAGACGACGGCGAACACTTACGCCCAGTCAAGACCCTACACTGGCGTCTATCAGGTGACGCGGTCGAGCGAAACGACGTCCTGGTACAATAACGCGACTCCGGATTATACACTCGAGAAAAACTACGCCTACGATGCTTACGGCAACCTCGCCACGGTCACCGACCTTGGCGACGCGGAGGCCAGCGACACCGTCATCTACACTTGCACGCAATACAGCAACGATGCAACCGACAACAGTTGGCGGCTGGGGTTTCCGACGAATGTTAAGATCGGTACGAACGAAGCCCATTGTCAGGACTTCACTTCGTGGCATGCCGAGAGCGATGCAAGCTGGACCCAGTTTGCCTACGATCCCAAAAGCAACCTTAAGGCAGAGTCGGAGTACCTTTACGATTCTGCCTCTTCGACGGGATCGTGGATCACCACGGCGTATGCGCCGGACGCCTATGGCAACACCATCTCGGTGACCGACCCTCTGGGGAACACCACGGTAACGGTCTATGATGCCACCTACCACACATTTCCAACCAAGATTACATTGCCACCGCCGCAGGGCCTGGAATGGCAACAAACCGCCTGCGCTACAGAAGGTGGGACATGCAGTTTCAGCGGAACCCGTTTGGTCAAATACGGTGCCGACCAGTCCCGGTATTATCGCTTGGCAACAAACAGCATCTCTTGTTCCAACACCGTCTTTGGCGACCCGGCGTTGGGCGTCGGTAAATCCTGCTTTGCAAGCACGACCGATCCTACGCAAAGCCCGGCATTGACCGAGACGGCCGTCTTCGAACCAAAGTTTGGTGCGCAAACATCGGCCACGGATCCCAACGGCAACGTGACGACGTCAACGATCGACGGATTCGGCCGTACAACCCATGAGTATGGCCCAAATCCAAACGGCGATTCCGTCCTTCTTCAGAGATATGAGTATGCCAATGGCGGCGGAACCAACCCCGGCTGGATGCACGTTACGACACGTGAGCGGACGACGTGGGACAATGATACTCAAGCGGATTGGTATAACGAATATGAACATATCGACGGTATGGGACGGACCTTCCAGGTCGTTTCGACCAGCACGTCCCGGACGAACGACGACCTCATCCTGAGCGAAACCTTCTTTGACAATGCCGGACGGGTCTGGAAGGAGGCCGTTCCGCGCTACCGGTCCGACACGCCGAGCTATGTCACGCGGACCTATATCAACCACAATCTGCCGGGAACCGTCACCCAGCCGGACTCCGCGCAGGCGACTCTGACTTATGACTTCCGGTCCCTGGGCGTTCCGCATGCCGACAAGGAAGTGACGTGGACCACGCCATCGCCGGAAAATTCCGCAACCGGTAGCGAGACGGTCAACAATCAGGAATTTCTCAACAGCCGGGGTCAAGTAGTGCGGAAGGTCGCCGCCGACGGCGGGGTAACAAACTACACCCACGACATCCTCGGCAACGTACTGACCAAAACCGACCCACTAGCCATGGTCACCACCTATACTTACGATTCCCTTGGCCGCCTGCTGACCGTGTCAATGCCCAGCCGGGGAGCTACGGCCTACACCTATGACGCCAATGGAAACACCCTGACCGTCACGGACGCAAAGGGACAGGTCGTGACGTTCACCTATGACGCACTTGACCGTCCCGAGAGCAAGAATATCTCGTCGGACGGTTCAGTCGTAACGGTCAGTGCCTATACCTACGATGACCCGGATCAACTGAATAACAAGGGGCGGCTGAGCTCCGTCGCCAAATACGACGGCGATACGGTCGTATCCAGCAAGGAAGTGGTCTCTTCGACCTTTGCCTACGATGCCTATGGAAACATCACGACGAAGACAACTGCCTTCGGTACGCTTTTAAATCCCCCGTCCGACGCGCCTTATGCGGAGAACAGCACCTACCATCCTTCCGGCGATATGGACACTTACACCTATCCCGACGGCAGTATCCTAACGCAGACCTATACCCCCGAGGGTTTCCTATCGACGGTCAGCCTCCAGGCGATGGTCGATGGCAATCTCCAACCCATAAAAACCTATGCCACCTACACGAATTACAACGCCCTGGGGCAGGCGGAGAACGTCGCCTACGGCAACGGCGTCAATTCGACCTATACCTTCGACGAGATCGGTCGGCGGCTGACCAGCCAAACCGTCAAGGGGCCGGTGGGTTCCCCGACAACGCAGTTCTTGGATTATTCCTACTCCTGGAACCAAGCCAACAAGCTACTGGGTATCGAGGACAACATCCATGCCGTGTCATCCCAGACCTTTAGTTACGACAAGAAAGGGCGGCTCAAGACGGCGCAGGGTGCCTATCCGGAAATCACCTATGGCTACGATTTCAATGGCAATATCCAAACAAAGAATGATGTCTCCTATTCCTATGATACGACGAAGGCGAACCAGCTCGTTACCATCGGTGATAACCCGGCACCCAATGTAACCTACGATGCCAACGGCAATATGCTGACCCGCCCCGCCAGTGCGGACGGATCGGGCACGGTGTCGCGACGCTACGTTTACGATCCGGAAGACAACCTCATCGACGCCTACGGCGACGGCAGCAGGACCGCGGATTCGGTCGCCGAATATTCCGTGTACGACGATGCCGGTGAACGCATTCGGAAACTTGTCCGGAGTCTGCCGTCAACGGACCAATCCGTGACCTGGTATGTGAGCCCGGAATACGAGGTCACCGCGGCCAACGAGAAAACGCTCCACACCAAATATATTCACGGGCCTGACGGACTCATCGCTTCCATAACCAACGAAATACCACCCCAGCAAACGAAGGCGGCCACGCACACAATGAAGGCCGGCATGTATGGGAGCGATAGCATCTCCGCACTGTCACAAAAGATCTATCACCACCTTCAGGCCTTCATGGCCGATCCGGACCCGAACCTAGGCGGCGCAGCAACCCGCGTAGGCGTGGTTCTCTTGGCGCTGCTGCTCCTGCCTCTGTTGTTCGTGTGGTTTGGCCGGCGCGGATTGCCGCCGAAGGCACAGGGCATGCCCGGCGGAATATGGCGCCGCCTCATGCGAAAAATCACGACCGGCGTCGTGATCACGGCGTTTCTGTTCACCAATGTGATCGGTACCGCCTACGCCGATCTGACGCCTGGGCCGAACGGCGCCGGAATTCCCGCGGCGGGTACGAACTATTTCCATCAAAATGACACGTTCAGTACAACGCTGGTGACCGACGACACCGGCATTGAGGTGACGCGCATCGCCTATGCTCCCTATGGCTCGATTGACGAAGCCTTGAGTTCGGGAGAGGACCAATCGCGCAGCAAGTACGGCGGCAAGGAGCTCGACCGCGCGGCCGACATCTACTATTTCGGTGATCGGTTTTACGACCCTGACCTGGGCCGGTTCCTGTCGCCGGATCCGGATTGGCAATTCAACAGCCCCTATGCCTCGGACGACGACGACCCCAAGGACTATTTCGATCCGAACGGACAATTTGCATTTCTTATCGCGGCGATCGTGATCGGCGCCGTCATCGGCGCCTACTCGGGCGGTGCCGCGGTCAACCATGACGCCAATCCGGCGAGCTGGAATTGGTCCTCTGGTGAAACCTGGGCGGGGATGATCGGTGGCGCAGTGTTGGGCGGAGTCGGTGGTGCCGCCGGATCCGCCATCGCAGGTGCAGGGTTCGGAGCTGCCGGAACCTTGGCTGCGATGGGGGTGTTGGGCGGCGTCGAAAACTTCGCTTTCACAGCTATGGGTGGCGGCGGGCCGGAGGAATTGGGCATCTCCTTTGCCCAGGGTTTCGCTTTCGGCGTGCTGTTTGCCGGGGCAGGCGCCGCGATAGGCCGTGCTGCCAGAACAGCGGCGGGCCAGGCCTTGAAACGCAGCGTCGGTGCAGGCCTGCGGCGAGTCGCTAGGGCGTTCGGGCGCGGTTGCAGTAGCTTCCCCGAGGGCACGCCGGTCCTCACCCAGGACGGCAGCAAACCGATCGAAGACATCGCCTTCGGCGACGAAGTCTGGAGCTATAACGCGGAAACCGGGCAACCGGAAATCCGGCCGGTCAACGGGCTCGTCACGCGTATCGCGGCGGGTATCGTTGTTCTCTCACTCGGCGCCACAACGATCGAGGCAACGGCGGCGCATCCATTCTACGTGCCGGATGAACAGAAATGGGTGCCGGCCGCCGAGTTGCAAATCGGCGACGAAACCCTCCGCCGGGACGGCAGCTTCGCGACGGTGACAGCCACGCAGAGCCGAGCAGGTGAGGTGCGGGTCTTCAACTTTGAAGTGGACGGGAACCACAGTTACTTCGCCGGCGACGCCAGCCTTCTGGTGCATAACTCGCTCTGTGCAAACAACGCGAGAAAGTTGCGAGCAAACATGATGAAACTCAAAAAATATAGCAAGGGTCGGCGATCTTTGCCTGCAAAATATAATGACCGCGCACATCATATTGTCGAATCGACCGATCCGAAAATGGTTAAGGCGAGGGCACGTCTATCAAAACATTCAATCGATATTAATGATGCTGATAATGGTATATTTCTTGCTAGAGGGAGCGCTGAGCAAACGATGTTATCGGCAGATATCACAGCTGGCAGTAAACTTTCTAAAACTTTAAAGCACTACAAGAATGCGATTGCCCATTCCCGCATTCATACCCAGGCATATAAGGACCACGTTACGAAGAGAATAATGGCCGCGGATTCTGCTGTTAAAATTAGGAAGGCGCTGGGACAAATTAGACGTCAAATATACCAAGGCAAAATTACATACTAAGTGAGGCATAAGTGGTTGGAGTAGGTAATACCGGAACACTGCTGGTCGATGATATCGTGTCATTGCTCGAGCGTTTCGGTTGTGCAATTCCAGTATATGCGCTGGCTCTAGCGTACGATTCCGAAGTTCCATTACCCCCATTTTTAGGTTTGGGAACGGTTGAAGAATCTCGCCAATGGGTTGATGCAGAGGGTGCACAGGTCGCGGATTATTTATGGAATCCCGCTGAATTTAAACTGTTCGATATACCGGAACTGAGTTTGAATTCAGAGAAGTATGAAGAAATTTGGCAACAACTTTTGCTGGAAGTTGGAGCGGGGGCTGCCTATGTTGCGGCCCGTGATATCGTGATTCAGGCGGCCCAGAGCCTTAATCGACAGGATTGGTCAGGTGTACTCGCCACGTCCGACAATTTCGTTGTCTATGCTGTGAATATAGATTTGTCCGACCTCTCCGAGACCCTTCCCGCCTGTGTTGATGCTGGTAAGCTCAAGACTCTTAGAGAACAAAATTTGCTGCCGGCACTCTAGAACATTTCTTTTTTGACGGAAGCATATCCAGCGTTTTCGCGCTGGTTGGGCTGGATGGTACCGACGAGATGACTGACGAAGAGGGTAAGGGGTCAGGTATTGAATTGCTAGTTATGTAGATATTTGGTAGTTTCCCTCATTGACATAAATCCAGGGGAAAAAAGCCATGCCAAGAGCCGAGCGCATCGAATATGAAGATGCGTATTACCATGTGATGAATCGGGGGCGGCAACGGCAGCGGATATTCCATGATCATAACTATTACCAGGCTTTTCTGACGGGTTTGGAAGAAGCACACAATCGTTTCGGATTGGAAATTCATGCCTACTGCCTTCTCGGCAATCATTATCACCTGTTAGTCAAAACGCCGCGCGGTAACCTGAGCCGCTGCATGCGGCATATTAATGGCCTATATACTCAGCGGTATAATCGACTCAAACGCACGGACGGCCCCCTGTTCCGGGGCAGGTATAAAGCGATATTGATTGAAAGTGATGCCTATCTGGCCCAGCTGACCCGCTATATACACCGTAATCCTATCGATATGAAGCAACCGTTGGTAAAACGCCTGGAGGCCTACCCCTGGTCCAGCTATCCGGCCTATGTCAATAAGGCGCCGAGTCCCGCTTGGCTGTATCGGGAAGAGACTTACGAATTACTCGGGAAGAGGCAGCGTTATTCAGGCTATCGGGCCTTTGTTGAGTTGGGCGTTGAGGAAGAAATTCAGCAGTTTTATCAACAGTCACGACAAGCGTTAGTATTAGGCAGCGATGAATTCAAGACACGGGTCTATGCCGAGGAAGACAACCGGGAACTGGTAAAGCGAATAAAGAAACGCGAGACCGCGTTGCCGCAAGTTATGGATATTGTCCAGGAAGTCGTCTTACTGACCGGCGAGGAAGAGAGTGCGATTTACCAGGGCAAACGCGGCGGAGAGGGACAAGTGGCGCGTTGGTTGGCAATGTACTTATGTCAGATGGTGGGACGATATTCACTGAAAGAGATCGCGCAACAGTTTGGTATTCATCATATTAGCGGTGTGACTCATCAGGTACGTAAATTGAAACAGGCGGTGATGAGTGATAGGGAATTAAAGAACATATTAAATCTAGCAATTCAACACCTGACCCCTTGAGACCCCTAACACCTGACCCCTTGAGACCCCTCTGATCTGAACAAAAGTCCTGTTCAGAGCACGGTTAACGTATCTAAAAAAATCTTCAGCAATCACAGGGTCTACCGGGCATCACAGTCCATCTCGGTAAAAGGCGATGTGACGTTAACGAACATCGACAGCATGATTTTACAATCCGGCGGCAGTATTTCGATCGCCCCCGGTTTTACGGTTAAGAAAGGGGCCGGGCTCATACTCGAAACAGGCATGTAACACAACACGCATAGACATCGTTGGGCGAGCCATTTTGTTTTGTTTACCGCCCCATTTTTACATTTATATTAGGAGGAATGACCATGCCCGACCAACTTGCAGAGCAGTTCCAGGCACTTCGCGCCGAGCTGGTCGTTACCCAGAGAAGGCTGGATGAACTGGAAGCCCAACGGGCCGAACCCCAACCCAGCGCAAAATCAAACTCCCGCCGCATGTTTTCAAGAGGTTTAGGTATCGGCTTGATTCCCCTGGCGACCTTTATGGTGCTGGGCAGTGGTCTGCTTGTCGCGCAAGGCGGTATTGACGCCCTGTTTATCGACCCAAGCGGCAAGGTCGGCATCGGAACGACGAGTCCGAGTGAGACATTAGAGGTCAAAGGGGACGTCAAGATCACAGGTGCCAGGCTGAAGAATGCCTCCGGAAAGGGCATTGTTGAAACGAACAAGGATGATTGGTTACGCGTCAACCCGGATAGTAATTATCCTGCCACTGCATTTTATAAACCGGTAGCAATTGGGACGGGCGGATTGGCAATCGGTAACTGGACAAAGCCTTCGAAAGGACAATTAACGGTGACGCAGGGCGCCAATCTGGCAACGATCGGTGGTAACGTCGGTATCGGGAAGACGAACCCTACGGCAAAGCTGGATGTGGGTGGGGGTGCAGCGTTTAGTGGCAACGTCAGTATAGGGACGTCGAGCCCATCGACACAGTTGGATGTGAATGGGGATACTGCATTTAGTGGTAACGTCACGATAGCTGGTAAGAAGACACTAGAATTAGGCGCAGGTGTGGCAGGAAAGCAGATCGCGGCAGGAAAGATCGCTTATCAGAAATATTCAGATGGATTAGACATCATAGGCGCGGGGAAAACAAACACGGACCGAAAGATAAAGTTCTGGAACGAAGGCGGCGCAACATTCACAGGTGATGTTGAAGGCAAATCATTTACGATATCTGGTAATAAGAAGACTCACACAAAATACACCCCAAATTTTTGGGCGACTTGGAAAGGAGGGGATAATGCGAAGGATGCTCCACCATTTATGAACAATGGTATTACTACATGTCCAGATAACGGCGTGATGATCGGTGCAGGTTTTGTCAAATACGGAAACAGGGTTGTAATTGGGCTACAGTGCTCAACACCTTAGTGATTATCAAAGTATCGGATGCAAATTTTTGTCTGCACAGGGCCGGGCATAAAGGGCCAGGATTTCCCGGCATTTTGGAGCGGTGATACAGACGGGAATCAATCGCCCCGAGAAGTAAGAAGTAAGAGAAGTAAGAGAAGTAAGAGAAGTAAGAGAAGTAAGAGAAGTAAGAGAAGTAAGAGAAGTAAGAGAAG
>Ga0316193_10001031_pt1 | contig 18367 bp, 17 predicted proteins | sample MerIslsedime2_MG_FD_207735 | JGI IMG/M metagenome (GOLD analysis project Ga0316193, IMG submission 207735) | Coastal sediment microbial communities from Maine, United States - Merrow Island sediment 2 | ecosystem: Environmental > Aquatic > Marine > Coastal > Sediment | place: USA: Maine... | reverse complement strand
CCAGAAGAGCTCGACCGTCTCCCAGACCGTCGACACGCTGCGCCAGGCCGGGGCCCTCGACTACACGGTGGTCGTGGTGGCATCCGCCTCCGACCCGGCCCCGTTCAAGTACCTCGCACCCTATGCTGGGTGCGCCATCGGGCAGCACTGGATGGACAACGGCGAACACGCCCTCGTGGTGTACGACGACCTGTCCAAGCAAGCCGAGGCCTACCGTCAGCTGTCGCTGCTGCTGCGTCGCCCGCCCGGCCGCGAGGCCTACCCCGGTGACGTCTTCTACTTGCACAGCCGTCTGCTCGAGCGGGCCGCGAAGCTGTCCGACGATCTCGGCGCCGGTTCGCTCACCGCACTGCCGATCATCGAGACCAAGGCCGGCGACGTTGCGGCCTTCATCCCGACCAATGTGATCTCGATCACCGACGGTCAGGTGTACCTGCAGGACAACCTGTTCAAGTCCGGTATCCGTCCGGCCGTCGACGTGGGTATCTCGGTGTCACGCGTCGGCAGCGCCGCCCAGATCAAGTCGATGAAGGCCGTCGCCGGCACACTGAAGGGCGACCTCGCCCAGTTCCGCGAGCTCGAAGCCTTCGCGACGTTCGGGTCAGAGCTCGATGCCGTCTCGGCTGCACAGCTCGAGCGTGGCTACCGCTTGGTCGAGCTGCTCAAGCAGCCCCTCAACAGCCCAATGCCCGTCGAGGAGCAAGTGGTGTCGATTTTCGCAGGCACCAAGGGCTACCTCGACGACATCCCCGTCACCGACGTCGTTCGCTTCGAGCGGGAGCTGCTGGAGTACGTGCGGACCACGCACAGCAGCCTGCTCGCCGACATCAAGTCCGCCGGTGTCCCCGACGGACTCGCCGGTGCCATCGAGTCGTTCAAGGCTTCGTTCACCCCCTCGACCAACGAGTACGCGGTCGACCCGACGGAGCTCGACGTCGACGAAGTCGGCGACGCCAAGTCCAACAAGACCCTCGCAACAGAGTGATGAACGCGACTGCCGCAACGCTCACCGCCGACCCCGATCGGGCCCGAGTGGTGTTCACGCGTGCCGGTTTCGCGGTGGCGAGGGAAGCGCCAGCGACGAGCCGCGTCCGAGTCGCGGAGAATCTCGGGGCCGACGAGCGAGGACACCTGTAATGGCTGGTGGTCAGGAGCGAATCCTCAAAGAACGTATTCGCAGCGTTCGGGCGACGAAGAAGATCACGCGCGCCATGGAGCTCATCGCCGCGTCGCGCATCGTCAAAGCCCAGGCTCGCGTGACCGCCGCCGTTCCCTACTCGGAGCAGATCACCGAGGTCGTCAAGGACCTCGCTGCAGGCGGCGCTTCGGCCGACTCGCCCTTGTTGGCGGGCCGTGGCGAGGTCAAGCACACCTGCTACGTCGTCATCACGGCTGATCGCGGTCTCTGCGGTGGCTACAACTCCGGTGTCCAACGCGCCGCCGAAGGCGAAGTCAAAGCCGACATCCTCGCCGGCGAGGACTACACGATCATCCCGGTCGGCAAGAAGGCCGAGGGCTACTTCCGCTTCCGCGGGTACACGTTGGGGCAAGCCTTCAGTGGCTTCTCCGCCCAGCCGAGTTACGACGACGCCCGCGCGATCGGCGAGCACGTCGTCGAGCTGTTCGTGTCCGGCCAGGTCGATCGGGTCGAACTCGTCTACACCCGTTTCATTTCGGCGGGGAGCCAGGAAGTCGTGCTGCGCCCGCTGGTTCCGCTCTCGGCGGAAACGGTCCAAGGTGGCGACGGCAAGGCCGGAAGCACCGACGGATCCGGTGGCGATTACGAGTTCGAGCCGGATCCCGCGACGATCCTCGACACGCTCCTCCCTCGCTACGTCGAGGCCCGTGTGTACGCCGCGCTCCTCAACGCAGCAGCGTCCGAGCATGCGTACCGTCAGCGGGCGATGAAGTCCGCCACCGACAACGCCGACGAACTCATCAAGTCACTCAGCCGCATCATGAACCGGGCCCGTCAGGACTCGATCACCACCGAGATCATGGAGATCGTCGGCGGTGCCGAAGCTCTCGACTCCGGCGGCGCCGAGGTCCCCTATCTCGATCTCGGCGATGCAATCTACGAACAACTTCAGGCCGACTCCGGCGCCACCCTCTGAGCGCACCGCAATCCCAGGAGAACAACAGTCATGACCATGACCGAATCAAGCACCGGTAACGACCTCAAAGACGGTCGGGTCGTCGGCATCGCCGGCCCCGTCGTCGACGTCGAGTTCCCTCGTGGCGCGCTGCCCGAGCTCAACTCGGCTGTCGAGTTCGACATCACGCTCGAAGGCGAGACCATCACCGTGCTGGCCGAGGTCGCTCAGCAGCTCGGTGAAGGCCGCGTTCGCGCTGTCTGTCTGAAGCCGACCGATGGTCTCGTGCGCGGCGCCACCGTGCGCAACCTCGGCCACGGCATCACGGTGCCCGTCGGTGACAAGGTGCTCGGTCACATCTGGAACGTCTGGGGTCAGCCGCTCGACGAGGCACCCGAGGGTTTCGACCAGATGGAACGCTGGGAGATCCACCGCGACGCACCCGACTTCGATGCGCTCGAGCCGTCAGCTCGCATGTTCGAGACCGGCATCAAGGTCATCGACCTCCTCACCCCGTACGTCGCGGGTGGCAAGATCGGCCTGTTCGGCGGCGCCGGTGTGGGCAAGACCGTGCTCATCACCGAGATGATCAACCGGGTTGCTTCGCAGCACGGTGGTGTGTCGGTGTTCGCCGGCGTCGGCGAGCGCACCCGCGAGGGCACCGACCTCCGTCTCGAGATGATGGAGTCGGGCGTGTTCGAGAAGGCCGCCCTGGTCTTCGGTCAGATGGACGAGCCGCCGGGCGTGCGCCTGCGTGTCGCTCTGTCGGCGCTGACGATGGCGGAGTACTTCCGCGACGTCCAGAACCAGGACGTGCTGTTGTTCATCGACAACATCTTCCGTTTCGTGCAGGCGGGATCGGAGGTGTCGACGCTGCTCGGCCGTATGCCGGCCGCTGTGGGCTACCAGCCGACGCTCGCCGACGAGATGGGCCAGTTGCAGGAGCGCATCACCTCCACCCGTGGGCGCTCGATCACGTCGCTCCAGGCCGTGTACGTGCCCGCCGACGACTACACCGACCCGGCGCCGTTCACCACCTTTACCCACCTCGACGCCACCACCGAGCTGTCTCGCCAGGTTGCCGCCCTCGGCATCTACCCGGCCGTGGACCCGCTCGCCTCGACGTCGACGATCCTGTCGCCCGAGGTGGTTGGCGACCATCATTATTCGATCGCACGGCGTGTGCAGGAGACGCTGCAGCGCTACAAGGAGCTGCAGGACATCATCGCCATCCTCGGCCTCGACGAGCTGTCCGAAGAGGACCGCCTCATCGTGAACCGGGCCCGCAAGGTCGAGCGCTTCCTCTCGCAACCGTTCTACGTCGCCGAGGTCTTCACCGGCTTGACCGGCGAGTACGTGCCGGTCGCCGAGACCGTCGAATCGTTCGAGGCGATCATCAACGGTGAACTCGACGAAGTGCCCGAGCAGGCGTTCCTCAACGTCGGCGGCGTCGAGCAGGTGTTGGCCAAGGCCAAGAAACTCCAGGAGTCCTGATCGTGTCGACGACACTGACGACGCGCATCCGAGTGAGGAGCACCGCAGGGCCGACGAGCGAGGACACCAGTCATGGCTGATCCCCTCATCGTCGAAGTGGTGTCGCCGGAGGCGGTGCTGTATTCGGGCGAGGCCGACATGGTCATCACCCGGACCCTCGGCGGTGGCGAAGTCGCGTTTCAGGCCGGGCATTCCGCCTTCCTCGGAGCGCTCGTCGAGAATCACACCCGGGTCTTCCAGACCGATGGCACGATTCAGGACATCGCCATCCATCGCGGGTTCGTCGAAGTGAGCGGCAGCCCGACCAAGGTCTCGATCTTGTCGGACACCGCTGAGCTCGCGCAGGACATCGACGTCGAGCGCGCCAAGGAAGCCTTGGAACGCCATTCGCAGATGCTGCGCGACCAGCACATGGACGACACCATGATCGAGGTGGCGACCGCCGGCCGGGATCGGGCCCAAGCCCGTCTCAAGGCCAGCGGCACCACCTTCACCGCCTGACCCGGCACCGCACTGCCGATCGGGCTCACTGCTGCTCGCTGTCGGCTGTTCTGAACCCATCGATGGCTGTGTAGCGTCGACGCGATGGCGAAGTACCCGTTCACGTCGGCATTGGTCACCGGGGCCTCCTCCGGCATCGGCGCTGAGATGGCCCGTCTCCTCGGCGAAGCCGGAGTGCCGACGGTGCTCGTCGCCAGGCGCGGGGATCGGCTCCGTGCGATCGCCGAACAGTATGAGGGATTCGAGGTGCTCGAAGCCGATCTCGGGACGGCGAAGGGCCAGGCGGCGACCGTCGAACGGATCATGAACGACCCCGTCGACCTGGTCGTCAACAACGCCGGATTCGGTACGAGTGGTGACTTCCACGACGTCGACGTCGACCGTCTCGCCGGTGAGGTCGAACTCAACGTCAAGGCGTTGACGGTGCTCAGCCATGCGGCCTTGACCACCATGGTGCCGCTCGGCCGTGGGTACCTGTTGAACGTGTCGAGTGTCGTCAGCTTCCAGGCGTCACCAGGTCTTGGCGTCTACGCCGCGACGAAGGCGTACGTGACGAGCTTGACCGAGGCGATTCACGATGAGGTCAAGGGCGCGGGTGTACACGTCACCGCGCTCTGTCCCGGACTCACCAGGACCGAATTCCAGGATCACAGCAACACGACCGGTCTCGCGTCGACGTTCCCGGACTTCCTGTGGACCACGGTCGAGCAGGTGGCCGAGACCGGCTTGCGTGATGTCGCTTCGAACACGACGATTTCGGTGCCGGGCGCGATCTACAAGACCGCTGTGACGGTGAGCGACATCCTGCCGCGCTCGGTCACCCGCTGGTTCAGCGGTTCCGTCGCCCGCCGCTGACGGTCAGTAGTCGATGGCCGCGAACTCGCGGAGCTTGGCCACTCGGTGCTGAGCGTCGATCATGCGGACGGTGCCGCTGCGTGAGCGCATGACGAGGCTCTGCGTGCGGGCACCCTGCTTGTCGAAGCGAACGCCGCGCAGGAGTGCTCCGTCGGTGAGCCCCGTCGCCGCGAAGAAGCAGTTGTCACTCGTGATCAGGTCGTCCTGGCCGAACACGCGATCCAGGTCGAATCCGGCGTTCACCATTGCGTCGCGTTCGCCGTCGCTCTGAGGGAGGAAGCGGGCCTGGATCTCGCCCCCCATCGCTTTCATGGCAGCCGCCGACACGACCCCCTCAGGGGTGCCGCCGATGCCGAGCAACACGTCGGCCCCGGCATCGGGCCAGCATGTCGCGACCGAGCCGTAGACGTCACCGTCGGTGATCAGCCGGATCCGACAACCGCTCGCGCGTACCTCGCTGATCAGGTCGGCGTGACGCGGACGGTCGAGGATGACCACGGTGAGGTCGCGCACCTCCTCGCCCTTTGCCTTCGCGATCCATCGCAGGTTCTGCGTCGCAGTGGCGGTGATGTCGATCGAACCGACCGCATCAGGTCCGACGGCGATCTTCTCCATGTAGTACGACGGGCCGGGGTCGAGCATCGATCCGCGATCGGAGACGGCGATCACCGAGAGTGCATTGGTCTTGCCCTGCGCTGTCAGCGTGGTGCCGTCGATCGGGTCGACGGCCACGTCGACTTCGGGGTTGCTGCCGTCGCCGACGCGTTCGCCGTTGTACAACATCGGGGCGTCGTCCTTCTCGCCTTCGCCGATGACCACGATGCCGTCCATGGCGACCGTCGAGAGCGAGAGCCGCATCGCCTCGACAGCGGCATGGTCGGCTTGGTTCTTGTCGCCCCGGCCGACCCACCGCGCAGCGGCGAGACAGGCGGACTCGGTGGCGCGGACCAGATCCATGGCCAAGTTGCGATCGGGCTGCTGACGTGACGACGTTGTCATGTGTCCAACGTAACGCGGTACCGGTGGATCCCGGAAGTACGGGATCCACCGGTGGTTCAGGGCCGTCGGTGGCGGGCACGGAAACGATGCCGTCCCCGCGCTTCACGGAAGAGTCGAGCATGCTCGGCGTGGTGTCGGATCCGTGCATGACGCTCGCGGACCTCGGCCAGCTGGAACTCGGGGTGTTCGGTGGGGAACATGGCAATGCCTTTCACTTGGGTGTTGGTGTCACTTGGGTGTTGGTGGTGGATGCACGGACGGTGCCGGCTCCTCGCGCACGAAGGGTTCGCTGTGCAGTCGCGTGCGACACGGTCGTGCGAGGTTCGGCGGGATCTGTCGGAGTGCCGACGTCAGGCGGCGCAGGCAACGGCGATCAGCCGCGCGTGCGGGAATCGACGAGCGCGGCGCCGATGAATGGGTAGACCGGCCACTCGCCGCAGTTGTCACTGGTTGTCTTCATCGTTCACCTCCTTGCTCGTTGATCGAGTGGTCAGCATCTCGCGTCACTGTCGGGCGACGCAACAGAGTTTCGCCACGCTCGGCCGTCGTACAGTCGCACATGTGCCGTCGCCCCTGCCGCTCGAACTGATCCAATCGGGAAGGGAGATCACCGAGCCACGTCTGTCACCCGACGGAACGAAGGTCGCGTTCGTCCAGCGAACCGGGTCGAGGTCGGCGATCTCGGTGGTCGAGGTCGACGGACGAGCGCCGGAACGCCTCCTCACCTTCGGTCCCGAGCCTTCGCCGGGTCGCGGGTTCGGGGGCGGCTGTTTCAGCTGGCTCCCATCGTCGGCCGGGATCATCCACGCCGCTCGTGACGGAGAACTCTGGCTGATCGAATCGACGACGCTTCGGAAGGTGACCGCCCTCGAGCGGACCGTTCGGGCTCCCGCCGTCGACGAGACCGGCGCCGTGGTCGCGTACGTGGTCGACGAGGCGGAGGTGTGGATCACCGGGCTCGGCACCGGCGCAACCCGCAGAGTCGACGACGGACGCCACGAGTTCTGTTTCGATCCGTCGATCGCTCCCGACGGCTGCACGGTCTCGTGGATCGGTTGGTCGCCGCCGGGCATGCCCTGGGACGCCGCGGAGCGCGTCGACGCTCGATCTCTGACATCGATCGGTGCCGAGTTGGGTGTCGCTCTCGTGATCACTTCACACCGACCCAGCGGAGCAGCGGTCCAACAGCCTCGTTTCGCGGTGGACGGTCGCGCGGTCTGCGTGCAGGACCACAACGGCTGGATGAACGTCCAACTCGCGGACCGCTCGATCGCCGAGGCAGCTGAGCACGCTGGACCGACGTGGGGCATGGGGCAACGTTCGTACGCGGTCCATGCCGACGGTTCGGTCGTCATTGCCCGCAACGAGCGAGGATTCGGATCGCTGTCGGCCGTCGAACCCGACGGAGCGACCTCCGGGGTGGTCGAGGGATTCACCGGGGTGTACGGCCAGCTCTCGATCGCAGGGGATCGTCTCGCCGCGCTCCGATCGGGGCCCTCGACACCGCCCGAGGTGATCGTGGTCGATCATGTCTCGGATGCCCGGTACCGGCGGGGGCGCGTCATCGCCGAGAGCGGCGTCGATGCCTGGTCGACGATCGAGCTCCCCGATCCGGTCGGTGTGACGATCGATGTCGATGGGGTGGCGTTGCACGCCCGAAGATATGCCGCTGGAGACGGTCGGATGTTGTGCTGGATCCACGGCGGGCCGACCGATCAGTGGCAGGTCGAGTTCCGGCCGCGCATTGCCTACTGGTGGAGTCGCGGCTGGGACGTGCTCGTCGTGGACCCTCGGGGATCGACCGGCCACGGTCGGGAGTACCAACGTGCGCTCAACGGCTCGTGGGGCCGACTGGACGTGGACGACACCGCGGCGCTGATCAGCGCGGCGCACGCCGAGGGGTGGGCGGCGCCCGCGTCGACCGTCGTGATCGGGGGGTCGTCCGGTGGTCTCACAGTGCTCGGCGTCCTGGCCGACCGCGCAGAGCTCGTCGCTGGAGGTGTCACCTCGTATCCGGTCAGTGACCTTGCTGCGCTGGCCGACGCAACCCATCGCTTCGAAGCGCACTACACCGAGACGCTGATCGGCCCCTCGGGCACGGTCGAGACCGCACGAGCGCTGCGTGAGCTGTCGCCGATCCACCGGGCCGCCCACATCAGCGCGCCGTTGCTGCTCTTCCACGGAACAGATGATCCGGTCGTGCCGATCGCGCAGAGCGACCTGCTCGTCGACCGGATCCGTGCTGCGGGCGGAGTCGTCGACTACGTCGTCTACGACGGGGAGGGACACGGATTTCGCGATCCGGACAACGTGCGCGACGAATACGAACGCATCGAACGCTTCCTCGAACTCATCTGACACAACCCATGGTTCCGCGAGCGCATGGCTCTCGGAACCATGGATTGCGGGGAGCGATCTCGGCGCAGGACTTCGGGCGGTTCGCCGCTGCCGGTAGCGTCTCCCCGTGGCTTTCGTCAACAAGCAGTCCGGTGACCGAGCGGAGGACCAGACGTCCGCATCGGGACAGCCGATCGACTTCGACCCGAACGACCCCGACGTCGTCAAGGTCCACTACGACGTCTCGCTGTGGACGTTCGATCAGCGAGCCGAGCTTTCCGAAGCCCTGGCCGATGCGGAGTTCCCGCACTTCTGGGACGGCGAGGAGCTGGTGGTCCCCGAGATCATCGAGGGCGACATCGATGATCTCTTCGAGCGACTCGAGCGGCTGTTCGGTCCCTTCCCGATCGTTTTGCAGGACCATGACGAGTCAACCGAGTTCGGCCTCGACGAATGGTCTGACACCGACCGCAAGGTGCTGACCGACGCCCTCGTCGAGGCAGAGATCGCGCACCGCTGGGAAGGGGTCACGGTCGTGGTTGCTGCCGACGCCGAACACGCGGTGGACGATCTCCTCGACGCCATCGAGGCCGGTGAGTTGCTCGGCACGGCTGACGATGGCTCGGCGCCGCCCGACGGGGCGTTGAGCACGATGTTCGTGTCGGCCGACAAACTCGCCAAGGACCCATTGGATGCCGGGGCTCGAACGGCCCTGATCGAGATCCTCCCGCTCCTGGACCGCAAACACCCGCCCTACGGGCTGGCCCACCGCACGTGGGCGTCAGGCGTCGACGGAGTGGCCAAGATCGTCGAACTCGTCAACGAACACGCAGTTGCCGGGCCCGATGACGACCACGACTCCGAGATCATCGGTGCCGCTCAGGATCTTCGTTCACTGGTCAGGCCGTACGTCTGAGCGACGTCATGTTGCTCGCCGAGCTGGAGATCTGGCATACCCGGCCCGCGGTTCCGACGCGTCGCGTCGCGCTCGGACACATGGTGCTCCCGGTCGATCCGGCCCCCGGCTTCGGAGGGCTGCTGTTGGGCGCCGTCGTCGCGGAGCACCTCTACGGAGTCGAAGACGACCTCATCCCCGACGTCCATCGGCTCATCACCCAGATCGCGAGCGGCGACCGCGTGGTGCAGCCGCGGCTGCGGCATCGCTTCCAAGTCGACCGCCACGGGCTCGCGAAGAGCCACCATCGAATGCTCGGAAACGGTGACGACATCAGCTTCGACTTCCGTTCGCAGGGGACAGATCTCGTGCAGGTGTTGGGAGCGATCTACGCCGTGGAGCGACTCGCTCCCGAGCACCGCCAGCAGATGGCGCCGGTGCTCCAGAAGGCTGCACGCTGGCGCGGTCCGATCGGGCCGACATTGATTGCCTACCTGGCAGGGTCGCAGACCCTGGCGCTCGAAGCACTTGCCGACCCGCGTGGCTGGGCCATGGGCGTTCTCGGATTCGAGGTCGGTGCGAAAGCGCCATCCAAGCGGGATGTGACGACCCGATTCCGTGAGCGAATGCGCGACGTCCACCCCGATCACGGCGGCGACTCCGTCGACGCGGCGAAAGCGATGAGTGACCTCGCCGAGGCGCGCCGGGTCCTGAGCGTCGCCGACGACTGATCGGGCATCGAGATGGCCAAGCCGACACTGCTGCTGTACCCCGGCGCCGGTTCCGGGCGCGATCACACCAGCCTCCTGGCGATCGAGGAACGGCTCGGTCGTGCTGTGTTCGTGGAGCGGACCGACTTCCCGTATCGCCGTGAGGGCCGCCGGGCGCCTGATCGCGCGCCCAAACTGATGGCGGCGATTCGTCAGGATCTCGCAGGGTTCGGCCGCCGTCGTGGACCGGTCGTCATGGGTGGACGTTCGATGGGCGGCAGGATGACCTCGATGGTCGCCGCCGACGTCGACGATGCCGGCCCCGTGGCGAGACTCTCGGGCCTCGTGCTGGTCTGCTACCCGCTGCATCCCCCGGGCAAGCCTGAACGCCTGCGTGTCGAACACCTCGGCGCGATCACCGTGCCGTGTCTGTTCATCTCCGGCACCAAGGACCCGTTCGGAACGCCCGACGAACTCTTGCGATGGACCGCCGAGATCCCGGCGCCGGTCGAGCATGTCTGGATCGACGGCGGCCGTCACGACCTGAAGGGCGCGGATTCGACCGTTGCCGCAGCGACTGCCGCGTTCGTCACTCGGCTCGGTTGATCGGCGGTTGCGGCCGAGTTGGCCCCGTCGTCTCCGCACCGGGGAACTCGGCCGCCGTGTTGTGGAGGTCGATCGGCTCGTCTTCGGGGTTCAGCGTCTCGAGTTCCTGGTGCGCGGTTTCGGGGAAGGCCATCACGACGAGCACGGTCACGACCAGCTGGCCGATGGCCAGCGTGGCGAGAACCTGGGTGTAGGACCAGTCGGCGTCGAGGAGTGCTCCCATGCTGATCAGCCCGCCGATTCCACCGATCAGCGCGGCCGCCGTGATGAAACCGGTGGCCCTGCTTCGATTCTCGGTCGGGAAGAGCTCGGACCGGTACACGGCCAGTGCCGGATACGCCGCACTGAGCAACATGCCACCGGCCAGCGAGAAGAACCAGAGGGCGGCGCCGCCGAACGAGAACGCCGCAACGATCCCAGCCGTGCCGAGTGGCACACAGAATGCAATCAACCGGCGACGTCCGTTCGAGTCGGCGAATCGTCCGCCGAGGATCAGCCCGATACCGGCCGGTGTGCCGACCGCGATCGAGAACACCGCGATCATGCCTCCCGAAAACCCTCGGATGTCCGACAGGTAGTTGTTCTGGAAGAGGCTCGCGGGTGCGACGAAAATGTTCCCGGCGAAGGCGACGGCCGCGAGCAGAATGAATCTCCGTCGGTTGATGCGTGGTGGACGGACCCGGGCGACGACGTGGGCGGCCGTGAAGCGTCGCGTCTCGGGAAGTCGACGCGTGAGGTCGAGGGCGACCACGCACCAGATCGCCGCGAGCAGGTAGATGTAGCGCCATCCGCTCGGGCCGAGATCCGCGAGGCTCAGCGCGATCACGGCGATGCCGGCACCGAGCCCGGCGGCCATGGCGAGGATGCTGACCGCGTAGGCGCGGCTGTTGCGTGGCATCTCCTCTGACGCAACGACGCCGACGAGGAATGCCAGCGCAATGCCCATCGGGCGGGCGATGCTCTGGCTGGCGACGAGTACGGCGAAGTTCGGTGCGAGCGCGCCGAGCACCGACAGCAACGGGCCGAGCCAGGCGACCGCCAAGATGACGCGGCGGCGGCCGATGCGGTCGGCGATCACCGCCGCCGGCAGGGCGATCACGATGCCGGCCCGCACGATTGCCCCAGCGACGCCGATCGCGGTGTCGCTCGCCCCGAAGTCGTCAGCGGCGAAATTGACGGTCTGGGTGAACAGCGTGTTGATGAAGGCTGCACTCATCGACGCCGCGGCGAGCAAGCCGACGACGAGGATCTGGGTCGGGTCGAGACGGTCGGGAGGAGCCCACCAACTCGACCAAGACCCTCGCCGAGCGATCACCCGTCGGACCGGCCATCGGAACAGCCACCCGAACCACGGGATCGTGTACCGGTAGGTCGTCGTCTCGACGAGCTCCTGACCGTCGATGACGACCGTTCGCCGGTACGCCGTGAATGGCCCGTCGACCTGCTCGAACTCCCAGTCGGTCCGTTCGGAGCGGGGTCCCGAGCCGAATGACGCGCCGGTCGTCGCCGTGGATTCCAGGAGGAGGTCGTCGCGAGGGGCTGCGAGCCGGCGACGTTCGTCGGGGGTGTCGGGCCAGCGACTGATGAGAACGCGCCCGCCTGGGTCCACGGGCGGAGCATACTGGTGGGTCATGGACACGAATCCGGCACCGGAACTCGACGCGCCGACGATCGTGGTCCGCAGCCACGGCCCGCTGGCGGGCACCGTCACGGTTCCCGGAGCGAAGAACTCGGTCCTCAAGCTGATGGCTGCGACGCTCCTCAGCGATGGCACCTTCGAGCTGACGAACGTCCCCGACATCGCCGATGTCACGATCATGGGGGATCTCCTCGAGGCGATCGGTGTGGTCATCGAGCGCCCGTCTCCCGGGCGACTGCTGCTGACCGACACCGGCGACCTCACCCCGGTCGCCCCGTATGAGCTGGTCGAACGGATCCGAGCGTCGATCAACGTGCTCGGACCATTGCTCACGCGGTGTGGGCACGTCAGGCTGTCGTTGCCCGGTGGTGACGACTTCGGGGCGCGACCGATCGACATGCACGTCGCCGGGCTGGAGGCGATGGGCGCGAAGTTCAAGTTCAGTCACGGGTATCTCGAAGCGTTCGCCGATCGGCTGCACGGCGCCGACATCACCTTCGATTTCCCGAGCGTCGGTGCCACCGAGAACCTTCTCACCGCAGCGGTGCTCGCCGACGGTCGCACCACGATCGACAACGCCGCCCGGGAACCGGAGATCGCGGACCTCTGCGAGTTCCTGATCGCAATGGGGGCGCAGATCTCCGGAGTCGGTACCTCGACGCTCGTCGTCGACGGCGTTGAACGCGGCTCGCTGAGCCCGGTACGGCATCACACGGTGCCTGATCGCATCCAGGCTGCGACGTACGTGGCCGCAGTTGCCGTCGCCGGAGGTGAGCTCGACATCGAAGGGGTACGACCCGAACACATGACCATGCTGCTGGAGCGGTTCGCTGACATGGGCGTCGACATCACCTCGACATCGGACCGAGTGAGCCAGCGGATGCACGTGGTCGCCCCCGACCGCCTTCGTTCGATCGACGTGGCGACGCTGCCGTACCCCGGGATCGCCACCGACTACAAGCCGCTGATCATCACCATGCTCGCGGTGGCCGACGGCGTCGGCATCGTCACCGAGAACTTGTACCCCGGCCGGTTCCGGTACGTCGAGGAACTGCAGAGGCTGGGTGCCGACGTACGCACCAGCGGACACCATGCGGTCGTCCGGGGGGTCCGTCGGCTCTCGGGTGCGCCGGTTCGGGCGCACGACATCCGAGCGGGTGCCGCAATGGTCGTTGCGGGACTGGCCGCCGAGGGTGAGACCGAGATCACCGGCGTGCACCACATCGACCGTGGCTACGACGACCTGGTCGGTCGCCTCGCCTCGGTCGGTGCCCACATCGCCCGCCGGTGATCGTGGAGGACACGGGTCAGACTCGTCTGGTCCGTGTGCCGGTCGCTACGGGTGGGGCTGGTCGGTGGGGTCGCTCGCCGCATCGTGGGCGGTGTCGACGCGGCGCTTGGCGAGCCAGAGCAAGCCGACGATGATCAACATGGGGCCGCCGATGAGCAGCACTTCGTCCCACCCGCCTTGATGGGCGAGCAGCACGGGGCTCGACCCGGCGGCGAACACTGCGGTCACGTCTACCGATCGTAGGGGCTTGGCTGATTGAATGGTTGCTGCCATGCGCGAACAGGTCGAAGCCACCATCGAAGTCATCCGTCCGGCGCTCCAGGCCGACGGCGGCGACATCGTTCTCCACGACGTCGACGAGACCACGGGCGTCGTGTCGGTCGAACTCGTCGGGGCGTGTGTCGGCTGTCCCGCATCGACACAGACGCTGAAGGCGGGAATCGAGCGCATCATGCGCGACCGCATCGATGGCGTCACCGAAGTGATCAACATCGCCGAAGAGGCAGCCTGAGGCTCGTTCCGTGAGTCGTCGTCAGCGTCCCGCGCCCGAACTGTTCGATGCCGCCCTCGAGGGAGATCGCAGCGCCCTCGCCCGGCTGTTGTCGCTGATCGAGCGAGGCGACGATGATGCCCGCGTCATCGGTCGGCTCGCGTATCCCCGCAGCGGCGCCGGCTACACCGTCGGCCTGACCGGTGCGCCCGGTGCGGGGAAGAGCACGCTCACCAGCTCGTTGATCGGGCACCTGCGGGCGCAGGACCTCGAGATCGCGGTGCTCGCCATCGATCCGTCGTCGCCATTCACGGGTGGAGCCATTCTCGGTGACCGCGTTCGCATGCAGGACCACGCCACCGATCCCGGGGTGTTCATCCGGTCGATGGCCACACGTGGCCACCTCGGTGGGTTGTCGCTCGCAACACCCGAGGCGGTCCGGTTGCTCGATGCGATTGGGCGGAAGTGGATCCTGGTCGAGACCGTCGGTGTGGGCCAGGTCGAGGTCGAGGTTGCCGGCAAGGCCGACACGACCATCGTGGTCGTCAACCCGGGCTGGGGTGACAGCGTGCAGGCCAACAAGGCGGGCCTGATGGAGATCGCCGATGTCTTCGTGATCAACAAGGCGGACCGCAAGGGCGTCGAGGAGACCAGCCGCGACCTCATGCAGATGCTCGACCTGTCCGATCTTCCCCATGACGCCTGGCGTCCTCCGATCGTTCCGACGGTCGGATCGACCGGGGAGGGCGTGCCGGAGCTCTGGGATGCCGTGCTCGCCCATCGGGCCTACGCCGACGAGTCGGGCGATCTCCACGAGCGCCGCGCGTTCCGCCTCGGTGAGGAACTTCGTGAGATCGTCGCTCAGCGTCTCGGGCGTCGCGCTCGTCAGATCTGTTCGGGCGTGCGGTGGGATGAGCTGACTGCCGAGGTCGCCGACCGAACCACCGATCCGTGGACGGCCGCCGACGAAATGCTCGCCGCCGTCGACGCCTGAGTTCGGTCCGTCCGGTGAGCGGAATCCAGAGGTTCCGGCGCATCGCTGAACCGTGATCGTCGGCAAGACTGCACGCATGGCTGACTACGACCTGCTGACCCTCGAACGACGCGACGACGGTGTCGCTCTGCTCACCCTCGCCAATGGCAAGGTGAACGCGCTGTCCCAGGAGCTCCTCGCCGAGATCCGTGCCGCGGTCCATGAGCTGGCACGTGACCTGCCCGGCGCCGTGGTCGTCACCGGCGGCGACCGCCTGCTCGCCGCGGGTGCCGACATCTCCCAGTTCGGCGGGCCATCCGAGGCAGACGTGATCGGCGAGGGATTCCACACGACGCTCGACGCATTGGCGGCGCTGCCTCGGTTCGTGATCGCTGCGGTGAGCGGGTACGCGCTCGGTGGAGGGTGCGAGTTGGCCCTCGCCTGCGACTACCGCATCGCATCAGAGAAAGCGGTCTTCGGCCAACCCGAGATCCTGCTCGGGATCATCCCGGGCGGCGGCGGCACGCAGCGCCTCGCGCGCACCGTCGGAGCCAGCCGAGCCAAGGAGATGTGCATGACCGGTCGTCAAGTGCGAGCCGAGGAAGCGCTGCGCATCGGTCTGGCCGACGAGGTGGTCGCGCACGACGGACTTCACGAACGGGCGCTCTCACTTGCAGCCGAGGCGGCGACGGGCGCGGTCGCGGCGCAGGCGATCACCAAGCGTGTGATCGATGCCGGGCTGTCGACGTCGCTCGCCGACGGGTTGCTGCTCGAGCGGGCAGCCTTCGTCGAAGTATTCGAGACCGACGACTCCCAGATCGGCGTCGCCAGCTTCCTCGAGCACGGCCCCGGCAAGGCGTCGTTCACCGGCCGCTGACCACCCGTTGCGATGAGTTCCAGCGCGGACAGGTCGCGTTGGAACTCATCGGTCGGCGGGGTTCAGCCCGGGATGGGGGAGGGTGCGGCGCCGACGGGCTCGTCGACGTGGAGCGGCCGTTTCATCGACCACGCCGATCGTGCCAGCCACGCTGCGAGTGCAACGAGAACGAGCATCACTGCCCCGCACACGGCGTAGGCAACCGTCCGCCCGAACTGGTCGTAGAGCGCGGCGGTGACGACCGCCATCACGCCCGCCGACACCGCCTGCGCGGCGCCGAGTACGCCCTGGGCGCCCGCTTGGCGATCTTCCGGGACGGTCATCCCGACCGCGACGCCGCTGGACGACACCGTGATGCCGTCGCTGACCGCGTGCACCATTGCGACCGCGAAGATCAGGCCGCCAGTCGGCATCAAGCCGTAGAGCGTCATGAAGGTCGCACCGCCGAGCAACCCGAGGACCCCGATCTTGAACGGCCCGTAGACCTGCGCCCACCGGCCACCGATCGGACCGAAAACGATCAACGGCAGGGCGAACAGCGTGATCCCGAGGTTCGCCAGCCATTTGGTGGTTCCGAGGTCGCTGTGCACGAGCGCCCAGAGCGCATCGAACGACCCGATCATCACGAACACCGCAGCCCCGAGGACGACCGCCCCAGCGAATGGTCGAATCTTGAGGAGATCGAGCGCGAGTCGTCGGTGTTGCGATGGTTCGCTTTCCGACACCTCGACGCGAGCGACGAACGGCACGAGCACCAGCGTGGCGACAGCGACCACGATGAACGGCGCCGGGATACCGAACGGGCCAACCAGTACGGCCGAGACGGCCGGTCCGAGCGCGAACCCGAAGACGTCGGCGGCCAGGAGTCGCCCGAGGTTCTGGCCGAGGTGATTCGGGTCAGCGAGAATGACGATGCGCCGGGCCGCAGGCACCGCGGCACCGATGCCGACCCCGGAGATGAATCGGCCGATCAGAATCGGTGTCAACGTGGTGCTGAGGCCCATCAGCAGCAGGCCGATCACGTTGATCGTCACCCCGAAGAGCACGACCTTGCGGGCATGGCCGCGGTCGGCCAACGGGGCGATGAACACCTGAGAGAGGAAGGCGGCGACGAAACCGATCCCGATGACGACACCGATCGCCGTTTCGCCGATCCCGTACTCGTCGCGATATTCGTCGACGATCGTGAAGAGCACGCCGTATCCCGCGGCGAGACTCGCCATCAGCCCGCCGAACGCGACGAAGATCGTCGTCGGCGAGGGCGGCGGCCGGCGCGTCACGGGGTCTCGTCGAGCGAAGGGGTCATCGGGCCGAAGGCTAACGACCGGCGGCTCCGCCGAGCGGGACGAATCGCGTGGGAGCCCGGCGGCGCTCAGTCCATCGCGACGAGTCCGGTCTCGAGCGGGTTGGAGATGCTCGGGTGTGTCGGGACGACCCGCACGGCGATGCCCCAGCGCCCGGCCTGGTCCGGCACGACATCGGCCTCGAACCGACCATCTCCGGTGCTGGGCATGTCGACCACGGTGAGCCGCCGCTCGTCGAAGGAACCGTCCGCGGTCACCGGCCCGTGGAGTGTCTGGACGATGAGCTCATCGAGGCCGAGGCCGCCGGAGTCGACGTGAGCGACGACGCGTCTCGCCGTTCCAGCGGCGCCGGAGTCGATGCCGGACGACTCGGCGTCGAGCGTGATTCGAACCGATGGCCAGGCATCGGTCGTCCGGCGCTTCCAGGCTGCCAGTGCCTTCGCTGGTGCACCACCCTCCACGGTCAGCCGTTCGGAGTCCACTGCTGCGGGTTCGTAGTACTGCGTCACGTAGTCGCGCACCATGCGACTCGCGATCACGTTCCACCCGAGCGTCGCCCAGTTCGTGGTGATGCGAGCGATCCAGTCGTGCGGGATCCCGTCGTCCCCGCGCCCGTAGAACGACGGTGCGATCTGGTTCTCGACGATGTCGAATGTGGCGGACGCTTCGCGGCGGTCTCGGCGCTCGAGATCGGTGTCGTCCTCGTACGACGGGATGTCGAAGCCGTTGTCGCCGTTCGACATCTCGTCCCACCACCCGTCGCGGATCGAGCAGTTGAGCACGCCGTTGAGCGCCGCTTTCATGCCGCTCGTGCCGCAGGCCTCCATCGGCCGGCGCGGTGTGTTCAACCACACGTCGCAGCCGTGGTACATGGTGCGAGCGATGCCGATGTCGTAGTCGGGGATGAACACGAATCGGTGGCGCACGTCGGCCTCGCGGGCCAGTCGGTCGATCTCGCGGATCATGTTCTTGCCCGGTTCATCTGCAGGGTGAGCTTTGCCGGCGAACACGAACTGCACCGGACGTTCTGAGTGCAGCAGCATCGCCTTGAGGCGTTCCATCTGGCCGAGGAGCAGTGTCGAACGCTTGTAGGTCGCGAAGCGGCGGGCAAACCCGATCGTCAGCACGTTCGGGTCGAGCACGTCCTCGCCCGTCAGCCGGCGAACCATCTCGACGGGCTCGCGACGGCCATCGTTGCGGACGTCCCAGATCTCGTGATGGTCGAGCTGACGGACCCGCTCCCAGTCGTGCTCATCGGCGAGGTGCCACTCGTCGCCGATCTGCTGGCTCAGCAGCTCGTCGA
>Ga0316193_10001029_pt1 | contig 18376 bp, 18 predicted proteins | sample MerIslsedime2_MG_FD_207735 | JGI IMG/M metagenome (GOLD analysis project Ga0316193, IMG submission 207735) | Coastal sediment microbial communities from Maine, United States - Merrow Island sediment 2 | ecosystem: Environmental > Aquatic > Marine > Coastal > Sediment | place: USA: Maine... | reverse complement strand
TGTTGTAGGAACGCGCCATACTTCGGCCATCGACTTCGACGTTCATATCGCGAAAGTCGAAAGCGGTTTTGGGTCGAGTCACGTAGGGTGTAGGAGTCTCCGGCGAAAAGGCGTTCAAGGCGTCGAAGCACCGCTTTACAAACCAAATTTGGTAGGCCTCTGGATAGGAGGACCAGGTGCCACCAAGCACTATGACCTCGGCCTTGTCCACATTGTGACCTGTGTTGTGATAGGTCAGGAGCCGTGACAAGCTCTGATTGAAAGGGTCGAACTGGTACTGGGCAGCGCGCTGGGCGCCAGGCTCGTCTGAGAGATAACTCTTGGGCATTCGTACATCGCTGGGACAGAAGATGCACTTCCCGGGGCAAGGGTACGGCTTGGTCAAAACGGTTACCGGAGCGACACCACTCAGCGTCCGCACGGGCTTCATGCGTAGCTTTTCTAGAAAGGCGACTTCGTCCCGGGCCCACTCGAGTTTTCGGCTCAGGTATCGGAAACCCTGGATGATTTCGCTCTTGGAGAAAAAGCCCGAGCCATCCTTCGGGTAGCGCCTCAGGACCGACTCATAGCTGGCCTGATCGAAGAGTGCCAGAACTTCGATCTCGGCGATGAGGGCGGCAAGCTGCTTCTCGTAGACCTCGGGCTCGAACTGAAAAGTAGATTCCTGCATTTCTTCTCTCACGATGAATCGCCAGACAATTGCAGCACTGAACCGTATCAACCGGAGCTTCTACCAGCTCAGGAGTGAGGACTTCAGCCGCACTCGCAAGAGCCCCTGGCCGGGTTGGGCGCGAGTGATATCCGCCTTCCAGGAGCGCAGATCCACGATCGCTGCCGAAAGCCGCGCTTCTATTCTAGATGTCGGATGCGGAAACGGTCGGTTTCGGGACTACATGGGGAGTCGTACCCAGAGCAAGATGCGCTATGTCGGCATCGACGCGAGCGTACCTTTGTTGGCAGAGGCGCGCCGGAGAGGCGCCGGATCGACGTCGGTCGACACGGCCTTGGTGGCCGCTGATCTGGTCACCGACCGTGCCCTCGGGTGCCTGAGATCCTCGGGCTTCGATCTGGCAGTCGCATTTGGTCTGTTTCACCACATTCCCAGCAGGCAGGCGAGACTCCGCCTGTTGACGGCTCTTGCGTCCTGCCTCAGACCGACCGGAATGATGGCGGTCTCTTTCTGGCAGTTTGGCGAGCATCAAAGGTACTTGCAGCGCTCGGTCTCTTGGGCAGACTACAATCGGCAGGCTGAAGAGCCCATCGAGATGTCGGAGTTGGAGGAAGGAGATATGGTCCTGACCTGGGGGGAGCCTGCGGCCGGGGAGACGCCGAAACTCAGTTCGTCTGTCCGGTTCTGTCACTTCACCAACGCGACCGAGGCAAAGCAACTCGTCAGCTCCCTGTCGATGGAGCTCATAGCTGGTTTCACTTCGGATGGTGAAGGAGGGCGCCAGAATCTATACTATTTGCTGGAGAAACCCCGCGAATAGCTGCGTCGCAGGAGCCCTTGGTAGGGGTTCGGGGAGCCTGATCGCCATCCCGAGCTGCAGAGAGCTCGGAGCACTTTGGCGAGTCGCAGCATCGCATACGGCTCCTGGATATAATCGGTAACGGGTTCAGGTCCGAGAAGCTGCACGTGTTGGTGGCGCAGTGCTTTACGGCGTACGTGAGTCACGATCCCATGATCGACAACCGCACATTCCTGCTGAGCATCATGATCAGCGCGGCGCTTGTGTTCCTGCTGCTGGTGTTGTTCTTGCGTGCGCTCCAGCTTTCTCGATCCCTGAAGAAGCAGAAGAGTGAAATCAGGACCCTCCTCAACAAGATGCATCGCCTCGACGAAGAGCTGACCTTCGTTCTCGATTTCATTCGGGAGTTGCCGCATCTGACCGGAGAGCTGAACAACCAGATGAACCCGAGAGGGATCCCGCAGGTGCTGATGAATGTTCTCGTCCGGACCTTCCAGCCCGAACAGGCGGTCGTTCTTCTGCGTCGCAAGCGCACCCTGGCGCAGCCCGAGCGGGACAAGGAGTTCATAGCAGCTGCGGTTGCGGCGCCGAGGTCCACGTTCGATCGAGGGATGGTCGTGACCATGGGGGAGGGTGATCTCGGATACGTTGCACAGCAGCATCGGGTCCTGGATCATACCGAGCTGGATCGGGAGGCGCAGCCGCATCGCCATGTGCGCGCGAAGGGCCTTTCGGCGTTTCGACCCGATCTGGCCTCGCCAATGACCATCGACGAGCGAACCCTGGGGGTGATAGCTCTTCGGCGGCCCGAGAAGCAGAAGCCCTACGGCAAAGAGGTATTCCGGGTGATCGCCCAGATGGGAGCCTTCGCCCTGAACAACCTTCAAGCCTATGCCGAGGTCAAGTCGGTAGCCGACGTCGACCCGCTCACCAAGATCTGGAACAAGGGGGTACTCAATTTCAGATTGGGTGAGTTGGTCTTCGATGCCGAAGAGAGCAAACGCAGTCTTGCTGTGTTCTTGTTCGACATCGACCATTTCAAGAACTACAACGATGTCAACGGTCATGTGGCAGGGGATCGGTTGTTGCAGACGCTGGCACGACTGGTCAAGGAGCAGGTCCGGATCGACGACATCTTTGGGCGTTTCGGCGGTGAGGAGTTCCTGCTGATTCTGCCGAACAGGACCAAGTCCCAGGCCAGGATCACGGGAGAGAAGATCCGTGCCACCATCGAAGACTACGAATTTCCTTTCGGTGACAAGCAGCCTTTGAATCGCCTGACCATCAGTGGTGGGGTCGCCTGCTTTCCACAGGACGGGCGCAACAGCTCCGAGCTCATCCGGGCCGCCGATCAGGCTCTCTACCAGGCCAAGCGGGCGGGTCGCAATCGAATAATGGCGGCTGGTGCAGTTGCCTTGGCCGACTAGCAGCCCTTGCTGAGAACTGCGATGGCGAGGCCGGTCAGGGCGAGTCCTTCTCCAACCCACTCCAGTGAAGACATCCGCAGAGCGAAGGTTGCAGGCCAGAGCGAGGCGACGACGATCTTGGAGGCCGTTGTCATTAGATTCACGGAAAGTTCCTGAGTCTCGGCAACAGCATGAAATGCACCTCGCTGGCGCTGTTCGACGGGACGAGAATTGCCCTCGCCTGAACAGCGAGACTATCGACAGGCACCTGCTGGTGGTCGAGGGGTGAGGAAGGGGCCGTTGCCCTGGGTGCTGCTATCAGTCGCGATCGATCTGGTCGTCCGAAAGTCTGAAGATCAGTGTAGTCCTGCCGGCCGTAATCTGGTCTCCAGGGAGGAGCTGGCTGTAGCGAATGCGGTTGTTGTTCAGATAGGTTCCGTTGCGGCTTGTCAGGTCCCTGACGAAGAACTCCGAACCGAAGGCTTCGATCTGGAAGTGGGCCGAAGATACAGACGGATCGGCGAGATTGACGTCGGCCTCTTTGCGGCCGAAGGAGGTCTTGGCTCGAACGATCGGGCGACGCTCCTCTCCGGGGCGAGCGCCCAGAATCAGCAGATACGGCTGGGCCTCGAGATCGAGAAAAGGAGAAGGCAATTGGGTCTCTTCAGCAATGAATTCGGTGCCTGTGGCGGTGGAGTCGGCCTGTTGAACCTGTCCGCCCTCATCGCCCGGTTCGAGCTCGTCCATGATCGAGTCCATCATCAGGGCTGGCTGAAAGACCGTGTCGGCCGGGTTCGAACGGTTGGGTGACGCTGCTGCTGATCCACCGATGGCTCGCTCTTCTGTTTCGATCTCGATCTCATCTGTCAGATTGGCAGCCCGCAATTCGACGCTCCCGCTGTCCTCCCGTTCCCCAGATTCCACCACTTGGTCGGACCGGTGGGCGGGGGACCCGCAGATCGGACACCTCCACTCCGTCCGGGAATCGTCGCTATCGGTAGAGGAAAAGGGATAACCGCAATTGTCGCAGATGATTTCCATGGCTCCCTACTCCTTCCAGCGGAGTCGAAGATCGCTCGTCTTTCGATTCAGGGTGACCTTCAGGACACGCTGGACCCCAGCCACGAAATGGCTACGGATTCTCCTCGAAGTTTCGATCTCTTGAGCTGGCACTGAGACCCTGACTTCCAAGGAGTGCTGTCCTTCGGGTACCGGAATGATGGCCATGACATCCTTGCCCTTGGCCCAGGCCACAGGATTGATCGGGCGTTTGAGAGGTTCGGACCAAACGACGTCCCCGTCCAGGAGGACGGACAGATGGGCCTTCTCGTTCTTGTGACGATAGTGGAGCTCGACCACCGAGACACCTGCTGCACCGAATCCAGGAGGGCTCGAGACGGATTGCGTCGAGATCGGTGCCGGATCAGCCAAAGGGGCATTGTCGAGCCCCTGGCTGAAAAGGGACACGGGAACAACGGAGGCCTCGCCGGGCTCGATGACCTCTGGTTCGGACTTCGATGGTCGCGGCTCGCTCCGCTGCGGCTGAGTGGATGATTGCCGAGGGGTTGTCGAGGCTGCTGGAGCCGCGACGGTCTCCTCCGGATCCGCGTCTGGTGGAGCCTCGTGCAGGGCTTCGACCGACTGGAGGGCTGCGACCTCCTCTGCGTGGAACCGAGCCGTGAAATTCGGCACTCGAAGCTGCTTACCTGGAGGAGGAGCGACGCTCTCGCGATGCTCGAGGGTCCGCACGCCCAGCCAGGTCAGAGACGCCACGAGGCCGATCCCGGCCACCCCGTAGGCCAGCCAGGCGAACCAGGGTCGCTGAATCGGTGGCGGACTCGGGTCTGTTTGGGGTTCGATAGAGGCGGTGGCATGAACCGATTGGACCTGGCGAGTAACAGGGCGGGAGGTCTCCATCTCCTCCACACCCAGGCGGAGAGTCTGCGAGTAGGTCGTGCCAGCACCGGAAACCGCACTAGACTCGACAGCCTTGGGAAACTGCAGGATCTCACGGGTATGGGAGGCAGCCTCGGGTGCTGCAGCTTCGAGGTCGTTCGAGGACTCGCCCTGCAGAAGCTCCTGGACATCAGTGAGTGCCTGAGCGAACTCCTCTCCGGTCTGGTACCGACCGCTGGCGTCCTTCTGTAGGGCCCTCTCCGTTATGGCCACGAGCTGCTTCGTGGCCGGAGTGTTCGGGAGCTGCATCGCTCGGGGATCGACTTTGAGGATCTTGTAGACCACTTGAACCAGGGAATCACCGGGGAACGGCAGGTCTCCGGTGAGGCATTGGTAGAGCACCGCACCCAACGAGAAAAGGTCCGATCGACCGTCCAGAGGCTCGTCCCGCACTTGCTCTGGGGACATGTAAGCAGGAGTACCGAGGACATGGCCGGAGGTCGTGTGAGTCTCGGTCATGATCTTGGCGACACCGAAGTCGGAGACCTTCGCCCTGCCTTCCTTCTCGATCAGGATGTTGGAGGGCTTGATGTCCCGATGCACCCGGCCCTTGGTATGGGCATAGTCGAGAGCACGGGCGACCTCGGCGAGAATCTCCATCGTGCGGGCGCCGGAGAGTCTGCCCTTCTCTTCCAGATGACTACGCAAGGATCGACCCTGGACCCACTCCATGGCGATGTAGGGAAGGCCGGTCTTCAGATCGCTCGCAGCGTCATAGACACGCACGATGCCAGGATGTGAGAGCTTTCCTACAGCCCTGGCCTCCAGCAAGAAACGACTCTCGAGCTCAGCCTGCTCTCGAGTGTCCAACGTCCAGCCTTTCAGCACGACCTTGAGAGCTATCTGGCGATCCAGATTGGGATCGTGTGCCAGGTAGACGCGACTCATGGCGCCGGCGCCGAGCTCGCCGACGATCTCGTATCTACCAATGCTCTCGAGCAGCTCCACCTGCACTTGCGCTCCTCGTGACCTCTGCCGCGACAGGTCAGTGGATGATGAGCAACCCAACGTCCTCACAGTAAGGGTTTTTGTCAATTCCCATCAAGGGAATTCGCCACAGAGGGCCATTGCAGGCCTGGTCTTTGCCGTGGAGCTCAGGGATCCCGCAGGGTCTTGCTGCGAAACACGACGCAGAAGCGGTCGGGGTCGCCATTCCAATCGTCGTAGCGCGCCACCAGCTCGAAGCCCTGGTCAGATATCTCCCTGATCAGGTCGTCGGGAGGGATGCCGTGCCCACCGCGCTCGGGGACGCCGTCGAGCTTTCGCCAATGACCCTGGGGGGTGATGTCGATCACCGCCATATGACCACCCGGCAGCAGCGCTCTTCGAAGGCTGCCCAGCATGGCTGAGGGATCGATGAAATGGTGGAAGACCAGGCGGAGCAGGATCGCGTCGCAGCAGCTGTCTGGCAGGCCAGATTCCTCCTGCGTCCCAATGACCATGGTGATGTTGGTCAATCCAGACCGCTGGACTTCTCTTTCGATCTTCTGCAGCTCGCTCTCATCGACTTCGGTGGCGAAGACGTGGCCGTCATCTCCTACCCGCTCGGCGATCGCAAGACTCCACTCGCCATCGCCGGCGCCGACGTCGGCCACCTTCATGCCGGTTCTGATGGGCAGAACCTCTGCGATTCTGTCGACCTCGCCCGCCGAGGCCGGCTCTGCGTGGCAACCGGCCAGGGCCAGGACCGGAAAGAGAACGATTGTATGCAGGATCTCTATTGGGAAGCGCATCGTCCTACATGGTACGCGTTGGTGGCGGCAAAGATCGCACCTCGGGCAGCTGTCAGACTCTACAGATGTGCAACTCCACACCCGGGGCAGTGGGCCACGGGTGTGGAGAGCAAGTACTGAATAGGGGTGCCGGGAGCGAAGGCGCCTACTGCAAGACGACCAACGTGACGCGCCGGTTCATCGCCCGACCTTCAGGGCTGGCGTTGTCCGCGATCGGTGCAGTCTTACCGTAGGAGATCACGGACATGCGGTGCAGCGCAATGCCACCCGACTGGCTCAGGTATCGGCGAACCGTCTCCGCTCGGCGCTCGCCAAGCAGCACATTGTAGGCATCGTCGCCCACGGAGTCGGTGTGTCCCTGGATTTCGATGAAGACGTCCTCGTCCCTGGCTCTGAGCTCGCTGACGAACTGGTCTAGCGCAGCCATACCCTCTGGAGAAAGGCTGGACTGGTTGAATTCGAAGCGAACCTTGTCGTCGGAGAGTACCGTCTCGTAGAGGAACTTCCCTTCGGCCAGCAGACCTGCAGCGAGGGCTCGATCGAGGGCCTCCTGAGCGGTCTGGGAGATCTCGATCATCTCCTCCTCCTGCACGTCCAGGCGAGTTTGATTCTCCTCGACCTGCCCTTCTATCCCGTCCATTCTCTCTGTCGACGTGGCCGTATGAGAGTCGAGCTCGGTGCGCACGTATTTCTTGCTGGCGCATCCCCCTGCCACGAGTGCCGTCAGCAGGACTGCTACCAAAGTCGAGCGTTTCCAGTTGTCGTTCACGGTGGTTCTCCTTGAGATCCGTTGGCTAGCTCTTCGCGGGACCGACCTGCTTACCGCTTCTCGGTTGCATGTCGATGTTGCCCCGAAAGTTGGCGCCCTCTTCCAACACCACCCGGGGAGCCACGGCATTGCCTTCGACTCGACCCGATTGGCGTACAACTACCTTCTCGTCGCCATAGAGGTTGCCGTTGACCTGGCCCTCTACGAAGACTGTCTTGCAGTGAATGTCGGCCTTCACGCGGCCCTTGGCGCCGATGGTTACGGTGTGCTGCTGAAAGGAGATCTCGCCATCGATCTGGCCTTCGATGAGCACATCTTCTTCACCTGACACGTTGCCCTTGATTGAGATCGAAGGTCCCAGAACTGCCTGACGCGACGGTGTACCAGCGACAGGACGGCTGGGCGGAGTAGCTTGCGGCTCGGGTTGCGATTGCGGCTCTGGATCCGATTGCGGTTTGTTCCACACCTTGATTCATCCTCCTGAGACTGGTGAGACTGGTTTGTTTGAGTACACTTCTCCCAGTTGTGGAGCCTACCTTATCAGCAACCCTCGTGCCAAAGATAAGCTCCAGGTATATCTCCCTTTGAATCAACAACTTGCGTGGCAGGTCCAGATTTCGACGGTAGTGCACATCGCTCAGGGAGGGGGAAATTCTTCCCGTGTTGTCAGTGAATTGCCGATCGTGCCTCGGGAGAAGGTAATTTTTCCCTGGTAGTATGGGCTCCTGGCTGATGCTGCCCACTCGGGTTGCGTGTTGTCTGCGACTGGCCAGAACTTGCGAGGGTTATTGATGAGCCAAGACAGGCTGAAGGTGCTGGTAGTCGACGATGAGGCGGCGATGCGGGAAGTACTGGAGATGCGCCTCAAGCAATGGGGCTTCGAGGTCGTGGTCGCCAAGAATGCGGTCGAAGCTCTAGCGCTCGTTGAAGAGCGGAACCCGGATGCGGTCATCTCCGACCTGGTCCTACCGGATAGCTCAGGCCTGGACCTCGTGCGGAGTCTTCAGTCGGAGGAGGTGCATCGCCCAGTGATCATGATCACTGCACATGGGGCGGTCGACATCGCGGTGGAAGCCATGAAGCTCGGCGCCATGGACTTTCTGACCAAGCCGATCGACTACGAGATGCTCAAAGCGACGCTGGCTGCGGCGAAGCACGAGTTGGAGAGGCGAACCCGAGCGCAGCACCTCGAACAGACACTGGCGGAAGGCGCCGGGTTGGGCCAATTGGTCGGCGATTCGAAGCCCATGCGCGAGGTCTACGAGCTGCTGAGGGTACTCGCGAAAAGCGATGCCTCGGCCATCATCACGGGGGAGAGCGGCACCGGCAAGGAACTAGCAGCCCGCGCAGTGCACGATCTGAGCGCTCGGAGCGGTGGACCGTTCATTGCCGTCAATACTGCGGCGATTCCAGAAGGAATCACCGAGAGCGAGTTGTTCGGGCACGAAAGGGGCGCCTTCACCGGCGCCGCGAGCCCACGGGAAGGGTACTTCGAAATGGCGGACAGAGGCACGCTGTTCTTGGACGAGATCTCCGAGATGCCGGCCGTTTTGCAGCCCAAGCTTCTGCGGGTGTTGGAAGATGGCCAGGTTCGGCGGGTCGGAGGGAAGGGCGAGCGGTCGGTGGATGTAAGAACGGTGGCTGCGACCAACAGGGATCCGGAATCGGCGCTCGATTCCGGACTCCTGCGCGGTGATCTCTACTATCGCCTGTGTGTCTTCACAGTCGAGATGCCCTCCTTGAGATCAAGGCCTGAAGACATCTCCCTGTTGACTCAGCATTTCATCACGCAATTCAACGTCAAGCACGGCACGTCGGTGGAGGGGATCTCGGAAGCCACCTTGGACCGGTTGGGGAGCTACGACTGGCCAGGCAATGTAAGGGAGCTTCGCAACGTCGTCGAACGGGGCATTATTCTCGCTCGGCAGGGTTGGATAGAAACGGTCCATCTACCACCATTCATTCGGGGTGGCGAGATCGAGAGTCGGGCCGGGTTGGTGCTGCCTGAAGGCACTACGGTAGCAGAGGCCGAGAAGATGCTGATTTTGCAGACTCTAGAGAGGGAAGGTAACAACAAGGCGAAGGCAGCTCGGTCGCTCGGAGTCGACGTAAAGACCATTCGCAACAAACTGCGCGCCTGGGGTATGAGCGGCAAGGACGAATGAAGGTCACCGGCAGAATAGCCACTGGAACAGGAATCGCCGTGTTTCTTCTGATGGGCGTTCTGGTGTGGGACCTCGCTACCATCCGCCGGCTTTCTGCCGTGGCGCAGGAGCTGGCGCAAGTCAGATTTCGGGTGTCGATACTGGCGTTGGAACAGGCTCGACTTCTGAATCGGATCGACGAGTTCACTCGCAAGTACTCGGTCACCGGAGACGAAGCCTACGATCAGCGCTTGAGAGAGCTGCAGGAGGCCTTTGCGGCACGTCTAGCCGAGTTGTCCGCGCTCAGGCTGTCCGAGGCGGAGCGGACCGAGGTGGGCAGACTGTCGAATCTGTGGGCTGGGTACTGGAGGTCGGCGATCGCCTTCCAGGGTTCTCCAGCGGAGGAGATGCCGGCAGATCGGGATCGCATGGATGATTTACTGGTCCGCTTGGATGAGCTCCAGCGGGGAGTGCGACGGTTGGACGAGGTTGCGCAATTCACCGTATCGGAGGAGGCAGAGCGCTCGGTAACGGTCAGCCAGAGGGCGGAAAGGCTCTCCTTGGTGGTGGTCGCAATAGCCATGGTAGTCAGCCTGATCATCCTCTGGCTCACCGTACGCTCGATTCAGAGACCCTTGAAGCGTCTGGCCGGAGGCACGAGGGCCGTCGCCGACGGCGACCTCGCCGTGCAGCTCGACAGCTCGAGCAAAGACGAGTTCGGCAAGCTGGCTGAGAGCTTCAATCAAATGGTTCACCGACTCGCCGAGCTGGATCAGGTCAAGAAAGATTTCCTCTCGCATGTCTCCCACGAGCTCAAGACCCCCTTGGTCTCCATGCAGGAGACGAACGAGCTTCTACTGGAGGAGATACCTGGGCCTCTGAACGAGCGCCAGAGGAGATTTTTGGCACTGAACCTCGAGAGTAGTCTGCGACTCTCATCCATGATCTCCAGGCTGCTGGACCTGGCGCAATTGGAATCAGGGGTGATGGAGTACCGCCTTCTCAGGCATGATCTGGCGGAGGTTGTCCGAACCGCGGTGAATGGGTTCGAAGCGCGCTCTCGTGAGTCGAGAGTTGGAATCGAGTTGAACCTGCCCGAGCGCAGGATTCTCGTGAATTGCGACCACGATCGAATCATTCAGGTGGTCGGCAATCTGGTGGACAACGCCCTGAAGTTCTCTTCTCCTGGCGGCTCCATCGTGATCGCGGTGCATCCCCTCCAAGCCGCCTACTCGGAGAAAGGACCTGCATTCGTAGAAGTAGGAGATCGAGGTCCTGGCGTTCCTGATGAAGAGAAGGAGCTGATCTTCGAGCGCTTCTATCAAGTGGCCCGAGGGTCTGGTGATGGTGGATCGAGGGGAGTCGGTTTGGGGTTGGCGATCTGTCGTGAGATCATCGAGGCTCACGGAGGCGAAATCAACGTCAAGGACCAGGAGGGGTTGGGGAGCATCTTCTCCTTTTCCCTTCCGGCTGCGAAGTGATGAGGGGATCGTGGTGAAGGCCAGGAGGACAGCCTTGGCGATAGCGATGCCGATAATGGCATGGTGCTGCGCCACCGTGGATCGGCACGCTGACGACCTGTTCGCTGCTGGTGAGTACTCACAGGCTGCGAGAGCTTATGAGGCCTACCTAGACACAGAGCCCGAACCCGACTCGGCGACTTCCAAGGCTCTCTATCGTCTGGCGGTGACGTATGGCTCTTCGAGTACCTCGCTCTACAATCCCGAAAAATCCGTAGCCCTGCTCAAGAGACTCCTGGCCGAGGATCCGAATGGGGAGTACTCACTGGCGGCCAACCTCATGCTCGAGCTGCAGAAGGAGATCGTCAGTCTCAACGCCGTAATGGCCTCTCGCCGCGATCTCATTCAGACCCTGATCGCGGATCTCTCGACTCTCCAGGAAGATCTCGATAGAACCGAAACGGAGGTTGGTGAGAAGAACGAGACCGTCCAGGCTCTCTCTGAGCGCATCCATCGCCTCCGGAGTGAAATTGCTCAGCTTTCCAAACGACTCTCGGACCGCGAGTCCAAGCTGGAGATGCTCAAGGAAATCGACTTGGAAGTGCCACCCTTCTGAGATACCGGCTATTGAAACGCTGCGCTCTCCTTTCTATGATCAAGCGACTGGGATGGTCCGAACGGACCTTCCCTACCGGGTGGTATCTCCTGCACGTATCCAACCTCGAGGGAATCGTCATGTTTCGATCTACATCCAGTGTGCTGGCAATCGTCCTGTTGACGATGGTCTGGGTCTCAGCCTGCGGGTCCCGGGAGGCCTCAGCCCCTCCCGAGGAAGAGGTTGTGAGTCAGGCTCCTTTGCCGAATGGAATTCTGGTGTCCCTGGCTGTGCTGGACAAGGATGCCGACGGCAGGCCCGTGCCACAGCCTGCACGGATGGGCATCCTGACCTCTGGTGACAACGGCTGGACCTATCGCTACCTGGAGGATTCGGATAGCAATGTTTTCCACAAGGCAATGGCCTATGGCTCGGGAGAAGGAGCCCCTGGCCTTCTCACTTTCGGCGGAACCCGAGCGGCAGTCAAGCTCGTGCACCCTGGAGAGGATCCACAAGTTATCTGGGAAGAGGACTTCGGAGGGAAATTCAGTCGGATGCGAGATGGCGAGGTGGCCGACATCTATGGTGACGGAATGGCTTCGATTGCGGTGGCGACCCACGATCAAGGCGTCGTGGCCGTGCTGCGTCCAGATTCGGCAGGCGGCTTCACGGTTGAAGAGTTGGATCGCGAAGGGAACACCTTCGTTCATGAGATTGAAATTGGAGATCTGACAGGCGACGGGGCCCTCGAGATCTACGCTACTCCGAGTGAGCCCAACAAGATGGACGGCACGCCTCAGCCGGGCAAAGTCGTACGCTACATTCCAGCTGTGGACGAGGGTAGAACCGTGGTGGCCGATCTCGGCGATCGGCATGCCAAAGAGATCTTGGTGGCTGACATCGACGGCGACGGCACCGATGAGCTCTACGTTTCGGTCGAAGCGGTCTCTGGTGGAGAGGTCGAGATTCGTCGGTACGATGCCGACACCGATCCGACCGGAGGCAAGGTGATCGCGACCCTGGACGACACTCTCTGCCGATTCCTGACTGCGGGGGATATCGACGGTGATGGAAACCAGGAAATGGTCGCGGCTGCGTTCAAGAGCGGTTTGTGGCTGCTGAGGCCCGGTCAGCCCGCCTGGTCCGTGGAATCTATCGACAAGGAATCGTCAGGCTTCGAGCATGCGGCCATATTGACCGACCTGGACGAAGATGGGGTCGATGAGCTGTACGTCGCCAGCGATCGGGACGGCGAGATCCGCCGCTATGTCTGGCGTGACGGACTGGCCGAGCGGCAGGTCATCCACCGTTATACCGATGGTCTGAGTCGCTTTACCTGGAATCTGATGCCGGCTCCGGTCGAGTCTTTGCCGTAGGGCAGCCCTGCCCCGAGCCGTCCGACTCCTTTCCGCAAAGCCAGGTCGGGCGTAATCGGGCGTCAGGGGTGATCAGGACTCGAGATCGAGGATCCAGGCGTCTTGGACCGAGGAACTGACAACCTCACGGGCGAGATTGAACCAAGCTCTACAGTTGTCCAGGATCGCACTATCGGCCGTGGCCAAGATGTGTGGCGACGACGCGAGAAGTTTGTCCGTCTGAGATGTGAGCTCCACGCGCCATGACGATTCGGCAGCTCCCACGACCTCCTCGATCAGGTTCTTGAGCCGACCGCTGTTGGAAACCGGACTGTCGAGGTACCAAAGCACCCTGGCACAGCCGATCGTGTCGATATAGCGGTAGATCAGCTCGATCGCCTGATGTGTGACGTCTACCCGACGGTAGTGTCGGCTCATGGCGGCCAGATCGCGAAGGGCACCGTCACGACCCAGCAGGAGGAGTCCTCCGGACAGGGCTGCTTCGACGGTCAAGAGAACGTTGTAGCCGTCCACCGAGAGGGTCTCTCCTTCTATGGAGCTGGCCGGTATCTGTCGCCGCCTCCGGCTGGCACACTTGCTGTCACTGGTCGCACACCGTCGAAGGGCCATTCTCTGGCGATCTTTGAGAAGGTGGTGGTCCCCGACCAGCTTCAGGGCGGCCTTCATCGAGTAGTCTCGGGACAGAAGCCAGGAGAGATCATCGACTGCGCTGCGCAAGGTCGGCAGCGCCGTGTCTGAGAAACAGGCCGCATCCTTGGGATGGGGGCCTCGAGAAGTGCGACGGTCTGGACTCACGATCGATCCTGAGCAGGGTCAGCCGAGCCGACTTCCAGGGCCGGCCAAGGCCATGAACTCTCAATGCAGGTGTATCGGGACCAGGCGGCTCATGACAGCCAGGAAGACGAGCTCACGAGCTCGACTGGCCGGTACGCCCAGGTTTGAGCCGCCGAAATCCGGCACGATGGCTGTCGTCACGGCGACGACCCGACCGTCCAGATCGAGAACCGGCCCCCCACTACCCCCTCGCGTCGTTTCAGCGTCATAGACGACTGCCGCCGGGGTTACCTGAGCCACGATGCCCCGACTCGCGAGAGGGGCGATATGTCCTTCGCCGGCGAGAAGGGCGGCTATGGCCCAGAAGTCGAGCTCCTGGTTCTTCGACAACTTCTCCATGAAGGCCTCGTCGGCCCTGGCCAGGAGCGCTCGGATGCCGGTGGGATAGCCTAGAACGAGGACTTCTTCACCCCTCTCGGGTGGGCGCTCGGTGAGAGGCAGTGGCGAGACGCTGCCTGTAACCCCGCTACACTGGAGAACAGCCAGATCTGCAATCTCGCTGGCGACCACCAGGCTGACCTGGAACGCCTCCGCGACCCCGGGAAGATACCCTTGGAGTCGTCGCATGACAGGCTCCAGTCCTTGAGCCATCACCATTCTCGCAGCTGCGTCGAACTCCCAGGGTAGAACCACGTGCCGGTTGGTGAGCAGCAGACCGTCAACTGTTGCCACAAAGGCCGTGCCGGTGAAGAACGACTCGAGGATCGGGCCGTCGCCTCCCAGCGCTACGAGAGGTGATCCATCGGGGCTGCTGAGCGGCAGCCCGTCATCTCCGATACCGACGAATCGAAGTGGCATACCGCTGGTCGGCTCGACAAATCCATAGGCGCCTTGCAACAACACCACCGACTCGGAGGCGCTCGCCACGATCCTGGCCGGTGCCCTGGAGCGATCCTCGAGAGCTTGCACCCTGTCGAGCGCTGTCGATACATCGAATCGAATTGCTGCGAGCTCTTCCGGTGCCAATTCCTGGTTGTCCTCGCCCTCCAGCAGCAGCGAGATCCCCTCGACTCTCAGGACTTCTTCCGACAGACGTTGCTCCAGCCTGAGGCTCCGGTACGTCAGGTACCCCGTCGTCAGAACCAAGGCTGCCAATAGCGCTACCAGGATGACGCGGAAGGCTACGGATGTCTGAGTGGCTATCTCCCTTGGGGCTCCGGCCATGAAGATCGCGGCCCTATTGAGCCTGGAGTCGGTGCTGTAGCGGGCGCAATCGACGCAATCTGAGAAGGCCTCGGTAAAGGTCTTGGCTGCGTCCGACCCGGGGGGGTAGAGACGAAAGCGGAGGAGTGGCCCGTCACGACCGATCTCCAGGAGGTCCCCTGTTGCCAACACGGCTTCCTGCTTCTGCTCGCCGTTGATCCAGATCTCCTGGCCGGGCTCGACCAGAATCTCGTAGGTGTCTTCCCTGCGGTGCAGGGTGGCGTGACGATCTGCGACGCAGGGCTCAGGCGACACGCGGATCTCCAGCTCGGGACTCTCGCCGATCCGGAGAAGATCTCCCCGCAAACGTTGGGTCGTTCCCCGGCGTAGACCGGATAGATGGACGATGACCGGAATCGGCTGTTTGGTCATGGCATGTGCCTGCACGCTCGGCTGCTGAGGAGCGGAGTGGTGCTTGATACCTCGCTGACCAGGAGACTACCCGAAAGTCCGTTCTCCTTGTTCACATGGAGATACGGGAGAAGTCTAACAGTTGGGTGCGTTGCGAATCGGCCGGGATTCGCGCCATCAGTCGAGTCGATATCGCTCGCGAAGTCCGGCGCTGCGGAAGACCAGGGTCGAGACGAGAGTAAAGGCACAGACGGCACTCAGGATGACGGCGGACCGCGCCCAGGGCGCTCCCTGTTGCTGTCTCTGCATAGCCAGAACCACCGCTGTGCGGAGCCACTCCAGGGACGCCACGATGAGGACCCACTGCACGAGCCGTGCTACCCAGGGCTCGCGCAGGAAGAGGAGCCCCAGCAGTACTAGAGGTACGACAATGAGAAAACCGAGGTTGTGGCGTGAAAAATGAGCTCCCAGCAGCAACAGGCTGAGGATCACAGGCAGCAGTCGAAGGAAATTCATAGTAGGGCTCCGAGGAAGTCCTCCTCGAACGCCTCGTTCGTGGCATAGGCATGTCCGAAGGTTCGCTCCCAGATATGGGGCGGCTCCATGCAGAGATAGAAGAAGACTCCACCATGCCAGGGTTCGAGCCCTCGGTAGAGATGTTGAAAGAGCTCCAGCTTGATGGCATCGGGGTAGGTCAGCTTGCCATGGACGTCCGGTACCAGCTCCATTTGTAGGATCTTGGTGTCTCCGCCTCGTCGGCGGATCTCCTGGACCACCGGCTTGATGAGGGTAACCGAGCCCATGGAGAGGAACGCCACTTCCCGTATGCTGAAGCGATCCACGAGCTGCCTGGAAACCTCGCTGTAACCGGTGCGCCAGCCGAGATAGTGCACCATGGGATGAAAGTGGAAGGCGACCCTAATTCCTGAATCTGCGACCGATCTGGCGGCATCCAGGCGACGCTGCAGGCTGGCCGTGTAGTGCTCCTCGTTGCGAATCAGGGTATCCGTGCTGAGCGACCAACTGCAGACTACGTTCTCTGGTACTCGCGCCTCTGTGAGATACCGTATGTTGTCCGATTTCGTTTTGAGCTCGAGCAGCACATTTGGGTGATCGGCAGCGAAACCGAGAAGAGCCTCGAGGTGATCCCCACGGTTGCCCCAGACCAGTGAATCCGAAGACTGCCCCGTACCGATGTGGTACCGACGGTCGGGATCCAGCTCGATTGCCGCGAGCTTCGTTGAGAGATCGGCCTCCAGCTCCGCAGTCTCGCCGTAGAAGGTCTGGATGGTGCAGTAACTGCAGCCGAATGGACAGCCCCGCACGGCATCGATCGTGTAGAGGCCACAACAGACCGTCTGCTCCGAGTAGGCCGGGCAAAGGCCGAATACTTCCTTGTCGGTCTGGCGCTCCTCGAGCGAGACTCGGCGCCGGGTAGGTGGGTCGAGACCCGACTCCGGATAGGTTTTGGGACCGCGACTGAGGTTTCGCAAACGCTCCTGCAAGCCCCGCAAGAGGGCCTTCTTTCGCTCCCGGCCGTAGCTCGGCGTCGCCGATTCGAGATCGGCCCAAAGAGGTTCGAAGGGCCGCTCGCGCCACATCTCCAGATCGCGAGCGGCCTGCGCCGTCTGACGTAGTTCCTGATAGGTAAAACGATAGGTCAGAGCCAACCCGAGGATGAAGTCCCGGGTCGAGGCCTGCAGCCGTGGCAGAAGGGTCCGCCCGGCGAAGCTCTGCAGCTTCCCGGCGTAACCTCCAGCCCCGGCTGGAGACTCTGCGGCAGTCTTCGGCACCTACTCAGCAGCTGCGATGGGAACGCATACCTCGGTCGTGATCCAACGCATGCACAGGTCTGATCCTGCATCGCCCGGCTCGAAAGCGAAGGTGAATTGATCGACCTCGTCCTCGAGAGTTGCCACTGGCGCTTCGAGGGTGAGGACTTCGGTGGTCGAAAGGTCGACCGCCTCGAACTTCCGGGTCTCCGTGTCGAACCGCCCGGTGCCAGATAGGCCCAGGGCCGAGTTGAACTGTACCGACCAGCTCTCGGGTCCCGGAACCGTGAAGATCGAGTAAGTGCCGGCTGCCAGCTTCTGGTCACCGATTCGAACGTCTCCGGTGAGGGTGATCTCTGTGGCTTCATTGGCTCCGGTCCGCCACGTCTTGCCGTAGGGCACCAGCGCGCCACCGTCCTCGGTACCGAAGATGTTGTCTCGACCTCTCTTGTAAGGCCTGCTGTAAACCACCTTCACGTAGGTGTCACCGATGAAGGTCGACGCGATCCCGGTCGGGCTCGGTCGGCGTGAAGGGTGAAGATCTTGTGCCTCTGCGGCAGTTGTGGAGACCCAGGTGCCGAGAAACAGCATGCAGGTCATCAGGGCGAGAGCGGTCTTCTTCAGATTCATCGCAGCATCTCCTTAGCTTGGCGGTTGATTGCGTTCAATGCCAACAAACTCGAACTGTCCGTCGGCCTGGTACTCTCGAATGCGTCGCGAATTCTATCCAATTTGATTCGCTTGTCGAGCTATGGCGGGCTTCCCGAGACAAGGTGGATGTGACCGATCTAACTTCTTTCAGCGCTCGAAACGGGTGTAATACCTAGTGAGGACAGGCAGGCCGAGATTTCGAGAGTCCCATAGCTCCGGTCGTGGACCAAGCCAGGGGGATAAGGGGCTCTACGCGACTCGGTTTCCTGTCCTCATTCTCTTGCTTTCAGAGTACCACCTCAGTCCGTTTCAGTGGCCCCGGACCGCTGACGAGCCGCAGACTGGCCGTATACTTGCGATTGTCTGACGGCTCAGGAACCAGCGTCGACTTGTAAGGACACAGGTGGAGGGGAGATGTGAAATGAGATACACCTTACTCTTGCTGACACTCATGGCGACGGGTGCCCAGGCCGGAGTCGTAGAGGGTTACCTGGATGCCTATTTCGAAATGTTCCCGACCCGGGCTACCACGGCGGGGCTGCACGATCTGGATGACCGCCTCGAGGATCTCTCTCCGACGAAGATCTCGGAGTGGGTGGGCTTCAACAGAGGCGTGGCAGAGGACTTGAAAGCCTCGTTGGGGAACCCTGAATTGGA
>Ga0316193_10001028_pt1 | contig 18384 bp, 15 predicted proteins | sample MerIslsedime2_MG_FD_207735 | JGI IMG/M metagenome (GOLD analysis project Ga0316193, IMG submission 207735) | Coastal sediment microbial communities from Maine, United States - Merrow Island sediment 2 | ecosystem: Environmental > Aquatic > Marine > Coastal > Sediment | place: USA: Maine... | reverse complement strand
AAGTACAGTTGCCGTACGAATGGATCGCATCCAGTATCTGCCCAACATTTTTGCTAGACGATCAGGGCATAAGTAGGCCACATATGGATGAAACTGCAAATACAGCCAAGAATACATCAAGGAGGACGTTATGGGAATTTTCGATTTCATCAAAAGCGCCGGTAAAGCGCTGGGCATAGGTGGTGATGATGCACCCACTGCCGACGCTCTTAAAAAGGAGCTTGATTCACACAAGCTCGGAACAGAAAACGTGAAGGTGGAGATTGATGGCGACAAGGCTATCGTAACAGGTGATGTGGCTGACCAGTCAATTCTGGAAAAAGCAATCATCGCAGTTGGCAATACGCTCGGTGTGTCCAAGGTCGAAAGCAAACTGACTGCGCCATCTCAGAAAGACCCGGTGTTCTACACGGTCAAGAAGGGCGACAATCTTTGGAAAATCTCGGAAAAGCATTACGGCAAGGGCAAGGGATCAAAATACAATGTGATCTTTGAAGCCAACAAGCCGATGTTGAGCCATCCGGACAAGATTTATCCGGGCCAGGTTCTGCGTATTCCTGAACTGGATTAGCGTTTGATGGCAATGGCCGCAGGAAATCACTCAAAAGATCTCTGCGGCCATTTCATCGTTTAACAATTTTCAGACATGTCAGCTTGAGCCACGCACCTCGTCGACGCGAGCCCGTGCCGAATTGCGCATGGCTTCATCAACGACGTCAATGTCCTCGACCGTCTTGCCGACAGGGAACAACGAGGCACCGGCCAGTTTCACATGTGCCCAGGCAAACGGGATGCCGATTATCGTCACTGCATTTGCAACCGCAAATGTCAGGTGCATGACTGCCAGCCACCATCCAGCCAGAACAAACCACACTACATTGCCGACAAGTCCCATGGTGCCGGTGCCAATATCTTCGCGTCCATAGAGCTGGTCGCGCGAAATCACATCACGACCGAACGGCCACAAGGTGTAGTTGGCGAGCATGAAGCACGATCGTGCCCATGGCAGCCCGATTATGGTGATTGCAGCCACCACACCAACCAGGAACCAGGCAATAGCGGACCAGATGCCGCCAAACAGCAGCCAAAGAATATTCAGGATTAGTCTCATCGCTAAGGACCCTCAGAAGTTTTCAATCCGTACATATATGGGTATGCTGACCGGGCAATTCCAGAACCGGGAGATATTTGATGTGGCACGACAGCAGGCTTTGCCAACTACTGGATATTGAACATCCCATCGTTCAAGCGCCAATGGCTGGCGCCACCACCCCTGAAATGGCGGCAGCAGCATCCAATTCCGGCGCATTGGGATCGCTTGGTTGCGCGATGTTTGCGCCCGAACGGATCAAACAGGAAGCGCTCAGAGCCAGGTCGTTGACCAATCGTTCGGTCAATCTGAACTTCTTCGTGAATGTACCACCCGGTCAGGACCGGGCGAAAGCCGCCGCGACACGTGCCCATCTGGCTCCGTGGTATGACAGGATGAAGGCGGGGGACGTCCCCGACCCGGTCGATGGACACACGCCGTTCAATGATGCGACCTGTGATGCGGTACTGGATGCATCGCCAAAGGTCGTCAGCTTCCACTTCGGACTACCCGATGCGCGCCTCGTGCAACGCGTCCGACAGGCAGGCATCACCGTGCTGTCATCGGCAACCTCGGTTGCCGAGGCTCGCTGGCTGGAAGACCGCGGGGTCGATGCCGTTATCGCGCAGGGTTACGAGGCTGGTGGACATTCAGGCTGGTTCCTGCCGCGCGGCTCATCGAACGTGGCCGGGACCATGGCACTGGTTCCGCGTATTGTAGATGCAGTCGAGATACCGGTGATTGCCGCAGGCGGCATTGCTGACGGGCGTGGCATCGCAGCCGCCCTGATGCTGGGGGCAGCAGGCGTGCAGATCGGAACGGCCTTTCTGACCACGCCCGAGAGCATGGTCGCACCTGTGCACAAAAGCGAGTTACTGAAAGCGTCCGGCGACGACACAATGCTGTCAAAGGCATTTTCCGGGCGTGCAGCCCGCACGCTGGTGAATGACTATGCAAGCGAGATGGACGCGGTGCGCGACTGGCCGGACTTCCCGCTGGTCAACACCATGACCGGGCCATTGCGAAAGGTATCGGCTGAAGCTGGCAGGCCCGACGCTGTGGCATTGTGGTCCGGACAAGCGGCTGGACTGATCAGGCAAGCGACAACCGCTCAAACGGTGGAGCGCCTCGTGGCCGAAACGAAATCCTGCCTGCAGCGGTTTGCATGAGCATCAGTCCATTCGTCTTCGTGACAGTCGTTTGCGATACTGGTGAGGGTATCGGCAATCCATTCAGTGTCAGGCCAGCATTCCGCCGCCCTGGCTGATTGACTGCCGGATCATGGCCAATGCTGTACCGATCGCGGCATGACGCACCTCATTGCGGCCAATATCACCATAGGTCATGCGGACATGATGGGTGGGCATTTGCGTGCGTGCGCAGGCCAGGTGAACCAATCCGACCGGTTTGTGTTCAGATCCGCCACCGGGCCCGGCGATGCCGGTCACGGAGATCGACACATTCGCGCGTGAGTTTCGCAAGGCGCCTTCAGCCATTTCACGAGCCACCTGTTCCGACACGGCGCCATATTGCTCAATCAGTGACAAGGGCACGCCGAGCATTTCTGATTTGGCCTCGTTGGAATAGGTGACAAAACCGCGATCGACAATGTCCGAGGACCCCGCGATACTGGTCAGCAGTCCTGCAATCAGGCCACCGGTACAGCTTTCTGCCGTGACCAGCATCAGCCTGCCTTCGCGCAGCATGTCCAGTGTGTCTTGTGCCTCAATGATCAACTGGCGATCAAACATGCGTGGTCACTCCGGCAAACGGATCGTAGCGGTTGCTGTCGCTGCGATGCCTTCTTCGCGGCCTGTAAAACCCAACCATTCCGTGGTGGTGGCTTTCACCGATACCCGGCTCACGTCGACACCAATTATGCGGGCCACATTTTCGCGCATGGCATCCACATGAGGCCGCATTTTTGGAGCCTGACAGATAAGCGTCAAATCGACATGGGAAATCTGGCCGCCCCGGTCGGCAACCAGTTTTGCCGCGTGGGTGAGGAATATATCTGATGAAGCGCCTTCCCATTTGTCCTCGGTTGGCGGGAAGTGCTTGCCTATATCGCCTTCACACAGCGCTCCGAGGATTGCGTCTGTCAGCGTATGCAAACCGACGTCAGCATCAGAATGGCCCTTCAGTTTCCGGGTGTGCGGTATTTTCAACCCGCATAGAATAACGTGGTCGCCATCTTCAAAAGCATGCACGTCATAACCGTGTCCCACTCGAATATCGCTCAACATGTTGGTTTTTCCTGTGCTCAACCGGTCGTCTGCGTGGTGCAGATCAGACGTCGTGGTGATCTTGTAATTTTCCGGCGTGCCCGGGATTATCGCGACGTTCAACCCGGCCCATTCGGCAATCGATGCATCATCTGTAAAGTCGTTTCGGCTGCTGCGGGCGGCGGCTGAATGAGCTGCCAGAATGGCATCGAAACGAAAACCCTGCGGTGTCTGGGCACCCCAAAGACCTGAACGGTCCACTGTTTCGACTATGACGCCGTCTTTTTCGCGCTTCAGTGTGTCTGCCACCGCAATGGCCGGAATGCATCCAGGGTACCGGGAAGTCGTTTCGATAACGGCGGAGATAGTTTCAGTGGCGACGAACGGTCTGGCCGCGTCATGAATCAATACAATGTCGGGATTCAGCGACGCGACCGCATTCAGCCCGTTGAACACCGATTCCTGGCGGGTCGCGCCGCCTCGAACCGGGGCGGGGAGGTCCACGTCCGATACGGCCCTGAAGTAAAGTTCGTCATGGTTCTCACCTATAACAATGACGATATGGTCGACATCCGCATGCTGTTGAAACACCCGCACCGTATGGCGCAATACTGCTTCGCCGCCTATTCGCTGATATTGCTTTGGGACTTCACCGCCGGCACGCATGCCTGCCCCTGCGGCAACGATGATAACGGCTGTGGTCATGGAGTTGTGGTTCCGGTTGAAAGTCCGATCAGTAGGAGACATCTAGCAGGCGGGTCGCATGCAGGGCAAGCTGTGAGCCCGGCAAACATTGTAATTGCATTGTCCCGGCCAAGTGCTAATGTGCCTAAAATTTAAACGAAAACCACGAGCGGTTAAATTATGGGCATTGCAATAGGGACGCACGAAACACGCAATCGCGTTTTTCTTGCTCCCATGTCTGGTGTGACGGATGAACCGTTCAGGGTGCTGGCGCATAAATTCGGCGCAGGTCTGGTGGTGTCGGAAATGGTTGCCAGCAACGCGCTTGTCGAGGCGAGACCGGACATGATTCAGCGCGCAACCGGGGCAGGGAGCATCTCTCCGTTTGTGCTGCAACTGGCGGGACGCGAGCCTGAATGGATGGCGCGCGGTGCAGAACTGGCACAACAGATCGGCGCAGACATTATTGACATCAACATGGGCTGCCCGGCCCGGGAAGTAGCAGGCAAACTGTCGGGATCTGCATTGATGCGCGATCTGGATCATGCCTGCGGCCTGATTGAGGCAACACTGCGAGCCAGCAGTGTGCCCGTCACACTCAAGATGCGGCTGGGTTGGGACCTGGACTGCATGAATGCGCCAGAACTGGCCAGCCGGGCCGAGCAACTCGGTATCTCGATGATTACCGTGCATGGCCGTACCCGGAACCAGTTTTACAAGGGCAAGGCCGATTGGGCAGCTATCCGTTTGGTCACACAGGCGGTGTCCATTCCGGTGATTGCGAATGGCGATGGGGCCAGCATCGAGGATGTCCGCACCATGCTGGAGGCCTCGGGCGCAGACGGGGTCATGATTGGCAGGGGAGCCTATGGGAGACCATGGTGGCCAGGCGTATTGGCCAATCAACTCGAACCGGGAAGCGGGGTCCTGGAGCCTGCGATTGAACAGCAGGCAACAATAATTATCGATCACTATGACCGGATCATTGCTCATTATGGTGAGTCAAAAGGTGTTCGCAACGCCCGCAAACATATTGGCTGGGCGCTCGGGCGCTGGCGGGACAAGCAATTGCTGGACCACAATGAAGCGGCGAACTGGCGCGCCGGATTGCTGAAGCTCGACAAGGCGTGCGACGTGAAATCCGGACTTGATGAATTGCGGAATCAACTCACCTTGGCTGCGCAAAGGCTGGCTGCAGCATGAACCGGCCCGAGCAAACCCCGCTCTCTGCTAGCGTGATGCTGCAGTCGCTTCCCAGTCCGGTCCTGGTGATTTCACAAGACGACCGGATTGTTGCGGCAAATTCGGCGGCCGAAGAATTTTTTTCTGTCAGCCAGTCCATGCTCAAACGCATGGGACTTGACGATATCGTACCGTTTGCAAGTCCGCTCTATTCTGCGACTGCCAGGCTGCGCGCGACGGGTACGACGCTGTCGGAATACGGGGTCAAACTGGGCACACCGCGCACTGGCGGCGGACGTACGGTCGACATTCAGGCCGGCGTCATATCTGAGCATCCCGGCTACATAATCCTTATTATCCTGCAGCGTTCCGTGGCCCAGGCCTTTGACCGGCAGCTTAACAATCTGCAAGCGGCGCGGTCAGTATCCGGCATGGCGTCCATGCTGGCTCACGAGATCAAGAACCCGCTCTCGGGGATTCGCGGGGCTGCACAGTTGCTTGAAACAAATGCACCACCCGAGGATCGCGAACTGACACAACTCATATGTATTGAAACCGATCGCATTCGTGAACTGGTCGACCAGATGGAGGTGTTTTCGGATGAACGTACACCTCAAATGGAAGCCCTGAATGTGCATACTGTGCTCGAACACGTGCGCAAACTGGCCGCAAGTGGATTTGCATCGCATATTGACTTCGTCGAAAATTATGATCCGTCCTTGCCTTATGTCAGCGGTAACCGGGATCAGCTTGTTCAGGTGTTTCTGAACCTCGTCAAAAATGCCTCCGAAGCCATTGATAAGAGTGAAGCGATTGGCAAGATCACCCTGTCTACTTCTTACAAGCCCGGTATACGAATGCAGGTGCCCGGGAGTGAGCGATCCGTGTCACTGCCACTTGAAATTGCCGTACATGACAATGGCTCCGGCATTTCGGAGGATGTGGCCCAGCACCTGTTTGACCCATTCGTGACATCCAAGGACGGAGGACGCGGACTGGGCCTTGCGCTGGTGGCGAAGCTTGTGCGGGACCACGGCGGAATCGTGGATGCTTCTTCACAGGATGACGGCACGATTTTCAGAGTGTTGCTGCCGGTTTCAGTGCCAGGAGCCGCCTGAAGTCATGCGAAAACCCGTCACTCATAATATTTGCAATTTTCTGAATGCACAAATCATGCGGCCTCACGGCTGGCTCAAAAAAGGGACTTCTCAATGACGCCGGGAACTGTACTTGTGGCTGACGATGACGCGGCAATTCGAACTGTCGTCACCCAGGCGTTGACGCGGGCCGGGTATGATGTTCGTGCGGCAAGCAACGCAGCGTCGCTGTGGCGATGGGTAAGCGAAGGACAAGGTGACGTGGTGTTGACCGATGTCGTGCTTCCCGATGAAAGCGGATTTGACCTGCTGTCCCGTATCAGGGCCAAGCGGCCACGTTTGCCGGTTATCGTCATGAGTGCGCGCAATACCATCATGACGGCAATCACTGCAAGTGAGCGTGGCGCCTATGACTACCTGCCGAAGCCATTCGACCTGAACGCACTGGTTGCAACTGTCGGTCAAGCACTGGAAGATTCCCGCAAGGTGGACCAACCTGTCAGACCTCGCCAGGTGGCTGAAGACACCGAAGCCTTGCCGATTGTCGGTCGCTCAACAGCAATGCAGGACATCTACCGGGTTGTCGCCCGGATGACGCAGACCGATCTCACCGTCATGATCCAGGGTGAGAGTGGTACCGGCAAGGAACTGGTGGCGCGGGCATTGCATGATTTCTCGAGGCGCAAGGCAGCGCCGTTCGTTGCAATGAACATGGCCGCAATTCCTCGGGAGTTGATTGAATCGGAACTCTTCGGCCATGAGAAGGGGGCCTTCACCGGGGCTGTTTCCAGATACCTCGGCCGGTTTGAGCAGGCGCATGGCGGCACATTGTTTCTGGATGAGATCGGCGATATGCCGATGGAAGCGCAGACACGGTTGTTGCGTGTGCTTCAGGAGGGTGAGTACACGTCTGTTGGCGGCGTACGCCCGATCAAGACAGATGTCCGGATTATCGCGGCCACCCACCGCGATCTACACCAGTTGATAGGCCAGGGGATGTTTCGGGAAGACTTGTTTTTCCGCCTCAATGTGGTGCCGATCAGGTTACCGCCATTGCGCGAACGTACCGACGACATACCGGATCTGGTAAATCACTTTTTGCGGCAGAATGAAAAACAGGGGCTTCCATTCAAGACGTTTTCTGCCGGTGCCATAGATGCACTGCGGCGCGCCAGGTGGCCTGGAAACATTCGTGAGCTTGAGAATTTTGTGAGCCGGCTATGCGCGGTGCATGTCAGCGATGAAATTTCCGCCGCTGCAATTGAACAGGAATTCGCCATTCAGCAATCACCGGCCAATGACAAAGTACCAGGTTCCTACAACTCCCTGTCGGAGTTCGTGGAAAACCACCTGGTCCAGTACTTCGCGGGATTTCAGCCGAACCTGCCGCCTGATGGCCTGTATCACCGCATCATACAGCAGATAGAGGTACCGCTTATCAACGCCACGCTGGCGTCTACCGGCGGCAATCAGATCAAGGCAGCGAATCTGCTTGGGATCAATCGGAATACCTTGCGAACCAGAATCAAGGAACTGGGGCTCAGTGTAATTAAAACACCGGGTTCGAGCCATTAGCGCTGCTGAATTTTCATGCAGTTTAAGTACCCCGCCTATACAGCTGATATATATGATTATTACCTCAACTTAAGCTATGCCCGGACACCATCCATATCCGGGCATCAAACGCACTTTCTTCGTTGCTCTGACCGAATAATAACGCGTATTAACAATGCATTAGTGGACTTGTTGAGTGTGGTAATTGCGATTGGTTCGGTTCGCTTGTGTTTGCTGTGAATTTCAGATTCATTTGGTAAAAGACGCTCTCAAGTGTCACATATTTGCCACATTGGTGTTGCGTTTTTGCAACACTGCACGGGGGTGCCGTATAATTGCCTTGAAATAGAGTTCAGCACTCCATGACCGTGATGTCGGACATAAACAGGCCGCAGGCTCCTGAGCCTCTCCAGCATGCCGCTGCGGAGTCGTTCCTCAATAACAAGTGGGTGAACTGGGCGGGGATTTGCCTGGTCACCCTGACAGTTTTGTGTGGCCTGGGAACCTATGTTTACCTTACCGGCCTGACCCAACTCGAGCCGAAGCCGGAGTACGCGCGGCTGCTGCTTATTGCCAACGGCATCTTACTGACATTTATGGCCAGCCTTATCGCCTGGCAGTTGACCAAACTGGCACTGGCGAGAATGCGGCAGGTGCCGGGATCGGGTCTTCATATCCGCATTGTCGCTCTGCTTTCATTGTTTGCGGTGCTGCCGGCGATCATCGTTGCTGCCTTCGCGACGGTGACCCTGAACAGGGGGCTGGATATCTGGCTGTCGGGGCAGACACAGGCAATCGTAGATTCCGCCGAGGCTGTGGCTGAGGCGTATATACGCGAAAACCTGGATGTGGCCCGCAGCGACGCCGCCTTTATCGCAAATGAAATCAATCAAAAGTCCGAGGAGTTTGCACTCGACCGGGAAAAACTGGTCCAGACTGTTGCAACGTTCGGCTCGGTTCGCGGGCTCTCCGGATTGTTTGTCATGAACCCGACAACGAAGGAGCTTGCGGTTTCGGCTACAGCCAACAAACTGGTAAAATTCCGCGTTCCTGCGCCGGAGGATATTGCACAGGCGACGACCGGAGAATTGGTGGTCCGACATCCTGATGAAGGCAGTAATGTCATCCGGGCGCTGATCAAGCTGGAAAAAATGGACGGGTATTATCTGTACCTGTATCGACTGGTGAACCCGGAAGTCATCAAACAGCTTGGCAAGGCCCGGACACAGCGTGCTGCGTTTGATAACCTGATCGCCCAACGGACATCGCTGCAGTTGAACTTTGCCGCTCTGTATGCGGGCATTGCGTTTATTTTCCTGTTGTCGGCGATTTGGTTGGGGCTGCTGTTTTCAAACAGATTAGTCCAGCCAATCGTCTCACTGGTGTCAGCAGCGCGCAGGGTCAGCTCCGGTGAACTTGATACCAAGGTATCGATTGAAAATGCCACCGGTGACATGGCGACACTTGGGTTGACCTTCAACCAGATGACGGATCGCCTGCAATCCCAGCGCAAGGAACTGATCACCACCAATGCGGCACTTGATGAACGGCGCCGATTTACAGAGGCTGTGCTGGGCGGGGTGAGTGCCGGCGTTCTCGGACTGGATGATGATGGCACCATCACCTTGAGCAACCGATCAGCACTGGAACTGCTGGATCTGGAAGAAAGCGATGTAACCGGCAAGGCTGTACTCGATGTGCTGCCTGAAATCAGATCGATCTTCTCAAAAGCCAAAGGCCGCTTTGATGGCTATGCCGACGGCACCATTACACGCCGCGTCGGCGACCAGGAACGAACTTTCATGACTGGCGTCACGACCGAACGGGACGACCAGGGCACTGATGGCTATGTTGTCACGTTTGACGACACCACGGAACTGGTTTCGGCACAGAGAAACTCTGCATGGGCCGATATAGCCCGCCGAATCGCGCACGAAATCAAAAACCCGCTTACCCCGATACAGTTGTCTGCAGAACGGCTGCGGAGAAAATACGGTGACCAGATAACCGGAGATCGAAAAGTATTTGATCAGTGCACCGACACCATCGTTCGCCAGGTTGGCGACATCGGGCGAATGGTCGATGAATTCTCGTCATTTGCACGTATGCCAAGTGCACAGCTGGAACCGAACAATCTGACAGCATTGGTTCGTGAAGCGCTGATTCTGCAAAAAGCCAGCGACGAAACAATCAGGTTCGAGACGAATTTTCCTGAAGAACCCGTAATGCTGCCGCTGGACAGACGGCTGGTGAATCAGGCGATAACCAATCTTGTGAAGAATGCCCGGGAATCCATAGAAACCCGCCTGTTGTCGGACCCTTCGGTTCCTGGCGAGATCCATGTTTCCATACAACAGAGCAAGAACAAGGTTTTGGTCGCCGTTGCCGACAATGGCATCGGGTTGCCGGATGAAAATCGCTCCAGGTTGACCGAACCCTACATGACGACGCGGGAAAAGGGCACGGGTCTGGGCCTGGCAATTGTTACCCGGATCATGGAAGAGCACTCCGGTCGCCTCAACTTGAGCGACGCTCCTGCGAGTTTTCATGATGGGCGCGGAGCATGTGTAAGTCTGGAATTCAAGTCAGCACCAGATAACAAAACCCGGACAGGCGACCTTGCCGACGGTGGCAAGGACCGTGTTGGGCGCGATCAAGTTTCGGAAAGGGCCTGATTATGGCAGTTGATCTACTGATAATCGATGACGAAGAAGACATTCGTGAATTGATTGGCGGTATTCTGGAAGATGAAGGCTATGAATCCCGGCTTGCCGGTAACAGCGACGCCGCTCTGGCAGCAATTGCCGAACGGCGCCCGGCAATGGTTATTCTGGACATCTGGCTGCAGGGCTCGCGCCTTGACGGGCTCGACCTGCTGATTGAAATCAAGAAAGTCCACAAGGACCTGCCTGTGGTGATTATTTCAGGCCACGGCAATATTGAAACGGCAGTCTCGGCCATTAAGCGAGGTGCCTATGAGTATATTGAAAAACCATTCAAGGCAGACCGGCTGATTCACGTTGTAGGCAGGGCACTGGAGAACTCCAGGCTAAAGCGTGAAAATGAACAATTGCGCCATCAGAGTGGAGAAAGCTCCTCTATAGTTGGTTCATCCAATGTCATGCGTGATCTGACGTTGGTGCTGAAACGGGCCGCTCCGAGCAATGGTCGCATCATGCTGTTTGGTCCGATGGGATCCGGCAAGGAGCTTGCTGCGCGCAGTATCCATAACTGGTCAACGCGCACCGAGGCTCCTTTCGTAGTGGTATCGGCAGCCACGATGCTGCCCGAACGCATGGAGGAGGAACTGTTTGGTGTTGAGGACCAGCATGGCAATCCCACGAGAATAGGAAAACTTGAGGAAGCTCATGGCGGCACACTGTATCTTGACGAAGTCGCGGACATGCCCATGGAAACCCAGGGCAAGGTTTTGCGGGTTCTGGTCGACCAGACATTCAACCGGGTGGGCGGCGCCAAACAGGTAATTGTGGATGTTCGGATCGTAAGTTCCAGTTCGAAGGATCTCACCGCGCTTGCTAAGGCGGAGGCGTTCCGCGAAGACCTGTTGCACAGACTTGCGGTTGTCCCGATCCACCTGCCTTCACTGCATGAACACCGCGAGGACATCCCGGAACTGGTGCACCATTTTTGTTCACTGTATGCCACGCAGGCGAGCAAGCCACTGAGGACATTTGCCGAAGATGCTCTTGCGATTATCCAGACAATGGACTGGAACGGCAATGTGCGCCAATTGAAGAATTCCGTCGAACGCCTGCTGATCATGTCGAGCGGAGATGCCGACGAACCCATTTCGGCGGCGATGCTGCCCGCAGACCTGACCGGCACAACCGCCAATGGTGGCGGCGCGAATGGGATTGAAAGCCTGATGTCTCTGCCGTTGAAAGACGCGCGCGATACCTTCGAAAGTGAATACATCAGGGCGCAGTTGAGCCGCTTTGGCGGGAACATTTCAAAAACCGCCGCGTTTGTCGGCATGGAGCGCTCAGCCCTGCATCGCAAAATGAGAGCACTTGATATCTCTGTGGCCGAACGCGAAAACGACGACGCTGCTCTGTCGGCGGCCAAGGGCGGCATATAGGCAGGCAAAACCAGCCGTTCAGCATTCCTGGTATCTTGAGCCATCTTGTTTTTGGAACCGTGTTGGCCCAATGTCCGGGGAAATCAGTTTGCATTTCCAGCAGCAGCAGGTAATTCGGGAATCTGAATGAAGATCATCATTTGTGGTGCCGGACAAGTTGGCAGAGGCATTGCCGAACGTCTCGCAATTGAAAACCACGACGTGACAGTTATCGATATTTCACCTGAACTGGTGGAAGCGATTTCGGGCAGTACCGACGTGCGCGGCATTGTGGGACACGGCGCGCACCCCGACGTCCTTAACGAGGCCGGGGCAAGTGAAGCAGACATGATCATTGCCGTGACCTTCGTTGATGAGGTCAACATGATGGCATGTGAAGTCGCCAAGGCGCTTTTCAACATCCCCACCCGTGTCGCGCGGGTCAGGGACCAGTCTTACCTGTTGCCGCAATATTCGAGCCTGTTTTCGCGTGAGAATACCGCCATTGACGTCGTCATATCGCCGGAAGTTGCAGTGGGAGAGATGGTGCTGCGCAGGCTTGCATTGCCGGGTGCGTTCGAGGCGATCTACTTTGCCGATGAAAAAGTGCTGACGCTTGGCATCAAACTGGAGGAAGATTGTCCGGTCGTAAACACATCGCTTTCCCAGCTGACCGGTCTGTTTCCGGATCTGAAGGCGGTGGTTTGCGGCATTGTTCGTGATCACGAACTTTTTGTTCCCAGATCGGATGACCAGATGCTGCCGGGTGACCGCGTCTATGTGATCACTGACCAGGCTCAGGCTGCCCGGACCCTGGCCCTGTTCGGCCACGAGGAACGGCCGGCGAACCGGGTGTTGATTGGGGGCGGCGGAACCATCGGGATGTATGTTGCGCGCAAACTGGAAGAGCGTGATTCAAGCATCAAGGTGACGATCATCGAACCCAACATCAAGCGGGCAGAAGAAGTCGCCAACCTGTTGACCAACTCGGTCGTTCTGAACGGAAGTGCATTGGACTCAAACCTGCTGCAAGAAGCCGAAATCGGACGCACTGAAACCTATATTGCTCTCACCAATGACGACAAGGTCAACGTGCTGTCGGCGATGCTGGCCAAACAACATGGCGCGCGGTCGACGGCATGCCTGGTGTCAAACCTCGACGCCCGCCCGCTGATTTCCCCTCTTGGCATCGACGCCTATATCGATCCTCGTTCAGTGACAGTCTCCAGTGTGCTTCAGCATGTGCGGCGCGGGCGCATCAGGGGTGTGCATGGCGTGGAAGCGGGTGACGGAGAGGTGGTGGAAGCCGAGGCTCTGGAAACATCGCCTATGATCGGCAAGCCGTTACGCGAAGCAGATCTGCCGGAAGGCATCAGAATTGGTGCCGTGGTGCGCGACAATCTGGTGATAATTCCTACCGGCGACACCGAGATCCGACCGAAGGACAGAGTGGTCATGTTTGCCCTGCGCGACAAGATTGAGGAAATTCAACACCTGTTCCGTGTCAGCATCGAATACTTCTAGGGGTGATGCCCAGACACATCTCCATGCATCAGAAGCGAAAAACCTGCGTATTTTCAATGTCTTGAAATTGTGACTTGCATCTATGGACTTGTCTGATAGATGGACCGGCAGTCGGGTGACAATTGACGCTGGCACACGCCGGGTGCAGTCTTTATAGTGAATTTGTCGGTTGGCGAGTTCCAGGGCCGGTCAATAGAATTCCATCGGGAATACTAAAGCGCCCAAAAAATAAAAAGAGAGTCCAAAATGGCGCAAGAAAAACAACAAAATCTTCAGGACACCTTTCTGAACACTGTGCGGCGCAACAAAGTGTCTGTGACCGTATTTCTCGTCAACGGTGTGAAGCTGCAGGGCGTTATCACATGGTTCGACAATTTCTGTGTGTTGTTGCGCCGTGATGGCATGTCCCAACTTGTCTACAAGCACGCCATTTCGACCATCATGCCGGGTCAGCAGATATCGCTTTATGATGATGAAGACGGCGAACAATAGTCGGGCTGAGCGGCAACATGTGCACAAGACTGGATCAGTGCCGGTAATGCCCGGTCCAATCGACAGCAAGAAGTAAATTAAGTACATGGACAGTCAAAACGGCGGTGGCGTCGACTTTCAGATTGAAGGGCCCGTGGTCACACGGGCCTTTGTGATTCACCCTGATGTCAAGAACCGGCAGGTCGTTTCCGGCTTGCGCGATGCCAGTGCGAAACTGGATGAAGCCATCGGGCTGGCGCTGGCTATAGAACTGGAGATTGCGGACGCTGTCGTGGTTCCAGTACCCAGTCTGAACCCGGCTTCGTTCTTCGGCTCAGGCAAGGTTAAACAACTCGGCGAACAGATAGAAGCCTCTGAGGCCGACCTCGCAGTATTGAATGTTCAGCTGACTCCTGGTCAGCAACGCAATCTCGAACGCGCGTGGAAGATCAAGGTAGTGGACAGGACAGGTCTGATCCTTGAAATCTTCGGCCGGCGCGCAAGTACCAGGGAAGGCAGTCTGCAGGTCGAGCTGGCACACCTTGATTACCAGAAAAGCAGGCTGGTACGGTCCTGGACCCATCTCGAGCGCCAACGCGGCGGACATGGTTTCATGGGCGGACCGGGCGAAAGCCAGCTCGAAGCCGACAGGCGCATTATTCAGGACCGTATTACCCGGTTGAAGAAGCAGCTTGCACAAGTTATCCGCACCAGAACCCTGCATCGCGAAAGCCGGGCGAAAGTGCCGTATCCGGTTGTTGCGCTGGTGGGATACACCAATGCCGGCAAGTCGACATTGTTCAACCGGTTGACTGATGCCGGCGTGATGGCCAAGGACCTTCTGTTTGCCACGCTCGATCCCACAATGCGGCAGATCGAGTTGCCGAAGGGCCGCAAAGTCATCCTGTCGGATACTGTTGGTTTCATTTCCGACCTGCCGACAATGCTTGTCGCGGCATTCAGGGCGACGCTGGAAGAGGTACTTGAGGCCGATATAATCCTGCATGTGCGCGATATTGCTCATCCCGAATCAGAAGAGCAGGCAGGTGATGTCATGTCCGTCCTGCGCGATCTTGGCGTCAGCGATGAGCGCCGGTCCGCCATTGTCGAGATATGGAACAAGATTGATCTGGTGGCGCCTGAAGACGCCGACGCCTTGAAGGAAGAGTGCGCCCGGAAAGACAATGTCCTGATGGTTTCGGCGCTGACCGGCGAAGGCGTCCATGAAATGCTGGAAATGCTGGAAGACAGGTTTTCACGGCACAACCCGGTCATGGATATCTCGTTGGCAGCGGGCGAGGGGGCAGAACTGGCCTGGATCTACGAGCATGCCGAAGTCCTGTCCAGGCAAGACCATGAAGACGGGCGGATCACGTTAACAGCACGATTTGACGACCGGCAGGCTGGTGTGGCCCGGAAGCGGCTGGCAGAGCGATTAAGCCCAGCTTCAGTGCCCGAGACGAGTGACGCCAGCTAGCCGGCAGATTTTTCGCGCTGGCGTATTTCATTCCAGATTTTGTCCATGTCTTCAAGATTTGCCTGGTCGACTGAGCTGCCTTTAGCTTCAAGTTTGTCTTCTATATAGTTGAAACGGCGGGTGAATTTTGTATTCGCCCTGCGCAGGGCGTCTTCGGCGTCCAGTCCCAGATGGCGCCCCAGATTAACCATGACAAACAGCATGTCACCGAATTCTTCCGCCTGTTTATCGACCGACAGTTTATCGCGAGCTTCCACCAGTTCCTGTGCCTCTTCAACGATCTTGTCGAGAACCTGGGACACATCGGGCCAGTCAAAACCCACTCTGGCAGCGCGTTTTTGCAGCTTCAGGGCGCGGACAAGTGCAGGCAACACGGCAGGCACATCATCAAGTACCCGCTTGCGTTGCTTGTCCGTGCCTGCACGCTCGGCATCTTTGGCACGTTCCCAAAAGCCTTTTTGAACGCCGGCAGCCCGCGCTGCACTGTTGCCAAATACATGGGGGTGTCGGCGAACCATTTTTGTGCTGATTGCCTCGACCACGTCAGTGAACTGAAAGTGTCCAGCTTCCCGCGCCATCTGGGCGTGATACACCACCTGCAACAGCAGGTCGCCAAGCTCTTCGCGCAGGTCACCCATATCCGACCGCTCAATGGCGTCAAGCACCTCGTAGGCTTCTTCCAGGGTGTACGGCGCAATGGAGGAAAAATCCTGCTCCAGGTCCCACGGACAACCTGTTTCAGGTGTCCGCAATGCCTGCATGATCGCGAGCAGGGTGGTGATGTCCTGTCGTGGGAGAGTTTCGGGACTTGTGCCTGTCAGGTCACCGGGGGTTTCGGGGTTTCCTTCAGGTGATCTGCCTTGATCCATACCTTGCATCCATCCTTGCCTGCTGTTGCCCTCAAGGTAGCACCGCAAGGCAACCGGAGCCATGACTGAGGTTGAAAGGTTTCAGTGTTTTCCACGAAACTGCCGTCGACAACAAACAGCTCAATGCCGCCAGGCGCATCGAGTTCGACAGTGGACCCGGGTTGCCAGATTTCCATGCGGACGTCTTCACGTTGATCATGAAACAGCGGCATGACCGAAACGCCGGGCCTGTAAGGCACGGGTAGGGCCTGCAACCTGTTGGTGTCGATGCGAACCTGGGTACGGTCTGACAGGTCGAACTGCCAGAGTTTGACCAGGATTACACAACCGGGACTGGAGGCGGGTGTGTGACTGGACTCCGGCGGATTTCGAATATAGCTGCCGGCGGGAAAGTCTCCGTGTTCGTCCTGAAAAACCCCTTCAAGCACCAGGAACTCTTCACCACCGGTGTGGACGTGCGGCGAGAAGCTGCTGCCCGGTGCATAGCGGACTATGGACGTGGCTCGCGCCACCTCGTCGCCGAGGCGGTCCAGCATGCGCCTGTCAACGCCAGGCATTGGAGAACTGACCCACTCAACCTGGTTGCCGTGTACCGCCGCTCGTGTTGAAAAGTCCGCGTTGAGTTGCATGGGGAACTGCTCTTTCTGCGCTTGTGTGTAGCCAGCCATGGGAAATTCGTCACCGTCAATGAAAGGTTGACCATTCGCACAATATCAAATCGGCGAGTTCCTTCAACCGCACGGTTGTCGTGTCAGTTTGGCCAGATGATGGGACGACGCAGATGCGGCTGAACTGGATCGCAGTTTCCCAGCATACCTAATTCGCATAATATATATTATGGAATATAATGACATCGGCAAAGTCTGCTTTTGGCTCAATGCGTTAGTCCTATTCCACGACACCGGATGATGTTTCAGGTGTCGGCAGCTTGTGCGGCAGTGCTGCGACTGCGCACAGGATCAGCAACGCTGCACCGGCAAGTATCCTGAACAGCATGTCGAAGCCCCAATGCTCATACACAAAGGCAATCAGCGGCAATGACATGGCCAAAACGGAAAATGCCACGACATACCTGATACCGTAGATGCGGGCGCGATATGCGCCGCTGGCCATTTTACCGATCATGTAATCGTTTATCGGTATTTGACCGAATGCACCCAGCATGAAGCCAATTGCCACGGCGAATGCGACGCCGTCCGTCAACCCCGGCATCAGAGAGAAAAACACCAGTTGCAGCGTAGCTACGGCTGCGAACACCGGTCGCGGTCCGAAACGATCGAGCATGCTGCCTACAATGAGCTGGGCCACGGACGCGACGGCGAAAACAACAAATGCCAGTGAGCCCATCACAGTTGCGACGTCACCTTGCCCGACTATGGCTGTATTGCCCGACCATGCCGCTAACTGATGAGCGAGCCCTTGCAGACGTTCATCAAAAATCTTCGGCAATGCAAACGTTGTCGACTGAAAGATGATCGACGAAACCGCAGTCGTCAAAAAAACAATTGCCGAAACACGCAGCAGCAGCGAACGATACGACGATGACGGGACTGCTTCAGGGGTGATGGCCGTGCCAACCGCCTTGCTGCCGATGTGATCACCGCGGATCGTCTCATGCCGCAACGCCAGATAGGCAAACCCTGTACATATGGAGAAGATACCCGGAAGGACGAACGCCATGCGCCAACCGCCATTGTCGATCAGATATCCGGTGATCAATGCCGCGCAGGCGACGCCCAGATTTCCCCAGACACCGTTTGCGGCTATGCGCATGCCGGTATTGCGCCACGTCATGGTGACAATGGCGAGGCCAACCGGATGATAGATCGCGGCGAAAATGCCAATCACGAACAGACCGCAGCCGATCTGTATCGGCGTTGCAGCAAAGCTGGTTGCGATCGCGGCCAGGCCAATCCCGACAAAGAACACAACCATCATCCCGTCGCGGCTCCACCTGTCTGCAAGCCATCCGGCGGGCAGTGAAAACAGTCCAAAAGCCAGGAAGCCCGGTGTGGCATAGACGAGCAGGTCGGCGTAGCCAACCCCCCACTCCCGGTACAGGGCAAGGGCAGCCACGGTCGCAAAAATCAGGGTGAACAAATGATCCAGGAAGTGCCCGATGTTCAGCAGCAG